>Ga0302319_10025600_pt1 | contig 10436 bp, 7 predicted proteins | sample Bog_T0_2_FD_203319 | JGI IMG/M metagenome (GOLD analysis project Ga0302319, IMG submission 203319) | Peat permafrost microbial communities from Stordalen Mire near Abisko, Sweden - Bog_T0_2 | ecosystem: Environmental > Terrestrial > Soil > Wetlands > Peat | place: Sweden: Abisko, Stordalen Mire...
AGGTAGCACGGCGTAAAGCCGGAAAAATCGAGGACACAGCGCACGAAATCGCCGACTTGGTCAGATTTTTTCTTGTGTGCGAGAAAATGATGGGTTGATCAGAGGTTCCTTAGGCGGCCGCCCATAACGCGCGTATAGGTCAGCCACGCCTGGTTGATTGTGGTGGCGTTGAAGATGTGAGTGTCACTGATATTGGTGTTGTATTGTTTGGCGAAGGACTGGTTTTGCATGTAAGGAAAGTCGCCGCCGCCATATAAGTACTGGAGCGTATTGAGGTAAAAGAAGCTGGCCGCGACCCGGTCCTTCTTCGAGATAGTCTCGTCGTACTTGGCCAGATATTCATCCTGATTGGTGGGTGCATTGTAGAAGCCCGAGTAAGTCGCGCCTCCGGGTACGTTGGGCGGGGGGATGTACTTCGCCATGAGAGTAGCTGCGGTCTTGTCCAGCAGGCTGGCGGGGACGCAATTGAGCGTTGGCACACCGCAGCCAGGACTGCTGTTGGTTCCCATTACCTGGGTCTTGGTGCCGGGCATATACACTTTGGTGCTATCGCCCGTGAAGTCGCCCAGCCGCTCGGCGGCCGTAAACACCTGTCCTATGACCTGCTGGCCGATGATCTGCCGCAGACCGGCATAAGAGCCGAAGAAGAAGGCCTTGTCCCGCTTCACCGGCCCGCCGACCGTGCCGCCGAAATTATTACGGTGATACGGCGTCTTGGTAGTGGCCTTCCAGTAATAGGCGTTGAGATCCGTGTTGCGGTTGAACTCAAAGAGCGAGCCGTGAAACCGGTTGGCGCCCGACTTGGTGACGGCGGAAACCACGCCTGCGGACATACGGCCATACTGGGCCGCGAAGTTGCTGGTTTCCACGCGGAACTCTTTGATCGCGTCAGGGTTGGGAAGAGGATTGCCGTAGTTGCGGATGCCGGTCATGTTGATGCCGCCATCCAGGTAGTAGCTGACCATGGGCACACCGTTGTCCATGCCGCCATTGATCACTACCTGGGTGGAGGGAACGCCGAGAACGAAGTTCGGGGTCCCGTTGGGATTGGCGGAGTCGCTGGCGCTGTTGGTCATGACGCCCGGCGTCAAATTGAGTTCGGCGTAGGCGTTGCGGTTGACGAGTGGCAGCCCGATGATCTCGTCCGAGTCCACTGTGCGCCCCAACCCGGCCGTCTCGGTGTCAACCAGCGGCGGCGCCTCGGTGACGGTGATCGTTTGGCTCTCGCCGCCAACGGTCAGTTTCACGTTCAATGTCTGCGTCTGATCGATGGTGATGACCAGATTCTCCTGGACAAATTTCTTGAAGCCGGCCGCATCGACCTCCACGGTGTAGTTGCCCACTGGAAGGTATTGAATACGGTAGGCGCCCTGGCTGTCTGCTGTTGTTGAGCTGGAGAACGAGGTGTCCACGTTTGTGGCCGTGATGGTGGCCGTGGTCACCATCGCGCCCCGACTGTCGCGAACCGTGCCCACGATGGTGCCGGTAATCTGCTGCGCACCAGCCGCCACGCTGCCGAGAACCAGAACGAGCAGCGCAACAAAGAGCGCGCCCGGAAGGTAGTATCTGCTGTGTTTCATTGTGCCTCCTCAGAGTTAGTCATTGGCTGCACGCCCGGCCGAATTCAAGTGATTCTGTAAACATCTACAAAAAGAAACAGCCTGTGCAAACCGGGATCATCCTCTGTGCTCCAGCTCTCCCTTGCAAAGTCACGAGGCGCTACTGTAATGCTACGGTAATTGATAAGTTGACTTTTACAGGCATGATTTGCTTATTATTCAGTCATTTGCATTGAAACCTTGCGTTTGCCTTGCCAGCTTAACCTGCCTTCCTCGATAATCGCGCCATGCAAAAACATGGCAAATGGGAGGGTGTCGATGGTACATCTCCCCTGTCCAAAGCCCAGGAGGCCTCGCTCCAAACAGATCCGCGCTGGGGTCTGGCGCAGAGGATTGCGCACAGCCCCGTACTTGCCCGTGCCTCTCAACTCCAGGGCATTCTTCTCTTCCTTGTCCGCCAAACCATCCTCAATCCAGACGAGCCGATCCTGGAAATGCACATCGCCCGCCATGCCCTCAGCCGCAAAGAGGACTTCAATCCTCTCGATGACAACATCGTCCGGGTGCAGATGACCCGGCTGCGCAAGAGGCTGAGTCTCTACTTTTCCGGAGAAGGACGCGGAGAAGATCCTGTGCTTATCATCGAACTCGGCAGCTACAGGCCCACGTTCGTCGAGCGTTCCGAGCCTGAAGCACCAGCGGAATCTCAGCCTCATTCAACGGAGGTCGCTGCCCCGCCTGCGGAAGTTCCTCTCCACCAGGAAAAGTCCTCGCGAAGCCGCTTGGCGAGATATGGATGGGCGGTGGCGCTGGTGCTTGCCGGGCTGCTTCTTGGCATCATCGTCGATCATCTTCCAGGACTAGACAGGTATCGGCGGGCTGAACCACTATCAGTAAACAACCCTGTCGTCCGCCAGCTCTTTACTCCCAATGCCGTCGTTAATGTTGTTCTGGCTGACAGTTCCCTGGCCATTTTGCAAGACGCGACTAATACAGATCTATCCACTGCCGACTACATCAACCCCGCCTACCCAGACAACATCCTCGCCAGCGTACCCGATCCGGCCGTCCGTACAACTCTCAAGAGCCTTACATATCACAGTCTCACCAGCCTTAACGACGCCGATGTTGCGGCTCTGAGCTCCCACTGGGCAACTTTGCGCGGTGTGCATGCAGTAAACCGTTATGCCCGCCTTATGCATGTTCGCGACTTTCGGGAGGGAAACTTCATCATTGTTGGCAGCAAGGGCGCCAACCCCTGGACCGAACTCTTTACCAAAAACCTTAACTTCGTCGTCGAGCGCGATCAGGCCACCCATGCACTCCGCTTTCGGAATCGCAATCCGCGCCCTGGAGAGACAGCCACCTACTCCCTGGCATTCGGAGACAACGACACCACAGTGAACTATGTTGATATCGCTATCCTCCCTAATCTGACGGGAACCGGCACTGTTCTGTTGCTCAATGGCTTGTGGATGGAAGCAAATGAAGCCGCGGCCGACTTGATTCTCGCTCCTGAATTGCCGCCTGTTCTCTACAAGACACTAGCCTCAGCCCCAGCTGGTTCTACCACGGAGATATTCCTTCGCGTCCACAACACTGGAGGCGCACAGAACGGCTGGGAAATTGTCTCTATTCGTTCCACCCCTCACTAGCCTGCCCACAAAACATCCTGCACATCGCTACCAAACTGACAAATACAGGATCCAAAGGTCTCGTGTCCCAGAAATCCCTGGCCTCACGACACACTGGACTGGCTTTCCCAAATTCGGCGTTAAGCGACGGATTAGGGCTTGTGCATGGTTGGCGATCTGCGAGAGGAATTGCACTACTGATCCATTGTGGATTCGGTTTTAGAGGCTAGGGATCGGCGTGGGCCGCCATCTACTTCCCCAAAGCGATGGCTTAGGCCCCATGACAAAATGCAGTGTCGCTCCAGATTGAATCTGTTCCCAGGTGATTACTGGAATGTCGAGCGGTTTGCTATCGATGGTTGCGGATTGTATATAGACGTTTGCCGCTGAGTCGTTTTCGGCTTCGACTCGGAAGGATTTGCCATTGTCCAACTTTAAACTAATGCCTCGATAAAGGGGGCTGCCAATCATGTACTCGCCGCTGGCTGGATTCACCGGGTAAAAGCCCATCGCGGTAAACAGCAGCCACGCCGACATCTGTCCGCAATCGTCATCTCCATCCAGGCCGCCAGCGTCATAGCCGTATTCCTCGGCGGCAATTGAGCGTACCATCGCCTGCGTCTTCCAGGGCTGTCCTCCGAAATCGTATAGATATCCATAATGGTGGCTCGGCTCGTTTCTGTGCACATTGTGGCCGCCGCTGAAATGCAAGTCGAGCTTGGCGTCATAGGCTTCGGCGCCGCCCATTAACTCCAGCAATCCTGCTTGATCGTGTAACGGCGACCACGTGTATACCCAAGCATCGCCCTCGGTCCAGCCGGAAAGCGACCTGTTCTCCATGGAGTCTTCCCCCACGCCAATAGGCGCCCACTTTCCGTCTGAAGTCTTGCCGTTCATGAGGCCAATCTCTGGATTGTAGAGATTGCGATCGTTCAAGGAACGATGTAGAAAATAAATATAGTCCTTTTCGTGACCCAGCGCCTTCGCGATCTGTGCTACGCACCAGTCGTCATAGCTGTCCTCAAGCGTACTCGAAGAGGCCTCATCCGTTTTGTCTGTGGGAATGTAGCCGAGCTGTTTGTAATACGTCAGACCCGCGCGGGCCTCATACGGGGTGTTCTGTTCGCGATCGAGCCACCGTCGCGCTGTGTCACCATCGGGCGGCGTCATGGCGTCTTTATACACCGCCTGCCACGCCAAGTTGCGATCGAAACCTCGGAAGCCCTTGCGCACCGCTTCGCTGACCAGAGAGTCAGCATGAGTGGCAATCATGATGTTTGTATAGCCGGGGTTCGGCCACTTCGGCATCCATCCGCCTTCTTTATAGTCTTGCAGGAGTGCCGTGATCATGCCGTCCACACGTTCGGGTGCAAACAGCGTCAGCAAGCTATTTTCTGCCCGGAATGTATCCCAGATCGAGTACGCCGTGTAGCTTTCGCCTTCGTGGACCTTATCGTCGAAAGCACTATAGTAGCGGCCACCTTCGGAAAAAATCCTGGGATACAGTAGCGCATGGTAAAGCGCCGTATAGAGCCGCGTCTTCTCTGTGTCGGTAGCGCCATCCACTTGCAGTCGGCCCAGCTTCTCATTCCACGCGGCTCGCAAGCGCTGGCTCACCCCATCGAAGTCCCATTGCGGAATCTCTGCCTTGAGGTTGTCGCGCGCTTGATCTATGCTCAGAAAAGACGTGCCGACGCGAACCTCAACGGTCTCGCCTGGTTTGAATTCTGCATAGGCCCCACGGCTGGAATCAGCCTCTCCTTTTTCCATTCCATAAGTCTTTTCATCGAGTGGGACCTGTCGAAACTGGATGACGAAATAGCCTTTGAAATTCGGCAGCAGGCTCGGACCCAGGCCGGCATCCATACGATGCGGATTGTATCCGGTAATCTCATGGGAACGCGCATCGATGTTGGCATAGCCGGGTACACCCGGCCGAGATGTCTCCACAAGTACGCGCGCAACGCCGCTGCTCGGAAAATGAAACCGGAACATTGCGCACCGCGCGGTTGCCGTCATCTCCACCCGAATAGCGTTGCCCTCACCAGCGTTCAGAGAGACTCTGTAATAGTCTGGCCGAGACGTTTCAGTGCTGTGTGTAAATGGCAATTTGCGGCTATCCGGTGTGGTGCGTAGTGCGCCGGTTTGCGGCATTATCGTCACATAGCCGTAGTCTCCCATCCAGATTGCCGGCTGATGTGTGCCGATAAATCCAGAGATAGTTCGGTCGTCGTAGTTATACGACGTGACGCTTACCTTGTTCTGCCTTGTCTGCGGTGTCCAGTCTGTCATGCCAAACGGCGGTGACACGAACGGCATTGTGCCGCCGTACCCGATCGTACTCTGCTGCGTCCCAATGAGCGGATTGACATAGGAGCTGGCATCACGATCTCCCGCATACGCAACAGCAGAGAACGCGCATGCGGCGACGGCACAGAGAGCAAGTTTAAGCATGACTATCAGTATAGTGAGCGTTCAGATGGACTCACAAGTGAAGAAGTTGTAGTTCGCCAAAGCTCCATCCGCGCGGAAATGCGAGAAAGCTTAGCGGTTAAGACGGAAGAGGCCTCTGGTTCGAATCCAGTCGCGCCTACCATATTTATCAATGACTTACATGGAAGGCCAAACTTTTTTCCGCCGGCAATATTTCAACGGCCTCAGTAATTCTTTCCACTCAGAATTGACGGCCTGGATCCGGTTGACATTGCGCCATCCAATCAGAAGCAGGCGCTAACCCAGCCTGTTGTGACAACCTAGAAGTAAGGAGTTTGCCCGTCATGCCGCTTGAAACCCGTACCGTAGTTGCCGCATCCGAAGACCTTCACGCCTGGGAGGCGGGCGGAGCCGATTCCGCCGAGGCACTTTCCGCCTGGGTGGGCGCACGCCTCAAGGCGCATGAAGCGGCGTTGTCCGCGCTGCTGGCCGTCGAGGGCGGGCGCACGCCGGCGAACTCACTCCGACTCTTTGACGAGGCCATCGAGCAGCTCAGCCTGGCCGGCTCGCAGGCTGGCATACTGAACTCCGTGGCTGCCGAAAAAGCGGTGCGCGATCAGGCGCAGCAAGAAGCGCAGCGGGTGGCGCAGGCTGGCAGCGCCCTGAGCCTCAATCGAGCTGCTTATGAGGCTCTCGCGGCCATCGATCTGAGCGGCGCCAATCCTCCCGTCAGCCCGGCAACCAAGCACTATGTTGAGCGGACGCTGCTCAGCTATCGGCTGGCTGGCGTGGACAAGGACCAGGCCACGCGCGACCGCCTGCAAAGCCTGCACGATAAGTCTACGCAGCTCTCGCTGGAGTTCAGCCGCAACATTCAGGAGGGAGCGAAGACCGTCGAAGCCACGCCCGCCGAGTTGGACGGCCTGCCCGCCGATTACCTTGCGCGGCATCCGGCAGACGCCGACGGCCGCGTCACGCTCTCGACCGACCCGCCCGACATGCAGCCGGTGATGACCTTTGCCGCAAATGCCGCGCTGCGGGAGCGGATGTTTTTTGCCTACAACACCCGCGCTTACCCGGCTAACAAAACGATTCTGGAGCAACTGCTGGCCACGCGGCAGGAGATTGCCGATGTGCTCGGCTTCCGCAGTTGGGCCGATCTGGCCACTGCCGACCAGATGATGGCTTCGGCTGCCAACGTGCGCGCGTTTCTGGCCAAGCTCAACGAGGCCAGCCTAGAGGGAGCGCGCCGCGAGCATGAACTGATTCTCGGCTTCACACGCCAGCGCCAGCCGGAGCTGACAGCCATCGACATCGCCAGCCGCGGTTACTGGTACGAGCAGTTTCGCCGCTCCGCCTTCGACTTTGATTCACAGTCCGTGCGCCCTTACTTCCCCTACGCGCAGGTGGAGGCGGGCGTGCTGGAGACGGCGGCACGCTTGTTCAAGATTGAGTTCCGCCGCACCACCGCGCCGGCGTGGCATCCGGATGTGTCGGTCTTCGAGGTCAACGACGGCGGGTGGATTGTGGGCCGCTTCTATCTCGACATGCACCCCCGCGAGGGCAAGGACAAGTGGTTCAGCGCCGCGCCTGTGGTCACCGGCGTGCGCGGTCGCGCTCTGCCCGAGGCCGCGCTCATCTGCAACTTCCCCGGCGGTGACGGCAACGATCCTGGCCTGCTGCAATACAACGACGTGGTGACGTTCTTCCACGAATTCGGCCACCTGATGCACGCGATCCTAGGCGGACAGACGGAGTGGGCGGGCATCAGCGGATTCGCCACCGAGGGCGATTTCATCGAAGTGCCCTCGCAGATGCTGGAGGAGTTTTTCCGCGACGAGAAGCTGCTCCAGGCCTTCGCCAAGCACTATCAAACCGGCGAAACGCTCCCCTCCGCGACCATCAAAAAAATGAAGCTGGCCGGAGCATTCGGACGCGCCGACTGGGTCCGTTCGCAGCTTTACTACACCACGCTCTCGCTGGACCTGCACGACCAGAACCCCGCGGGCCTCGATCTCGACGGCGCCACCAAGCGACTCTACGAGAGCCTGCAACCCTGGACATGGCTGGAAGGCAACCGCATGTACGCGAGCTTTGGCCACCTGACCGGCTACTCGTCGAACTACTATACGTATGCTTTTGATAAGGTGATCGCGCTGGACTTTTTTGCCCAGTTCGATTCCGCCGACCTGCTGGGCTGCGATGCCGGCAGCCGCTACCGCAAATTGGTGCTCGAACAGGGCGGGTCAAAGCCGGGCCGCCAAATGGTCCGCGACTTTTTGGGTCGCGACGAGGAGTTTTCTGCCTTTTCCAATTGGCTGAATGAGGAATTTGAAGGCGGGCTCATAGGCGTCCCGGCAGTATGAACAACTTCTAACGAAGCCTGCTTCTCCCCTCTCATCTTTTTCGCGGTGCGCGCCGATAATCTTAGTAGCCCCGTGAAAAATGCCCGCGGAAACCGTAGCTTGCCGGGCGTGCGCGGCGCGGGATTCGTGTGCGCGCCCCAAAAGCGCATAGAAAATGCAAGGAGGAAATCATGCAATCGCCATTTTTTACCTGGACCGAGAAGATGAGTGTGGGCGTGGAGGTGTTGGACACCGACCACAAGCAACTGATTGACCTGCTGAACGATCTTCACGACGGCATCGCCGCAGGCCATGGCACGGAGAGGCTGGAAAGAGTTCTCGATGGATTGGTGGACTACGTTGGCACACACTTCACACATGAAGAAGATTATTTTACGCAAACCGAGTACCCCGGCGCGGCAGAGCACATCCAGGAGCACCGTACCCTGACAAATCTGGTCATGGATGTCCAGGCACGTTACAACCAGGGCAAGTTTGAAGCACTGTCTCTGAATACCATGAACTTTCTCAAAGATTGGCTGTCCGAGCACATTCAAGGCTCCGACAAGAATTACAAATCGCATCTGAACGCCATGGGAATTCACTAAGCACGCAGCAGAATCAGGAGCAACAGGGAGAGACGCAAACGGTGCGCGGGAGAGGTAAAACTGAGAATGGCTTTCATGGTATGGACAAAAGTGATAAGCGTGGGCGTCACGGCGATGGACGACGACCACAAGAAGCTGATCGACATTATCAACAAACTACATGATGGAATCGTAGCTGGCCACAAGAAAGAGATCCTTGCGGCAGTTCTTGACCATTTGGTGGACTACACAAAATTCCACTTCACAAAAGAAGAGGAGTTGTTATTGAAAACCAATTATCCTGCCTTGTCCGCGCATAAGATAGAGCACGAGAGCTTCGTCAGCCGGATTACGAACCTGCAGGAGCGTTTCAAGAGCTCACCCGTCGTCATGCTGGACCTGGAGCTGATGAGTTATCTGCGCAATTGGCTGCTCACGCACATTCAGGGCTCCGATAAGAAGTATGGGCCGCGCCTCAACGCTAGCGGAATCTTATAGCCGGAGGACGCGGGGGTCAGGCTGTCCGGTGCGGCGTTCATCCGCTATGATAATGCCCATGGCAAAAACGCAGAATTTCAATGGCAAATGGGCGCTGGTGACCGGGGCCAGCTCGGGCATAGGCGCGGCACTGGCGCGGGAGTTGGCAAAGCACGGAGCCAAGCTCATTTTGACGGCGCGCCGGCTTGACCGGCTGGAGAAGCTGGCTGCGGAACTCACGGCCAAAGGAACAGAGGTTCGCATTGTCACGGCTGACCTGAACGATCCCGCCGCGCCGCAGAAGCTATTCGAAGCCACGGAAGGCGTGGGCATCCCCGTTGACGTTCTCATCAACAACGCCGGCCTCGGCCAGTACGGCGCGTTCTGCGCAAGCCCCGTCGAGCAGGAGCTGAGCCAAATCAGAGTCAACTGCGAGGCCATGGTGCGGTTGACCCGACTGTTTGTTCCGCGCATGGTAGAGCGTCGTAGCGGGTGGGTGCTGGTTCTGGCCTCAACCGCCAGCTTCCAGCCCGTGCCGTACATCACCACCTACGCGGCCACCAAGGCCTTCGACCGCTTCTTTGCTCTGGGACTGGCCGCCGAGGTGGCCCGCTTCGGCGTCAACGTGACGGCGCTCTGCCCAGGGCCTACCGAGAGCGAGTTCTTCGATGTCGCTCATGCCGGCGCCTTCAAAGGCCGCGGCCAGCAGCCCGCCGCAGACGTGGCGCGGCTGGCGATCGCAGCCCTGGCGCACGGCCAGCGCACACTTATCCCCTACTTCGGCGGCAGGCTCAACGCCTTCCTCGTTCGCTTCCTGCCGGTTGGGCTGGTTACTCATTTTATCGAGAAGGCCGCGCGCCCAGTTCAATGAACTGGTCTGGCGTGAAGAGCACGGGCTTAAAAATGAAAAGTTCTGGAATGTATTGATTCTAATTGGCGTCCCCGACGGGATTTGAACCCGTGTTATCGCCGTGAAAGGGCCTTTTAGGGCATTTCGCATGGGTTTGCATGGGTTGTGTAAAACTCGCTTATCTCCGCCAATTACGCATGGATACTGGCGAATTCTTGTTTGCTTCTATTTGCTCCCATTTGCGCCTAAGTATCAGTCCTATCGTTACCACAGCGTTACCGGGAAATTCCCCTGTATTTACGCACCTTCCATCCTGAATCAAGGTCCAGGTAACACCGTATTGGACGAAGGGAGCACTGCCGGACCTGAAGCGTGGATGCACAGGCCGCTTGCACCGCGAACCGGGTACAGCACAGGATGGAGAACGGACGCACAGAAATCGCCTGTGAGCGTTCGCAAGCCCTCTGCCCTGCCATGGGGAGCCGTTGCGGACGCGGTGGGGATTCTGGGGTTTAGTGCGATATTGCACTAACTGCGTGCTGCGGGTCCTA
>Ga0302319_10025601_pt1 | contig 10436 bp, 13 predicted proteins | sample Bog_T0_2_FD_203319 | JGI IMG/M metagenome (GOLD analysis project Ga0302319, IMG submission 203319) | Peat permafrost microbial communities from Stordalen Mire near Abisko, Sweden - Bog_T0_2 | ecosystem: Environmental > Terrestrial > Soil > Wetlands > Peat | place: Sweden: Abisko, Stordalen Mire...
GAAGAGCACCTGCTTCTCGCGCAGGTTGGTGAGGATCGCCGTCAGGTCGCCCTGGATCTGCAGCGCGGGCCCACTGGTCTGCTGGAAGCCGACGCCGAGCTCGTTGGCGATGATGGTCGCCAGCGTCGTCTTGCCCAGGCCAGGCGGGCCGAAGAGGAGTACGTGATCCAGCGCTTCGCCGCGGGATTTGGCGGCTTCGAGCGCGATGGCGAGCTGCTCTTTGGCCTTCTCCTGCCCGATGAACTCGGCGAGGCGGGTGGGGCGGAGTTTCAGCTCGAAGGCGGAATCGTCGTCGATGCGCGTGGCGGCGACGAGACGGTCGGACTCGGCGGAGGGGATTGCTTTCGACTTGATTTTCGTGGATTCCACTCAGGGCGATGGTAAGGCGAAATGAGTTGCGAAGCAAGGGTTGAGATTCGATTAGGCAAGGCGACTCGTCCGGGCTACAATGTAGCCCAGAGGTGCTTATGCCTGCCAACGCCGTAGTCCGCGCGCGGATTGACGAAAAGACGAAGAAGAAGGCAACGGTTGTGCTCAAGTCCGTTGGCCTTACCCCATCGGGCGCCTTTCGCCTGATGATGACGCGCATCGCGAAGGAGAAGGCAATCCCGTTTGACCTGATCGTCCCAAATGCCAAAACTGTGGAGGCCTTGGAGGCCGGCTTGCGCGGAGAGGTAACCACTGTTGCGAACACCGAGGAACTGTTCCGGGCCCTAAATGCGAGCGATTAGATTCACTTCGCGGTTCCATAAGGACTACAAGCGCGAACTGAAAAGCTTCCCCTCCCTGCAAGCGGAGCTTCAGCCGGTCATCGACCTACTGGCTGCAGATACCGCTCTGCCTTTCAAGAATCGGGACCATGCGCTAGGGGGTAACTGGACCGGCTTTCGCGATTGCCACATACGTCCGGACCTGGTTCTCATCTACCGCAAGTTCGAGCCGCAAATGCTGGAACTCAATCGCTTGGGCTCCCATAGCGAACTGTCGCTCTAGCCTGCTCTGTTTCGCACGATCACACCGGCGACGAGCTTGTAGTGGAAGCCGAAGTAAGGTTCGCTGAGGCTGATGGTGAGCCAGGTTTCTGCGTCGTCGGCGGCGAACGTGGAGTGGGGATAGATGCCGTAGGGCAGCAGATTGAGCTGCTCGATCCAGCGCGGGTCGGTCAGGGCGAAGTCGTAGGCGGTGTAGTTGTGGTGGAAGAGCGCGCGATATCTTCGCTTGCCTTTGCTTTCGCGTATCCACCAGTGGGTTTCGGCGGGACAGATCAGGCACAACGAGGACCGCATGGGCTTGTACTTCAGCTCCCAGTCCGCAATGCGGTCGCGATGGTCGTTGAGTATCCCCTTCGATCCTGTCTTCTGGTTGGTCAGCTCGGTCCATCGGCCCTTGGCGGCGGGGCGCTCCACCAGGTTCCATTGGGTGGGGGCGATCTGCCAGTCTTCGGGGTGGGCCGTGGATCGCACGGCATAATGCCCTTCGACCTGGATTACGTCGAGCAGGCGCGGCTCGGTGCCGTCGTCGAGGACGTACTCCCGCGGTTCGAGCGCGCCGTCGGCGGACTCGCCGCGCAGGCGAACCCAGGCGCCGTCTTCCACGGAGACGCCCGCGATGCAACGGCCGCCGTGCTTGTAGCTATTGGCGAGGCAGATGATGGTCTTTCGCAACTCCGTGCTCCTCGATAGGAGGTTGCCGCATTTCTACAGGTGATGGATGGCGATGCCGCCCCATTTTTCAGCGAGGTATTCGAGGACGAGGCGGCGATGGCAATGCTCGGGGGTGGGTTCGCTGCAAAGCAGGACGGTAGGTTCGGCGAACTGCGCGCGGTCGAGCTTCGCTTCGACCTTGCGTTCGCGCATCAGGGTTAGAAATTCGCGCTCGTAGGCGTCCCAGTCGCCTTTGCGTTTCTTGTAGGCGTCCAGAATCTCCTGAGTCGGTGCGAGCAGAGGCTCGTGGAGATATTGCGCTGCGCAGATGGTGCTGAGGAAGTAGGCGAGGTCATCTTTTTTGGCGAACGCCGCAAGCTGCGAGGTGTTGTTGAGCCGGATGTCCAGCAGGCGGCGGATGCCGGCGGACTTCAGCGCACCGAAGAATTGGGCTGCTGATTTTTGGGTGAAACCGATGCTGTAGATCTCCATTTGTCCTCGTCCATTTCGGCGAACAGGGCCGGCTGCATCTCAACCAGCGCCTTGCCCGACGACACAGCCACCTGTTCCTCCGCTTGCAGATCGCCGGTGCCGCGGATGTGCAACAATTCGGCGCCGCGCTCGACCAGCACACGGCCAACCAGCAGGCGGCGATGGCAGTGGGCGGGATCTTCCTCGCTGCACATCAGGGCCACGCGGAATTCAGCCGCGCCTTGCTCGAGGCGTGCGATGGCCTGCAGGAATTCTTCATCCTTGCCCATCTTTGCGTAGCGGGCACGCCCGTGTTCGTCGTAGTGGCTCTCGTCTCTGGGGCGGCCGCCGATCACGTCGCCGAGGTAGAGATACTTAATGCCCGCGGCGGACACCAGTTCACGCAGAGACTCCCGATCAAACTGCGGCGAGTAGCGCGAATAGGGCGCCGAGCGGGTGTCCACCAGCACTTCAATCTGGTGCTGTTTGAGCAGCTCCACGAAGTGTTCGGAGGGGTGCGAGGAGTGGCCGATGGTGTAGAAAGTTCGCAACTCGTCTCCTTTCACGTTGTGCCGTCTTCTGCATGGTACTGCACCTCGCGGTGCAATATGGGATGGCGCGCACGACGCATCTTCGCCGGGCGAGATGGCGAGAGCCTCCACGAGGAGAAGGCTAACATCTGGTTGCGGCTAACTGAGGTCGCAGCCTACACAGAAGGCCAGGGCCGCGCAGATTTCGTTCATGCGCACGGGACTGAGCCGGGCCACTCGCTTACCGATCCGCTCCTGGGGCACGCTCGCCGTGTTGTGCAGATTCACTGCACAAGGCGCCTTCATGCCGTCCTCTTCGTCCAGAACAATCTCGGACGGCACGCCGCGAATGGTGGAACCGATGGGTGCGACGGTCACATTGGCCAGATACGCAATTGCGGCGTCATCGGTGAGTATGACCACGGGCCTCGTCTTGTCGGGCGGGGCGAAAGTGTAGAGGCGGACGTCTCCGCGCGCTATTCCGCGCGCTATTCTGCCAGCCACGCCAGCTCTGCTTCCCACATGTGCGATTCATCGCGAGTCTGCGGATGTTTCAGGTAGCCTTGACGATCGCGTTCTTGCTTTGCCCGCAGTTCGAGCCGTTGCAGATGTTCCCGAAGGGCGTCGCGCACCAATGCAGAGCGATTCTGTTTTGTCAGGCGCGCGGCCCGATCGGCAGCCTGCAGCAGTTTCTTATCAAGGACGACTTGGATCGTCTCCATATGTGGACTCCATTCCACACTATACTCCACACCCGGTTTTCCCTACTTTCTCAGCAGCCAGAGGATGCAGGCGTGCGGTTCGAGGGTGAGGTTGGGGACGGACTTCAGCTTGCCGAGGTTCTTGCCGGTCCACGCGTCTTTTACGCGGTAGGTGGCGGCGTCGATGTTGAATGCCTCGAAGCTGGAGTCGATGACCATCTGCGACTCGCCCGTGTTGAACAGCGCCAGCGCAATTGAGCCGTGGGGCGAGTCGTCGGCTCGGTCCGGCGACAGGTCGGCGGGCAGGTCGGCTGTCCAGGCGATAATGTCGCCGTTGTGCATCACCTGGCCGGAGCGGGTCGCTGTCTGGTCCACGCTAATTACGTCCTTGTTGGTCAGCAGCTTCAGGGTGGCGTCGTCGAGCTGGGTCAGGTTGGCGCCCAGGATGAGCGGCGAGCGCGCCATCGCCCACAGCGTCAGCAGCGTTCGCTGTTCTGTCGGAGTGAAGCGCGTGTCGCGCTCCTTGCCGTCGCCGGGCACCGGGCCCAGATGGCCAAGGGGCAGCATGTCGGCGTCGGGCCAGTTGCCTGGTTTAGTGAACGGGGCCCACGCGGCGGTCTTGGCGAACTGGCCGGTCAGGCTCTGCGGGAAGGCCCTGGCGGGATCGCCGGCCCACACGTCCCAGAAGTCGTCGGAGATGCGCCACATCTGCGCTACCGCGGCGACTTCAGCGGCGTTGTCGAGCGAGGTGGGGCCGGGCGAAAGCGAGAGGACCATCGGCCGGCCGGTCTTGTCGATGGCGCGGCGGATCATGCGGATTTCGTCGATCTTGTAGGGGTGCGACGCGATGCAGTCGACTTTGATCAGATCCACGCCCCAGCTTGCGTACTGGGCCAGCAGCGAGTCGTACCAGGCCTGGCCGGCTTCGTTATTCTTGACGCCCCAGTTGGTCGGGTCCCACGGGCAGGCGTCGCCGGTGTCGGCGGCGTCGGCGGCGTGGAAGGCGCTGCCCGCGATCGGCAGATTCTCCTGGACAGAGGCGCGCGGGATGCCGCGCACAATGTGGATGCCGAACTTCAGCCTCTGCGCGTGTACCCAGTCGGCGAGCGCCTTGAAGCTGGTGGACTCTGTGGTGTAAAGGAGGACCTTGGTGCCGGGCGCGGCGGGCGCGTCCGCTGTGACTGCTCCTGAGGCAAGTTCCTGCCGCAGTTGATTCGGCACCGCCGGGCCGGCCGAGGGGAACCGCGCCGGGACAGGCACGTAGCGACCATTCGCGTCGATGGCGTAGATAAGCTTGTCGGGATGGGGGCGGTCCTGCGGGTTGAAGAAGAACCAGCCCTCGTCGATGACGGCGTAGTTGTAGCCCGAGACCGCTAGCTCGTTGCGTAGAACCAGCGCGTTGGCGCGGAACTGGTCTTCGGTGATGGTCAGCCCGTAGGAGTCCCAGCTATTCCAGCCCATCGGCGGCGTCGCGGCCACGGGCGCCGAGGGCGCCTGCGCGGCTGGCGCGGTTTGCGCCTGCACCATAAATTGGCCAGCAAGAACTGACATCACCAGAACACCCACACGGCAGGATTTCATTCGGACCTCACAACCTTTGTGCCCGCAAAAACGGGCAGCATCCACGATACCGCGAGACGGGGCAAAGTGCGCGAAATCCTGTCGCATCGCCCCGAGGGAGACCCAGGTTGAGCCCGCTGAGAACCTCGCCCCGTTTGCGTGCGGTTTACACAACTTTGTCGAAGGGATTGGGTTGCAGCAGAGTGGGCCCCTAATGGCCGATCTCCCGAACACTGCCTGGCCACGGCAGAGGCCTGATGAAGTTGCATTCTCCAACTCGGCCCACTCTCCTGGCGGTGCTGGCCGTGTGGCTCGCCGCCGCCCCGGTGTTTGCGCGCGGTCAACCGCTCCAGCCGCCCCCGCTCCGGCCGCGCCAGGCGCACTGGGCGGCGGGTCCTCTGCCCGCCGGCCGCGTCCTGCTGGCCCAGAATCGCCCCATAGGTCCCGGTCTGCCGCAGTGGATGGAGCAGCACAGGAAGCTCGCGCCCGCCCAGCGGGAACGCGCGCTTCAGAACGATCCGAGCTTCCGCGCGCTGAACCCGCAGCAGCAGCAGCGCGCGCTGAACCAGCTTCGCCAGTTGCAGGGCATGACGCCCGAGCAGCGCAACCGGCGCTGGGCCTGGTTGGGCATGACGCCGGAGCAGCGGCAGCAGGTCCAGACCCTGACCCAGCAGTGGGCAGCCTTGCCCCGGGCGCGTCAGGTCTTGATGCAGCAAGCTCTAACGGCCCTGCGCCGCGTGCCTGCCCCGCAGCGTCCGGCGGCCATGGCGACCTACCCGCCGCTACACCAGTTCTCTCCGTACGAGCGCCAGCTCCTCTCCGACTGGCTCTACTGGGAGCCGTTGCTCAACGCGGCCGGCGCCGGCGGCAGCCCTGCCGCCGTTCCCAGCCAAGCTCCGTGAGACAACAGCCTATCCCGCCCGCCCGATCAAGCTCGGCTTTTTCGATTGCACCGGCCCTGCTGCCGGACGCGGGCTGCGAAAGCCCTGGGCCTGGTCGTGGGATTGGGCCGCGGGCGCGGCCGGGCGGCGGCTGTTTCCCGGAACGGCGACGGGATGCTGCAGGGTGACGATCAGCGCCGTCGCCGCGGACGCGCCCAAGCAGTGGTAGCTGTGCGTGGTGGATGCGTCGAAGTAGATCGCGTCGCCTTGCTCGATCTGGCAGGTCGCCGATCCGTGGTGCACGGTCAACTCGCCCGAAAGCACGTAGAGGAACTCGCAGCCGAAGTGCTGGTGAGCCCTGGGCTCACGGCCAGGTTCGGCCGGCAGGAATTCGGCGAAGTAGGGGTCGAGCTGGCGGTCGGGCACGAGGTAGCCGAGACTCTCGAAGAAATACGAGGGGTTATCCACGCCGGACTGCGGCAGGCGCAGGCGGTCCTTGCCGCGATGGACGCGGAACAGCGTCTGCGGCTCCGGCTCGAAGAAGTAGCTCAGGTCGCGCGAGAAGACCATGGCGATGCGCGCGAGGTTGCGCAGCGTAGGCACCACGCGCCCGGTCTCGATCTGGGACAGGAAGCTGGCGGAGAGGCCGGTGTGGCGGCCCAACTCCACCAAGCCCATCGACTTCTTCAGGCGCAGAAGCTTGATGCGGCGGCCGATGTGCTTTTCCGCGATGACGGATTCCGCGGCTTCGCCATCGACAGGCGGGCCGGGCATTTCCGGTACGGCTTGGAGCCGGGTGTGGCTGGCAGGCTGAGACGAGTCACCGGGGAGATTTGGGGAGGTGGCCATGGTTTGTCCTGTGAAACGCTGTTTGGGCAATGTCAAATTATTGCGGTGCAGCCAGGATTCTGGATTTGCGGTGTGCCGCTACGCCAGAATTGAGAAATGCTATAGCCTTTCTTTGGATGCATATTTGGCTCGACAAGCGGCCTGAGGCGGTCCGGGGGAGTGCTGACGCGGCACGGATGAGAAAGGTCGCGGGAATCCTGCCCGGCCTGCTGGCCGTGGGCGTCGGCCTGGGCGGATGCGCCAGCCCGGGCCCTCCGCTGCCGCCATCGCTCGATCTGCCGGCGGTGGTTGCGGCCAATGAGTTCACCGCGACCCGCATCGGCGACACGGTCGCGCTGCACTGGACCACCGCCACCCGTACCACCGACAAGCTGCTGATCGCCGGCCCCATCACGGCAGTTGTCTGCCGGGCCACGCCATCCGCTGCGCCGGGCCGCCCCACTCCGGCGAGGTCCGCTACCCCCTGCTCGCCGGTGGCTCGCCGGGTCGTCACTCCAGGGCCATCGGACGCGGTTGACCCGCTGCCTGCGGAACTCACCGCGGGACCTCCGCGGCTGCTCGCCTACCGGGTGGAACTGCTGAACGCAAAGGGCCATAGCGCCGGACCATCGGCGCCGGTGTTTGCGGCCGCGGGCGAGGCGCCGCCGCCCGCTCAGGATTTCCACGCTGAAGCCACCAAGCCCGGCGCGCTGCTGCGCTGGCGCCAGCAAGCCGGCAGCGGCGAAGCGGTGGAGTTGACGCGCACCGCTGTGGAGGCAACTCCGGTCGCCGCAACCTCCGCGCGCAAGTCGCCAACCGGTCTGCCCGGCGAGGCAAAGGAGCCTGCCGAGTCGCGTTTCCAGGCCGGCCCGGCGGATATGGGCGGGACGCTCGACCGCACCGTGCAGATCGGCCACACTTACACTTATACGGCCCAGCGCGTGCTCACTGTTCAGGTGGGCGGGCAGAAACTGGAGCTGCGCAGCACGCCCTCCGCGGCGGTTACGGTCCCGGTGCGCGATGTGTTTCCGCCGGAGGTTCCGGCAGGCCTGGTCGCCGTCCCCGCCTTCGCCGGTGAGAGCGAATCGCACCACCCGGCTATGGATCTATCCTGGGAGCCGGACATCGAGCCGCGTGTCGCCGGCTACCGGGTCTACCGGCGCGAGGGCGAATCCGGCGCGTGGCGGCGGTTGGCCGGGGACCTGGTCCCCGTGCCTGCATACCGCGACGCCGCCGTCGCAGCGGGCCACACCTACACCTACCGCGTCAGCGCGGTCAGCGGCGCCGGCAACGAGTCCGCCCCCGGCGCCGATGTCACCGAAACCGCACCCGCGCAATAGCGGCTTCTACCAGGTGTAATGCGCCGTGTACGTCACCTTCGTCTCGCCCGACGCGGGCACGGCGATGGGGAACTCAACCGTGGTGCTGTCCTTCTTTACGAAGTTGGTTGACTGCCCGGCGATCTGCCAGTTCTGCGCGCGGTTCATGTGCTCCACCACGGCGACGGTCACTGGCGTGGTCTTCTGATTCTTCACCGTAATCTCGTAGGTCTCATCGGTAGTATGACCATTTTGATTGGTATGAAAGTCGGTCTGCTTGCGCTCGCCGGTTACGTCGAATGCGCTGCCGATGGGTACTTTCACGGTTTCCTCGGCGGGCGTGTGCGTAATGGTGCCTTCGCCGATGAACTCCATCTGACCGCCGGTGTCGCGCCGGTAGAGGCGAATGCGCCCCGCCGGCAGCGGCATGCCGAGGTGATTCGCCGTCGAATTCTTGATCTCCGCTCGCACGGACACCTTGGTGTTGGAAGTTGTGCCAAATGAAGGCTGGTCGTTGTGGCAGCCGATGCAGAGGTTGTTGTTGTAGCCCGGTTGCTGTGTGGCACCGTCGTACTGATACACGCGGTCCATCTGTACCTGATTGGCTTCGATGAACTCGACCTGCTTGGTCTCGCCCGACGCCAGCGAGACGGTGCGGTTGAGGTCGTAAAGGTGAAAATCGTCGAACGCCTGCTGGGTGACGGAAGAACTCGCGCTGACCGTGTCCATGGCCATCAGTTGAGCCCTCATCTGAATTCCTCTCGGCGCCATGTTCTGGATCTTGGCAACGTCGCCGGCCATCAGCTTGACGCGCGCCAGGGGAAAATCCGTGCCGCTGTTGTTCTGCATCGTCACCCAGCCGAGCAGGTCGACCTGCTCCGGGCCAGTCACGTCTTTCGACTCCGGCGCGACTACGTTGTACGTCGCCTGCCAACTCATCCCGTTGGTGATGTAGGCCAGTTCGGCTGAGATGTGTGCGGCCCTGGGCGCATCGATCTGCCAGCGCAGCGTCGGCTTCAGCAGCAGACCGTCAGTGGAGTCGGGAAACAGCGGAGTGCCAGGGAGGTTGAACTGCAGCCGGCCGTCGGATTCGATCAGCGGCTGCGTCCCAGGTGTGCCGGCACGGATAATCCTGCCGTCGACGGTGAGGATTTTTCCGTCCAGCATCTGGCCGCGCGAGAATTGAATCGTCTTGCCTTCGAACTTCTGCAGCAGCGAGTTCTGGTCGATCACGCCGGCGTCGTAGTTCTGCTCCACGACCTTGAAGGTCACCTTACCCGTGGGATCGCGCAGCACCACCGAGTCGGGTTCGAGCTGGCTGGTGACGTTGGTGGTGGTCACCTCATTCGCGCCGGCCTTCAGGTCCAGATCGACGGTGGTGCGCGCGACCGCGAAGTTCTGGTTGTAGATCGTCAGCGCAACCGGAGCGGCCCCGCCCTGCTGGGCGATTGCTTTCGGCGCGAGGGCCGTGATTGCGGCAAGGGTTCCAAGGACAGCGAAGCGCAGCTTGAGCATAGGGCACCTGTCTTTCTACAAGCTAAGACGGGCCGGAAATCAAAACTTGCACGGATTAATCGGACGATTCACAAAAAAGAATCAGAGGGTATCTTTGGTGAGCGCAGTGATGGGGGCGTCGTCGCCGCAGTCGAGGCAATGGAGCTCGGCTTTGGCGGGGGTGGTGAAGACGATTTTGATGGTAATGAGGCTTGCGTCGAGGCGACGGACCTGAAAGGTGAGTGCGTTGCCGGCGAGCGTGGGATGGATAAGCGTGTGGGGTTCGATGGACGCGACTTGATGGGTGTCGCCGTCGAGGCCGTAGAAGACGATGGTGCCGTCGAGTGAGCCGGTGTCGTCGGCCAGGGTGAGAGTGACCGAGGGGATGCCAACGAGCGTCCCGCGCCAGATGCCAAGCGGGGCGGAGCCGGTTTGGCCGTGCAGCGGCGGTGCAAGAACCAGCAGCATCCCGGCTATGGTGAGAAGCAGAGCGAGGACGTAGGTGAGTTTGCGCATATTCCTCCTGACGCGTGGGAGAGAGTCATCCCAACGGCATCGCGGTGCGACCAACCTGGGGCACCCGAGTTTGATTAAGGTTGCAACTTGGCGACGGCGGCGGTGGCGAGCGTTCCGCCCAGGCCCATGGAGTCGATGGCGGACGACGGCACGATGACCATGGAGCCCTTGTCGCGCATGGCTTCGTAGAGCATGTTCATGCCGCGCAGATGCAGGGCGCCGGGGTTGTTCTCGTAGACGCGCGAGGCTTCGGCAAACTTCTCCGACACCTGCACCTCGGCGTCGCCCAGTATGACGCGCGCCTGACGCTCCCGCTCGGCCTGCGCCTGCTGGGACATCGCGTTTTCGAGCGACTGCGGAATGCGCACGTCGCGAATCTCGACCGACTGCACCGTGATGCCCCAGGGCGTCATCTTCTCGTCCAGAATCTTCTGCAGCTCGTGGCCCATCAGATCGCGCTCGGTGATCATCTGCGCGAGATTGTGCCGACCGA
>Ga0302319_10025602_pt1 | contig 10435 bp, 6 predicted proteins | sample Bog_T0_2_FD_203319 | JGI IMG/M metagenome (GOLD analysis project Ga0302319, IMG submission 203319) | Peat permafrost microbial communities from Stordalen Mire near Abisko, Sweden - Bog_T0_2 | ecosystem: Environmental > Terrestrial > Soil > Wetlands > Peat | place: Sweden: Abisko, Stordalen Mire...
CTTTTCGGAGTTTTGCGCAATCTCGCTGATGGTGGAAGTCATCTGCTCGGTCGCGGTGGCGACATGAGCGAGATTGGTTGTCGTTTGTTCCATTCCCACCGCCACGGACGTGATGTTGGAGCTCATTTGCTCTGCCGCCGCCGAAACTGAGTGCGATTTATCCGAGGCCTGGCGGGAGCCCGCCGACATCTCTGTGGAACTGGCCATCAGTTCCGCAGAGGATGAAGCCAGGGAATGAATGCCGCTGGAGATCTCCTTAACCATCTTTCGCAGAGCGACGGTCATCGTCTGCATGGAGCGCGCGAGGGTTCCGATTTCATCGCCGCGTGCCTGGAATTCCGCGGGCGGGTCTGTCGACAGGTCGCCTTTCGCGATTTCATCAAGGTGGGCGACTGCCGTTGCGAGCGGCTTCGCAATGCCGCGAGTCAGAGCCACGCCGCCGATCAGCGCGAGTGCGATCGCGAGAAGGCTGCCCACAATAAGCGCAATCCAGATCGCGCTGGCTGTTTCTGTGTTCGTTTTCTCCAGTTCGGCGGCTTTAGCCAGCTGAAATTGCGACGCCTCTTTGGCCTTATCGCGCAAAGCCGCTGTCGTCGCGTAGTATGTGAGAAAGCTCTGGCTTGCATCCGTGAATTTCCCCGCCACCACCATGTCGACAGATTGCTGGCTCAGGCTCTTTGCCGCTGCGATGAGCTCGGCCATTTCGGCGCCTTGTTTGATGCTCGTGGGGCTCTCTGCCAGAGTTTGAAACTGTTGTAACGCGTCATTGCGGTCCTTCCTGAAATCCAGCCGCTGGCTTAGACTCTCCGGCGACGCCTTCTTCTCGATAACGATCCTTCCCACGGTCATAACAATGCCGTAGGTATCGGCGGCAATTTTTTCCGCCAGGCTCGCCCTGATCACCCGCTGAGCGAGGAGCAACTGAAGCCGCTCATTCGTGTGCGATCCCCAGAGCGCGAGCGAGGACAGGCTTGCCAAGAGGAAGACCATGCCCCCGAGCACGAGCGCGATCTTCTTCCCGATTTTGATGCTCGATATTGACGTCATTTTCTTTCCCGTTCCCCTGCGCCGCGACCGGCGGCTGCCTGGGTCTTATGTTCTTTTAGGCCGCCACGGTCAGGCTTCCGGCCTGGAAACGGCCGACGGATACCCGGAGCGCTTCGGCAACAGTGGAAAGCGCGCCGGCGCTGCTGCGCACGTGATCGCTCTCGCTGGCCATTTCCCGGGCCGACCGGTCGACGCTCACGATGTCCTTCGCAATCTCCCGCGACACCTGCGATGTCTCCGCGACTCGCGTATTGGCGTCGGTTACGCCCACGGCGGCTTCGGCAATGTTCCGGGCAATGTGCTGTGTCGCGGTCGATTGTTCCTCAATGGCCGCCGCAATCGAAGCCACAATTGAGCTCACTTCGAGGATCACGTGTGAGATCTTCTCAATTTCGGTGATTCCCCCCGCGGTCGCAGACTGCACGCCGGCAATCCTCGCCTTGATGTCCTCCGTCGCGGCGGCGGTTTGTTGCGCCAGAGCTTTAATTTCTGTGGCAACGACGGCGAAGCCCTTTCCCGCGGACCCCGCGCGCGCCGCTTCGATGGTGGCGTTCAACGCCAGCAGATTCGTCTGTGATGAGATTTCGGTGATGGTTTCGGTTACTTTACCGATCTCGCGGGCCGCTACGCCCAGTTGATTGATCTGCTCGGTGATTTTCGCTGCCTGGCGGGTTGCCGCATCGGTGATCCGGCGCGCCTTCTCGGAGTTTTGCGCGATCTCGCCGATCGTGGAAGTCATCTGTTCGGTCGCGGTGGCGACCTGGGACAGGTTCGTCGTCGTCTGCTCCATTCCCGCTGCTACGGACGTGATATTGGAACTCATCTCCTCCGCGGCGGCCGAAACGGAGTGCGACTTGTCGGAGGCCAGACGGGAACCTGCCATCATCTCGGTGGAGCTGGCAATCAGTTCCGTCGAGGAAGAAGACAACACCTGAATACCGCTCGAAATCTCCTGAATCATCTTGCGCAAAGCAACGATCATCGTCTGCTGGGCATGCGCGAGCGTGCCGATTTCATCGCCACGCGCCTGTAATGCGGGAGATGCATCCTTCGACAGGTCGCCCCGGGCAATCTCGCCTAAATGGGCGACGGTCCGTGCGAGCGGCGCGGTAATGCTTCGGGTGATATAGAACGCAATCAGGCCACCGGCTATCACCGCCAGCAGGAGACCGATCGCAACTCCGCTTCTGGCAAAGCTTACCGCTTTCGTAATCGTTGTGGCGGACTCGTCGCCGTTTGCTTTATTGAAGGCCACTTCGGCGCTGGTTGCATCCGAAAATTTCTGGAACGCAGGTTTTACCTTTGAGGCCATTAGCGCGAAGGCCTCCTTCTTCGACGCGCGGCTGGTACGGACAATGTCGGCGGCCGCAGCGACAAAGTCGCTTCTGGCAGCCGTCAGCGTGGCGAACAAATTCCGGTCCTTCTCCGTGAAAATGGTCTTCTCGTAGTCGCCGAACAGTCCGCCTAACTGGTGGGTGAGCTCATCAATATCCGTCTCGATGCGCGTCATTTCCCCAGGATCGCTTTGCTGGATGTGCTCCATCAACAGGGCAAACTTGCGCGACTGCAGGCTCTGGATCTGGCCGATGATGTAGATTCCCGGCAGGGAATCGGTAGTGATACTGGTTGCCGATTTCTGAATGCGGCCGATACCGGTGTAAGCAAATATTCCCGTTGCCATGGTGATGGCAATGACCGCGATAAAGCCGGTGGCTATTCGAGCGCCGATCTTGAGTTGATTCATGTTGAAGTGTCCTTTCTGTAAATAACTCAGGAAGCGACTCATGCAGATACCGCGACCGGAGATTGCCCGATTTTCTCTCCATTGACGGCTTTCCCGATGCTTTCCAGCAACTGGTTCTGGTCGAGCTTGACCTGATACTCGCTCACACCAATCGCAAGGCCGCGCGCCATGTCTTCCTCGCTGGCCAGGGAAGAAAGCGCGATGATCGGCAGCCCGGCGAAACGGGAATCGGCGCGTATGCGTTTCGTCAGACCCAGGCCGTCCAGCCGCGGCATTTCGATATCCGTGGTCACCACCGAGATCTCCTTCGCATGGCTGTCCAGCAGTTCCCATGCGGACTGGCCATCTTCGGCCTCCAGCACTTTGTAGCCGACTGCTTCGACAAGGCGTCTGATCTGGCCCCGGAAGAAATCGGAGTCTTCCGCAATCAGGACGGTTCCACCGTGTCCTGAGGGAAGGAGAGGAACCGGCTCGAGCGATTTCGATTCGGGCCATCGCCGGCGAACTGTATCCGCCATTTCGAAAATGTCCAGCATCAGGGTGGTTCGCCCATTCAACAGGGCCGAACCGGCGATGCCCGGTTGCCTGAGCGTCACATTATCCAGGGCCAGATGGGTTTCGATCATGTCCAGGGGCTCGGCCACCAGCAGGCCGATCGTCCGGCCCGCGCAATCGAAAACGACTACCACCCATTGCTGGGTTGCCTGAAGGTCACCTACCTCCGCAACGTCATGTAAAGCCACCAGGGGGAGACTGACCCCGCCGTATTGCATCGTCCTGCGGCCACCCAGGTTCTGGACCTGTTCAGGACGTACGCGCTCGACGCGGGTCACAAGTTCTATGGGAACCGCGCAGTCTTCGCCTGGTGCGTTTCGGAACAGGAGAAGAGAGTAAACTTCACCCTTCGACGCATCTTCAGCCGCAACCTGCGCGGCCACGGCCGCGTTCGCGGGACGGGCGAGACCGGCGCGCGCTCCCAAACCAGCGATGTCGAGGATTACGGCAACCTGCCCGTCGCCGAGAATCGTCGCTCCCGCATACTCGCGGAGGCCCTGCAGGTGTCTTCCCATTGGTTTGACGACAATTTCGACCGTGTCGTGAAGCTCGCCGACCACAAGTCCGTATTCGAAGGCGCCGGTATCCACCAGAACGATGTTGAGCGCCCTCGTGGGGCGTTTTTTCGGCAGGCTCCCGAGGACGTCGGCAAGGTACACCAGCGGGACGAGCCGGTCGCGCAGCAGGACCAGTTCCGCGTCGCCCGCGCGATCGATCCGCCTGGCAATCTGGTTCGCCGGAATGCGGATCAGCTCGCCTACGCTGACCTGTGGGATGGCGAAGCGTTCTCCGGAGTCGGATACCAGTAACGAAGGAATAATGGCCAGAGTGAGCGGCAGCTTAATGCGAAATGACGAGCCTTTTCCAACGGCCGATTCGATCTCGACTTTTCCTCCGAGCTTGTCGAGGTTTGTCTTTACGACATCCATTCCGACGCCCCGTCCCGACACGCTACTGAGCTTTTCGGCGGTCGAGACGCCGGGCAGAAAGATGAGGGCCAGCTTGTCGTACTCGGACATCGACTGGAGCTGCTCGGCGGTGATCATTCCTTTTGCCAGGGCGGATGCCGCGATTTTCTCGCCGGCCAGCCCTTTGCCGTCGTCGGAAATCTCGATCACGACCTGTCCCGCCAGGTGCCTGGCCGAGAGCGTGATCGTCCCCAGGACGGGCTTTCCGGAGGCGATCCGCGCCGCGGGCAATTCGATCCCGTGGTCGACGCTGTTGCGCACCATGTGGGTTAACGGATCGCTGAGGCCTTCGAGGATCGTCTTGTCGAGTTCGACGTCGCCGCCTTCCAGTTTGAGCTGGACTTCTTTGCCCAGTTCACCCGCCAGATCCCGGACAAGCCTGGGGAATTTGGCAAACAGGCTCGAAACCGGCTGCATTCGGGTGAGGGAGACGGCTTCCTGAAGTTCGGACGTGACGACACTCACGCGGTGGGCGCCCGCGCCGACACCCTGTTTGTCCCCATTCCGGACCGCTTCGTTGAGTTGATTCCTGCCCAATACGAGTTCTCCGGCCAGAGTCATCAGCGAATCGAGCAGCGTGATGTTCAGGCGAACCGTCGTCTCCGCCTGCGAGGTTTGAACCGCGGGGACCGGAACCGAGGCAGCGTGAACCGGGGAAGCCTGAAGCGGGGAGACCTTCGTCGAATCTTGTTGGGCCGGTTCGGGAGGAAGAAGTCTGAAACCGGGATCGAACGCAGAACCCGCGGGCATCGGTTCCACGGCTGCCGGGTCCATTACCGCCAACGCCTTTGCTTTGCCATGGCCTTCAATCCTGTGGTCCTCAATCCGGTGGATCTTTTCCGGCGTCAGTTCAAGGATCTGACTCACGGAGTAGCTGTCCAGCGCCGTTGCATAAAGAACGTCGAACAGAAGCTGATTAGACGGCGCCTCATCAAGGGTGCCCGCGGAGTCGAGATCGAATTCTGTCGCGAGAATCTCTCCGCATTTCATGAGTTGTTTCAGGATCTCCAGCGGAGTTTTGCCACGGCGCTGGATATCGTGAATCAGATCGTACTCAAGTACATAAATGGTTTTTCCGCTGCGGCGTGTCTGTTCCATGTCAAACGCCGAGCAATGCAGCACTCTCCCCGCTCGGGGGATGGGGATCGTCAGAATCTCGTTCGTCGAGCTCTTCTGATCGGGGCTCAACTGCGCTTCGGCGAGACGGCTCAAGGCGTCAGTGAAGTCTGAGATATCGGCATTGTTGCTGTCGGCATAGTTGAGAACCAGACTGCGCAGCTTGTCGAATGCAAGCAGAAGGATACTCACATTCTCAGAGTTCGGGATCATCTGGCGCGAACGCACCAGATCGAGGACGTTCTCGATCCGATGCCCCAGTTCCTTGATTTTGAGGAGGTCGAAAAAGCCCGCCCCTCCTTTTATCGAATGGGCGGCCCGGAAGACGCGGTTGACGAGTTGTTCGTCGATGGCTGCCCCGGACTGTTCCATCGAGAGCAGGTCCGCCTCAATGGTGGTGAGGTGTTCGCGGGATTCCGCGAGGTATTCGAGTACCAGTTCGTCGTCAAGGCTGAAGTTGCTCATGATTTGCTTTGACTTCAGCTTCCGGAAACGTTGAAGTGCTGCTGGATGCGCATGGTCCGGAAGAGTTCGAGGATGTCATTGGATGCGTGAATCACCGTCAGTTCCCCGCCGGCTTTTTTCAGCGAGTTGTGGGCGGCAATCAGCAAACCGATGCCGGCCGAGTCGACCATTCTTGTGAGGTTCAGGTCCAGCGTCAGATGGCGAACCCCCAGATCGACCATGGCCCGCAACCGGGAACGCAGGATGGGCAGCTTTGCCGCGACGAGATCGCCTTCTGTTTGCACCGTGGCAGTGTCGACTTCGGAAGAAACCGTTTCGTTGTTCATGTCATTTACCTGTCAGAATCGTTTGACCAGCGTCACCGAATTCCCTTTGCGGTTGAAGCGCACGGAGTTGGCATACTGCTTCAGGATCTCGATGCCGCGGCCATGAGTGTCCGAAAGATCGGACTTTCGATTGAAAGCGGAGCGCCAGTCGAATCCCTCGCCGCCATCCTGAACAGCGATGAGCAGACGGCCTCGCCCGGCCCGGAGTACACAGGAAATCCGCTGGCCGGGGTCTTCGGAGGCTCCGTGGACAACGGAATTTGTCAGCGCTTCGCGCAGCAGCAGTTCGGAGGGAAACGACTGCAGACCTTCACAGTGGAGCTTACGCCATTCCTGGAACCTGATGCAAATCTCTTCGATCGCTTCCAGCGACGCCGGGAGTTCAAAGCGCCATTCCGCCCCAGGGGACCTCATTTCGTTACCTCGACGCCCAGTAGGAGTAAGTCGTCCTTGACGGTTGCCCCGGAACGCATGTCAGCGGCGATCAGAAGTACTTCCTCGGTAAGAGCAGCGGTCCGGTTACGGAGACACGACTCGATGAGCCGCTCCAGACCCTCACGGCGCGAACCGCCGGGAAATGCCTCTATCAGACCGTCGGTGTACAGAAAGAATCTGTCGCCCGCGGAGACCCTGACTTCCTTGCGGTGAATTACCAGCGCGCTGAAGATGCCGAGTGGATCGCTGTCCATTTCGATCGTCTGCGCCTTTCCCTCCGTGTTCACTACGATGACCGGTGGATGCCCCGCGCTTACAACCACGAGCCTTCCCGTGCGCCGGTTCAGATTCGCGTAGCAGGCGGTAAGGTACTGCTCCTCGCCGAGCATCTGCCGCATGACCGCGTCGATCCCCCGCAGAGTGTCCTCCGGCGAGAACATCGGGCCCGTGTACTGGCGGAGGAGAGCCTTAATCGCGGAGGTGAGAAACGCCGCACTCACGCCGTGCCCGCTGACGTCCGCGACAAAATAGCCGAACACGCCGGAATCGACAGCGACCACGTCATAGAAGTCTCCGCCGGCGCCTTCCAGCGGCTCGTAAAACACCGCGAACGAGGCCGCTGGCAGGTTCTCCGGGCGGACCAGAATCGCCTGTTGCGCGCTGCGCAGCTCTTCAATTCGGGCCTGGTTTTGCCGGGTCATCGCGCGATTGTTTTCACCAATGCGAAGATGTACGCGCACCCGGGCCAGCACTTCCTCTCCATGAACGGGTTTGGTCACGAAGTCTACCCCGCCGATTTTCAGCCCCCTCACCTTGCTCTTCACGTCGTCCAGCGCCGACAGAAAGATGATCGGGATATCGGCGGTATTGGGGTCCGACTTGAGCAGGGCGCATGTCTCGAATCCGGATTCCTCAGGCATCATCACGTCGAGGAGAATCAGATCCGGCGCCGCATTCCGGCACAATTCGCGCGCCGAAGCGCCATCCATAGCGGTGACGATACGGAAACCCTCCGGCTCGAGGACGCCCTTCAGCAACGCCAGATTCAGTGGCGTGTCATCGACGATGAGGATTTTGGGGGCGGACGAATGTTCCGGCATCTTTGATTCCGTCAACAGGAGTCCGTTGTCTGGCCATCCGCGATGCTGGTGATCCCTGTGCGACAAAACCGGACATCTGCGTTTCCAGGAACTATATCGTCCGTTCGAGCACTTTTTTCCGCCGGTCGGCGCACTACGGGCGGATCGGGCAGCATACCCAAGTCAGGATCGGGCTTGCGTTACCGGACCAGATCGTAGGACCGCATTTGGCTGAGCAGCCTGGAAAGATCGATGGGTTTTACGAGATATCCGTCGCAAAGTTCATTGAAGCAGCGACTTACCTCCCTGAGGTCGCTCACGGCTGTTGTCATGACGATCTTCGCGCCGGAGGCTGAAAACACGCCTCTGGCCGCTTCCATGTCTCGCATCTGCCGAATCGCCTCGCGACCGTCCATTTCGGGCATCATAATGTCCATGCAGATCAAATCGTATTCTTCCCCGCGTACCAGGGAGGTACGAAACGCGTCCACGGCCTCCCTGCCAGTCACGGCGACATGGCATTCGCCATAGCGCGAAAGAAAAGTCTGCAGCAGGAGCCGGCTGGCGAAGTCGTCTTCCACCAAAAGCACCCGGAGACGCCCGCCTTCCTGACGCGACTGCGCGACCGCGGCGGCGCCCCTGCCCACGGTCAAGGCAGGCTGACGGGGTGGCAATAAGCCGGCCAAAGCGGCCATGACATCGGTGATGTCCGCCTTGTTACTTGTGCCGGGGGCGTTCAGCAGGTCCAGTAGCCGGTCGGTGGCGCTCAGCAGAACGGTTAATCTGGCTGGTGTGGGAACCATTTTGCGGGATCGGATTAAGGCCAGCGCGTCCTGAGTCCGGCCCGCCAGTTCGCCGACCTTCACGAGATCGAATAGAGCCGCTCCGGCCCGGACTGAGTGAACCGCCAGAACGACGCGATCCACGATCTTCTCATCTATCTCCGTTCCGCCATTCTCGATGGCACAGAGGTCAGCTCCGGCTTTCTCCAGGCACTCACGGCAATCGGCCGCGAAATCTCCGAGCAGTTCGTCTTCAAGGTCGATCATCGTTTGTCCTTTAAAAGCCAATCCCTATACAGCCAATGTCCCGGCCAGGGTCTGCACCCAGCCATCCCGCTCCAAGGTGCTCCGGAACCGCTCGAATTCTGTGGCCGCGCGGGACAACAGCTCAGCGCAGCGGCCTGACTGCCCGTCGATGACTGCCTGTTCCATTGCCGCTGCGACTGCGCTCAGCCGTTCCGCCGCGACGGTTGCCGACGCCCCCTTGAGCATGTGCGCCTGCAAACGGGCGCCTGCGGAGTCATGCTCATCGAGCCGTTTGCGCAAAATGCTCAACTGCGTGGGCGTATCGTCGAGAAATCCCTTGAGCACAACACCGCCGAGTTGCCGGTCCCCCATCAGCCGAGCCAGCAAATCCTGGCCATTGAATACGGGCTTTTCCGGCTCGCTTTCGCTCCGCCCCATGTCTTCCGGGAAGTTTTGGCGGGAACGCGCCGTATCGGCGCCGGCAGCCCCTGTTTTGGCGGGAACGCGCAGCCATCGGGTAAGCGCCTCCGCCAGGCTCTTCGGGTCCACTGGTTTCGCGAGGTAGTCGCTCATCCCCGCACCGAGGCATCGGTCCCGGTCAGCCGACATGGCATTCGCCGTAAGCGCGATGATCGGAATATCCGGCTGGCGCGAGTTGCGGATATGGCGAGTGGCCGCGTAACCGTCCATCACCGGCATCTCGCAGTCCATGAGGACCAGGTCGTAGACTCCCCGCTGCAGCGCGTCGACGGCCTCGGCGCCGTTGGCGACCGCGGCAGCCGCAGTGTATCCCAGCTTCCTCAGTTGCGCGAGAATTACCTGCCGGTTGGTGTCGTTATCCTCCGCGACCAGTATCCTTGCCGAATTCGCCCCAACAGCTTCAACCCGCTCACCGATGCCTCGTTCATTCCCCTGAGTGCCCTGCCCGCGGGAAAGTTGCTGCTGATCGCCGGGCGGAAGTTCCATGACCACGGTGAACCAGAAGCTGGAGCCGTGGCCTTCGCTGCTGTCCACCCCGATTTCCCCTCCCATCAGCCCCACAAGCTGCCTGCAGATCGCGAGTCCGAGCCCGGTACCGCCGTATTTGCGCGTGGTGGATGCGTCGGCCTGAACGAAGGGAGCGAACAGCAGCGCCACCTGGTCCGGCCGCAGGCCGATTCCCGAATCGGTGACGGTGAAACGAATGGTTGCCGTGCCGTCTCCCTGTCGTTCAAGCGCCGCGAACAGCTTTACTTCTCCACGCTCGGTGAATTTGATGGCATTGGCGCACAGATTGGTCAACACCTGGCGCAGGCGGTGTGCATCGCCACGCAGCACCGGCGGAATCTCCGGCGAGACTTGCATGTCGAAGCCGAGCCCTTTCGCGGACGCCTGGATGCGCAAAGGCTGAACGGCGCCGTTGAGCGTGTCGGAAAGATTGAAGATCAGGCTTTCCAGCCTGATCTTGCCGGCCTCGATTCTTGAAAGGTCCAGAATATCGTCGATGAGTGCGAGCAGCATCCGCCCGCTCTCCTGAGCTACTGTGGCGTACTGTTGTTGCTCGTCGGTGAGGTCCGTCTGGAGGAGCAGTTGAACCATGCCGATGACGCCGTTCATCGGCGTGCGGATTTCGTGGCTCATGTTGGCCAGAAAGCGGCTCTTCGCAAGGTTGGCGGCATCCGCGCCCTTGCGG
>Ga0302319_10025603_pt1 | contig 10435 bp, 9 predicted proteins | sample Bog_T0_2_FD_203319 | JGI IMG/M metagenome (GOLD analysis project Ga0302319, IMG submission 203319) | Peat permafrost microbial communities from Stordalen Mire near Abisko, Sweden - Bog_T0_2 | ecosystem: Environmental > Terrestrial > Soil > Wetlands > Peat | place: Sweden: Abisko, Stordalen Mire...
GCGGTGGATCGCCGTCAGCCTCTGCTGGCCGTCGATGAGCCAGCGGTCGGACGGGTGCCACAGGGGTTTGCCGCCGGCGCGCGTCCCGGCTCCAGGAGCGTCCTGCGCGTCGTTGACCACGTAGCGGCCAATGTCCATCCCCATCCATATGGACTCGATGAAGCGGACCATCATCGCCTCGTCCCACTCCACGCCCCGCTGGAACGGCGGCAGGATGGTGTCGAACAGCCACACGGCGTCCGGGTCGTATTCGGACCTGTGGTCGAACCCGGCGGAGGCCAGCAGGTGCCCGATGCCGAAATTGGCCGTCCGGGCATCGAGGATCTTTTCCGGGACCATCGCGGTCATTGTCATCCATCCTACGCAGGGCGCTCCCTCCAGGATACCGGAGCATCAGGCAACGGACAGCCCTGCCCGCGGATGGGACGGCGTCTGCCATGGGGGGATGGCCGGTTGGTCTCCGTGCCAGCCGATGGCTGCCCTGCCGCTCTCCCGAACCTGACCAAATCGGATCAACAGCTTGGGTGTGCGCTATCACGCAGGCAGCAATTTTTGCTGCCCCCCGTCCTTGCGGAGTCTGACGACGAAACGCGCGCGTAAATGACGGTCTTCCCGCTCGCGGCATCTGCTTCTGCCGGACCGGCCGGGTCGTAACGGCGGTGCCCGCCAAGTGTCCTGAGCTTCGGTTGGATCTTGCCGACGCGCTCCCACCGCCGCAGCGTCGCAACCGTCACGCCCATCCGCCGCGCCATTTCTCCAGTCCCGACCAATCCGACGTGCATGTATGCCTCCAACGCCAAAAGACGCCTTCAGCCTCAACCCACACCTCGCATGATCAGACTTTTATAGATAACCGCCTTCTGGAATTTGCCCCGCCATGGTTCCCCTCATGATTTTTGTCCTTGACGGTTGCATGTGGCACGCGTATGTTGGTTTCGAACACGAGGATTGCCATGTCGGCTCTGGTCAGAAGCACGTGCTGCACGACGACAACCAGCGAAAGCGGGGGCGTGGAGGTGCGCGTGTTCTGAACGAGGTCACAGACCAGTCAGACTGCAAGCCGAAGGCCCCGCCCCACCAGGACGGGGCCTTCGGCTTTTTGGGGTTTGGGTCAAACCGGGTAACGCATGGAAGGAGTTCGCCGCAGTAGCTCAGTTGGCAGAGCAGCGCTTTCGTAAAGCGAAGGTCGGGGGTTCGAGCCCCTCCTGCGGCACCAGGAAAGCAGTGTCTGGACATGCAGTTCGCTGGATTAGCACAGTGGTAGTGCAATGGTTTTGTAAACCGGAGGCCGGGGGTTCGAATCCCTCATCCAGCACCACTAACGACGCCGTGCCAGAGCGGTAATGGGCTGGTCTGCAAAACCAGTGTCCTGGGTTCGAATCCCGGCGGCGTCTCCAACACGGCCCTGTAGCTCAACGGACCAGAGCAGGTGTCTTCTAAGCACTTTGTTGGGGGTTCGAATCCTCCCAGGGCCACCAATGACTGGGCCGCCGGACGCGCCCGGCGGGCCATGGGCTGGGACTGCGGCGCCGGCGGGCGGCGCCCTTGGAAGGATTGCACCGATGCGCAACCGCATGATGCCAAACATGAGCACGACAACGGCCCACACGGATGGGCCGCAGGCCACGCTCGCCTGAGCGTTTCCTGGACGGGGCCTATCCGGTGACGGATGGGGTCCGGTCCGCACGGGCAGCTCTCCATCCGCCGCTCCGGAAACACGGAAGCAATCTTTGGCGGAAGGAAAAGCAGCCATGGACCATCTGGATCACCGCTCGCTCGGCGAGCAGCTTGAGTTGTTCCACTTCGAGGACGAGGCGCCTGGGTCGGTCTTCTGGCACCCGCGCGGCTTCGCCCTGTACGCGGCCGTCGAAGCATACATGAGGCGGCGCAACGCCGCGGCCGGCTACCAGGAGGTGCGCAGCCCCGCCATGCTGCGCCGTTCCGTCTGGGAACGGTCCGGACACTGGGACCACTTCCACGAGAACATGTTCGTTGTCGGAGAGGACAGCGGGCATCCGCTGGCGCTCAAGCCGATGAACTGTCCCGGTCACGTCAGGATTTTCCGCCACCGCGTGCGCTCCTGGCGGGATCTCCCCGTCAGGCTGTGCGAATTCGGGCAATGCCACCGCAACGAGCCGTCAGGCGCCCTGCACGGGCTGCTCCGCCTCAAGGCATTCGTGCAGGACGACGGCCACATCTTCTGCCGCGAGGATCAGGTCGAAGCGGAGGTGGCGGCGTTCTGCGGGCTGCTGGGGTCGGTGTACGCCGATTTCGGCTTCGGGTCGTTCGAAGCCGCGATGTCGCTGCGTCCGGGACGGCGCGCCGGATCGGACGCGCAGTGGGACCGGGCCGAGGAAATGCTGGCCTCGGCCGCCGCTGCCGCCGGGCTCTCGCCGGCGCAGGTTCCCGGCGAGGGCGCATTCTATGGCCCCAAACTGGAGTTTTCACTCCGCGACAGGCGGGGGGTGGCGTGGCAGTGCGGCGTCATCCAGCTCGACATCATCCAGCCCGAAATGATGGGCGCCAGTTACCGTGACGGGGAGGACGGGCGTGTCCCGCCGGTGATGCTGCACCGCGCGGTGCTCGGTTCCCTCGAGCGTTTCATCGGAATGCTGCTGGAGCACCATGGCGGCGACCTGCCCCCATGGCTCGCGCCTGAGCAGGCCGCTGTCATCCCCGTCGCTGACCGGCACCGCGCGCGCGCCGCCGAGGTCTGCGGCGCGCTGGGCCAGGCCGGGCTCCGCGTGCGGCTGGCCGACGGCCAGGACCGCATGCCGGCCAAAGTCCGTTCCGCCGCCATGATGCGCATCCCCGCCATCGCTGTGGTGGGGGACCGGGAGCTGTCGGACGGATCGGTCAGCCTGCGGTTCGCCGGCCAGGAACCGGTCATGCCGCTTTCCCAGGCTGCCGCCGCGCTTGCGGCCTGGGCTTCGCCGCCCGGGTGACACCTGGCAAACCGCCTGCTGCCCGGTGCCGCCGATCAGCGCCTGGCAGCAGGCCATGGCATGGCCTGTGGACGGTGCAGCCTACCCGGCTTTCCCGCCCTGGATAATCCGCGGCTGGAAGCCCTGGCGACAGCGCTCAGGCTGGCAGCCTGCCGCGCTGTCGCGGGGTGGCAGCGTGGGCGCCGCCGACGCGTCCTCGATGACCCCGACAAGCGAGCCCACGAGCCGACGGACCTCCGCAGCGGTGATGCTGCCATCCGCGCCGAAAATCCGGGCGTCGAGCGGCTGGCCGTCCCGTGTCAGCATGAGCACCCGGACGCCACAGCCAGAGGGGGACAGGCTGGCCATGGCCCCCTTCCCGCCCGCTTCGGCAAGCGCGACGGCGGCGAAATCGCGAATCTCGCTCCCGGCGGTCACGCGGTGCTGCCCGTCCGGGCGCAGCGCGGCGGACAGCCCGGGGACCAGGGATGCCACATCGGCGAAGCGGACCCCGTGGCCTGGCGGCATCGGGCTTCCGTCCATCGGGTCCAGGAGTTTTGCCTGGCTGGCCTCCGCGGCGGACAGCAGGCTGACCTGGCGGCCGTCGATGAGCAGGCAGCCGGCGCTCTCCGCCTCGAGCCCGCCGTCCGGCCCGGGCGCGGGATCCAGGCGCTGGAGGGTGACACTGTAGCGGCGGGGCAGTCCTTCGCCGCCGCCTGTCAGGGCGAATGCCAGGAAGAACAGCCAGTTGTCCGTGCAGAACGTCGAGGTGACAGGTCCCTGGGTGACAGCGGCGTGCCATGGCCGCCCGTCCCGCATCCAGGCGTCGTCCAGGCAGAAGAACAGGGCTGCCAGCCTGCCGCCGAAATCGGTCCGGCGGCCGCCGGTCATGTCTTCCCAGGCATCACCCGCTTCGGCGAGGCGGCGCCTGCCGCCCCGGCTCAGAATGGAGCCGAGGGCGGGATGGGTGAACAGGCGGCGGACAAGGGGGAGATCCCCGGGCGCACGCACCAGGGATGCGATGGCGTTCATGGCTTCGTGCACGCTGCCAGCGCCAATCCGCCTGCCATCAAAGTGGGCCGCGATTCCGGCGGCGGCGCTGTCCGCGCGGGCGGCGTCACTGGCCCAACCCCTCTGGCTGTCCAGGTCCAGCCGGCGGATGCCGAGATCCGCTGCGGCCGACAGGATTGCCCAGTCGCTGCCGTCCCCCCTGGAGGCGGCGCTGGCGACCCGCCGCGCGTCGCCCTTGGCAGGCGCAAAGCCGTGCCTGGCCATGACGGCGTTGCTGTGGCTTGCTGACACTTCCCGCACCGCTGCCTCCCGCTTCAGGCAGGGATAAGCCTATCATGCGGTGGCAGCTTGTCAACATTAACAGCCCGCACGGTACCTTCATATTTCCTTGCGACCGCTGCCACAAGCCGCTCCGGCCCGGTCCGCCGACGTCATGGGGTGCGCGGGACCGGAGGCCCATCGTCGTCGGCTGGCATCACGGGCTCGAACATGTCACCCAGCTTGTCCAGCATCCATTCCAGATCTTCCGGCTCCAGGCCGTCGCATTGCGTCAGGACGCGGGTCATCACGCTTGCGCGGTAGCGTTTGACATCCAGCCCGGCGCTGCCGGGCTGGAATCCATCCGCCGCGGCGACCGCCGCGCGGATGGACGGCAGAAGCGAGGCCGGGCGGCCGGCCTTGCCCCAGAGCGATGCCAGCCCAAGCGGGCCAAGGTCATGCACAAGAATTTTGGCGTTCTCCACCACGATTCCCGCCAGCACCGCCAGTGCCGTCTCGAAGAACTCCATGTCGCCCGTGCACAGCGACCGCACGGTCAGGGACGTGGTCACCTGCTGGCGGCGGTGCATCGCGGTGAGCAGGTCAAGCAGATCCTGCCCGCCCGCGCCGCGTCCGAACTGGATGATGGTGCGCTCGCGGGCACGCAGCACAATGTCCGATGCGAGCTGCGCCGGCATGTCGTGGTTCGCCACGAGGTGTGTCAGCAGGACATCGGAGACAAGTTCAACCAGGCGTGCAATCACGGCGAGCGGCAGCGCCTCCCGGTGCACTATTCCCGTGTGCACGGCATCGCTGGCCGGGAATCTGTCAACGGCCCTGTGCAGGCCGGCCTCGCCGATGCTGGCGCCATGGTTGCCCATGAGGGCGGCCACCGCATTCTCCGCTCCGGCCTCAATCAGGGCGCTTGAGACCGGCTCCGAGACCGCCGGGCGGCGCGCTATGGCCTCCTGTTTCGCGGCCGATGCGCAGGGCAGCACGGCAAGCAGGATTTCGTCGTCCAGGACGGGCGATTCGGCCAGAAGCGGCAAGGAAACCTCGTCCACGTCATCCGCCAGCCGCTGCGCCAGGTCACGTGGCAGATGCGGGGAATGGCGGAGGTTGAATGACACGGCGGCGCGCACCGGAACCGCCACGTCCCGCGCCAGCGCGCGCACGAACTCCTCGGCGAGGCGCCGCTCGTGGCCGGACAGCCTGGCGCTGTCCATGGCACGCGCCATTTTGCTGGCAACCATCGCGCGCGCGTTCACCGGCTTGAGCAGCAGGCGGGCAACCTGCTGCTCAGTCAGCCGATTGTTGTCCGCGCCCTGGTGCCCGGTGTCCCCCGTGATACCCATCGGCATCCAGCCTCCGAAATTGTCGGCCCGGACTATTCCAGCCAAATCTTAACGACCGATGACATGTCCGGCATCCCCGTTTCACGGTGCCAGAAGAGCACGTTAACCATTTATTAAGGTCTTCGCAAAATCTTTTGGCGCCACAAACCGGTCCGCCCACCCGGCGGGCATCCGGCGTGCGCGGACCGGGCGCGGTGTCACCCGGCCGGAGGTCACGATTATTTGTTGGCCATCCCCGGCGGTTGCGGTAGACATCCCGCCAAATGCTTCAATTTCACTCGATCCAGTGCTTGGTGCGGAAATCCCCTGCAGGTTCTGCCTGCGCTGCTGCAGGTTCTGCCTGCGCTGCGCCAAGGACGGGGCGCAGGCAATCCATGACAACCGTGCCGGGCCGGCGGCTGCCGAACAGGACACTCCATGTTTGACCAGAACGGTTTGGCGGCAAGGCTCCCGGTCCTCCGGGAAGGCGCGCCGTGGGCATACCTGACAGCGTTCGCGGCGGTCGCTGCGGCGACAGTCCTCCGCCTGGCACTCGATCCCTTCATCACGGGCTCGCAGTTCGTGCTGTTTTTTCCCGCCATTGCCGTGACCGCGCTCGCGGCGGGGCTGCGGGCCGGCAGCCTCGCCGCAGCCCTGGCAGTCCCGTCCGCCTGGTTCCTTGTCATTGGGGGCAGGTCCCCCTTGGCCGCGGGCGCTTCCGGAGACGTGGTCGCACTGGTCACCTTTGCGTCGACCGCATGCCTGGAGGTCATGGTCATAGGCATGCTCCTCCGCTCGCTCGCCCGGGTGCGCGAACTGACGGCCGTGCTGTCCGCGTGCCTGCACGCCAGTCCCGATGCCCTGTTCGTGACAGGCGCGGGCGGACGGATAACCCAGGCCAACAACCGCGCGGCCTCCATTTTCGGGTATCCGGACGGGGCATTGGCCGGACTTGGCATCGATGACGTGCTTCCTGGCATCCTGCCCCACATCGAGGCGCTCAGGCGGCAGGCTGCCCAGGCCCCGTCCGGCGCCGGGGCTCTGGTGCGCGGCCACGCCGCCCGCCGGCCGGACGGCACCGCATTCCCCGCCGATGTCAGCCTCGCGGTTGCAGGTCAAGGGTGAACCTGCCGTGCTCGCAACGGCCCACGACACAAGCGAGGAGATGGCGCTCAGCGACGGGCGGGCGGAGATCAGGCGCCAGCAGGGGATCCTGGAGGAGCGCGAGCGCTCCGGGGCTGAAATCCGCCGGTGGGCCGACGCGGTCGACGCCGCGGCGTTCGGCATCGCGATTATTGAGCCTGCCAGCGCGCGCGTGGCCTATGCCAATCCCGCCTACATGGCGATGCACGGTGCCGCCGGGGACGTGGCGGGCGGCATGTCGTTTGCCCAGGTCTACCATGAGACCGAGGTTGATCGCGTGCGCAGCCTGCTTGCCGCCGCGGACAGCACCGGACAGGCGATCGTTTTCGAGGCGCGCCGCCTGCGCAAGGACGGCAGCAGCTACCCCGCGCAGGTCACGCTCACCAGCGTGCGCGGGCCTGACGGGGAGATCAGTTACCGGTTTGTCTCCGTTGTTGACATCAGCGATCTCAAGCGGACCCAGGAGGCGCTCCGGCACGCGCAGAAGATGGAGGCCATCGGCAACGTCACCGGCGGCATGGCGCACGACTTCAACAACCTGCTTGGCATCATCATCGGCAACCTCGACCTCATCGGCCCGCTCCTGCAGGCCGACCGGACCGGCAGCGAATACCTCAGGGAGACGGTTGATGCGGCGCTGCGCGGGGCCGATCTGACGCGCCGGCTGCTGGCATTCGCCAGGCGCGAGCCGCTGTGTCCGTCGCATACCGACGTGAACGAGGTGGTGGCCGGCATGGCGCGGCTGCTTGCCCGGCTGCTCGGCGACGACATCAGGATTTCTGTGGGTCTTGCGCCCGCGACATGGCCGGTCGTCGTCGACCGGCCATGGTTCGAGGCCAGCATCGCGAACCTCGCGACCAATGCCAGGGACGCCATGCCAAGGGGCGGCACGCTGCATCTGTCGACATCCAACCGCCGGGTCGGCGACGGCGATGCCTCGCTGCATGCCGGGTTGCGACCGGGCGACTATGTCCTGATCGAGGTGTCCGATTCCGGCGTGGGAATCGCGCCGGAGATGATGAGCACCATCTTCGAGCCGTTCTTCACGACCAAGGACACCGGCAGGGGCACCGGGCTTGGCCTCAGCATGGTCTTTGGCTTCACCAGGCAATCCGGCGGCACCGTGACCGTGCACAGCGAGCCGGGACACGGCGCCACCTTCTGCCTGTTCCTGCCGCGGGCGGTGCAGGCTCCCATGGCCAGCCGCTCCCGCAAGCAGGTTGGCGCGCTGCGCGGCCGGGGAGAGGTGGTCCTTGTGGTTGAGGACAACCCCGCGATGCGGAGGACCGTGGCCCGTCAGCTTGCCGATCTGGGCTACGCCGTCATCAGTTCCGGTGACGGGCGTGATGCCCTCAAGGTTCTGGAGTCGGCGCGCGTCGACCTCCTGTTCAGCGACATCGTCATGCCTGGCGGCATCGACGGGATCGGGCTGGCGCGACTTGCGCTTGAGCGGCATCCGCGGACGGCCGTGCTGCTTACCTCCGCATTCCCGGAGGGGAGGCTGAACGGGCAGATGCGGAAGCTTGGCGCGGCTCTTGGCTTCCTGAAGAAGCCCTACCGCCACCATGCGCTCGCGCGCGCGGTCCGGGATGCCATCGATGGCCATGAGGCCGCCGCAAGGCCGCAGTCACGGACTGGCTGACCCGGCCGCTGTGCGTGGCGTGTGGCAGCCATGGGCTGGCGCAAGCCTGGTTGACTTGCTGATGGCGTGCGCTAAACCATCCGCTTCTTCCGTTTTCACGCCGGGTGTCCATTATGCGTAACCAGTTCCAGCCGCTCCTTGATGCGATGGACGGTGTTTCCTACCTGGTCGACGCTCACGGGACCATCCTTGCCGCCGGGCAGCAGGGCTGGCAGCGTTTTGCGGAAGAGACCGATTCACGGGATCTGACCGTGGCTTCCGTGGTCGGAAAGTCGCTGTTTGGTTGTCTGGATGGCGGCCCGGTCCGGAAGATGTATTCCGACATGCACGCATCCGTTTGCAGCGGCAGGCAGTCCAGGATCGCCTTCTGCTACCGGTGCGACGGTCCCTCCACCAAGAGGGAAATGCACATGTCCATCAGCGGCGTCAGGGACAGCGGCGCGTCCCTTGCCCTGTTCCAGTCGCAGGTGCTGGCGGAGGGGCAGCGTCCGCGGATGGGACTGTTCGCCTATGGACGGCAGGCGCCTGCCTCCGGGCTGATCAGGACGCCCGCGCTGGTGTGCTCCTACTGCCATGCCGTGGCATGGCCGCCAGGCGCAAACGAGGACATCTGCTCATGGATTGAGGCCGAGGACTATTACCGCCGCGGCGGCCCCGAAGATGTCATGGTCAGCCACGGCATCTGCCCGGCCTGCTTCGACCGGCTGTCGGCGCTGACCGGCGCAATTTAATACTTGACACCCGAACCACGGGTATAGGCTGGCCAAATATGTTGACATTCATACCAAAGCAGTCACATGGCACGCTGGCTCGGCGAAGACGGTGGGCGTGGGCCGGTCAGACTGAGGCGGTGATGTGCTCGAAACGAACAAGCAGGTTGTAAGCCAGGATTTTCCGCAACACACGGCAAGACCATCGCCAAAAGTCACGTCCGTTGATCCGTGCTATGCCAAAATCCTCAGTCAAACGGCCGAACGTCGTCTCGATCCTGCGCCGCAAACGCATCGCCTGCCGCACCACCCATTTCGGCCGAGTGTCTCTCATGTTCTTGCGAAGTGGCATGGTCAAGTCGATTCCGCGGCCCTTCATCAAATCCATCAAGGCCGATGAAATCAGCCCTTTGTCGACAAGCAGCGGTCCACGCATGCCGAATGCCGTTGCCTCGACCATTTCTCTCTCGTCGATATTGGCCGGGCCGAGCCAGACACGATAGATTTCGCCTTGCGAGTTCATCGACACGCCCGCCTTGAACCCGTAATAATGCTCATCTTTCGCCGCACAATAGGACCATGCCGCTTCGCCCTTGAACCGTTTGTCACGCCTGGCTCGGGCAAGTCGGCAGACCGGAAGCGGCAACCCGTCGAACGCGTTCCAATCACCGGACGGGCCAAACAGCAGCACAGAGTTCGGTCCATGAGACTCCTGAGATTGGCACAGCGTCTCACGAAATTCCATTCCGAGCCGATGTTCGGAAACCAGTCGATCCACCGATCTACCGAGTTGCGCCAAATCGACGCGTCGCTCTGCAACCCCTCCATCTCGCCCCAAAGCTGGAGCGTGAGCACCTCCACATCAGTCAATTCCGGCTCAGCGCCGCGACTTCGGGTGCGGCCGATTCCGATGATTGACCGGACGGCTTCGTCGATGACACAATACAGCCAGACCAGACGCAAATCTCGGTCCATGGACGGTTCTCCCTGGGTTTGCACATCCCTTCGAGAATCGTCCATCCTTTCCTTTCAGATCGGAGGACTCTTGGCGCTTCCGCTTACGCCTGTATGCGGTCAAGCCGACATTTGAACCGTAACTGCAACAAATGGCGCGGCTTTGGCCGTTGGCTTCCACCGTAAGCCGTTGGAATCAATCGAGTTCAACCATCATAAAAACCCGTGGTTTGGGTTTCTTGACCTAACAATGACCGCAAGCTCGGCCCTTCAGGGCCGAGTCAGGTCATTGGCCGATGGCGTCCATCGCCACCAAAGATTCGCCTGTTGACATGGCACGCCAAACACGTTACGGGAATGAATGGCCAAGCGCAGGGGAAAGCATCTTCGGCAGCCGACCGCCGTGCGCTCCATGCACGCCGGAAACCTGCCCTCTGGTCCGGTCCTGGACATGCTCCT
>Ga0302319_10025605_pt1 | contig 10435 bp, 8 predicted proteins | sample Bog_T0_2_FD_203319 | JGI IMG/M metagenome (GOLD analysis project Ga0302319, IMG submission 203319) | Peat permafrost microbial communities from Stordalen Mire near Abisko, Sweden - Bog_T0_2 | ecosystem: Environmental > Terrestrial > Soil > Wetlands > Peat | place: Sweden: Abisko, Stordalen Mire...
CAGCTGTGGCGCTCAGGTAAAGCCCAAGAACAGGGGTCCGACAGGCCCGCCAGCGGGCCAGCGGGGTACTGAGCCCGCCCATTGACTGATCCCTCGGCCGCTTCGACCACTGGTGCTTCTCTGAAACCGGCTTCTTCCGCAGCCTGCTAGACGGGCCGGCCGGTCTCCTCCCACTCGCGGTAGAGCCCTGAATAGCGACCGCCGGCGCGCACGAGCTCGTCGTGGCTGCCGCGCTCGACGATGCGGCCCCCTTCGATCACCAGGATCTGATCGGCGTAGCGCACCGTGCTCAGGCGGTGCGCGACGACTACCGACGTGCGCCCGCTGAAGAGCACGTCCATGGCGCGCGAGATGCGCTGCTCGCTCTCGGCGTCGACGCTCGAGGTGGCCTCGTCCAGGATCAGCACACGGGGGTCGGCGAGCAGCGCCCGGGCGAACGAGATGAGCTGGCGCTGTCCGGTCGACAGCGCGCTGCCGCCTTCTTGCACGTCGGTCTCGTAGCCCTCGGGCAGGCTCTCGACGAAGTCGTGGACGCCCACGATGCGCGCGATGCGCCGCACCTCGTCGAGGCTCGCGCTCGGGCGCCCGAAGCGGATGTTGTCGAGGATCGAGCCGGTGAACAGAAAGGCCTCCTGGGGCACCACGGCGAGCTGCTCGCGCAGCGAGCGGGTGGTCACCTTGCGCAGGTCATGGCCGTCGATCAGCACGGCGCCTTCGCGGGGGTCGTAGAAGCGCGCCAGCAGCTTGATGATCGTCGACTTGCCGGCACCGGTGGTGCCGACCAGGGCCACGGTGCCGCCGGCCGCGACCTCGAAGTCGATGTCGTGCAGCACGTCGTCGTCGCCGTACGAGAAGCTCACGTGAGCGAACTCGACCCGGCCGCGCACGTCGGGCAGCGGCCGCGCGTCGGGCGCGTCGCTTAAGTCGGGCTCGGTATCGAGCACGGCGTAGATCTTCTGCACCGCCGCCATCGACGACTGGAAGGTGTTGTAGAGCTGCGAGAGCTGCTGGATCGGGTCGAAGAAGCTCGACAGGTAACCGATGAAGGCGACCAGCACGCCGACCTGGATGGCGCCGCCCGTGACCAGCGTGCCGCCGTACCAGAGCACGACCACTATGCCCACCGCCGACATGAGCTCGACGAAGGGGAAGTAGAGGCCGCTCTGCACCACGGTCTGCATGTTGGCGTCGCGGTAGGCGGCGTTCACGGTGACCTGCGTCGTGGTGTCGCGCGCCTCGGCGCGGAAGGCCTTGAGCACGCGCATGCCCGAGATCGATTCCTGTAGGTGGGCCGACACGTCGCCGATGCGGTTGCGCACCAGCGCATACGAGCGCGCCGAGCGCGTGCGGAATCGCAGCGTGCCGACCAGCAGGATCGGCATGATCGACAGGGTGGCCAGAGCAAGGCGCCAATCGAGCACGAAGAGCAGCACCGCCGCGCCGATGATCGTCAGGCCGTTGGTGACGAGCGAGGTGACGCCGTCGGTGACGAGCTGGTCGAGGGCGTCGATGTCGTTGGTCATGCGCGAGACGATCCAGCCGGTGCGCTGCCGGCTGAAGAAGTCGAGCGAGAGCTTCTGGATGTGGGCGAAGACGTTGCGCCGCAGGTCTAAGATGACGCGCTCGCCGACCCAGCTCACGAGGTAGGTCTGTACGTAGCTGGCGCCCAGGCTGAGCAGGTTGACGGCAAGGAAGGCGACGATCACCAGGTCGACCACGTGCAGGTCCTTCTTGAGCAGACCCGAGTCGATGGCGATCTTCACCAGGTAGGGCACCGCGAGGCCGGTCACGGTGACTACGATCATAGCGACGATGGAGAGCGCGGCCCGGAAGCGATACGGGTAGACGAGGCGCGCCAGGCGGGCGAGCTTGAGCTCGCGCGCCAGGTGCACGAAGGCGCGCCACCCGCGGAACTCGTGCAGGTCGGCGCCGCTGCCGTGGGGCCCCGATTGGCGGGCGGTCCAAGCCATCGGCTAGACCACCTCGCCGGGGCGCGGCGTCGGGCGGGCGCGGCGGCGGTCGGCGGGGGCGGGCCGGCGCGGCTCCGCCGGCCCGCCCCCGCCGGGCAGTTCGGCCGCGTCCAGGGTGGTGCCTTCGACCTGCGCCGCGCCGAACATGCGCCGGTAGAGCGTGTCGGCGGCGATCAGCTCGCGGTGCGCGCCGCGCTCGACGATACGCCCGTCGGCCATCACCACGATCTCTTCGGCCAGCGAGATGGTCGAGGGACGGTGGGCGATGATGAAGGTGGTGCGGCCCTTCATGACCTCGACGAGGGCGCGCCTGATCTTGAACTCGGTCTCGGAGTCGACGCTCGAGGTGGCGTCGTCGAGAATGAGGATCTGAGGGTCGACGACCAGCGCCCGGGCGATGGCGATGCGCTGGCGCTGGCCGCCCGACAGGGTCAGGCCGCGCTCGCCGACGACGGTCGCGTAGCCCTCGGGCAGGGCGTCGATGAAGCCGGCCGCCTGGGCGCGTTCGGCGGCCTCGCGCACCCGGGCGTCGCTTGCGTCGGGGCGGCCGAAGCGGATGTTGTCGGCGATCGTGGTCGAGAACAGGAACGGGTCCTGAGTGACGACGCCGATGTGTCCCCGCAGGTCGGCCAGGCGCACGTCGTGCACGTCGTGGCCGTCGATGAGCACGCGCCCGGCGGCGGCGTCGTAGAAGCGCGGCACCAGGTTGGTGAGTGTAGTCTTGCCGCAGCCGGTGTGGCCCACCAGGGCGATGGTGTGGCCGGCCGGCACGTCCAGGTCGATGTCGGTCAGGACCTGCCGGTCGCCGTAGGCGAACGAGACGCCCTCAAAGCGCACCTCGCCGCGCACGGCGGCGAGCGGCGTGGGGTGGTCGGCCTCGCCCATCTCGATGGGTGCGTCGAGGATCTCGTAGACGCGATGGCCCGACGCGATGGCGCGTTGCGCCAGGCCGGTCAGCCAGCCGATCACCTGGGCCGGGTAGATGAGCAGCAGCAGGTAGCTGTAGAAGGCCACCAGGCTGCCCAGGCTGAGGTTGCCGCTGATGACCTCGCGGCCGCCCACGTAGAGCAGCACCACGATGGCCAGGTTGGGCAGAAAGCCGATCAGCGGTATGTAGAGCGCCCGTATGCGGGCGGCGCTCACTTCGGCCTCGAAGACCCGCGTGCTGCGGTCGGAGAACTTGGCGAGCTCGTCGTCTTCGCGGGCGAAGATGCGCACGATGCGCGAGCCGGTCACGTTCTCTTCGGCGGTCTCGGTGACGTCGGCGATCTTCTGCTGCACGTCGCGCAGGATGGGCTGCAGGCGGCGGCTGAAGCGCAGCGTCACGATCAGCAGCAGCGGCAGGAACGCCAGGCTGACCAGGGCGAGCTGCCAGTTGAGCACGAACATGAGCACGGTGACGGCGATCATCGAAAAGACGTTGGTGGTGAAGAAGATCAGGCCGTAGCCCAGGAACATGCGCACGTTCTGGATGTCGGCCATGGCGCGCGACATGAGCTGGCCGGTGGGCCAGCGGTCGAAGTAGCCGAAGGGCTGGCGCAGCAGGTGGGCCCACATGCGATTGCGCAGGTCGTACTCGATGGCAAGGCTGATCTTGCCGGTCGACAGGCGGCGGGCTATGGCAAAGCCGAAGCGCAGGATGCCGACGGCGAGCAACGCCAGCCCGTACTCGATCAGCAGGCTCGTCTTGCCGGGCACGAGCGCCTTGTTGATGACGCCGCGCGTGAGCCACGGTATGACGAGCGTCGCCGCCGTCTGCAACAGGGCCGTGCTGAAGCCCACGAACACAAGCCACGGGTAGTCGGCCAGGAGTTTGGTGATGCGCCAGAAGGTCTTCATCGATGAGGGAAGCATACCCGCTGCGAAACCGCGGGAGCCGGAGCGCCGTCGAAAGCGGAGCTTGACTATCTCGACCATCAGTTGATAATCTTTCTCATGTAACTGCCTTGGAGGCGCACGGAAACCGGTGCAAGACCGGTGCTGCCCCGCAACTGTGACCGCTGACGAACGTCGCCGGTACGCCACTGTCTTTTCGCCGCAAGGCGTCGCACGCGAAGACGGGAAGGCGCGGCTAGTAGGCTACCAAGCGGCAAGCCAGGAGACGGGCCCCCAGGGAGACGCTGACGGCAGACCTCGCGGGAGGACCGGCGTGCCATCACCTTTTGGTCGACCAGCCGCGGCCTGGGCCTCTGCGGCCGGGCTTTCGTCGTGGCCACGACCACGGCTGTGGCTGTGGCCCCCCTCGTCTCGCCTGCCGTTCCGCGTCGCTGCACGGCCCCCGGGCGCCAAAGCCCTCGACGAAGGAGACGAGATGCGCGCGACCATGGACAGGAACGACTCCCCCATGCGGCTCGACGAGGCGGGCGCGGGCGGCGCTGCGCCGGCCGCCACCGGGCGCGGCTACGTGCACGTCTACACGGGTGAGGGCAAAGGCAAGACGACGGCGGCCTTCGGCCTTGCCCTGCGGGTCGCCGGTCACGGCCGGCACGTCTACGTCGGCCAGTTCATGAAGGGCAGCCCCTACGGTGAGATCGCCGCGCTGCGCGACAACCCCTTCGTCGTCGTCGAGCAGTTCGGCGACCCCGGCTGCATCCGTCGCGACCAGGTCACTGAGCGGCATCGCGACCACGCCGACGACGGTCTGGCGCGCTCGACGGCCGCGCTCACCTCGGGCGCCAACGCCCTGGTCGTGCTCGACGAGCTCGACGTCGCCCTCTGGTTCGGCCTGCTCACTGAGGCCGAGTGCGTGGCCCTGATCGAGGCGCGGCCGCCGGCGGTCGAGCTCGTGATCACCGGCCGCTGCGCGCCACGGGCGGTGCTCGACCGCGCCGACCTGGTCACCGAGATGCGCGAGGTCAAGCACTACTACCGCCAGGGCGTGCAGGCCCGCGCCGGGATCGAGTTCTGATGGCCCGCTCCGCGCAGTCGCCGGCGCCCGGCCACGATGGTCGCGCCCGCGCCGATCGGGCGCGCCGCACCCGCGGCCTGCGGCAGGCCCGCGCCGCCGAGCGCCGGGCGCGCATCGTCGAGCTGCTTCGCGAGCGCCGTTCGGTGCGCGTCTCTTCGCTCAGCGTCGCGCTCGGCGTGTCGCAGATGACGATCCGCCGCGACCTCGAGCGCCTCGACGGCGAGGGTCTCGCGACGCGCGCCTACGGGGGCGCTCTCGCGCGCGGCTGACTCGCCTGCGCGCCTACCGGGGCGTTCGCGCACGCGGCCGACCTGTGCGCGCGCCGCTCGGAGTCACCGGCGTACGTTGTGCCCCCTGTGGGTAGCCAAGTCGGCGACCGGTGATTCTGACCAAGAAGGAGCCGCGACCATGCTGTGCAGCCTTGCCACCAAGCTCGACCAGAAGCAGCTCGACGAGATCGGCGCGCTCGAGAAGGACCTGGGAGTCCCCCTGCTGGCCTTCGCCTGTCATGCCGCCGAGCCTGCCACGATCGGCGACGAGCAGGTCGCACGCATCAAAGACGTCGAGACCGCGCTGGGTGTCTCACTGGTCGCCGTGAAGGGCTAGTCATCACACCGGCTCGGTGGCCGGGATGCCGGCAGGGCGCGCACACAGTAGACTGCCCGGGTGTTGTTGCCCCCCGACATCGGTCTCGCCGCCTCGGCGTGGTTCGATCTGCCGCTGGCGGAGGCGTTGGCCAACGTCGCCGGCGTCGCCGGCCGTGGCGAGGTCTACAGCGACTACAACCACAGTCTGACGAGCGCCGCCGACCGGCGCGCGGCGCGGCAGAGCGGCCCGCGCCTGACCGTCTGCGGCGCGAAGGCCTGACCGATGCCCGCCAGCCTTGCCCCGTCTGCCGCACCGCCGTTCACTTGTCTTGCCGCCCGCGCGAGGCGCGCGAGGCGCCGGACGCGCCGCCGCCGGTCAGACCTGTGACGAAATGCACACTATGGTCGATTTGAAGTCCTTTCGCGCCGCTCAGGCTCGAATCACCGAAACCGGGTTGACAACGGCCTAACTGTGAATAGAATCACAGCACGAAGCATGGAGAGTATCGTTGAACCAGAAGACCGAAACGGGTGGCACCACGCGTCCAGGGACGGGACCGCGCACGAACGACGGCCGTCAGACGTGCCCGGAAACGCCCGAGTCGGCCTGCCCGCCACACGCGGGGCGGCTTTTTTTCGCCACTACTGTGAACAGGTTCACTGTGAATGACGTAACCAATTTTCATGGCCCGACCGTCGACGGTAAGGGAACCCCCGCCGTCGGCGGCGATCGCCGCGAGTAAGGAGGAGAAGTCGTGGAGGAGACAGTGCTCAACATCCCCTTGTTGTGGGCCGACCATCACGTGCTGGCCGTCCGGGGTGCGATCTTGTCGGTCGAAGGAATCGGGAAGCTTGAGGTGTCGGCGCTGCAGCACACGGCGACGATCGCCTACGATCCTACCAAGACGGCTCCTGAGGCCATCGTCGCGGCACTCAGCCAAGCGGGTTATGCCGTCGGCGACGATGACGACGCGCCCGTCGTGCCGCCGGCCGTCGAAGCGGCGCGCTCCTGGGCCGCCAGCGGCTCGCGCGTCACGGCCACCAACCCGGTCGACCTCGCCATGTCCGGAGACCATCGCAAGTACTGATCGCGCCCGTGCGCGGCCGGCTACCGGTCGCCCACTCTGACTGCAAGGAGTTGACTGATGGGAGAAGTGAAGACCGTCGATCCGGCTGCACCTGGTGGTGCCGAGCCGACCCCTCCCAAGAGCATCGACCCGGCCGCGCTGGAGATGTTGCAGGTCGCCGAAGACTCTGGCATCGAGACAGCCTTCTCGCGCGCCGAGCACATGAAGCCCTGTCCGATCGGCGAGTCGGGCGCCTGCTGCCGTATCTGCAGCATGGGCCCCTGCCGTCTGGTCGGTAAGGACGCCGAGAGCAAGACCGGCGTCTGCGGCGCCGACATGGGCACCATCGCGGCGCGCCACTTCGCGCGTCAGGTCGCCGGCGGCACCGCCGCTCACTCCGACCACGGCCGCGACATGGCCCTCACACTGCTTGCCGCCGCCAGCGGCGAGAGCGATTTCGCCATCAAGGACGAGCAGAAGCTCATGGTCGTCGCCGGGTACCTGAACGTCGCCACCGCCGGCAAGACGGTCAACGAGATCGCCGCCGAGGTCGCCGAGGTCGCGCTGTCGCAGTTCGGACAGCAGCACGGCGAGATCATCTACACCCACCGCGCCACGGCCAAGCGTCAGGCCATCTGGAAGAAGCTCGGTCTTACGCCGCGCGCCGTGGACCGCGAGGTCACCGAGGTCATGCACCGCACTCACGAGGGCGTCGACCTCGACGCCGAGAACATCCTGAAGAGCGCCATGCGCTGCTCCCTGGCCGACGGCTGGGGCGGGGCGATGCTCTCGACCGACATCTCCGACATCCTCTTCGGCACACCGTCGCCTCTGACCTCCGAGGTCAATCTGGGCGTGCTCAAGGCCGACCACGTCAACGTCGTCGTGCACGGCCACGAGCCCACGCTGTCGTCCATGATGGTGCAGGCGTCGCGCGACCCCGAGCTCGTCGCGTACGCCAAGTCCAAGGGCGCCGAGGGCATCCAGCTCGCCGGCATCTGCTGCACCGCCAACGAGATCCTCATGCGCTACGGCATTCCGCCGGCGGGCAACTTCCTGCATCAGGAGCTGGCCGTGCTGACCGGCGCCGTCGAGCTCATGGTGGTCGACGTGCAGTGCATCATGCAGGCGCTGTCGCCGCTCACCAAGCGCTTCCACACCAAGCTGGTCACGACCTCGCCGAAGGCGCGCATCGCCGGCGCCGAGCACGTCGAGTTCAGCGAAGACACGGCGCTCGAGACCGCCAAGACGCTGGTGCGCATGGCGATCGACAACTACGCCAACCGCGGCCCCATCCATATTCCCGACTATCACGAGCCGCTGGTCGCCGGCTTCAGCCACGAGTACCTGAACTACATGCAGGGCGGTTTCCACCGCGCCTCCTTCAAGCCGCTGAACGAAGCCATCATCGCCGGTCGCGTGCGCGGTCTGGCCGGCATCGTGGGTTGCAACAACGCCCGCGTGCCTCAGGACCTCGCCATCGTCGAGCTCATCAAGAGCTTCATCGCGCGCGACGTGATGGTCGTGGTGACCGGTTGCGCCGCCACCGCCGGCGCCAAGGCCGGCTACCTCTCCCCCGAGATCCTCGACGCCGCGGGCCCCGGCCTGCGCGAGGTCATGGAGGCCATCGGTATTCCGCCGGTGCTCCACCTCGGTTCGTGCGTCGACAACTCGCGCATCCTCACGGTGCTCACCCAGGTGGCCACCGAAGGTGGCTTGGGCGAAGACATCGACGACCTGCCGGCCGTCGGCCTGTGCCCCGAGTGGATGTGTGAGAAGGCCGTCGCCATCGGCACCTACTTCGCCGCCTCCGGCGCCCACGTCATCTTCGGCGTCGGCAGCCCGGTGCGCGCCTCGAGCGAAGTCACCCGCCTCATGACCACCGGCTGGGAGGAGCTCGTCGGCGGCGCCCTCGAGTTCGAGCCCGACTGGGAGAAGATGCTCGACCGTTCGCTCGAGCTGATCGATGGCAAGCGCGCTGACCTCAAGCTGCCGGTCTACGACCCCACGCAGTTCGGTGCCAGCGGCGACACGCTCTACTTCGAGGCCGTCAAGAACCAGCTCGCCGGTCGCGGCGGCAAGCCCGCCGACGGCACGCACGACCTCACGCACGACCACGACCACGATCACGATCACGCCCACGTCGACGCTACGGAGGCCTGACATGTCCCGCTTCGTCGCGACAAGCGCCATCAGAGGGGCCGCCCGTATGGTCGGCGAGGCTGAGGAGGCCCTGCAAGGGGCGCTCGAACGCCTCGGTCCCGACGCGCCGGTCGCCTTTACCAACACCGCCTACTTCCTGCCGGTGATCTACGCCTTCACCGGCCAGAAGGTCGAGAAGCTCGGCGACCTGCCCGCGGTCATCGATCGCGCAAAGTCGCTCCTGCACCCGACGCCCGCCGAGAAGATGTGGCTGCCCTACCTGGGCGAGACGCTCGACTCGGGTATCGCCACGCTGTTCGCCGAAGAGGCGCTCGAGGGCGTGCGCTTCGCCGAGGGCCTCGAGCCGCAGCGCATCAAGCTCGGCGGCTTCCAGTCCGGCGCCGAGCGCGTGGGCGCCGACGCGAGCACCTTCGTGCACGGCGACCAGGCCCTGCTGAACGGCCCCATCGACGACATCCAGCTGCGCACCTGGGGCATCCAGCTGGTCGACGGCCGCATGCCCGGGTTCTGCGCCATCGTGGGCTGTGCCAAGAGCAACGAAGTGGCCGTCAAGATCGTGCGCGAGCTGCAGAGCCGCGGCATCCTGATCTTCCTGTCGGGCAACGTGAACGGCCGCAGCATCATCCATCAGTTGATGGAAGAGGGCATCCAGCTCGGCTACGACACCTTCACGGTGCCCTTCGGCACCGACACGGTGTCGGCGATCTACGCCCTGGGCTTCGCGGCCCGCTCGGCGCTCACCTTCGGCGGCATGGAAGCCGGCAAGGCGCGCGACATCATGCTCTATAACAAGAACCGCGTGTTCGCCTGGGTGCTGGCGCTCGGTGAGGTCGACGACCTCAAGTACGCCACGGCGGCCGGCGCCATCTCGTACGGCTTCCCCGTGGTGGCCGACACCCGTATCCCGCAGATCCTGCCGACCGGCGTCACCCAGTACGAGCACGTCGTCTCGATGCCCTTCGACGAGATCCCCGGCGCCGACGACATGGAGCGCGCCGAGAAGCTCATCCAGCGCTGCATCGAAGTGCGCGGCGTCAAGATCAAGATGAACAAGGTGCCGATCCCCGTCGCCTTCGGCTCGGCCTTCGAGGGCGAGCGTGTGCGCAAGGAAGGCCTGCGCATGGAGTTCGGCGGCAAGCGTGCGCGCTGCTTCGAGTTCCTGCGCATGAAGCCCTCCGACGAAGTCGAGGACGGCAAGGTCACCATCGTGGGCAAGGACCTCGACACCTGCGAGGTCGGCGGCGCCATGTCGCTGGGCATCGTGGTCGACGTGGCCGGACGCAAGATGCAGACCGACTTCGAGTCGATCATCGAGCGCCAGTTCCACTACTTCCTGAACATGGCCGAAGGCGTCCAGCACGCCGGTCAGCGCGACATCACCTGGATCCGCGTGAGCAGCGCCGCCTTCGACAAGGGCTTCCGCCTGGAGCACTTCGGCAAGCTCATCCACGCCCGTATCCACGACGTGTTCGGCAACATCGTCGACAAGGTGCAGGTCACGCTGGTCACCGAAGACGAGCAGTTGGACGAGCTCCTCGACGCCGCCAGGGCGGCCTACCGCGAGCGCAACGAGCGCATCGCCACCCTGACCGACGAATCGGTCGACACCTTCTACAGCTGCCTGCTCTGTCAGAGCTTCGCACCGAGCCACGTCTGCGTGGTCAACCCCGAGCGGGTCGGCCTGTGCGGCGCCTACAACTGGCTGGACTGCAAGGCTTCGTACGAGATCAACCCGACCGG
>Ga0302319_10025606_pt1 | contig 10435 bp, 10 predicted proteins | sample Bog_T0_2_FD_203319 | JGI IMG/M metagenome (GOLD analysis project Ga0302319, IMG submission 203319) | Peat permafrost microbial communities from Stordalen Mire near Abisko, Sweden - Bog_T0_2 | ecosystem: Environmental > Terrestrial > Soil > Wetlands > Peat | place: Sweden: Abisko, Stordalen Mire...
TCAAGTTTGCGCAAGTTGCGCAAGCGACGGTGACAAAAAAGCCCGATCGCCGGGGAGATCACGAAGCAGCCGTAAAACCATTGCGCGGGGAGTGCCGGGAGATGCCGGTGTGACCGTGGTGACTATCCTGGCGTGGCTTTTTTCTGCCCGCCGGCTGCGGGCGCATCATGCGCCCGGCATTCCCTGCGCCCTCACTTTGAAGGGCAGGACCAAAACATATACCTCGCGCGAAAAAACACGCGGCGAGATCGCGGAGTCGCATCTTGACGTCATTGCGAGGAGCACTTGCGACGAAGCAATCCATTCTTGCTTCGCGGCTCGATGGATTGCTTCGCCAACGCTCGCAATGACGACCTCAGCCTGTTGAACATTGAACCCCAGTTGTCATCGCCTGCGAAAGCGGGCGACCCAGTATTCCAGAGATGCCAGCGACGGAATCGAGAAGCCGCGGCGTACTGGATCACCGGTCAAGCCGGGTGACGACAGCCTATTGATTCGAGAGGCCGCAGCATGCCGGATAGCTCCGTCAAGCCGGGCGATGACGACGTGTTGTGGGGTACCATGCGCTCATCTGTTCTTGTTCGCCGGCTTGCGCTTCTCGATGAACGCGGCCATGCCTTCGGCGCGGTCTTCAAGCGCGAAGGTTGCGCGGAACAGATCGCGCTCGACATTGAGGCCTTCCGACAGCGGTGTCTCGAAGGCGCGGTTGATGGCGCTCTTGGCCATCTCGGCCGCGGGCCGCGACATCGCGGCGATTTTTTCGGCCATCGCCAGCACTTCGTCCATCAATTTGTCCGCGGGTACGATCCGGCTGACAAGACCCGATCGCTCGGCTTCCGCGGCATCCATCATCCGCCCGGTGAGACAGAGGTCCATCGCCTTGGATTTGCCGACCGCGCGGGTCAGCCGCTGGGTTCCACCGATCCCGGGGATGGTGCCAAGCGTGATCTCCGGTTGCCCGAATTTCGCGGTGTCGGCGGCGATGATGATGTCGCACATCATCGCAAGTTCGCAGCCGCCGCCGAGCGCATAGCCGCTGACGGCCGCAATCGTCGGCTTGCGGCAGTTGGCGACGCGGTCGCCGCCGATCGCCATGAAATCGCTGGAGAACATGTCGATGAAAGTCTTCGGCTGCATTTCCTTGATGTCGGCACCCGCGGCAAAGGCCTTTTCGCCGCCGGCCAGCACGATGCAACCGATGCGATCGTCGGCTTCGAGATCGTCGACGGCGGCCGCGATCTCCCTGAACACGCTGATGGACAGCGCATTGAGCAGCTTCGGGCGATTCAGCGTAATGATGCCGACCGCGCCTTTGCCATCGACGATGATGTGTTCGAACGTGCTCATGATCCACCCCGCGCCTGACTTCGCGGGCAATGTGCCCGCTGGCGCGGTAGGCTTCAAGTGGGGGGCACGCGGCGATCTACGCCATGAACATGCGCGCGGCGGAGGCCATGGTCAGCAGCGCGCCGAAGCCGATGAAGATTTTTCCGATCAGCGAGGTCTGCTCCCAGGTGGAGCTCGAATTGCTGCTGGCCGCGACGGGCGCGGCCATCGCCAGGGTCGGCGCCGTTGGCGGGCTTTCCTGCAGCGCGCGATCGACGTCGTTGAGCTGATCGGCGGCGACGACCTGGGTCTCGTTGGCTGGCCGCGCCGCAGCCGGCTTGTCGGGCGCAGCCTGCAGAATGGCGGTGGCCCGCGCGGACATGGCCTTGACGTTGCCGGCCTCGGTGTCGGCGGTCGTCAGTTGCGCGTTGGCGTTGGCGACCGAAGCCGGGATCGGAGATGGGGTGTCGCCGTCATCGGCGGCAGCGACCATCTTGCCGTCGGAGGATTTCAGCGCCAGCCTGCTGGATCTGCGGTGCGCATAGATTTTGCCGTGGCGTGTCCCGCGTTTGGCGTATTTGCTGGGTGTCACGGGTTTGCCCGCCGCAGTTTCGGATTTCGCAGTCGCGCCATCAGCGCCCGCGGTTGCGTGCGACGGCACGGCGAAGCATACCAAGAGCCCTGTTATCAGCATCAATGCCGAGCGCCCGCTGGCGTTGATAGTCATTGGCAATCTCCCCATTTGCCCGCCCCCGGAACCAAATGAGACCCCACCAGGTGTCCGCAGCGGGGCAAAAAAAGGGAATCTTCGGGCGAGTCCGGGCGAAAGCTGGGCAGTGGCGCGATCGCCGTGAGCCCTTCGATACGATCCGTCCGTGCGATCTTTCCCGAAATCGATGCGGCGGGTGCCAGCCGCAACGAACGATGTTATGAGGCTGGACGCCGGCACCGGAGGCGACGGGCAGGAGCGGACGATCACGACTTCGTGATAATTGCTTGCTGGCGTAACAAATTGAAAGATCGACCGAATTGCAATGCAGGAGCGCGCGTGCGCGAAGGTGAGGATGAGTGGACCGGTCTGATGCGGCTGGCCATTTCGGGCGACGATGCGGCGTATTATCGCCTGCTCAAGGCCGTCACGCCGGTGCTTCGGGCCGCGGCGCGCCGCGGTCTGATGCGGGCAGGCCAACCGGTCGATCAAGCCGAGGACATCGTGCAGGATATTTTGTTGGCAGTGCACCTGAAGCGGCATACCTGGGACGCCGATGCGCCGTTCGCGCCCTGGCTGTTTGCGATCGCCCGCAACAAGCTGATTGATTCGCTGCGCCGCCGCGGCCGGCGGGTTTTCGTCAACATCGACGATTTCGCCGAAACGCTCCCGGGCGAGCCCGCAAACCAGGGCGCACCGGCGAACGAGGTCGCGGCGCAACTCCAGACATTGCCGGCGCGCCAGCGTGACGTCCTGCAATCGATCGCAGTCGAGGCCGCCTCGATCAAGGATACGGCGGCGAAATTTTCGATGAGCGAGGGCGCGGTGCGCGTGGCGCTGCATCGGGGGCTTACCAGCCTCACCGCCAGGCTACGGGAACAGTGATGATGGAGACCGAACAGCTCATAAGAACGCTCGCCGCCGACAACCCGTTTCAGGCGCGGCCGGTCGGGCTCGTGCTGGTGCTGGCGTTACTCGCCGCGGCGCCGGTCTCGCTGGCGATCTTCTTCGCCGGTCTCGGCGTCCGTCCGGACGTCATGACCGCGATGCATAATCCGTTCTTTGATCTGAAGTTTGCGGTGACGCTGGCGCTGGCGATCGCGGCGATTGCGATCAGTCTGCATTTGTCGCGGCCGGAAGCCTCGCTGCAGCGCTGGGGCTGGCTATTGCTGATCCCGGCCGGACTGCTCGTTGCCGGCATATCCGGCGAGATGATGTTGCCGCAGCGGCTGCCGATGATGACGCGTCTGGTCGGCAGCAATTCGAAGGTATGCATGACGGCGATTCCACTGATCTCGCTGCCGCTGCTGGCGGCGGCACTGCTCGGCTTGCGTCACGGCGCGCCGGCGCGGCCGGCAATGGCCGGCGCGATCGCCGGATTGTTGTCGGCGGGACTGGCGGCGACATTGTATGCAGCGCATTGCACCGACGATTCACCGCTGTTCGTGGCGACCTGGTATACGATCGCGACGGCGCTGGTGACCGCGATCGGTGCATTGGCAGGATCGCGGGTGCTGCGGTATTAGAGCGTTTTCAAGCGAAGTGGACGCCGGTTCGCCTCAAGAAAACGCGTCAAATCAAGAATCTGGCAGCTCACGCCGCCGGCGCCGGCGTTGCGGTTTGCTGCATGCGGTGGAAGCGCAGCACCTGTTGCGCGGTCGAGGGCCGCAGCCGTTCGTAGGTGGCCTTGCAGGCCTCGAGGTCGGCCCGGTCCATGCCGGACAGATCGTCGCGCATGTTGATGATCGCCTTCACGGTCGACCACGACATGCCCGACACCTTTGCCAGGATCATGACGCCCTCGGCGCGGGTTTCCAGCATCATGTTTTCCGCAACCGGCACCGTGACATTGGCGAGCGCCGCCAGCGCGGCATTGGCCTCGTCGAATTTGCCGGCCTCGGCGAACGCCGCCACCTGGAATTCGTCGAGCCGGCCGTCTTCATACAATGATTTGACGAGCGCGTGGGCAATCGCCGTTTCCCGGGTGATGGCCGAAGGCGCGGAGCGCGCAAGCCGCGTCGCCTCGCGAACCGCGGTCGGCACCTCGCCGGCCTGCTGCGGGTTGGCGGCCTCGAGCCGCTCCCGAACCGTCGCCGAGGCTTTCGCGAGCAGTTTCAGATAGAGATGCCGCGGAATGGTCGGACGCATGCCAAGGCAGGTGGCGAGATTGTCGTCCCCCTCGGCGCGATTGATCAGCCGGGTGAAGCCGCGCTCGGAAAACTGGGCGCCGGGATTGTTGACGGTGCTGTGAATCACCTCGTCATTGCCGCGCAGCACCAGCACGTCGGTCACTGCGCCGCTCAGCACCCTTCGGGTCGATATCGCCATCAAATGCGCCTGGCTCTTGTTTCGCGCGGTCTCGATCAATGCGTCGTCGTCAAGCCGCTCGGATCTGGAGAGCACGGGAGCGGCGACCTCGATGAGATCGTCGAACGCCAATGCGCGAATGGTGAGCGGCGGCGCGCTGTCGATCGTCGCCAGACGATTGGCAAGCAAGGCCTTGGCGGAGGTCTCGATGTGATGCATCAGGCATTGGAAGACGTCGTCGAACAGCCCGATCTGTTCATTCGAATAATCCACCGCGCCATTGATGAAGAGGTCGGTCACCCGGCGCAGGGTTTCGACCCGTCGCGCGACGGTTCCATGCGCGAGCGTGGTCTGCAGCTCATCGAGCAGACTTTCGGAAGTGGCGGCGGATTTCGCACTCATGACTCTATCCTGGAGCGTTTCGCGACGGTTTCTCCGGCGCTGTAAAACGGAAATAACTGGATCAGGCGCTGGCGATGCGATTGCGTCCCCGTGCCTTGGCTGCATAAAGCGCGCTGTCGGCGCGCGCTAGAAGTGTGTCCGGGGTCTCATCCGGTCGCAGTGTCGCGACGCCGGCGGAAATCGTCACCCGCATGCCGGGCGAGAACGCGCTCCAGTCGAGCTCGGCGACGATCACCCGCAGCCGGTCGAGAATGCGCGTGGCGCTCTCATCGGGGGTGTCGGGAAGCACCAGCAGGAATTCCTCGCCGCCATAGCGGCCGAACCTGTCGATGCTGCGGATGTTCGCGAACACGGAAATCGCGAACGTCCTGAGCACTTCGTCGCCGGTGGGATGGCCGTAGGCGTCGTTGATGCGCTTGAACCAGTCGAGATCGATCAGCGCTATCGAGCAGGGCGTCTTGGCGCGATGAGCGCGGGAGATTTCGTCATCCAGCATCCGCATGATGCAGCGGCGGTTGAAAGACCCGGTCAGCTCGTCGAGTTCAGCGAGTTCTTCGATGCGCTTGTAGGCCTCCCTGAGCTTGAGGCCGCTGTTGTAGAGTGATTGACGCATCGAGCTGGAGAATATTCCGAAGAACATGCAACGCCCGATGGCCAGGATGAAAACCATCATGGTGGCGAAGCGTTCGATGTAGCTGCCGTGCGGCATCGCGATCGGCTTGTCGGTCCACAGAAACAGCCCGGCCAGGCCGAGCGCCATCGCAGTCCAGATGATGGCTGCCTGCCGCGGGGTCGAGCGCAGCGAACTGAAGTTGAAAACAACAAACAGGGTGCAGAGGAACATCACGGCGACTTCGGGCGCGATGTAGGTGAAGGCCAGCATCATCGCGATGCAGACGATCGACTGCGGCGCGACGAGATAATGATCCCTGAAGCGATCGTTGAACCCGGTTTCCGAAAGCACCAGATAGCCGGCGACGGAGAGCAGACCACAGGCGGCATAGGCCGGGCCAATCGTCGCCGGTATGGTGCCGGCATGGGCATAGATCAGCAGGACGCAGGCATCGACCACGTAACTAGCAGCGATCATGCCCTGGATTTGGCGGCGCTGTCTGGCGCGGCGCGACAGGGCCTTCGCCGTCGGCCGCGGGCCCACGCCTTCCAGTTCAGCGGCAATCGGATTCAGAAAAGGGGATGCAGCGCTGCCCATGTTCTCGCCGTTGGTGGAACTCAGCCGGAAAAATCTACGGGGGAAAGCCTTTAGGTTTGGTATCTTTCGAAGGTCGATCTCGGCCATGTGAGCCGTGATTGCCCTTGTTTTCGCAACGGAAATCAGCTGGAACCGGATTGTGGGGTGCGATGTGGCGTTGTGGCGCGGCCCGGTGGCGACCGACGGCGTATGCAGATACTGTTATCTCAATCGAGCCTTGGTAAGGTCGGTGGCGGCTGGGGTGGCCACGGCGAAGGCTTTCCTGTATTATGATACCATTAATTCGGCTTCGTGGTCCCTAAACGACCGATCGCGATCGAATCATGGCCCCTTGTGCGGTACATCACACATGACGGCGCGCACTTGCGATAATTTGAAGAATCTTGCCTTTGCCATCGAACCACAGGCCAACCCCATCCGACCAACCTTGCGAGACGGCCATTGAGTTCGACACAGGCGGCTTCGGACGACGTCCTGATCGCTAGGATCGCTCAAGGCGACCGCCTCGCCATGCAGGTGCTGTACGGAAGGCACCATGTCAGGGTGTTTCGTTTCGGGCTCCGGCTCGTACGGGACGAACAGGTCGCGGAGGATCTCATCAGCGAGGTTTTTCTCGATGTGTGGCGTCAGGCTGGCAAGTTCGAGGGCCGATCCGCCGTTTCCACCTGGCTGCTGGCGATCACGCGATTCAAGGCGTTGTCCGCGCTGCGCCGCAGGAAGGACGTCGAACTGAATGATGAGGCCGCCAATGCGATCGAGGATTCCTCCGACGATCCGGAAGTGGCGGTACAGAAGAAGGATACCAGTGAAGCGTTGCGCAGGTGCCTGACCGCACTTTCGCCGGAGCATCGGGAGATTGTCGATCTCGTCTACTACCATGAGAAATCCGTGGAAGAAGTGGCTGAAATCGTCGGCATTCCGGAAAACACAGTGAAGACGCGCCTGTTTTATGCGCGCAAGAAATTGGCCGAGCTGCTGAAGGCAGCCGGCGTGGAACGAGGTTGGCCATGATGGCAACGCGCAAAAAAATACTGGAGCAAGAGCCCAGTGAAATGGAAATGCTGCTGCCGTGGCACGCGGCCGGCACGTTGAATCCGCGCGATGCCCGCCGCCTCGACGAGGCGCTGGCCCGCGATCCCGAACTCGCCCGGCAATACGCCGCGATCCGCGAAGAGTATGCCGAGACCATTCATCTCAACGAAAGCCTAGGTGCGCCATCCGCGCGAGCCATGCAGAAGCTGTTCGCCGCAATTGACGCCGAGCCGGCACGCAAGCCGTCGGCGTCGTTCAATTTCTCGGCGCGGGTTGCAGGATTTTTTGCAAGTCTTTCGCCGCGGGCGCTGGCATGGTCGGCGAGCCTCGGCGCGCTGGCGCTGCTGTTGCAGGCCGGCGTGATCGGCGCGGTGCTGATGAAGAATCAGACCGCCTCGTACCAGACGGCGTCGTTGAGTCTGGACGAGTCGTCGACCACCCGCGCGCTGGGGCCGGACGCGCCGCCGCGGGCGCTGGTGCGTTTCGTGCCCGAGGCGCGCGTTGCCGACATCACCGCACTGCTCGACAATTATCAGGCCTTGATTGTGGCCGGCGCCAAGGGCAGCTTGTTTCGGCTGCAATTCGGCAATAAGGCGATGACGAAGGATGAAATCGCCGCGCTGATCAGCAACCTGCAGAACGAGAAGATCATCAGTCTTGTGGTGGAAACGCCCTAGGGCAGCGCAGGAGATACCACCCGAACCCGAGGTCTCATGGTCCAAGATCGTGCCAGTTGGCGGATAAGGATGCGGCGCGCGGCGCTGGTGTTGATGGCGGCCGGGTTGCTACCTTGGTATTTCGGGGCTGCGGCGGTTCAGGCCCAGAGCATCATGCGCTCGCCCAATATCAACATTGGACCGCGCGTTCCAAGCGTCAGTCCGTCGCTGGCTCCGCGGATCGATCCGAACATCGCCGGCAGGGCGGTGACGGGAGGCGGCAGGCAGACGACCAGGCTCAGCGCGGCAAGCTTGCGAACCGCGGCGTCGGCGCGGATCGGGGTGAAATCGCTCCCCTTTGTGCGCTATTCGCCCAATCTCTATCCGGCATGCAGCTACGCCTATCGCGATAGCGACGGCGGATGCCAGGACAATCAGCCGGTCCAGTCGGTCGACGGCAACCCCAAAGGCAAGCGCAGCGGGGCCAGCCGCAGCGCGGCACAAACGACGCTCACCCTGCGCACGATCGTGGCCGAGATCGACGGCTCGCTGTCCGTCGCACAGACCGACGAACTGGCGCAGCGTCACGGCCTGGTGCGGCTTGAATCGCAGAACTTTCCGCTGATAGGCAGCACCATTGGCCTGTTCCGCATCACCGATCAGCGGCCCGTGGACGCCGCAAGCCGCGATTTTGGCAACGACGCCAGCGTGCGTAGCTCGCAGCCCAACTTCCGGTATATGCTTCAGGACCAGAAGGCGTCCGCGACCGAAGGCGATCCCGCGCAATATGCAAATGTGAAACTTCGGCTGCCTGAGGCGCATACCCTGGCGCATGGTGCCAACGTTACCGTCGCGGTGATCGATTCCGGAATCGATCTCAAACATCCTGAACTTGCAGGCGCGATTGCGGATTCCTGGGATGCGCTCGGCAGCAAGGAAGGTCCGCATGTCCACGGTACCGGCGTGGCCGGCGCGATCGTGGCCCACGCCCGGCTGATGGGAAGCGCGCCGGCGGCACGCATTTTGGCGATCCGCGCTTTCGGCACCGCGCCGAACGGCGCGCAGAGCACGTCGTATGTGATCCTGAAGGCGCTCGACTACGCCGCCGCGCACGGCGCGCAGATCGTCAATATGAGCTTCGCCGGTCCGAGGGACCCGCTGATCGAACGCGGTATCGCCGCCATCGCCGCCAAGGGCATCGTCATGGTCGCCGCCGCCGGCAATGGCGGACCGAAATCGCCGCCGCTCTATCCCGCCGCCAACGCAAACGTGATCGCGGTCAGCGCCACCGACGCCCAGGACCAGCTGTTTTCGGCATCGAACCGCGGAAGCTATGTTGCGATAGCCGCTCCGGGCGTCGATATCTTCCTGCCGGCCCCGGACGAGAAATATCAGATCACGTCGGGTACGTCGTTTTCCGCGGCCTACATCACCGGCCTCGCGGCCCTGGTGCTTGAGCGCAACCCGGCGTTGAAGTCGAACGAAGTGCGCGCAATCCTGATGCGGACGGCGCGTGATCTCGGCTCCCCCGGCCGTGACGATCTGTTCGGCGCGGGCGAAGCGGATGCCTACGCGGCGGCGTTGGCGGCTGCCAGCAAGCCGGAACTGCCGGTCGCCGCGGTTTCCGGTCCGCCTGCGCCCGAAAATGTTTCGAATCGGCAGCAGGTTCCCGTGACCAGGGCCTTGAACGCGCCTGCCGCAGCCATGGCAGCCGAGAAATTCGACGCCGAGCGGCCGGCCGCGCAATAATTTGCCGGCCAAAAAATCCTGCCAAAAGGTTAAAAAAATTCGCAGCCGGTTTGAACGTACGGCACCCCTGTTGCGACCAATCTGTGTGGGAGCGGTTATCCCTCCCCATCGAGGCTGTATTCGGCGCGAGCGCCCATCCACCCCATGCGCCCATATGGCTTGACCCGTCCGGTTGTCCCCCCGGACGGGTCTTTCGTTTGTGGATCAAGTCTGCGATCGGCTGGCGCGGCTTGACTGTGATAGGGCGGAAAAGCTTTCGCGCGGTTGCGGCCGTCCAATGGTGACGTCCGCTAGACAAAATTAAGGTTTTCCACAAAATATACCTGTCACGTCCGATTGATTCGTGCCGGTTGCGTCCGCGTCCGTTTTTCCTCCTTACGGGCTGGTCTATGACACATCGATTCGACGTGGCGCGCGGCCGCAGTATTGTCGCGCGCTGGTGCGCGCTTGCCGAGCAGCGGCTGGAATATCTCACCGATCTGTTCGAAACCGGCCGCTGGCGCCGCTTTCACAACGAACTCGCCTTTCTCGAAAATATCCAGGAGGCCAAGACCGCGGTGGAGATCTGGCGCGATCTGGCGACGCGCGAGGCCTCCCGCGACAATTCCGCCGTCGATGTCTCGTGGCTCGGTCATGCCCGCGGCTCCATCCAGCCTGCGGAAATTCTCCCTGCCTCGACATGCGACGATTCGGTGGTCGCGCGGGTGGTTCGTGTTTCCTCGGACGAGGCGCCTTCGGCGCCGGAGCAGGATGTCCCGGAGTTCATCCAGGATCTCTCGGCGATCGCGCAACGTTACCCGCTGCTGCGCAACGCGCTGTAGCAAACCGGCCGTCGGTTACCTCCTTACCGCGTTGGCGCCGACCACCACCTGGGCGAAACGCTGCGCGCCCTCGGCGGACAGATCCGGCGTCACCGGACGAGCGTGATCGAGCCCGACCACGGCCCCGCGCGGCGCATCCGAGATCATGTTGTTGTTGACCAGCGCCGTGCCCGCGCCCGGCACCACCGACACGCCGATGCCGACGAAACTGTTGCGGATCACG
>Ga0302319_10025608_pt1 | contig 10434 bp, 7 predicted proteins | sample Bog_T0_2_FD_203319 | JGI IMG/M metagenome (GOLD analysis project Ga0302319, IMG submission 203319) | Peat permafrost microbial communities from Stordalen Mire near Abisko, Sweden - Bog_T0_2 | ecosystem: Environmental > Terrestrial > Soil > Wetlands > Peat | place: Sweden: Abisko, Stordalen Mire...
ACAGAGAGGCCCGGAATGACCCCCGACTTCTGCCTCGTCTGCATCCTTCTCATGCCGCTCGCCGCAACCGGCCTAGCGCTCATCCATCAAGGCCTCGGCCGCTCCCGCAGCGCCGCCCACGCGATGCTCGCCACGCTCTGCGCCCTGTCCATTGCGGCCATCCTTTTCGTCCTCATCGGCTCTTCCTGGATGGGCTTCACCACGGGCCTCGCCCACACCTTCCCCCTCGCCGGCAAGTCCATCGACTGGCTGGGAGCCGAACCCTTCTTCGCCAAAGGCCTCACCGCCAGCCTCGCCCAGGGCCATTCCTACCCAACCTTCGTCCTCGCCTTCGGCACCTTCGCTGTCGGCCTCGCAACACTCATCCCGATCAGCGCAGGCAGCGACCGCTGGCGCCTCGCCGCCATATGCGCGGTCACCGCCGTCTTCGCCGGAATCACCTTCCCTCTCTTCGCCCACTGGGTTTGGAGCAGCGGTTGGCTCGCCCAACTCACCCCGCTGTTTAACCTTCCGCGCTTCACCGACCTCGGCGGAGCCGCCGTCCTCAACGTCCTCGGAGGCCTCACCGCCCTCTCCGTCGCCTGGATTCTCGGCCCGCGCCAAGGCAAGTACAACGACGGCATCGCAGCCGCCATCCCCGGACACAACATCGTTCAAGTCCTCTTCGGCTGCATGCTCGCCCTCATCGGCTGGATCGGCCTCGACTGCGCCGCCTCCATCCTCTTCTACCGCGCCACCTACGCGCAGATCCTGCTCACCGTCATCAACGCGGTACTCTCCGCCTCGGCCGGCTGCCTCGCCGCCGTCGTCACAACCCAGCTCCGCTACCGCAAGCCCGACGCGTCGCTCAGCGCCAACGGCTGGATCGCCGGCCTCGTCGCTGGCTCCGCCGGCTGCGGCCTAATCACTCCCCTCGCCACGCTCTTCGTCGGTCTCATCGCCGGAGCCCTCGTCACCCTGCTCGTCGAAACCCTCGAGCTCCGCCTCTTCATCGACGACCCTGGCGGAGCCATCTCCGTCCACCTCGGCGCGGGTCTATGGGGCATCCTCGCCTTCGGCCTCTTCGGCCCCACCACCGGTTCGCGTCCAGCGCTCATCCTCGCGCAGCTCCTCGGAATCGCCACGCTCCTCGGACTGATGTTCCCCCTCATCCACGCCATCAACCGCCTCCTCAACCGTGTCATCCCCTTCCGCGTAGATGCCGACGGCGACTGGCAAGGCATGGACATCCGCGAGCTAGGTGCCGGAGCCTATCCCGAGTTCGTAGTCCACGCCGACGAATTCGTTCCACGCTGACCCGACCCTCAGTGATGGCGCGAGATCAATAGCAGCAATCCAAATAACACCACCGGAATCAACGCCAGTCCCACATACAATAACGCGCGCCGCCTCTCCGGCGATCGCCGCGTCTTCCACCGCTCCGCATCCGGCCGCGCAGCCACGCCCACTTCCTCCGGATGCGACAGATCATGCGCCATCTCCCGCGCGCTCGCATACCGATTCTTCGGCTCACGCTCCATTGCGCGATACACAATCTCCTGCAGCTGCGGCGTAATCGATGACTCAATCTCCCGCGGCGGAACCGGCTGATTCAGCAGCCGATCATTCATTACCGCAAAGGGATTCGCCCCCGTAAACGGCGCCACGCCGGTCAGCATCTCGTACAGCATCACGCCCAGCGCGTAGATATCGCTGCGTGCATCGCCTCGCTTCCCTCGCACCTGCTCCGGCGAAATGTAATCCGGAGTCCCCATGCTCTGCGAAAAATGTGCGAACGTAAGCCGCCGTGCACCCACGCTCGCGGCAATACCAAAATCAATCAGGTGAATCTCGTCGCCGTCACTCACCATAATGTTCTCGGGCTTCAAATCGCGATGCGCTACTCCATGCGTATGGACATGCTCCAGCGCCTCACAAATACCGACCATCAGCTTAGTCGCCCGCTCCGCCGGCAACCTCTTCTCGTCGTTCAACACCTGGCGCAGCAGCCGACCCTCCAGCCACTCCATCACCATGTACACCTGCGAACGGTCAGGGTTCGCGAACACCTTCATCACGCCGGGATGATCGATCCGCGTGCCAATCTCCTCCTCGCGTCGAAAGCGATCGAACATCGTCGGATCGCTTTCCACCTCAGGATGCGGCACCTTGATCGCAACCTGCAGCCCGCTCTTCAGATCGCGCGCCCGAAACACCGTCGCCATGCCGCTGATCGCAACCACGTCGCCCAACTCATAACCATCGAGCGTGTCGCCGGGATGAAGTGTGAGATTCGGCGTGGTCATCTATAGCAACCTGTACGGCCGTCCGCGATACAACCCCATCCGCTCAACCGTCTTCACGCGGATCAACTGCACGCTCACGTTATCCTCACCACCCGCCTCGTCCGCCGCTTTAATCAGCTCGTCGGCAGCATGATCGAGATTGCTGTTGCGCAAAATGATTTGCAGAATCTTCGTGTCCGGTACGAACCCATACAGGCCATCCGTACAAAGCAACAACACGTCCCCCGGAAGAATGTTCACGGTGATCGTGTCCGCCGCAACAAACAACTCACTCCCCAGCGAGCGCGTCAGCACGTGCCGTCCCTCGTGCGTCGCCGCCTCTTCTTTCGTCAAAATTCCCAGCCGCACCTGCTCAGCGGCCATCGTATGATCACGCGTCAGCAGCGTCCCATTGCCATTTCGAAACAGATAACAGCGCGAATCCCCAACGTGCGACACAACCGCGGAGTCGAACCGCAGCGCACACGCAACAAACGTTGTCCCCATCCGGCCACCGCGCAGCGAGGTCGCCAGCCCAGCGTCATACACCGCCGCATTCGCCTGCTGCACCAACCGAGGCAGCAACGACACGTGCATCACGCCCTTCGGAATCTTCCGGAAACCCTCCACCGCCGTCATCACGGCGAGACGCGACGCCACCTCGCCCTGCTCATGCCCGCCCATCCCATCGGCTGTCGCAAAGAACCAACCCTGCGACTGCACCTCCGCCGGACCCGTCGGCAGCACGTGCCCCATGGCGTCTTCATTGTTCGACCGCACCCTCCCCGGGTCGGTTCGTTCCGCAAACTCAAGATCGAGCATAAGAGTATGTTCCGCGGGTCTGCATGAGTGAATGCGACCCTGCGCCCTTCAGTCTACGCTGATGTCGGGCGCGTTTCGATCAGCACAGTTTTCCCAGCCGCTTTGCCGGTCCGAATGAAGTGGAAGCTGCCATAGATTCCCCAGACCGCCGCAATCCCCAGCGCCAGCAACGGCTCCATCTTCGTGCCGTAGCCCATGAACGGCCCCACCAGGTAGAAGCCCATGCACGCCAGGTTCGCGCACAATCCGAACAGCGGAATCGCCAGGTGCCGCACCACGCTGAACTTCGGGTGCTTGTGATACGCCACCATGCAAAGCGTGCAGCTAAGCGCGTAGAGCAAAAACGTTCCGAAATTTGACGCTAGCGTTACCGTCAGCAAGCTATTCGGCAGAGCCGCCATCTTGTCGTGCGTCGTGTACCCAAAGCTCGAAAAGATTCCATGCGGAATCGCCGAGAGAGCCGCCGCCGTCGGTGCGCTGCTATCTCCAAATACCAGCACCACCGCCAGGCACCCAATCACCGCCGAAATCGCCGCCAGCGTCCACACCGCACGATGCGGCGTCAGATTATTCTTGTGCAACAGCCCAAAGCGATTCGACACTTCCTGATCTTTCCCCATCGCATACGTCACGCGAGCGCCCGTGTTCATGCATGAAAGCGTCGTACCAATCAGCGCGAGCACCACCGTAGCCGCCTCGCACAACATGAATGTCCGTCCGTGCCCCGGCCCAAAAAGCGCATCCCCCACCATCACCATCATGTCGCCAATCGGAGCCGCCGAACCCGTCGCGCTCTGCATCGTGTATCCGCTATTTAGGAAATAATTCGCAGCGAAATATTCGAAGCAATAGAACACCACCCCCTGCACCAGCAGCGACGTGACCACCGCGATCGGCACGTCTCGCTTCGCATTCTTCGCCTCCCCGCCCATCGACGTCACCGACTCAAACCCCACCAAAATCAGAATCGCCACCGTGGCCTGGATGAACACCCAGCTCCAATGATGCGGACTCACCACCGACTTAGCCGTCCCATGCGTAAGGAAATTCCCCGCAGCATCATGCTCCGGATAGCTCACGTGATACGCAACCGGCTTTCCGCTAGCATCCACCTTCGGCAGCGGCACACCATTCGCATCACGAACAATCGTGTCCGTAGACACGCCGCCCGCCACTGCGGTCGTCGTCTTGAACTCATAGGTGTATGCCTCACCGCTCACCGAATCGAACTGGAACGCCACCGACCCCGGAGGATGGTTCATCCGATACCCCAGCGCCAGCACGCTGAAGATCATCAGCGCCGTAATCTGAATCACGTTGATTCCAAGGTTGATGGCTGTCGAAGCATTCGCGCCGCGGTACGAGATATACGCCACCGCAAACGCGAACACGACCGCCACGCCCATCATGAATAGCATTCCCGGATTCGACGCGCTCATGAAGTTCGGATACAGCGTCCCCACCAAGTATCCGGACACGATCCCCATCGTCCCCACCATCACGCCCGGATAAATCCAATAATAAAGATGCGACGCCCACCCAACGATAAACTTGGAAATACGCGCATACTTCCACGCGCGCTCGCGATTCAGAAATGCCTGCTCCGCAAAGTAATACGAACTCCCCGTCCCCGGATACAGCTTCGCCATCTCCGCGTAACAGACCGCAGTCGAAAGACACAGCACCAGCGCGCCAATCACGCCCATCCACATCGAGGGCCCGGTAACTCCGGTCCCCGCCTGGATGAAAAACGTCAGCCAGAGAAAAGCACCCGGCGCAATTAACGCCATCGCGTTGCTGGTGAGCCCTGTAAGGCCCAGTGTTTTTTTCATCTCAACTGCAGGTACGTCCGCCATAAATCCTCCGCAAACCAGATCAACGAGATAAAACGAGCGGTTAAGAGGAAGGCATTCCCAACAAGTAGCGGAAGCCCCTGTGGTGTAAAGATTTGTGGAACAGCGATAATTTACTTCGTACGTGGCCGGAAAAACTGGTGGTCAACACCCCATGCCGGTACGCATGGAGCACTTTCTAACCAGTTGCCATGAAGCAGATGAGCTAGTCTAACCCGAAATCCCCCGAGCGCCCACACAGAAAATCTAGCGGTCTCCGCGTCAGACCGCGTCGTGCCAAACCGCTTCATGCAATTCTTTATACCGCGCCACAATTTCCCCATGAAGCGCATGTCGCTGATCGCGCAGAACAAAGCGCCCACCCACCACAACATCCCGAATCGCCGACCGGCTCATCGAAAACAACAGCGCAGCAAGCAAGCCCTCCGCGGTGTTTCCAGCAATGGAAACATCATCAAGATCGACCGTGACAAAGTCGGCAAACTCGCCCGCCGCCAGCCTTCCTGCCGACACGCCCAACGCCCGCGCCCCATTCACTGTCGCCGAATCGAACAGGTGCCTCGCCAACGCTTTGCCCCCGACGCCGTCCAGGATCGCCCGCTTCTGCTGCAGCAACCGCAGGTGATATTCCAACTCCCGCGCATCCTCCAGCGGATCAATCTGCGCCTGGCTATCCGACCCCAGCGCAAAACGAATCCCTGCCGCCAGCATCTCATCTGCCCGCACAAACCCGTCCCCAAGATTGCGCTCCGTCGTAGGACAAGAACAAACCGTAGCCCCCGCGCGAGCCAGCATCGCAATCTCCTCCGCCGTCACGTGCACCCCATGCACTGCGGTAAAATCCGGCCCAAGAATCTTCTCCACCGCCAGCAAATCCACCGGCGTCGATCCATACTCCCGAACGCATGCAGTATTTTCCGCAACTTGTTCGGCAACATGCATGTGCACCGGCAACCCATTCGCCCGCGCCCACGCCGTAATTTCCCGCAACTCGCCGAGCGGCACAGCCCGAATACTATGCGGCGCCACGCCAAAGTGAACCCTTCCCCCATCCCTGGAAGCTTCCTTCACCAGCGCCGACATATTCTCAAGAAACGCCTCACCCGATTCGTAAAACCGCATCTGCGCCGGGTCTGGCGGCAACTCAAATCCCGCGCGCACATACGCCGTCCGCAACAACACGATCCGTATCCCCACCGACTCAGCCGCCGCGATCACTTGCTTCCCTAGCAAGTTCGGATCGTCATAAGGCTTCCCATCCGGAGCATTGTGCAGGTAATGAAACTCACCCACGGTCGTCGTTCCGGCCAGCACCATCTCCAGAAACGCCATGCGCGCAACGTCATACACCTGCTGCGGATCAAGCCTGCTGGCCGCGTGATACATCGTTCCGCGCCACGACCAAAAATCTCTCCCACTCACAACCCGCGACTCCGCCTTGCCGCGAATCAGCCGCTGAAACGAATGCGAATGCGCGTTCACAAACCCCGGCATCAACGCTTTGCCCGGCATCTCAACAATCTCCACCGAAGCCGGATCCAGACGCTCGGCGCGCTCCAACACCAGCCCATCCGAGCTCACCAGCAACTCCCCGCCCGCAACAAACTTGCCATCGACATACAACAGCTCTGGCCGATACAGAGTCGTCATCCCACCACCCGCTTTCCCGCCACCCAAACCTCGCGCACGGGATTTGCGCCCATCACATAAATCAGTTCGCGCCAGTCGCTCGCATGCAGCACCACGAAGTCGGCTACGCATCCACCCTCCAGCCGTCCGCGATCGCTCAACCCCAACGCACACGCTGCATTCAGCGTTCCCGCAACAAGCGCTTCCTGCAACGTCAGCCCATTCATCCGAACCGCCAGCCCCAACGCTGCGGCCGTAGAAAAAAGTGGGCTCGACCCCGGGTTGAGATCCGTACCAATCGCCACGGCAGCGCCAGCATCGATCAGCCGTCTTCCCTTCGCCAAAGGAATTCCCAGGTGCAGCGAAACGCCCGGAAGAATCGTAGCCACCGTCCTACTATCCGCAATGGCCGCAATCTGCGCGTCCTCCGCGGCCTCCAAATGATCCACACTCAACGCTCCCACGCGCACACCAAGCTCCACGCCCCCAATGCTGTGGAACTGATCGCTATGCAACTTCACCGCCAGCCCATGACTCTTCGCACAAGCAAACATTTGCTCAGCCTCCACGACTTGCCAAGCCTCACGCTCAACAAAAACATCCACCGCCGTCGCCAGCCACCGCCGAGCGACCTCCGGAATCAGCTCACCGCACACCTGCTCAACATAACCCGCCCTCTCAGCACTCTCCGCTGGCGGAAGATGAATCAACAGCGTCGCCACAATCCGCGCCCGGGATTCCGCCGCCAACTTCGCAATCGCCTCCAACATCGCAATCTCAGCCGCGATCGCAAATCCGTACCCAGACTTCACCTCAATCGTCGTAGCACCAGAGCTCAACAACGCATCCACACGAGGTCTAGCCAACGCAACCAACTCCTCGACGGAAGCTGCCGCAGTACCCCGGACCGTGCTGCGAATCCCACCGCCCGCCAACAGAATCTGCTCATACGTCGCGCCCGCAACCCGCGCCTCAAAGTCCCCCAGCCGATCACCAGCCCAGACCGCATGAGTATGTGGATCAACCAGCCCCGGCAAAATCGCAACGCCGCCCAGGTGAATCGTCGCCGCCGCATCGCCCGACCAATCGCCCTTCGCACCAACCCAATCGATCCGCCCATCAGAGATCGCCAGCGCCGCATGCTTCACGACCTTCAGCTCACTCATCCCCCGCCCGTGCCTCGCAGCCGCACCTTCAGCGGTCACAAGTTCAGAGATCCCCGTAATCAGCAAATCCGTCTTCATCGCACGCTCGGAAGATCCAGCCCTCGTTTCGCAGCCGTCTCTTTGGCCAACGCATAGCCCGCATCCGCGTGTCGAATCACACCCATCGCCGGATCGTTCGTTAAGCACATCTTCAATCGCTCATCCGCCTCATCGCTTCCATCCGCGACCGCGACCAACCCCGCGTGCTGACTGTAACCCATACCCACGCCGCCGCCATGATGGAAGCTCATCCACCCCGCGCCGCTCGCAACGCCGGTCGCAAAATTCAGCAGCGCCCAATCGGAAACCGCATCCGATCCGTCGAGCATCCCCTCCGTCTCGCGGTAAGGACTAGCCACCGACCCAGCATCCAAATGATCGCGACCAATCACAATCGGAGCACTCAACCGCCCATCGCGGACCATCTGGTTGAACAGCAATCCAGCTCGATCGCGCTCTTTATAACCCAGCCAACATATCCTCGCGGGCAATCCCTGGAACGCAATCTGCTTCGACGCAAACGTAAGCCACTCGGTCAGCCGCTTGTCCTCTGGAAACAACTCGAGCAGCGCCTGATCGGTAGCGTAGATATCCGCCGGATCGCCCGACAGCGCGACCCAACGAAACGGTCCGCGTCCCTCGCAAAACGAATCGCGAATGAAAGCCGGCACAAATCCAGGATACGAAAACGCGTCCGCAACTCCGGCTATCTTCGCCTGTGTGCGAAGGTTGTTGCCATAGTCAAATGCAACAGCGCCCCGTCGCTGCATCTCCAAAATCGCCGTCACGTGTTGCGCAATCGCCGCCTGCACGCGAGCCGTATATTCCTTCGGCTGTGCCGACCGCAACGAGTTCAAATCCTCATCCGCCTTCGCCGGGGGCAAGTATCCCCAAAGCGGATCGTGCGAGCTCGTCTGGTCCGTCACGAGGTCCGGAATAAATCCCAACTCAACCATCTGCGGCAACACCTCGGCCGCATTCCCCAGCAGACCAATTGATACAGCCTCGCGATTCGTCTTCGCCGTCTGCGCCCATGCGATAGCTTCTTCCAGCGACTGCGTCGCCTTATCTAAATACTTAGTTTCGAGCCGTCGCTCAATCCGCTTAGCATCCACCTCAACGCAAATGCTCACGCCACCGGCCAACTTCACAGCCAACGGCTGTGCCCCGCCCATGCCGCCGAGCCCCGCGGTCACCGTAATCGTCCCCGCCAGCGTGTCGTTGAAATGCAGCTTCGCCGCGCCGCGAAACGTCTCATACGTACCCTGCAAAATCCCCTGCGTGCCAATATAAATCCACGACCCCGCCGTCATCTGCCCATACATCATCAGCCCCGCCGCATCCAGCCGATCGAACTCTTCCCAGTTCGCCCAGTGCGGCACCAGGTTCGAATTCGCAATTAACACGCGCGGCGCCAGCCGATGCGTATTCAGCACCGCCACCGCCTTCCCCGACTGCACTAGCAGCGTCTGATCATTCTCCAACCGGTCCAGCGTCTCCACAATCGTGTGGAAGCATTCCCAGTTGCGCGCCGCTTTTCCGCGCCCGCCATACACAATCAACTCTTCCGGCTTTTCAGCAACTTCCGGATCGAGATTATTCATCAGCATCCGTTTCGCTGCTTCCTGAATCCATCCTTTCGCGGTCCTGGTGCTACCCCGCGCCGCACGTACCGGAACATATCCCTCGCTCATCGAACTACCTCCGCAACCACAACCTGATCTCTCCATCCATCATCCGCTAAAAACTTCGCTGCCTCTTCCATCCACACCGACAGCACGCAATCTTCTTTCCAAGCCGGCACCCGCATCCGGAAGCGCGCGCGTGCATCCTCCAGCGTCGCCGTACTCGTATCGCCACGAAGATCAAGCGCCCGCGCGGCCGCCAACAACTCAATTGCAATCACCATCCGCGCCAAATCCGCCGACTGCTCCAGCTTCAGCCCCGACGTCATCCCCATACTTACAAAATCTTCCTGGTTGCCGCTCGTTGGAATTGAACCCGTCGACGCCGGCGAGGCAAGCACCCGCATCTCCGCCACCAACGCCGCCGACGTCACTTGCGCCATCATCATTCCCGACTCAATCCCCGGTTGCGATGCAAGAAATGCCGGCAGGCCCTCATTCAAGCTCGGATTCATCAGCCGCTCCGTCCGCCGCTCCGAGATCCCTGCAAGCTGACACACCGCGATCGCTAGGTAGTCCAGCGCCAACGCAAGCGGAGCGCCATGAAAGTTGCCGCCCGACACAATCGCATCATCGAACACCAACGGGTTATCCGTCGCGCTGTTCAACTCAATCTCGAACACCCCACGCGCAAACTGCATCGTGTCCCACGCAGCCCCGTGTACCTGGGGAATACATCGCAGGCAGTACGCATCCTGAATTCGACTGCCCTCACCCTGTGTCCGGGGAATCGCGCTCCCCTCGAGCAGCTGCAGCAGATGCTTGGCGCTCAAAACTTGCCCCGCATGCGACCGCGCTGCATGCAGTCGCGCATCAAACGCCGCAGGCGTACCTCTCAACGCCTCGATACTCAGAGCCGCCGTGGTTTGCGCCGCAAAGAAAAGTCCTTCCAACTCCTTCAGCCGCAGACAGCCAATCGACAGCATCGCCTGCGTCCCATTCAGCAGCGAAATGCCCTCTTTGCCCTCTAGCTTCA
>Ga0302319_10025610_pt1 | contig 10433 bp, 9 predicted proteins | sample Bog_T0_2_FD_203319 | JGI IMG/M metagenome (GOLD analysis project Ga0302319, IMG submission 203319) | Peat permafrost microbial communities from Stordalen Mire near Abisko, Sweden - Bog_T0_2 | ecosystem: Environmental > Terrestrial > Soil > Wetlands > Peat | place: Sweden: Abisko, Stordalen Mire...
GAACCACTCGGGTGCGGCGGAATCGACCAAGGCTTATTGAGCACACCAGCGGTATTCCCGACTGTCCATAACTTCTGAACAAGAACTTGCCCAACGGGTACCGATTGGCCCTGGAATTTTACTGTTGTGAGCAAGGCGTTATACAACAGCGCGTTCCCGGGATCCGTCAGGATGCTGGATAGCATCCCTAAGGTAACTGCGTCATCGCCTTTATCGGCTAGCAAGTCATTGTTCCAGGTTGTGATATCGGCCGGGTTGTGGTCGAGAGCTCGACCCAGCGCAGTCGGGGTTACTCCCAGCAAGAGATTGGCAAAAAAGTTGCCGCTTGTCATTGGCATTTTTACGATCCTTTTCTTACGGCGGGTAGCCGTCATAGTGTGAAGCGAGATTCAGCCCCAAAAGGGCCATTTAATTCTTGACAATCTTAATTGGATTTTGTGCCACAAAACCCCGGGTCTGTCGTGGTTACGGGCAGCCCTGAGCAGGAAGCCAGCCAATATAGACCGAGAGGGGACTTTCTGTCCGCCCATTCAAGCAGCACATCCTTCCGTTGCAAGATTTGCCCACGCAACTTGGAAAGCCGTTTGGTCTGATGGAGCTCGAGTGCGGCATAATAGAGGAATTCGAGGGCCAACGGCGAGGGAAACCTGGCATCCACTTCTTTCACGAGCGCGCTTGCTCCATTAGACCGGCTCGCGATGGCGATCTCCGCCGTTAAGCGACTCCGGGCTGCTGCAACCAGCGGTATGGAGGGCCATTGGGAAAGCAAAGCCTCAGCCGCCCTTGCTCCCGCAATATCCCCGCTCCGGGCCAGGACCGCTCCCGCAAAGGAAATCGAGTCGGGATTATCCAGGTCTCGGAAGTTCGGCCTAATGGCTGCCGAGGCTCCGGCGGTGTCGTGCCGCAGCCATCGCAAGTACCCTATGGCAACCTGGCGCTCCGCCCGCTGAGAGGGTGCTCCACGACGCATGTCCGATTCGCCCGCGGTCGATAGGGCTGATTCGGCAGCTTCGAATCGGCCGGAATCAGCCAGAGCATTGGCGAGGTACACCGGAGCAACCGAGGAGAATACGTCATCGCGCAGTCCCACGAGTGGCCGGATCTTGGCTGCGGCTTCATCGAAACGGCCACGCGCCAAAAGAATTTGGCCCTCGACCTCCGACGCCCAACCCGGCTCGCCCTTATCTCGCAGACTCTTGGCGCATCGCTCTGCACCCTGCAAGTCGCCGTTGGCCAAGTAATACGTAGCCAGGTGCGGATAAATGGCAAAGAACGACGGATTCAGCTCTTGCGCCCTTTGCATCTCCCTCAGCGCCGTCGGATATTCAGCGCGATGGTACTGCAGATATGCCATATAAAAGTGAGGCAGATAGTCGTTCGGGAAGTGTGCAATCCAGGCTACATATGTTTGCAGGGAAGCATCGTTATCGCCCGCGTCAACTTCGTAAGCCGATTCGATCCGATATCGCTCGCGTCCCTTGACATTGCGTTTCTTGATTAGCCCCAGGGCGCGCTTGTGCGCGGTGAAGCCTTCCTTGAATAACCGCAGTTGCGTGAACAAGTCCCCTCTTAACGACTCGGCCGCCGCGAAATCATGGTCGATCTCCAGCGCCTCGGTAGCGAAAACCAAGGCGCCCCGCGGGTCGTTTTCGTCGCGCCTGACTCCTGCCTCTTGCAGCAGGTTCAGGGCGTCCCAGGAAGGAGTCGTAAGATCCTCCAAGCGGGCGTTTTGTTCATTGAGTTCCCGGGTACCTTCGCCGGATAGCTTGCGGACCCAATGTGCGGCTGAGCCTATTGCGTCGAATAATGCGGTGTCGTCGGAAGCTCGGAAATCCCGCGTCGTGGAAGCGGCTGTGTACCTTGGCTCGGAGCTAACAGCCTCCAGCTTCAAATGCAGCACATACCCGCGAGCTTTTGTTATGGAACCACTCAGGATCGCTCCCTGCGTGGTTCGTAACGCGAGTTGTCTCATGGAGGGAGGATCAAGCGGTTGTCCCGGACCCACCCCCATGCGCGCTAAAGTCTCCGCCAAATCGGCCGGCCGCGCCGCTTCCAAGTGCGGCGACTGAGCGATTGCGGCCGACAGACTTAGATTCGCGCCAAGGATGGCCTTATCGGTCGTCGTGGCGTGATCTAGGTCTTGGATCAAGAGTCTGGAAAACGGCGGGAAGCTTTCGGGAGGTGGCTCCCGAGAAAAGAACCGGACGAGGCCAAGCACTGTTATGGCGATCGGCATCGCCCAGAGAAGCCAGGAGCGGAGACCGCGCCAACGTAGAAAAATGAGGCGGAATGGCAGAAACGCCGCACGCTGAGGAGATTCCAAGCCACCTACTAATTGACCCGCGCTTTGGGGCCGGTGCTGTGGTTCACGGCTCAGACCTTGCAGCAGTGTGACACGCCAATTCAGCGGTACGGCGGGTATGATTGTCCCCGGGTCGCGCGGCGCGAGCGACAGGCGATTGAGGGCGATAGCCAAATCCGTCTCGCCGGCAAATGGCAACTTGGCCGTCAACATCTCATACAGAATGGTGCTGCACGAATATACGTCGGACCGGTGGTCGGCGCGCCCTTGGAGTTGCTCCGGCGACATGTATCGAAGGGTACCCGCGACCGCCCGGGTGAGATCGGCAATCGATTGGCCGGCCCTTTGGGCGCGGGCGAGGCCGAAATCGGTTACTACCAGTCTCGTCCCTTCGCCGTCGTGGACCAACATTACGTTGGATGGCTTAAGATCCCGGTGAACGACGCCCGCCGAATGCGCGGCATCTATTCCGTCCGCCAGTTGCCGCGCCAGCGGTAGAATTTCCTGTGGCGTCAATCGTCCACGCGCCGCCAGCATCTCCCCCAAAGTCGTACCCGACAACAGTTCCATGGAGATTACCAGGATGGGCGGACCGTTGGGAGGCTGGTGAGGATAGAGATCGTGGATTCTGCAGATATTCTTATGACTGATTAGCTGTGCGAGGGAGACTTCTTTGCGCAGAAGACGTTCGGTGACTTGCGGTGGGACGGCGGGATCCGGACGGAGGACTTTTAGCGCAATTGGGGTGTCTCTTAAGGTGTCGATCGCCTCGTATACTTCGCCCATGCCACCGCGCCCAAGAAGGCGGACAATCCTGAAGCGGGAGGCAACCAAGACCTCCGGTTCAAAAAGCGATTGGGGGGCATTTGTCTCTTCATGGGCACGACCGTCGATCCGAAGACTGGCGGTCTGTTCAGTGGCGGCGAGCAGACGGCGCACCTCTTCGGCGGTTTGGGGCTGCGTCGACTCTAGAACCTGATTGGGAACGGACGAGTCGCGCGCTCGCAGGAACAAGGACTTAACCCGAGCCCAGCCCGATGCGTTCATGTGTTGGGTAACCCCCACCGACAGGATGAGACATCCGCTATCTTAGCTTGGCCAATGTATGGATTCCGGTTACTTGCCTACCGAAACCCGAATGTTTCGGTACAGCAAGCCGCCGGTGTGGTCGCCTTGTATATAGAACGGGCCTGGGTCGCCTTCGTTGGCGTCCAACGCGCCTCCCGTTATACCTTCAATTTCCTTCTGGTCAATGATGGTCTTGCCGTTCTGTGCCACCGTGACGGTACGGCCCACCAGCGTCACATCGAACGACTGCCATTGGCCCGGCGTGCGCACTGCAGCCGGATGAGGCGCAATGCGGCCGTAGATCGAGCCCAGCCGCCGCTCCGGTGGATTCTCGGTCAGTGGTTCAGCTTCGACTTGCATTTCGTAGCGTCCCCGCAAATAGAATCCGCTGTTGCCGCCATCAGGGCAATTCACTTCGAAGTGAACCTTAAAATCCTCGAACTTTCGCGTGGTCCGTAGATTGGCGCCGTGGGCCTCGTTCGCCAGAACACCGTCTTTAACCTTCCAGTGACTTCTAGCTGGGTCGCCAATCGGCTCCCATCCGCTCAAATCCATTCCATTGAACAGCGGCTCGGAATCGCTCCATGCCTGGGGCGCAGTCCGCTCCAGCCCTGGGGCGGGCAGTCCCTTCCAGTTCGATGTTTGCTCTCCGCGCTTCTCCACGATGTCCAGCGAATTCCCATCGGGAGTGATTTCGAGTGTCACGGCAGGACGTCCCTCGCTGCCCGCATTCAACACGATCATTAAGTGGGATCCGTTCACCTTGAAATCGTGGATTGGAATTACATTCCCACCGGAGGGTTGCCACTGCACCGCAACCTTGCCGTTGTTCTCCGCAACACCCAGCCACATCGCGCGCGGGTGTTCGGGTGTCCCGGCGTTAATATCCCAGCGTCCCAGGAAAGGATGGATGCCGCTTTGCCCTACACACGTAGCCGTCAGGACCAAGGAACATATCACAAGCCGGATGAATTGGTTCATCTCCGAAGTCTAATACAAGCTATGGCACGAACTCGAAGGCCACTCCACCCACAGTCGTGCCGGCCGGACCGCCCCAGAGGGTAGTTCCATAGAGATTCCCGAACGAATCCATGGTCAACCCGGCAGATGGATAAGCGCCATCGGTTCCGCCGGTGAAACTGTAGGCCACCGTTTCCTTCCACACGCCGCCACCTTGTGGAGAAAGTTCGAAGATCGTTCCCGGATTGAACAATCCGCCGGCGACTGTCGTCCCCCACAGATTTCCGCGCGCGTCGAAAATCATGCCGTTTGGATTCGCGCCATCTTGGGCTTCTAAGCCTAAGAAGCTGTGCATCAAGGTCTTGGTCCAACCACCGTTCCGAACCAGCTCAAATGCAGTCCCCACGTTCGCTTCTCCGCCTAGTACCGTGGTGCCATATACATTCCCAGCCTGGTCCGTAACAAGACTTGCCGATGGATTCGAGCCGTCCAAACCACCCCTGAACGAGTACAGGACGTGCTCGGTCCAAGGGCCGCCTGCCTGGGGCGATAGCCGATACACAGTTCCCAGGTTGTATGTGCCTCCCGAATAGGTAACCCCGAAAAGATTGCCATGGGCGTCGAATACAGGCGCCGAGAACGGGCTGGCTCCGTCGCCGTTACCTGTGAAGCTGTGCAGGACCGATTCCGTCCAACCGTCTGCCGGCGAATACGAAAGCTTGAAGACGACGCCCAGCCCAGCGGTACCCCCGCCGGTGGTGGTGCCGTATAGATTGCCGGCGCCGTCCAGAGTTAATCCCGCGAAAGGAACGCCTCCGTCCGCGCCACCCGTGAACCGGTAAATCGCAGTTTCCGTAAAGTGTCCACCGGTTGTTTGAGTCAGCTGAAAAACGACTCCGCAGCCGCCGCTGCACGACTGGAGCCCTATGCCACCGCTAATCGTGGTGCCGTAAAGGTGGCTCTGTCCGTCCCAAATCAAGGACGCGTGAGGCGTCTTTCCATCTTCTACACCACCCAAAAAACTGTACAACACTGTTTCGCTCCAAGCGCCGCCGGCCTGCGGTGACAGCCTGAAGACAACTCCGGAGCCATGCGCGCCGCCGGATTCCGCCGTGCCGTAGAGGTTGCCGGCCGCGTCCAAAACCAGCCCAGCATAGAGGTCGCTCCCGCCATTCAAATTGACTCCGAAGGAGCTCAACACAATGGGAGCGTTGGCGGCGGAGGCGGCCGTCGCAAACAGAGCGCACAACCAGACCAGAGCTCTTTTCATCATTAGACCCTCCTAAGGACACCGCACCATAGTATATCCCGGCTGCGTCCGATTCCGGCGTCCGTCCGCAGCAAAACGGTCATAAACGGTACTGGGTTGACGGTGCCATGTTCAGGTTCCGGGCCAGCCACGAACTGCGACTTAAATCGGGTATCCTGGATCTTAGCCTCCTATGCTCAGGACTTTCCTCGGTTTAGTCGCCGCCGTCGTGCTGTCCGCGGGCTTGCACGCCCAGTATGGCCGTTCGCGCCGCGCCGGTGTCGACTCCATTCCCCAATCGGCCCGCACGGACGCCATTGTGGTCCTAAAAGGCGTATTAAAGCAGATGAAAAAGAAAGAAATTCTGATCGAGGGCGACGACGACCAGCTGATGACTATTCGACGCAATAAAGCGACCAAATTCTTCGACAACGATAAGCCGATCAAGGCTACGGATATCGATCTCGAAACACCAGTCGCAATCGAAGCCCATGAGGATACCGATCTAAAGATGCTCGCCGTGAACGTCAAGGTCAACGCGCACAAGTAACGGCGCGTCCGCCGTCAATGCTGTAGGTGGCTCCGGTAATCCACGACGCGCGATCCGAAGCCAGGAAGGCAATCAGTTCCGCAATCTCTTCCGGCCGGCCGACGCGCCCCAACGGATGCGTGCTCTTGCTCCGTTCCAGAAACAGATCGTAGGTGGCCGCATCCATGCCGCCGCTGACGTGCGCCGCAGTCACCACCACTCCAGGATTGACGGCATTCACCCGCACTCCTTTCACGGCGAGTTCCAAGGCGGCACAGCGCGTCAGTTGGTCCAGCCCGGCCTTACTCACGCAATATGCCAGAATTCCAGGAAATGCGCGCACGCCGGTGACGCTGGAGACGTTCACGATGTTTCCCCGCGTGGCAATCAAGTGCGGAGTGGCCGCCGACATCATCAGAAAGGCCGAACGCAGGTTGACGCTGATGGTCTCGTCCCAAGCTGCCGCTGAAGTGCTCTCCATGGAGCCCGCTACCAGAATCCCAGCCGCGTTTACCAGCACGTCCAGCCGGTCGAAACGTTCCAATGTGCTCGCCACAATGCGCGGAGCCGCGCCATCCAGAGTCACATCGACCGCAATACAGATTGCTTCCCGCGCGGTCTTCTCGCGAATGTCGGCGGCGGCTTCAGCTAATCGGTCGGGTCGCCGCGCCACCAGCACCACGTCCGCTCCGCCAGAAGCCAGCCGGATCGCCGTGGCCCGCCCAATTCCCGAACTTGCGCCAGTAATAAGGGTCACGCGTCCGCTCAACTCTTGCTCGATCATGAGTACATCTTACTGGCGTATACTTGACTGCATTGGCGGAGCACCCCCGTTCGATGGTGCGCGCCGCCGAAAGGAGAGCCAACGTATGGCAACTTTAACAGTTCCAACCAGGGAGCATCACGCGATTCAAACCGCAACTCAGCTCCTGATCAATAATGAATGGGTTTCAAGCGAATCCGGGAAAACGTTTCCGACCATTAATCCCGCCACCGGAGAGGAGATCGCCCAGGTGGCCGAGGCCGATGCCGCCGACGTAAACAGGGCCGTGAAGGCCGCCCGTCACGCGTTCGAAAAAGGACCCTGGCGCAAGATGGCCGCTTCCGAGCGTGGCCGTTTGTTGAACCGGCTTGCCGACCTGATCGAGAAGCACGCCGATGAACTGGCGGCTCTCGAAACGCTCGACAACGGAAAGCCCGTCGCCGTGGCCAGAGCAGCGGATCTGCCGCTAACCATCGCCTGCTATCGCTATTACGCCGGGTGGGCGGACAAGGTTCAGGGCAAGACCATCCCCATCAATGGCGACTATTTCTGCTATACCCGCCATGAACCCGTAGGCGTGGTCGGCCAGATTATTCCCTGGAACTTCCCGCTATTAATGCAAGCGTGGAAACTGGGTCCCGCACTCGCGACCGGGAACACCGTAGTGATGAAGCCCGCCGAGCAAACGCCTCTCACTGCCCTGCGCGTTGGGGAGCTGTTGGTCGAAGCTGGCTTCCCGCCTGGGGTCGTGAATATTCTGCCGGGCTACGGCCCCACCGCTGGCGCGGCCATCTCGAATCACATGGACGTCGACAAAGTGGCCTTCACCGGATCTACCGAAGTGGGTCACCTGATTATGGAAGCGGCGGCCAAGTCGAATTTGAAGCGCGTCACGCTGGAACTCGGCGGCAAGAGCCCCAACATCGTGTTCGCCGACGCCGATATGGACGAGGCCATCGAGGGCTGCCACTTCGCTCTCTTCTTCAACCAGGGCCAATGCTGCTGCGCCGGATCGCGGCTCTACGTGGAAGAGAAGGCCTACGACGAGTTCGTCGAGAAGAGCGTGGCGCGCGCCAAACGCCGCACCGTCGGCGATCCCTTCAATCTCTCAACTGAACAAGGACCGCAAGTGGACGATGCCCAATTCGACAAAGTGATGTCGTATATCGATTCCGGCAAACGCGAGGGAGCTTCGCTGCTGTGCGGTGGCGAGCGCGTTGGGGATCGCGGCTATTTCATTCAACCCACGGTTTTCGGAGACGTCCAGGAGGACATGAAGATCGCTCAAGAGGAGATTTTCGGACCGGTCCTCAGCATCATCAAGTTCAAAGATCTGGATGATGTGGTGGAACGGGCCAACAAGACTATGTACGGTCTGGCGGCGGCGGTCTGGACGCGCGACATCGGTAAGGCGCACGCCATTGCCAATAACGTTCGCGCGGGCACAGTGTGGGTGAATTGCTACGATGTCTTCGATGCCGCAGCGCCGTTTGGAGGCTTCAAACAGTCCGGTATCGGCCGCGAACTGGGCGAGTATGGTTTGCACCAATATACGGAAGTTAAGACAGTCACTGTAAAGCTGTAAGCATCATCTTCGCCGCGTAAAGTATTTCACAAAGGCTACCGATTAGTCCCCGAGGAGGCAAGAGTAATACTCCGGCCTCCTCGGCCACGCCAGCATGATCGACTTGATCGACAGCCAACCGTTCCCCGATTTTGAAACCGCCTCCCGCGGGGTCTTGAGTTTGCTGCACGCTCGCCTGGGATTCAACCTCTGGATGGTCACCCGCACCGACAAAAACGATTGGATCGTTCTTCAAAGCGAAGATCACGGGTACGGGGTGACGGAGGGCACCGTGTTCCGCTGGGCGGATTCATTCTGCTCGCGGATGGTGCTGGGGCGCGGACCGCGTATCGCGCCGAGTTCCCAGGAAATTCCGGATTATGCCCAAGCCCCCATCGGCAAACAGGTCTCGATAGCCGCCTACGTGGGAGTTCCTTTGACGCGCGAAGACGGTTCGCTGTTTGGCACTTTGTGCGCAATTCACCCCGCTTCGCAACCGTCGGCTTTAACTGCTGAATTGCCCCTGGTTGAATTATTGGGACGGTTATTGAGCGGCACGCTGGTGAACGATCTGCGGCTGGCCGAGCAGGCCCGGCAGATTGAAAGGCTGCAAGTGCAGGCCATGACCGACGGTTTAACCGGTTTAACCAATCGCAGAGCTTGGGACATGCTGCTCGAAGCCGAGGAAGCCCGCTGTCGCCGCTATGGACACGGAGCATGCGTGCTATCGATCGACCTCGACGGTTTGAAAACCGTCAACGATAACGAGGGGCATGCGAAGGGAGACGAGTTGATCCGTTGCGCTGCCCAGGCGATTCGCCGCGCGGTCCGCGAACCGGACGCGGTAGCGCGCATCGGCGGCGATGAGTTTGCCGTCCTCGGAGTGGAATGCGACGAATCGGGAAGTGCCGCTTTACTGGAACGTATCGATACCGCCCTCCGCGCCGCCGGAGTCCGGGCGTCGCTGGGTTTAGCTGTGCGCGACCGGAAATTGGGCCTGCTCCGGGCGTTAGAAATGGCGGACCAGGCGATGTATGAATTGAAAAGACGGCGCCGGCAACAAGCTGAATACGTGAGCCGCTAGGCAGACCATATTCGCGCAAACGTTTCTTTCGTCCGCCCTATCTTTTCTCTGGCCATTTGGTAATCCAAACTGAAGCTTATGACGGACGGTGAGTTTCAGGCGATCTTCCAGGAGCACAAAAATGCCGTTTACCAGTTCGCCTGGAGAATGAGTAACTCTTCAGCCGTCGCCGACGATGTTTCACAGGATGTATTCTTGGTGCTTTTGCGAGGCGAGGCGGATTACGACTGTTCCCGAGGATCGTTGCGAGCGCTGCTGCTCGGCATTGCCAGGAACTTGATCTGGAAGCGGTGGCGGGAGGAACGGCGGTGGATCTCTATCGACGACGAGAGCTTTCTCGCTCCTGCGTTAGATCTGGAATCTGTCGGGAAGCAACAGGCTGTAGCGGCAGCCGTCGCCTGCCTGCCGCCATTGCAGCGGGAAGCTTTGATTCTGGCAACTTACGAAGATCTATCGTTGCGCGAGATAGCCGAGGCGTTGACGGTTGAAGTGGGCACGGTAAAGGCGCGGCTGTATCGCGCCCGGGAGAACCTGAAACTGATGCTCGCCCCATGTAACTCGGCGATTATGAGGACTGCGAAATAAATATGGCTCCCTTGAGTGATCTGGAACTGGACGAACTTCTGCAAGCCTGGGAAGCACCTTCCCCTCCGACCAACCTGGAGCGGAGCTTGCGCAACCGGCTAAAGAGGCCGTGGTGGAAGTGGTTGTTGACCGGCAGCATTCGAGTGCCGGTTCCGGTGACGTTGGCGGTCGCCGCCGCTCTGTTGGTGCTGATCGTTCTGGCTTCGGTCCGCAATCCTGCTCGGAACCCTGCTGTGCGGGACCCCGGAGGCCTGCAACCCGTAAAACGCTTAGAAGTCCGAATTATAAGGAGTAAATATGAAGGCAATAATTAGTTTGACGCTGGCCTG
>Ga0302319_10025611_pt1 | contig 10433 bp, 9 predicted proteins | sample Bog_T0_2_FD_203319 | JGI IMG/M metagenome (GOLD analysis project Ga0302319, IMG submission 203319) | Peat permafrost microbial communities from Stordalen Mire near Abisko, Sweden - Bog_T0_2 | ecosystem: Environmental > Terrestrial > Soil > Wetlands > Peat | place: Sweden: Abisko, Stordalen Mire...
ACCTGGACCCGCCTTTCAATAGCCAGGCAAACTACAACATCCTATTCAAGTCGTCGAAAGGCCGTCAGTCACAGGCACAGATTGAAGCCTTTGTCGATACATGGCACTGGAACGATATTGCGGAGTTGGCTTTTGACGATGTGTTGAAGAGTGGTAACGCCGAAGTTTCGGAGATGCTTCGGTCCTTTCGGTCGTTTCTCAAAGAGAATGACATGATGGCCTATCTGACCATGATGGCTGTCCGCCTCTTGGAGCTTCATCGTGTGTTGAAACCGACGGGAAGCCTTTATCTGCACTGCGACCCAACGGCCAGCCATTATTTGAAAGTTCTGTTAGATGCGATATTCGGCGCAGAAATGTTTCGAAATGAGGTTACATGGAAGCGGACAACTACGCACAGCGATAGCAAGACATGGAGCCGAGTTTCCGACACTGTTTTTTTCTACACGAAAGGAAGCAAGTTTACCTGGAATACGCCAAGAAATCCTCATTCCGAAGCATATATTTCCGACAAATACAGCAACGACGATGGCGATGGCAGGCTCTATCAGCTTGACAACATGACGAGTCCCAATCCGCGTCCGAACATGATGTATGTATGGAAGGGTTTTCCCTTCCCTGAAAAGGGCTGGCGCTACTCACAGGAAACGATGACAAAGCTCGATGCGGAAGGCCGAATCTGGTACCCAAGACTAAGAAATGGCGATTTCGACACAACGAAGCGCCCACGGCTCAAGCGATACCTCGACGAGATGCAAGGCGGCGTGATGGGAGATATCTGGACGGATATTTCGCCGATTAACTCGCAAGCTCAGGAGCGCCTGGGCTATCCAACCCAGAAGCCCCTGGCTCTGTTGGAGAGGATTCTCGAAGCGTCGAGCAATGAAGGCGATCTCGTAGTGGACCCATTCTGCGGCTGCGGGACTACGGTTCACGCCGCGCAAAAGCTCAAGCGTCAATGGGTGGGGATCGACATAACCCACCTTGCGATCTCGCTGATTGAAAAGCGATTGAAGGCCGCATTCCCCGGCGTCTCTTTCGACGTGCATGGAACGCCCAAAGACCTGGAAGGAGCCCAGGCTCTCGCTGTGCAGGACAAGTATCAATTCCAATGGTGGGCCGTTTCCTTGATTGATGCCGTGCCTTATGGGGGCAAGAAAAAGGGAGCCGATAGCGGGATTGACGGGTTCATCTATTTCAAGCCCGATGGAAAGCTCACCGAGAAAGCTATTGTTTCCGTGAAGGGCGGAGATGCTGTCAGCGTCGCGATGATAAGGGACTTGGCGCACGTCGTGGATCGCGAGAACGCAAGGATCGGCGTATTTATTTCTCTGGCGGAGCCAACCAGGCCGATGCAAATGGAAGCGGTAAAAGCTGGATTCTTTGAAACGAGATTCGGCAAATATCAAAAGATTCAGATTCTCACGATAGCCCAACTTTTCGAGGGAAAGAAGCCGGATATTCCCTTGATTGATCAGTCGGTATTCAGGAAAGCCGCCATCGAGGTGAATGAGAAACAAGACAGGCTCTTCGGATAGCTTCATGCGCCGATCCACGGCGCGGAAAACAGAGTTGGTTCCGGCGACCCACCGATTCGCCGACATTTGACACACAGACCCCAACCGCCTCCGCTACCATGAATCATTCCCTGGAGGCCCAATGACGACCGACGCTGCCCTGCCGCATGAACCCCGCAAGCTCCATAGACCGGAGGTGGTTCGCCCCATGTATGCGCGCAATTCACTGCTTGGGCCCGCCCCGCGCCACTCCATCCCCGAGGACGGCATGTCGCCCTCGACTGCCTACCATCTCATCCACGATGAGCTGATTCTCGACGGCAGTTCGCGCTTCAATCTGGCCACCTTTTGCAGCACCTGGATGGAGCCGGAAGCCAGCCGCCTCATGGCCGAAACCTTCGACAAGAACATGATCGACAAGGACGAGTATCCGCAGACGGCCGAGTTGGAGATGCGCTGCGTCCACATGCTGGCCGAGTTGTGGAACGCTCCCGACGCAGACACCACCATCGGCACATCGACCATTGGATCGAGCGAGGCCTGCATGCTGGGCGGGCTGGCCCTCAAGTGGCGCTGGCGCCGGAGGATGAAAAAGCTCGGCAAGCCCACTGACAAGCCGAATCTGGTCATGGGAACCAATACCCAGGTCTGCTGGCACAAATTCGCCCGCTATTGGGATGTGGAGGCCCGGGAAGTGGCGCTCGACGGGAACGACGTTATCACCAATCCCGAGCGCGCAGCCGCGGCCTGCGACGAAAATACCATCGGCGTGGTCAGCATCCTGGGAAGCACTTTTACCGGCCACTATGAAGACGTCCTTGGCCTTAGCGCGGCTCTCGATCAACTGCAGCAGAAGACCGGCCTCGACATCCCGATTCACGTGGATGGGGCCAGTGGCGGCTTTGTTGCGCCGTTTCTGCAGCCAGACCTCGAGTGGGACTTCCGCCTGCCGCGCGTCAAATCCATCAACACCTCAGGGCACAAGTACGGTCTTGTCTATCCCGGCGTAGGCTGGATTGTGTGGCGCGAGCTTGCCGATCTCGACCCGGACCTGATTTTCAGCGTTGACTATCTGGGCGGGGCCATGCCCACCCTGGCCATCAACTTCTCCAGGCCCGCCAGCCAGATTGTGGCGCAGTATTACAACCTCATCCGGCTGGGCAGGTCGGGCTATCGCGCCATTCACGAGGCTTGCCAGGAGGTTGCCGTCGAACTGGCCGGGAAAATCGAGGAACTCGGCCCCTTCCAGATCCTCTCCACCGGGCGCGATCTTCCTGTTGTTGCCTGGACGTTGAAAGAGCCCTCGAAGTGGAACTGGTCTCTGTACGACCTGTCCGACCGCCTCCGCGATCGCGGCTGGCAGGTGCCAACCTACAAAATGCCGGCCAACCGCCAGGAAATCATCCTGCAGCGCGCCGTCGTCCGCAACGGATTTACCCACGACCTGGCCAACATGCTGCTGCGCGACATACGGCGTCATCTGGACTGGTTTGCCCAGCAGCCCGGCTTCAACCCCACTCTGGACGGCTCCGGCTTCCATCATTGAGGGCTCAGCACGGACCGAATGGAACCGCAACCGCCTCGCCTCCGTATCTTGACAATGGATAATCTCTATAGGAGGCGAGCAGTATGGCAGTCTTTTGCAATCGTTGCGGCACAGGGTTGCCACCGAGCGCGCGGTTCTGCTCCAGTTGCGGAGCGGGCATTCCCGTCGCTCCAACCATGCCGGGCAATCCGCTGATTCGGCCACGCGTCGGACGGCAGATTGCCGGAGTTTGCCTGGCGCTGGCACAGTCGAATGGGTGGGATGTGGGAGTAGTCCGCATTCTAACCGTACTCGGGTTCTTCTTCTCCGGCGGAGTGGTCGGCGTTGCCTATCTGGCGGGATGGATTGGGATTCCCGACGAGACGATGGGCTATCCGGGAGCGTATCCTCCAGGTATATGAACGGTACGTACTTGTCGGACGGAGCCACGCTTGGTTTTCGAGATACGGGGAAAGGGACGCCGGTTGTCTTCCTGCATCCCACTCCGCTCGATGGCGAGTATTGGCGTCCCATGATTGAAGATCTTGCCGGTGTTCGCTCCATCGTCCTCGACCTGCGGGGACACGGCCGGTCGCAGTTGGGCGATGACCTGCCTGTGGGCGGGTTCGCTCGTGTTCCCGACGCTCCGGTACTGAGCATGGCGCAACTGGCGTCCGATGTGCTTCGTCTTCTGGACACACTTGACGTGCGGGAAGCAGTGTTTGCCGGCTGCTCGATTGGCGGCTATGTGCTGCTCGAGTTGTGGCGTATGGCGCCCGAACGAATCAACGGGCTGGCGTTCGTCTGCTCCAAGCCTCAGCCGGACGCCGATGCCAACCTGGTCAAGCGCGCGGCAAACATTGCCCAGGTCCAGGCCCAGGGAACGCAAACGTTCTTCGATGGCGCGGCCAGGACACTGATTGGGCCCACAGCGCTAGAGCGGCGCCCTGCGATTGAAGGCGAGTTGCGCGCGCGCATGACGCTGACGCCACAGGCGGCGGTGGCCGTTCAGGCAGGCCTGGCTGTCCGTCCAGACTCGATTCCCACCGTCGCTACGATCGAAATGCCCATTCTGGCCATCGCCGGGGGCGAAGACCCCGCGGTATCTCCTGCCGAGATGGAAGCCTTTAACGCCGCGCCAGGCGGATGCGAATTCCACCTGCTGCCGGATGCGGGGCACTTTGCCGCTTATGAGCAGCCGCGCAAGGTGGCCGCTCTGCTGGCGGAATGGCTGAGGCAGCCGGAAGGCTGAGACACGGCTCGAACGGCCGCGTTCCCGCGACACTGAACTATTCCCGACACGGATATATAGTGGTGTGCATGAAAAAGTTCTCTCTGTTGGCTGTGTTCCTGCTGTTCGGCAATGCGGTTCAAGCCCAGAATCCATCGACCGGCGTCCCAGACGCGGAATGGCAGCAGTTGAAGTCTCCGGAGCAGGCTGGGTGGTCGCCGCAGAAGCTGGACAAGATCCACGACTATGTGGGAGAGATCGGCTCCACGTCGGCGATGATCGTGCAACACGGGGTGGTGGTTGTTGCGTGGGGAGACGTTGCGCGCAAGTCGAACTTGCACTCCTGCCGCAAGAGCCTGTTGAACTCGCTGATCGGCATTGCGGTGGCCGAGGGCAAAATGAGCCTCGACGATTCGCTGGAAAAACTGGGTCTCGACGATAACAAACCGTCGCTCACAGCCGAAGAGAAGCAGGCGACCATTCACGATCTGCTCGAAGCACGTTCGGGCGTCTATCACCCGACGGTCTATGAGACGAAGGGGATGGAGGAAAAGAAGCCGCCGCGCGGTTCCCATGCTCACGGCACGTTCTGGTACTACAACAACTGGGATTTCAATGCGCTCGGATTCCTCTACGAGAAGGCGACGGGAACGAAGATTTTCGACGCCTACTCTCGCGAGATTGCACAGCCGATTGGAATGCAGGACTTCAAGCCGCGCGATGGGGAATACATCAAGGGTCCGGATACGCGCTTTCCGGCTTATGTGTTCGACATGAGCGCCCGGGATTTTGCGCGCTTTGCATTGCTTTACTTGCACGGGGGCAAATGGAACGGCACGCAAGTGGTTCCGGAAGACTGGGTCAAGGCCAGCACACGGCCGTATTCCGATACCGAGTCGGGCGGCTATGGATATCTGTGGTGGACGGGCGATTCGGCGAGCGGCAATGCGCAGGAGATCGCTTTCCCGAAGGGCAGTTTCTGGGCCGAGGGGCATCTGGGACAGTATGCCGTGGTGGTGCCGTCGCTCGATTTGATTGTTGTCAATCGAGTGGATGAGACATTGACCAAGAGCACGATCCATAAGCGGCAGATGGCCCAATTTGTGCGAATGGTAGTGGACGCCGCGCCGAAGAACTAAACGGGCGTTGGGATACGTTCAGGGGCTGAGTCAATCCGAAGCGGGCTGCTGCGCCGGCTGGTAGCGGGGCGCTGTGGCCATAAATTCTTCAATCGCTTCGACGGACTGAATGCCGCCCCGCGCTCCGGCGGCCATGCAGTTCATCGCCGCGGCCGCACAGCCGAAATCGAGCTGATGTTCCAGGGGCCATCCTTGCAGCAACCCATAGATGAATCCAGCGTGGAAGATATCTCCCGCTCCAGTGGTATCGACCACTGGAACCCGCCAGGCGGAGCTGAATTGAAACTGTTTTCCATCCCACGCGAGCACGCCTTCCTGTCCGAGTGTTGCGGCAGTGAGCTGGCATCCAAAGCGGCTCTGCATGGCGCTCAAGGCTCGTTCGAGATTGGTATCGCCCATGAGCCTGCCGGGAAAATCGCGGCTGACGATGAGATAGTCGATTTTCTCAAGAAGTGCTTCGACGCCGGGGTAGGGCTCGTCGAGATCGGCGATGACGGGGATGCCGGCCTCGCGCGCCCATCCGGCGGCTACGGTAGCGGCCGCTGTGTCGTAACCGTCCACGTGGAGCGCGCGCGCATTCACGATCCACTCGCGCTTCAGCTCATGTGGCTGAAGAATGAGACGTTCGTCGCGGCGGCAAAGGACGGTGCGCTCGCCGCCTGCATCCACCAGGATGAGGGATTGCGGGCTTGCCGCTCCTTTGACGGTGACCAGTTGCGCCTCAACGCCCGCGCGGGCAAAAGCTTCCCGGTGCAGCCGTGCTCCATCGTCGTCGCCCAGCTTGCCCACGTAGCGTGTGCATAGTCCCCATGTCTGGCACGTGACAACAGCTGTTGCCACCTGCCCCCCCGCCATAACGGAGGCGGAGCGGTACTCGGTTTTGGAGCCACGCGCTGGGTACGTCTCAAGGAGAATGAGCGTGTCTGTGGCGTTGAGGCCCACGCCTACAAGGTCTACCATTGGCGGGCGTGCCATTTGGCTATTGTAATGCGGCGTTTCCGACCGGGAAGCAATTCGATCGGAATCCTGGATTGCGCGTTCCCGGTTCTAGAGCGAACCGTCGGCGATCGGATCCCCTGTCTGACATGCTAATCTGAGCGCGAGTTCACTTGGAGGACACTCATGCGCCACAACCGTTCCGTTCCCCCTTGCCAGGTAATTCCGGTCCTTCGTTATCCCGACCCCGGGGTGGCGGCGGAATGGCTGGGTAAGGCCTTCGGCTTCACTGTTCGGTTGCGTATTGCCAATCACAGGATTCAGATGCACGCTGGCGCGGGCTGCTTTACCATCGCCGAGGGCAACATTGCGTCAAACCATTCGATTATCGTGCAGGTACGCATTCAGGACGCACTGACTCATTGCGAGCAAGCCCGAACGGCGGGCGCCAAAATCCTGACCGAGCCGAAGGATCACGCATATGGCGAGCGTCAGTATGACGCAGAGGACTTCAACGGTCATAGATGGAACTTCACTGAGACCATCGCCGATGTAGAGCCAGAGAGCTGGGGCGGAATCTCCGTGAACCTCTGACGTTGGTAACACGCAATGCGTTAGTCCGCACATCCTTTCGGCCTCGCTGAGCGCATTGGCCTGCTGTCGTGATTCGAGGACCACTGTGGTCTATTTCCCGGTTTCTGGCCGCAACCGAACGTGGCGCCGAATCCCTCCACCCAGGTTTCCAATCGGTGGTAGCCCGTACAAACGAACGGGAGAGAACTGCATCCAAATTGCCCAGAGCGCGAAAAGGCGAGGGAGTGAGAGTATGGCTTTGAAACTGAATTCCATTTTGTCGGCAGACGGTTCGCGTACGAAACGGGAGCCGGGGCTCACCGTCGTCTATGACATGAATGATTACCCTGCGACTGCTAGATGCTGCTCTTGCGGAGAAGAGATGGCACTGCGTCAAAGATGGATTACTTCATCCGCCGAGAATCTCGTGTGGTTCGCGGATCGGTTCAGGCTTCATGTTGAACAAGAGCACCCCGGTTGGAGAGCCGAATCCCTGAAGGATCAAGGACTCTTGAGAGGCACAAGGGCTGCGTAGATGGGAGGGGCCCGTTTGGTAATAGCAATTGCCGTCCGATACACTGGCAATCTACGGTCTCGAATCCTAAAGGTGTCATGACTAAACCTCGCTTCAACGCCCCTCCACTTTCGCTTGCAGGCTTTGTGTGGAAGAATCTTTGGCGCCGGCGGCTGCGGACGATGCTGACACTGTGCGGGATTGGGATGGCGATTGGTGCATTCGTTGGCCTGGTCGGTTTCTCGAGCGCATTTGAAAATGAATGGCTTCGCATCTACTCGAGCAGTGGTACCGACATGGCGGTGATTCAACAGACCTTCTTGAATACCTCAATGAATGAGTCCGCTGGAGCAACCCTGAAGGCGCTGCCTCTTGTGGCGCAGGCGACGCCCGTCATATTCAACATGATGAGCCTGACCACCGATGTGAATGCCCTGGTGTTCGGTTGGAAGGCCGACACGTATGAGTTCGACTCGATGCAGATCCTCTCAGGACGGCCCTTTCGGGACGGTCATCCCGAAGTGATGCTGGGCTATCTGCTGGCCGACGAACTGAAGAAAAAGGTGGGCGATACGCTGGAGATTCAAAGCTCGCCGTTCACGGTGTGCGGAATCTACCATGGCGGATCGGGATTGCAGGCGGACGCCGTCATTATGCCACTGGACCAGTTGCAGGAGCTGAGCAGCCTGCAGGGCAAGGTTTCGACTTTTGACGTTCGGTTGCGTCCGGCGCCTGCCGGAGAATCGCAGGAACATTACCTGAAGCGCGCACAGGCCGAGATTGAAGCTGCGCTGCCGGGACTGCATGCGGTTCCCGCAGCCGAGCGCGCCCATAACAATCAGTTTGTCCAACTGGCGCACGCTTCCGCGTGGGGCACTTCGTCGATCGCACTGCTGATCGGGATTTTTGGAATCGCCAACACGATGGCCATGTCGGTTTACGAGCGCACGCGGGAGATCGGCATCTTGCGGGCGCTCGGTTGGAAACGAGGGCAGGTATTGATTCTCATCCAGCTTGAAGCGGCCGCTCTGGGGCTGGGGGGCGGCCTGTTTGGAATCGTTTTCGGATGGGGCGCCCTGTACCTGCTGGCGGCGCTGCCTCAAACCGCAACCATCGTCTCGTCGTCTCCGCCGGTGCTGCTTTTGGCCGAGTCGCTTGGCATCGCTGTGCTGGCTGGGCTGATAGCGGGGGCTTTGCCGGCGTGGCGCGCAGGGGGACTGTCTCCGGTGGAGGCGCTGCGGCATGACTAGGTTCAGTCTTCGGGTCTAGCGAAGCGGTTGAAGCCAAGGGCTAAATCGAGCGGAGTTTCAGCGCTTGCTCGATGAGATCGGCCGCGCGGCCAGGCCCGTCGATCCGCTGGATGGTTCTTTGCAAACCCTGGGCCGCATCACGGTATCCGGCGTCTTGAAGCACCAACGTGACTGCTTTGCGAAGCCTGGCCGCGCTTAGTCTGCGCAATGGAACCACCACGCCCGCTCCGCGGGCCTTGACCCTCGCCGCCACTCCAGGTTGGTCGTGGGCCAGGGGCACGGCCACCATCGGCATTCCCTCGCAGAGCGACTCAAGCACCGTGTTGATGCCGCCATGCGTGATTACCAGCGTGGCCCGCTTCAGAATCTCCAGTTGGGGAGCAAAGCTCACCACCAGCGGGTTGCCGGCCAGCTTCCCCAGCCTTGCCGAATCGATTCCGCCACCGAGGGAAATCACTAATTGTGAGTCGAGTCCGGCGCAGGCCTCCGCGATGGTTCTGAAGATGGCTTCCGAACCGTTCTGCAGAGTGCCCATCGATGCATAAATGAGCGGGCGTCCATCGAGACGCTCCCAGGGGAAATCGACCGCCGGACGCTGCCCGGCGTGTACAAACGGCCCGGTATAGTGAAGACGCGGGGGCTTCTCACCTGCGAATTCGAACTCCAGCGCTTCGGGCAACTGGGTAATTCTCGCAAGCGTGGACAGCGCATCTTCAGCGCGGCGGAAGGGTTTCAGTCCCCATGCGATGCGCTGCCGCTTCACGTCTGTGAAGATAGGGGCTCCTATCTGTAACAGCAAGTAGATTGCGAGGCGGTTTCGAAAGCGGCTGAGCCAATCCTGCCCCGCCGGCCAACCGAACCAGAAGGGCGGAAACCGGTCGTCTTGAAGCATTGGAGGAATCAAGGCGATGGAGATCCACGGCAATCCCAGGTAGTCCGCCACGTTGCCGGCAGAATCCGCCTCGTCCACCAGCAGGGCCTCCACGTTGGCCTCCCGCACCGCCTGCGGCCCGTCGCGCCGAACCATCCGCCCTGTATTCCTCACTCGCTCCAACGTAAATCGAAGCGCTGCGAATCCATTCAACCGGGCCAGGTGCTCGTCCAGCTTTTTGAGGGCGCCGGGCGGATAATCTTCCATGCCGATCCTATGAAACTCAATACCCGCGGCACGCACCCGCGCCTCGGTGTCCGCAATCCCGAACATCACCACCTGATGGCCTCTCAGTTGCAGGGAACGCGCCAGCGCGGTCATTGGATTGATATGACCGGTTGCCGGAAAACAGAATGCTCCCAATCTCGCCATTTTTCTCTCTAATCCATTTATCTCAATTGCAAGTGGAACCGCTGCCGCAGCGGGTGTCCGGAATTTGGCTCTGGAGGCTGATTTCAAATCCGGGAAAGACTGTATGCAATGATACTGCGATCACGGGTGAGATCGGCCCGACAACCCACTCCAAACCAGGATTCAAGATATCGCTTATGCACCGGTCTATCCGCTCGGAAGGACCAGGTGATTTCGCCGTCGCAGGGGAAACAGATTTATGAGACGGCGAATGAGCCTCGCCTGTTCTATTCACTGCCGGGTCACGGGCATAATGACCTGTGTTATGATTTCGCGCCAATCGGGATGGTTTGGGTGAGCCGGTTGAAGGTGAAGGAACAAGCGGCTGTTCATTAGCGAGGTAGCAGGTTAGCGTGCGCTGCGGGCACATTGCGAGTCGGCAAGTTCGCGAAATGCTGTAGGCTCA
>Ga0302319_10025613_pt1 | contig 10433 bp, 6 predicted proteins | sample Bog_T0_2_FD_203319 | JGI IMG/M metagenome (GOLD analysis project Ga0302319, IMG submission 203319) | Peat permafrost microbial communities from Stordalen Mire near Abisko, Sweden - Bog_T0_2 | ecosystem: Environmental > Terrestrial > Soil > Wetlands > Peat | place: Sweden: Abisko, Stordalen Mire...
AAAACCGATGAATTCGCAACCGGACTGAGTGGGTCCGCTGGGCCGCCGAATTTTTCCAAGAAGCACCATATCGGCGCGGCGCTATCGAACATCCCGAGGCGGCTCTTGCTGGCAGGTTGCACTCCGCCGTACCGGCGGCCCACCGACGAAGCAACGATCGTTTCTGCCTGCCTTGAGCCTCGTTCATTCCTCACGATGGCTGGCTGGTCAATGAAGATTACAGTCTGCCCGGTCGAGTGTTTGTGTTGAAGCTTATCAATGAGCGTCTTGGCTTCCTCGAAATTGACGACTTCAGGCTCATCCAGTTCGACAAATCGCCGATCGCCGACTTGCAACAGCCCGACGATTGCACCGTAGTTCCCCGCAGTCCATGCTGAATCGAAGCCGATGATCAGTCTCTTCATATCGTTGCGTCTTTATCTCAGGGTAGCAGGACGGTCGTTTCCCGATTCACCATCTTTTCTCGCCGCAAGCGCACACCAACCAGCTACACTGCGAATCTCAGGCACAGGAGATTCCCATCATGGCGCTGCACAACACCGACGACCTCCAGGCAGAACCCACCCACGAAGTAGAAGCCTGCGTCCACAACGCGGCAGCCGAAACCTACGTCTTCCCGGAGAAGAAACAAGACCCCCAAGCGGTCTACCAGTGCATCCATAACCAATTGGTCCTCGACGGCAACTCGCAGCAAAACCTCGCCACCTTCTGCACCACCTGGATCGAGCCCGAAGTCCAGCAGCTCATGGCCGAGTCCGCCGACAAGAACATGATCGACAAGGACGAGTATCCGCAGACCGCCGCCATTGAAGAACGCTGCGTCCACATGCTCGCCGACCTCTGGAACTCCCCGGAAGCCGCAACCACGATCGGCTGCTCCACTACCGGCTCCAGTGAAGCAGCCATGCTCGGCGGCCTCGCCCTTAAGTGGAACTGGCGCAAACGCCAGCGCGCAGCCGGCAAATCTATCGACGCTCCCAACCTCATCATGGGCCCCGTCCAGGTCTGCTGGCACAAGTTCTGCCGCTACTTCGACGTCGAAATCCGCGAAGTCCCCATGGAAGGCGACCGACTGCTCCTCACCCCCGAAGAAGTCCTCAAACGCTGCGACGAAAACACCATCGGAGTCATCGTCACGCTCGGCGTCACCTTCACCCTCCAGTTTGAACCAGTCCACGCCATCAGCCTCGCCCTCGACAAGCTCGAGGCCGAAACCGGCCTGCACGTCCCCATCCACGTCGACGGCGCCAGCGGCGCCTTCCTGGCGCCTTTCACCCAACCCGACCTGCTCTGGGACTTCCGCCTCCCGCGTGTCAAATCCATCAACGCCTCCGGCCACAAATTCGGCCTCGCACCGCTTGGAGTAGGCTGGGCCCTCTGGCGCGAAAAGCACGACCTGCCCGAAGAACTCATCTTCGAGGTCAACTACCTCGGCGGCAACATGCCCACCTTCGCACTCAACTTTTCCCGCCCCGGCGGAGAAATCATCTGCCAGTATTACAACTTTCTAAGGCTCGGCAAGAAAGGCTATCGCGAGATTCAGACCGAATGCGCCGCGCTCGGCCGCTACCTCGCGGAGAAAATCGCCGAGTTCGGGCCATTCAAGATCATTTACGACGGCCGCGACGGCATTCCCGGCCTCTGCTGGGAACTCAAAGACCCCGAAACCGCCGGCTTTACCCTCTACGACTACGCCGACCGCCTGCGCGAACGCGGCTGGCTCGTCCCGGCCTACTCGCAGCCGGCTCACCGTGAAGATCTCGTCATCCAGCGCATCCTCATCCGCCACGGCTTCACGCGTGAAATGGCTCACGCTCTGCTCCTTGAAATGGAAGCAGCGCTCGCTGAATTCGCGCTGAATCCAGTTGGCACCGAGTCGGACCTCGCACTCGCCGGAGCGGTCGCCGAAGGACACGACCATTCTGGACGGTAAGATTTTCTTGACGCGCGGCTTCGGCAAGGTTCAATCTTGCAGGTCATGAGAAAGCTCCGCGTTCTACTCCCCCTGTACGCGACCCTGCTCGTCATTTTCCTCACCCGTGGTGCGTCCGGGCAGACGGCAAAACCCGATCCAAAGCAGGAAGAAGCCGAAGCGCTCCGGGCATGCGTAAAGTCGCTTCTGGACGGCTTCCGGCCCATCGCCAACACGCGCGAATTGCGCTTTCAGGGCAAAGTCTCCGAAGCCAACGCACTCTGTCGCGGCGGCGAAAAGGCCCAACAATTCCGACTAACTCCGTGGGTCGACTGGTCCCAGTACTGGGGCACCGGAGACATGAGTTCTCTGCCCACCGGTTTTCTCTCGGCCAAAGGACCGGCATTTCGCGGCGTAAGTGGAGCACTGCTCGATCTGGAGTTTCAGCGAATCGAGCTGATCAAATTCAATCTCTTCGATAATTCCGGCACCTTCGAGCAGTACGTTTCCGGGCGCGACGGAGTCGGTGGTCCGGCTCTCAAAGTATGGCCCGAATTGCGCCTGCACAAAGACGATCCAAACTACACCGCAGTCGGCGGTGACGGGGTTCAGGTCTGCACAGGCGATCTGGTTCGCGGACGCACGCTGACCGGCATCTGCAACGACGTGAAGAACCCCTTGATGGGCGCGAACGGAACGCCCTTCGCGCGTAACGTCGAGTTCGACACCACGTTCCCCGATCGAGGCCTTTCGGTCTACACGCAAAATCGCCACGGCGGCCGACTAAGCCTGCTCGAACCCGACCCGCAAGTGATCAGCCGCGTGTTGTTCACGCGTCAGCAGTCCGATCCAACCAAGTGCAATGCGGGCTTTGGCCTCGACGGCAACTCGAACACTGCTAACTGCGACTACCAGAAGGCCCCGTTCTTCAACGTGCTAGCAGCCTATTGGATTCAGTTCATGACCCATGACTGGTTCTCCCACATGGACGACGGCCACAACGGGCCGCAATACGAAGATGTGGGCTGCAAGACTAAGCTGGTGAATGGCGTCGAAGTCCCGTTGACGAGCGACGACATCGCGAAGCTCGGCTGCCGCCCAACCGATCGCGTAGATGTTCCGTTGGTCGATGAGAGTTCCGCGCCCAATACATTCAAAGTCGGCGACAAGACCTATGAGTTTCGCGCTCCGGAAACCTTCAGCAACAACAACACGGCATGGTGGGACGGTTCCCAGATCTACGGCTTCGACGATGTCTCGGTTAAGCGCGTGAAACGCGACCCCGCCGACCCAGCCAAACTGCGAATGCAACCACTGCCCGGAGAGAAAACAGGATCATCCGATAACACTCTGGGATATTTGCCTGTACTTGGCCCAAACGATCCCCATCAGCCGCAGTGGGAAGGTCAGGAGTCAGTAGGTTTTCCTGATAACTGGACCATCGGCCTTAGCTTCCTGCATAACTTGTTCGTGCGCGAACATAACTCGTTCGTAACCGAATTTCGCAGGCAGGCGGCGCTGACTCCTAATCGGGATTGCGGCCTGCGCAATCCTTCTTTTCCTAAGCGCGTAATCCACTACAAGGACATAACTCCCGACGAACTGTTTGCTGCGGCGCGGCTGGTAGTTTCAGCCGAAATTGCCAAGATTCACACCACCGAGTGGACCCCGCAACTGCTCTGCAACGAGCCGCTCTACAAGGGCATGAATGCCAACTGGAATGGCCTGCTCGGCACCGCTGACCCTGCAGTTTCAAAGGCGCTCTCCAATATCGTCGCCAAAGACTTTGGGCGGTCGAAAAATGTCGCCAAGGCTTCGCAATGGTATTCCGTCTTCTCCTCCGGCCCCGGCATCTTTGGCCTGGGAAGCAAGATCCACGGCTACGACATCACCAAGCCAGACAGCATCCAGGGCGGCGTAAATCACTTCGGCTCGCCCTTCAACTTCCCCGAAGAGTTCGTCTCCGTCTACCGCCTGCATCCGCTGATTCCGGACCTCATCGAATACCGCGACCTCAGCAAAGACCCCAACCAGATCGCCGAGAAAGTCGCTGTCATCAACACCTTTGAGGGCAAGGCAACCGATGCGATGCACTCGGGCGGCTTGGCCAACTGGGGACTGAGCCTGGGCCGTCAGCGCCTCGGCACTCTTGCGTTACATAACCATCCGCAGTTCATGCAGAACATCCTGCTGCCAAGGCTCGACAGCCCCACCAAACAAATCGATCTCGCCGCGCTCGACATCATTCGCGACCGCGAACATGGAGTCCCGCGCTTTAACGAATTCCGCCGTCAATACGGCCTCCGCCAGCTAACCAGCTACGACGACTTCATGGATAAGTCCCAGCCCCTCGATTCACCCGCCCACCTCGAACAGCAGAAAGTAGTTGACGAACTTCGCCAGATATACGGAACCCACGTCTGTGACACTTCCAAAGTAATCACAGATGCGCAGGTCAACGAAGACAAGACGCCCATCAACGATTGCCTCGGTCATCCCAACGGCTCAGTCGTGGATAACATCGAAGACGTCGATACCGTAGTCGGTTATCTCGCTGAATACACGCGGCCCCACGGCTTCGCCATCTCAGAAACTCAGTTTGTCGTTTTCATCCTGAACGCCTCACGTCGCCTCTTCTCCGACCGCTTCTTTACATCCAGCTTCCGCCCCGAGTTCTACACGCGCCTCGGCGTCGATTGGGTCCAGAACAACGGCCCCGGACCAGCGCAGATCGAGAAAGGCAGCCCCAACGGGCACGTTCAGCCAGTCTCTCCGCTCAAACGCATCCTGATCCGCAATATCCCTGAACTGAAGCCCGAACTCGATCCAGTCATCAACGCATTCGACCCCTGGGCCCGCGACCGCGGCCAGTATTACTCGCTGGCCTGGAAGCCAAGGCCAGGAGCGGAGACCGATCCAGCGTTTCAACCGTGAACGGGAAAACAGATCGCCGGTGAGTTGTGGCCACTGAAGCTTTAGGTCTGCTGGTGCATCCTAGAAGGGTGACAGGTTCCCCGAAAACAATTCAACCTGCGAAACAAAAGCCAGGCTTCGCCCACGCCTACCGCGCCCTGCGCCATCGCAACTTCCGCCTATTCTTCGCCGGCCAAAGCATCTCTCTCATCGGCACCTGGATGACCCGCGTAGCCACAGCCTGGCTCGTCTACCGCCTCACAAAATCCGCGGTACTGCTCGGCACCGTCAGCTTCGCCGGGCAGATTCCCACCTTCCTGCTGGCGCCCTTCGCTGGCGTCCTCGTAGATCGCTGGAATCGCCGCTCCGTCCTCGTCTGGACCCAGGCCCTCGCGATGCTCCAGTCCCTCCTGCTCGCCTGGCTCACGCTCTCCAATCGCGTCACCATCCCGGAAGTCCTCACCCTGAGCATCTTCCAGGGCTGCATCAACGCCTTCGACATGCCCGGCCGCCAGTCCTTCATGCTGGAAATGGTCGAGGGCCGCGAAGACCTCTCCAACGCCATCGCTATCAACTCCTCCATGGTCAACCTGGCGCGGCTGATCGGCCCATCCCTCGCCGGGATCCTCATTGCCGTCTCCAGCGAAGGCTGGTGCTTCCTCATTGACGGCGTCAGCTACATCGCCGTGGTCGCTTCCCTGCTCATGATGCGCCTCAAAGCTCCAACGGCTGAAGCAATCGCCGCGGCAGCAAGGCGCGCCAAAGAGTCCATGCTCACCCAGCTCAAAGAGGGCTGGGATTTCGTCCGCGGCCACGCTCCAATCCGCACCATCCTGCTGCTCTTCGCCGTCGTCAGCCTCATGGGCTGGCCCTTCACCGTCCTCATGCCCATCTTCGCCGCCCAGGTCCTCAAGGGAGGGCCCCACACCATGGGATTCCTGATGGGCGCCCTCGGCGTTGGATCGCTCTCCTCCGCCATTTCGCTCGTTCTCCGCAAATCCGTGCGCGGCCTCTTGAAGATGATCCCAATCGCAGCCGTCAGCCTCGGCGTAGGCCTCGTGCTCTTCGGCCTGTCGAACGCTCTTTGGCTCTCAATGCTGCTCCTGCTGCTTATCGGTTTCGGAATGATGCAGGGCCTCACCTCAAGCAACACCATCATCCAGACCATCGTCCCCGAAGACAAGCGCGGCCGTGTCATGAGCTATTACACCGTAGCCTTCGTAGGCATGGCCCCCTTCGGCAGCCTCATGGCCGGAACGCTGGCCAACGCCATCGGCGCCCAGCGCACCGTCCAGATCAGCGGCATCTGCTGCATCCTCGGCGCACTCTGGTTCTGGACCCAGATGAGCAAGGTTCGCCGCGTCATGCGCCCGATTTACGAGAAGTTAGGCATCATTCCAACCATGAACTTGCCGGAAATGAATCAAGCAAACACGAACTGATAGCCCGGCAACAGACCCATAGACCCGCGACAGGTTTGATACCTTGATCCAGTAAGCCTCCCAAGCGAAGACAGGAATCCGCCATGACGCAATTCGACGCCATCATCATCGGCGCAGGCATTATCGGCACCGCAGCCGCGCGCGAACTTGCCCGCGCCGGCATGAGCGTCGCCATCGTCGAATCCGGCTCCCCCGGCAGCGGCATCACCTCCGCCGGCATGGGTCACGTCGTCGCCATGGATGGCTCCCCCGCCCAGCTTGCCCTCACCGTCTTCTCTCGTTCCCTGTGGCGAAAAGACGCGGCGCAATTCCCTTCCAACATCGAATATGAAAGTCCGGGAACCATCTGGATTGCCGCGGACGAGGCGGAAATGGCCGCAGTCGGCGCCAAGGTAAAGTCTTATGCCGCAGCCGGCGTTTCAACGCGCATCCTGAGCGCGCAGGCCCTCGCCCAGGCCGAGCCCAACCTGCGCTCAGGCCTCGCCGGCGGCCTGCTCGTCTCAGAAGACGGCATAACCGATCCACCGGCCGTTGCCGCCTATTATCTCCAGCAAGCGCAAGAATCGGGTGCAGTTCTGTTTTCCTCGCGAGCCATTGCGGCAGGCGATGGCCAGGTCGCCCTCGCCAACGGCCTTTCGCTCAGCGCTCCGCGCATCGTCCTCGCCACCGGTTTCGATTGCTCGCTCATGCCCGCCCTGCCCATTCAGAAACGCAAGGGACATCTCGCCATCACCGACCGGTACCCAGGCTTTCTGAGTCACCAACTTGTCGAACTCGGCTACATCCACTCCGCCCATACGCTTGAAAGCGACTCCGTAGCCTTCAACGTGCAGCCACGCAGCAATGGCCAGATCGTAATCGGCTCGTCGCGGCAATATGGCAACGACGACCCGGGCATCGACGGTGAGATTCTCGAAAAGATGCTCGCCCGCGCCGCCGAGTACATGCCCAATCTCGCCAGCCTCTCCCAAATCCGCACCTGGACCGGCTTCCGCGCCGCTACGATTGACAAGTTTGGCAAGCTCCCGCTCATAGGCCCCGCCCTCGGCGTCAGCGACGACCCGACCCTCTGGCTCGCAGTCGGTTTTGAAGGCCTCGGCATCACCAGCGCCCCAGGCGCCGCCCGACTCCTCGCCGACCACATGCTCGACCGCGAATCGCCCATCGACCCCCGGCCCTACTTGCCTTCCCGGCTGGCCAAAACAAAGGAGAAAGCATGAACTGGTTTGGCGTAATGCCCGCAATCACCACCCCCTTCGACGAAAACCTGCAAGTGGATCACGCCTTCCTCACGCAGCACGCCGCATGGTTGCTAGCCAACGGATGCACCGGCCTCGTCCTGCTCGGCTCCCTCGGCGAAGGCGCAACGCTTGAGTCCGACGAGAAAGTGGCCATTCTCAAGACCGGCATCCTCGCCGCAGCCGGCAAAGCCCCCATCGTCGCCGCCATCTCCGCCCTTTCCACAAAAGCCGCCGTCGAACTCGCCAAACATGCCGAATCCGCCGGCTGCTCCGGTCTCATGGTCCTTCCGCCCTACGTCTACGCCTCAGACTGGCGCGAAATGCGCGCTCACGTCTCGGCCGTCATCGCCGCCACCAGCCTCCCCTGCATGCTCTACAACAACCCCATCGCCTACAAGACCGACTTCCTCCCCGAACAGATCGCCGAACTCGCCCACGAACACCCCAATCTCGCCGCCGTCAAAGAATCCAGCGCCGACATCCGCCGCATCGCGGCTATCCGCAGTATCCTCGGCGACCGCCTGAAAATCTTCGTCGGCGTAGACGACGCCATCGTCGAAGGCATCGCCGCCGGAGCCACCGGCTGGGTCGCAGGACTGGTCAACGCATATCCCGCCGAGTCCGTCGCCCTCTTCAACCTCGCCCTGGAGAGTAGGCATGAAGAAGCCTTCGCCCTCTATCGCTGGTTTCTCCCCCTCCTCCGCATGGATACCGTCCTCAAGTTCGTCCAACTCATCAAGTGGGTCCAGGAACAAGCGAGAGTGGGCTCAGCCCGCGTCCGCCCACCCCGCCTCGAACTTGCAGGACCAGACCTCGCCGAAGCCCAGGCCACCTTCGCAATCGCGTTAGCCTCGCGCCCAACCATCAGCGAACGCCGGTTCTCCGAATTCTACGAAACCTGATTAATCCGAACCGACCCCAGGCACTTGTCTTTGCTCTTGTTCTTGCCTTTCACTCGAAACTAACAAATGCGGGTGCCCCACATCTCGATCCTGAGATGTGGGAGACCACAGAACCCAGCCCCGTCCTTGCCCCTGTCCGTGCTTTTCTTTCTGTCATTCCTTGGGAATCTGCTGTTGCCCTTGCAGTTATCCTGATCCGCATCCAAAATCGCAAAGGAACCCGTCCCATGCCACTGACCCCCGCAACCCTGATCGGATCGCAATCCATCCCAGGCTCCGGACCCTCCATCCACGCCCACGATCCCGTCGCCAACCAGCCACTCGAACCCGAGTTCCCTGACAGCTCCCCCTCGCAGATCGACGCCGCCTGCCAACTCGCCGAAGCGGCCTTCGACCCCTACCGCGCAGCCCCGCTAGAAGCGCGCGCCGCGCTCCTCGAAGCCATCGCCGAAGAAATCCTCGCCCTCGGCGACCCCCTCATCGAACGCGCCATGACTGAAACCGGCCTGCCCCGCCTGCGCCTGGAAGGCGAACGCGCCCGCACCACCGGCCAGCTCCGTTTCTTCGCCGCCATCGTCCGCCAAGGCCGTTTCCTTGCGTTGACTCTCGATTCCGCGCTCCCAGAACGCAAGCCGGTTCCGCGCCCTGATCTTCGCCTACGCAAGATCCCCGTCGGCCCGGTAGCCATCTTCGGCGCCAGCAACTTCCCGCTGGCCTTCTCCGTAGCCGGCGGAGACACCGCATCGGCCCTCGCCGCCGGTTGCCCCGTCGTCGTCAAAGCCCATCCATCCCACCCCGGCACCTCGCAACTCGTCGGCCAAGCGATACAGCGTGCCGTAGCCGCCAGCGGCCTTCCCGAAGGCATCTTCTCCCTCCTCCACGGCCACCAGAACTCCGTCGGCGAAGCATTGGTCCTTCACCCAGCCATCTCCGCCGTCGGATTCACCGGCTCCCGCAAAGGCGGCCTCGCGCTGGTCAAACTCGCCTCCCAGCGACCCGTCCCCATCCCCGTCTTCGCCGAAATGAGCAGCATCAATCCGGTCTTCCTGCTTCCCGCCGCCCTCGCTGCCCGAATCGAGTCCATCGCGCAAGGCTTCGTCGACTCCATGACGTTAGGCACAGGTCAGTTCTGCACCCAGCCTGGCCTGCTCTTCGTCATCGACAGTCCGGAAACGCAGAATTTCCTGAAACTCGCCGGAGAAAAGCTCCAACAGAAACCCGCCACACCTATGCTGAATTCCGGAATCTGCAACGCCTACGCGACCGGTCTTCAGAAACTCCTCAAGAGCAACACTCCTCAACTCGTAGCCCAGGGACAGCCCAACGCAGAAGGTCTGCGCGGTCAGGCCGCACTCTTCTCCACCGATGCAGCCAGCTTTCTCGCCCACCCGGAACTCTCAGAAGAGCTCTTCGGCCCCTCATCGCTGGTAGTCCTCTGCGCCCATCCAGCCGAGTTACTCCGCCTCGCCTCTTCCCTAGAAGGCCAGCTAACCGCCACCCTCCAAATGGATCGCGAAGACACAGCGCTAACCCAACAACTCCTACCGACCCTCGAACGCAAGGCAGGCCGCATCCTCGTCAACGGCTTCCCCACCGGCGTCGAAGTTGCCACAGCCATGGTCCACGGCGGCCCCTACCCTGCCACCTCTGACAGCCGCAGCACCTCCGTAGGCGCGCTAGCCATCGACCGCTTCCTGCGCCCAGTCTGCTACCAGGATTTCCCCGCCGAACTGCTTCCGCCAGAGTTGCAGCAAAACAACCCCCTCAACCTCACACGCTTCGAGAACGGAAAAGCTCGACCTTGAAATACCCGGCGTTAGGGTAGGCCGGGGATTCATCCCCGGCTTAAACTCAACCAACTTATTCGGCCTTCAGGCTCCGAGGTCTGCTGCCCTTCGGTTTGCGTAAAATTACCCTCGAGTAGCGCATAGTAGTTCTAGACAACAATTTCTCCAGGATTTTCGAACCGAAGCGAGAAAAAATATGCCGCGCAAGATACCTCGAAAAAGTGCACAAAAAGCAC
>Ga0302319_10025617_pt1 | contig 10431 bp, 11 predicted proteins | sample Bog_T0_2_FD_203319 | JGI IMG/M metagenome (GOLD analysis project Ga0302319, IMG submission 203319) | Peat permafrost microbial communities from Stordalen Mire near Abisko, Sweden - Bog_T0_2 | ecosystem: Environmental > Terrestrial > Soil > Wetlands > Peat | place: Sweden: Abisko, Stordalen Mire...
TGGGCCAACTGGGCCATGAGCGGACCGTGGTTCTGCGCCCACCTGTGGGAACACTACGCTTTCAGCGGCGACACCGCGTTTCTGCGGACCAAGGCCTGGCCGCCGATGAAAGGCGCGGCGGAATTCTGCCTGGATTGGCTGGTGGAAGACAAGGCCGGCCGCCTTACCACCTGCCCCTCGGAATCCACCGAGAACGATTTCACCACGCCGGACGGCCACACTGCGCAAACCAGCGACGGCTGCACCATGGACATGGCGCTCATCTCCGAGCTTTTCTCAAATTGCGAAGAAGCGGCGCGAATCCTCGGGGTCGACGGCGAATTTGCGGCCAAACTGAAAGCCGCGCGGGCGCGATTGATCCCGTTTCAGATCGGCAAGTTCGGCCAACTTCAGGAATGGTCCAAAGACTTCGTGGAGCATACGCCCGGGCAGCGGCACATGTCGCATATGTACCCGCTCTATCCGGGCAGCGCCATCACGCCGCGCCGCACGCCCGAACTGGCGAAGGCCGCGCGCATCTCGCTCGAGCGGCGGCTGGCGGCGGGCGGCGCGTACACCGGTTGGAGCCGCGCCTGGGCCATCAACTTCTGGGCCCGCCTGCTGGACGGCGACAAGGCGTGGGAATCGGTATCCATGCTCATGCAGCACAGCACCGGGCCGAATCTCTTCGACACGCATCCTTCCGGCAACTCGTGGGTCTTCCAGATCGATGGCAATTTCGGCGCCACGGCGGGCATCGCGGAGATGCTGCTGCAGAGTCACGATGGCGCCATTCACTTCCTGCCCGCGCTGCCCACGGCGTGGCCCAGCGGCAGCGTGAAAGGCCTGCGGGCGCGCGGCGGTGTCACCGTGGATCTGGCTTGGGCAGGTGGAAAGGCTACCGGTGCGCAGCTCACGTGCAGCCTGGGGGGCCATCCGGAGTTGCGTCCGCCGAAGGGTCAACAGATCGCCGGCGTCGCCGATGTAGGTCGGGCCAGAGGCCGCGTCTATCGCGTGAGCTTCAAATAGTGCCGGTAGACCAGCGCGACTGGTAAGCCCACCACGTTGAAGTAGCAGCCTTCGATCCGGGGAATGAACTTCGACGCCGCCCCCTGCACGGCATATGCGCCGGCCTTATCCATGGGCTCCCCGGAGGACACGTAGTGGTCGATATCCCGCGCGCTCATGGGCGCAAACCAGACTTCGGTGACGGCGTGATCGCGAATCCGCCGCTCCCCGCGCTGGAGGCAAATCCCGGTCATCACCTGGTGGCTGCGCCCGGAAAGCATGGCCAGCATGCGGCGCGCGTCGGCGGCGTCGGCAGGCTTGCCGAGCATCTCGTGGTCCACCACCACGGTGGTGTCGGCGCCGAGCACGATTTCGTCCGCGGCCGCCGCCACGGCGCGCGCTTTGGCCTCCGCCAGGCGCTCGACATACTCCTCGGGCCTCTCTCCCGCCAGCGGCGTTTCGTCCACGGGGGCAACACGGACGATGAAGGGGATGCCGGCCTGGCGTAGGATTTCGGCGCGGCGCGGGGACTGCGAAGCGAGTACGAGCATCGTCCTTTACGATGCCATACTCCGTCCGAGGTTGTAGAATAGGGCCGGATGAAACATTTCGCGCAGGAACTCATCGTGGCGCCCGGATCGAAGATCAAACTGGCAAAGTTCGATCCTGCCGACACGCTCGGCGTGGACAAGACGGCTGCGGCCGGCCAACTTACCACCAATCTCGAGCGGCTCTCGGCACTGCAATATATGTTGTACGCCGAAGGGCGGCGCTCTCTGCTGGTGGTGCTACAGGGCATCGATGCCGGCGGCAAGGACGGCACCATCAAGCACGTCATGAGCGGGCTCAATCCGCAGGGCGTGGACGTGACGTCGTTCAAGGTCCCGGAGGGCGCGGAAAAGCGCCACGACTATCTCTGGCGCGTCCACAACGCGGTGCCCGAATGGGGCAAGATCGGCATTTTCAACCGCTCCCACTATGAGGACGTGCTGGTGGTGCGGGTGCACGGCCTGGTGCCCAAACCGGTCTGGTCGGCGCGCTACGATCAGATCAACGATTTCGAGCGTATGCTGGCCGCGAGCGGCGTGCGGATCGTAAAGTTCCTGCTGTATATCGGCAAAGAGGAGCAGGCCAAACGATTCCGCGAACGAATCGACGACAAGAGCAAGAACTGGAAATTCTCGCCGGCGGACCTGCAGGAGCGCAAATACTGGGACGAGTATACCGACGCCTACCAGGCCATGCTGCGGAAATGCAGCACGGAGCACGCGCCGTGGTACCTGATTCCGGCCAACCGCAAATGGTTCCGGGACCTCGCCGTGTCGCAGATTCTGTGCGAGACGCTGGAGAGCATGGACCTGAAATTTCCCAAGCCCGCGGCGGATCTCTCGGACATCAAGCTCGAATAACGCTCCCTAACGCCGCCCTGCCGGAAAAGAGGAAACACAAGATTCACCACGGAGGCACAGAGACACGGAGAAAAGCCAAAGAAATGTCGTTAGGTGACATTGCGGTCGCGTGCTTGTCGTGGTGATTTTGAGGTCACAGAGGGGACAGAGATCACAGAGAAAACGTGAAGAACGGGCACACTGCCGCTTACCGAGCCGCGACCGCAAGGGAGCGGACAGCCCTACTCGTAACGGAGCGCCACCATGGGATCTACGTGCGCCGCGCGACGCGCCGGCAGATAGGCCGCCAGTAGCGCCACAGCCATCATCGGCACGGCGCCCGTCACCGGCAGACCGGTAATCAGGCTCGCGGCGAAATGCCTGCCCCAGAGAGCCAGAGGCACTCCCATCGCCAGACCCGCGCCGGCCATCCCCAGCGCGTCCACCAGCACCATCAGAACTCCTGATGTCGTGGAATTTGCAGTGAGCCCGCAGGTGGGGCAGGCGGTGCTCGCCTTCGCTCGATCCTATTCGAGCAGCGGGCCTAATTCAGCGCGGGCGGGCAGGCGGCACCGCCTGCCCCACCTGCCAACCTCTCGCCATCGAAAGCAATGGCTCAGCCCATTTTCCCCGCCAGGCAGAAATTGCGGGGCGATATTAGGAGTTCTGACCAGGCGAGCCACATCGCCGCGCGTCGCCCTCAGCGCCATGCGAATGCCGATTTCGTTGGTCCGTAGCGTCACCGTGTACGCCAGCAGCCCGTAGAGTCCGATCGCCGGCGATCCCAACGCGCCGAACAGCGTGGAGAGCGTCTCTACCGGCACGCCTTTCAGTACGGCGCCCGCCGTCAGTCGCACCTCGCGCGAGCAAGCGTTATTTGCGGGTGAACTCTTCGTTAGGCTGGAACGCGCCCCCGTGCAAGAGGATATCGAGCACTTCCTTGGAGCGAGAAACGAACGCGCCCTGTTTTTGCGGCGTCCGATTATTGTGGTCCGACTCGATCATGGGCACCGCTTCCTTGGGCCCCGGAATTTGATTGAGGGCGGTCCAAATTCCAGCCGGCGGAGAGGTGGTGTCGATGAAGCCCATGGCGGCGAGCACCGGCGCTTTGATCCGCGAGGCAAAATTGACGACATCGAAATAGGGAGCCGTGGCCATCACTCGGGGATCGTTGGAGGGCCAGTTCGGGTAGCCCGTCTGGCGGCCGTGGAGCTCGCCGTTCATATCCGCGCCGGAGGGTTCGTTCACGATCACGGCGGATACCTGGGGACGCAGGCCCGCGGTGACCAGGCTCTGTTGTCCGCCCATGCTGGTGCCCATGAGGACCAGGGTCTTGCCGTCCCAATCGGGGCGGCTGCAGATGTAATCCACGGCGCGCGCGTCGCGGAGATACATATAGAGGAAATACGACGTCTCCCGGTTGAGGTTCCCTATCGCCTGGTAGCTGGGGCTGACGCTGGCAGCCTGGTCGGGCGGCATGTCGTGCGAGTCCACGTCGAAAGCGAGCCAGCCTTCGGCGGCGCGGTCGGTGACGGTATTGGGCTGCAGGGCATACACGCCGGCGTACTGGTAAACGATCAGCGCGGGAAACTTGCCCAGCTTGATCGGCTTGGCGAGATAGCCATGAACGCGCGAGCCCACGCCATCGAGCTGGACCGTGGATAACTCCACGCCAGCCTGGGGAGTTGCCACCGGGTTCATGACGGCGCTGATGGGGGTGACGCTGAGGTATTGCAGTTTATTGAACCAGAAGGCGTCGAAATCGGCGGGACGCGGCACGGACGGCTTCAACTGTGTAGGAGCAATTGCCGCGCCAAGGTGGACGGCGGAAGCCGGCGGGGCGCCTTCCGCGCGTACCGTCACGTAGAGCATGGCCGGCTCTTCGAGCGTGGTTTCAATGGTGGCGCTGCCGGAGGCGAGATCGAGCGTGCCCGTCTTGATCGAGTCGAAGTTATTCTTCTTGATGTCGTAGGTGTACTTCGCGGCGGGTGCGGCGGCGGCCTGCGGCAGCGATACCGTCCAGCCGGCTTTCTCCCCCAGGCGGTAAATGCCGGTGCGGTTGAACGGTACGAAGTTCAACTGCTGGGCCTCTGCCAGGGATGCGAAGAGGAGCAGCGCTAAGCCAGCGGCGGATAAACGCAAATGGCGGTTCATGTAAGCTTCACGAATAGGATATCAGCCCTTGCGTGGCGTCGAGCGGGTTTGGGAAGGACCGGCCCCTCGCGTACTCCCGACCGGTTGTCGTCAAGCTGGCTGGGAAATTCCGACACCGCTGAACCGAAGGGCCACCCAGAGCGCTTGCCCGGTTAAGGACCGACAAACGCGCTAGGTTCCCGAAGAAGGACGGCCCGGAGTCCGCCGGCAAAAGCACTCGCGTGAAGTCACGTCAATCTGGAGCTTTATATTTTCCCGCGCGCCACCGCGCCCGTCTTCGGGTGTGTGGGCTAGAGCCGGTCTTCCGGGGCCGGTTCGGCGGCAGGAACCTTGTCCAAGGCGGCTAGGAAACGTTCGCGACTGCCGAGTTCGGCCATTCGCTCAACGCGGCTCCAGCCGGAAAGCTGGTCGGCCAAGGCCGCCGCCACGATCCGCTCCACCGAAACCTGCTGCTGCGCCGCCAATTCGGCAATCTGGCGGTATACCGTGTCGGGTACTGTCACGTTGAACGTCATCGTACTTCTCCCATTGTCGCAAGGAATTCGCGAGGTGAGATCACTCGAACGCCGAAGCGCTCCGCACCCGCAAAATCTCAGGTGTTGAAGGTAATTATGAAATCTGCCCGGCTTTCGACGGCCAGTTCCAGAACAAAATCATCCTTTGGATCGGGCAGGAATGGTCGCCAAAGAAAGAAGATCGGGCGCAGATTCGCGTTGGCGCATAGAAAGTGCACTACGCTATCAATATCGCTGCCGCTCAGATCTCCGCCTGTGCAGACGCGCTTGAGTGTCTGCTCATACTCGAAAACCAAGGGCACGGAGAGGTTGATGCGCCATCGATGATCGCCCACCAACCGCAGCAGGCGGTGAGACGCTCCACGATTGGAGAGCAGCGCGGCGGCAACCACGTTGGTGTCGATCACTACCTGGTACATGGGCTATTACCAGAATAAGAGGAAGGGCACTGCGAGCGAGGATCACTCCCGTAAAGACCCTTTCCGGAAACGATAACGATTGCTCCTCACAAACGCTATGACTCCCGTAACTCATGGAGGGTTTCAATCCGACGATGGAGCGCCATTCACGCTTACGACCATCACAAGGAATCCGGGGATACGGGTCTCTGAAGTTAACGCTCATTGGGGTCCGCCCCACCAATTCCCTTCCCCGCGTCACGCGCCCGCGAGCTCATCCTGGGAGCTAAGAACGTCCGGAGCCGACTTCGCCATGCGGATCATGGTCCAGATATTGATGGCCGCGTTGGCTACCTCCAACACCGTCCCGCCGATGGATCCGGTGATGATGTTATTGGCCAGCCACAGCAGCGTACTGGACAGCAGTACCACCCGGAACGGAATACCTTGCATCGTGAAAATGGCGACCGTCGCAATGCAGGAGCCGATTACTGGCAGCCAGCCCGCCGCGCTTTGGGCGAACGCCACGCCCAGACCGACGTTGGCGGCGATCATCGCGGCGCCCAGCCACCAGGACCGGTAGCGCAACGCCAGGAACGATCGCAATGACGATACCAGCGAACTGGCGCAGGCCGGAAGATGCCCTAACAGAACGAAATGCAGTGCGTAAACCAGGCTCTGGGAGGCGTTGTAAAACTTCAACCGTTGATCGCTTTTCTGGAGAAAAGCCGTGATGCCAAGAGCCAGCGCGATGTAGCCGACGACTTGCGCCGGAGAGAATAGTTGCATTTTGGGATGGTTCCGAACCGGACGGGGTTCAAGAGAAGTACTACTCTCAGTCTATCATTCACCCGCGCCGGCGTAAGCGGGGTGCTTAGGCGCTTTAGGGCATGGATGCCAGATTGCGCGTGGGGCAGCCGTTCTTGGCTGCATGCCGCCTCTCAGGCGGCGTTCGGCGGGGTGGGAAGACTCGCATCGAAAGCGCGGCTGAAAGCCCCAGTTCCGTAGGCCAATTGGAGCAAGCCGCCTTGGAACTGGCTCCCTTGAGGAAAACATGCGATATAGATTCGGACATAGCCCGGGAGGTTCATTGCCTGAATCTTACCGACTGCACGAACTCAAAGGGAATCAGGCGGGTGTCTGGGCTGTCGTTGCGGACAAGAACTGGCGGGTTACCTTCCGCTTTGAAGGCGGCAACGCACACGATGTCGGTTTCGTTGATTATCATTAGGGAGAATCCAATGAGAATGAAGAACCCGCCCCATCCGGGCCGTATTGTTCGGGACGAATGTCTAGAGGCGCTGGGCCTCTCGGTGACGGCAGGCGCACGCATCCTCGGGGTGACGCGCCAGGCGCTTAATAATCTGGTGAATCAAAAGGCGGGCATTTCTCCCGAAATGGCGGTGCGGCTCACCAAAGCCTTCGGCAGCACTGCCGAAACCTGGCTCCGGATGCAGGTCACGTACGACCTCGCGCAGGTAGCCGAATCCGAAATCGACGTGAAGCCGTACCGTAAAGCATCCTGATCGGTTCCGAAGCACGCCGGAGCATCAAATGTTGGGCGACTGGACACGGCAGCACACCGAAGGGAAAAAAAGGTCCAAGGGAAAGAAACCGTAGGTTCAGAACTCCTGATGTCGTGGAATCTGCAGTGAGCCCGAAGGTGGGGCAGGCGGTGCTCGCCTGCCCTCTATCCTATTCGAGCAGCGGGCCTAATTCAGCGCGGGCAGGCAGGCGGCACCGCCTGCCCCACCTTCGAAGCTCCCGCCATGGAGTGGAGCCAAAAGCCCTCCACCGGCAACCGCCCAAATCGCTCGTTGCAGTCAGTGCCTACATGGACCGCGCCTCCACGCGGCGCCCCGCCTGAATGCCGAGAGCTTACTTCCCCATTGCGGCGAATTCCGGCGTCTTGCGCAACTCCGCCAGATCCGCGTCGTTCTGCACTTCGCCGATGGAATAGCCGTGCTCCAGCGCGTTCTTGAGGCTCTTGAGGGCGTCGCTGTTCTGCCGTGCCAGCGCGTAGATCACCGCCTCGCGATACATCAGATCGTTGTCGTCGGGCTCGATCTTGCGGGCCTGCTGGATATAGTCGAGAGCCCGCCCGGTTTCTCCAGTCTTGGCGTAACAAGTCGCCAGATAACCTTTGGCAAAAGCATCCTGCGGGTTCACTTCGAGAGCTTGATTGGCGACTTTGATGGCGTCGGCATAAGCCGCGGGCGCCTTGTCCTTCTGGCTCGACCCGCGATAGGCATCCCCCAGATTGGTGCGAAAGAATGGGCTGTTGGGACTCAACTCCACGGCCTTGGCGAAATGTTTCAGCGATTCGTCGCGGTGGCCCGAAAAGAAGAGCGCCACGCCGAGCTGCGAATAGAAATCGGCTTTGTTGGGCTGCAGCGCGATGGCCTTTTCCACCGACGAAATGCATTCCTGAAACTGTCCCAGGCGATACTCGATAGCGCCCAGGTTAGCCCACCCCGCGGGATTATCGGGCGCCAGTTCCGTGACGCGGCGGCAGGCTTTGAGCGACGCCTGATTGTCTCCCAGGTTAAACGTGGCCACGCCCAGTTGCGCGAAATTCTTCCAGTAGTAGGGGTTGATCTCGGTGGCCCTTGTGAGCGCCTGGATGGCCTCGGCGCGTTTGCCGGCTTTCAGGTAAGCCATGCCCAAACGGCGGTAGCCTTCGTCGGAGTTGGGTGCCTGTTCGAGCGCCAACTGCAACTCTCCGATGGCCAGATTGGTTTTGCCGGTGATGGTGTAAATGGTGCCCAGGGAGAAATGGACCTCGGGCAGATTGGTGTTCAGCGAGTCGGCCTGCTGCGCGGCATTCAGCGCTTCGGCGGTCCACTTTTGATCTTTGGTGGCGTCATACATAGCCAGGCTGGCGTCCGCCAACCCGGTGTAGGCCAGGGCGAATCGCGGATCGCTGGCCACGGCCTGCTGAAAATCGTCGCGCGCGACGGCCAGGTTGGCCTGGTCCTGCCTGGCGCGCACCAGGTTGCGTCCCTTGAGGTACAGATCGTAGGCGGCGCGGTCGGCGGTCGGCGCCAGGTTGGTGCGCGCCAGTTCGGCGGCGGTCTCGCGGATGGTCAAGCCGGCCACCAACTTCTTGAAGACGTTGTCCTCCAGCGTGAGCAGATCTTCCCGCGCGCCGGGGAAATCCTGGTGCAAGCGGCTGCCGGGATGCTTGCCGAATTCGTCCAGCGTGACCGTGATGGAAATCTTGCCGGCCGATCCCAGCACGTTGAGACTCACCAGGTAATCGACCCCCAGCGCTTCGGCGATCTGTCGCGCGTCGGGCTTGCGCATGGCGGCCTTTACCGATTCGCCATAGGAGACATACACGTCGTCGATGCCGGCGAGCTTGGCGGTGAGCGCGTCCACCACGCCATCGGCCGCGTATTGCAGAGACGGATCGGCCACTTTCGGCGGCAGCACCGCCAGGTAATAGTGCGGCTTGACCACGGCCGGTCCCAGAATCGCGCGCCGCGCCGCCGGGATGGCGAACAGCAACGCCGCCAGCAACACCACTGCCGCGGCCGCCAGTCCCCACCGGTTCCGGCGCTCCGGCGGGGCGGGCTTCCGCTCGCGGCCATCCAGATCGTCGAGGATTTCGCGGGCGCTCTGGTAGCGGCGGGCCGGATCTTTCACCAGGCATTTCAGAATGATCTCGGCGAGATAGTCGGGTATCCCCGGATGGACCGATCGCGGATCCTGAGGCGGCTCGGTGACCCGCTGGTACATAAGCTGCATGGCCGTGTCCCCGCGAAACGGCCGCTTTCCGGTGAACATTTCGTAGACGATCAGGCCCAGCGAATAAATGTCGCTGGCCTGGGTCACCTCGCCGGCCTCCACCTGCTCGGGCGACATATAACGCGGAGTTCCCAGGATTTGGCCGGTGCGCGTCATGGTGGTGGCGGCCGCGTCGAGCGACTTGGCCAGTCCGAAATCCGTGACGTAGACGTTGTCGGACTGGTCGATCAGGATATTCTGCGGTTTGAGATCGCGATGAACTACGCCCTCGTGATGGGCGGCCTCCAGCGCGGCGCATAATTGGCGCGTGAAGTTCAGGGCGCGGTCGAAAGCCAGCGGGCCTTGCCGGCGCATGAGGCTGGCAAGGTCGGGGCCATCGACGAAAGCCATGGTGATGAACTTGACGCCGTTCCAATCGCCCATGTCGTGGATGCGCAGAATGTTCTTGTGGGAGATTTTGCTGGCCAGCAGCAACTCCTGCTTGAAGCGCTGCATGGTCTGGAGATCGTCGGCCAGGCCGGTGCGCACCAGTTTGAGCGCCACCAGGCGGTCGAGTTCGTTGTCGTAAGCCTTATAGACCGATCCCATGCCGCCCTGGCCCAGCAGCCCTTCAATGCGGTATCGGACGCCGAAAATCGTTCCCGGCGAAAGTCGGCCCTCCGGCGAAGCGGCTTTGAGATCGACCGATCCTAGAGGGTCGGTGAGATTGACGGCCGGCGCCGATTCGTTAATGGGGAGCCCGTCTAACGCGACAGTCCGCGCATCGTCGGGGAACTGCAACGCGCACCCGCATTGGCCGCAAAAACGTACGGTGTCCGGGTTGGCGGCGCTGCATTTGGAGCACACCATTGCACGTATGGTTCATTATATGCGGCTTGGCGCAAGCTTTCAGCACGCCTCGCACGTCTGCACGCTGTCTAAGAAAGCGCGCAAGAATAACTTCGCAGCGAAGCATCGTGGCGCAGGCTCTCAGTCCAAGGTCACTTACTTTCGCAGAGACGGAATTCTGCATCATTCGTGTGGCAGCCAATCATGGCTGCAGCCGGCTTTTAGCCGGCTCTTTCGGGACACGAGCACTCGTAGATGGGCCGAAAAGCCGCCTGGAAAGGCGGCTGCGGGCATGATTGCCTGCCCCTTGACCGGCCAATCTTTCCTCATTTTTCGGCTGTGGGAAGGTCTTCGAGTTTTGAAACGATTGCCAGCAGCCTGTGATCCAGTCGTTGTAGCTGTCGACGGGCT
>Ga0302319_10025618_pt1 | contig 10431 bp, 6 predicted proteins | sample Bog_T0_2_FD_203319 | JGI IMG/M metagenome (GOLD analysis project Ga0302319, IMG submission 203319) | Peat permafrost microbial communities from Stordalen Mire near Abisko, Sweden - Bog_T0_2 | ecosystem: Environmental > Terrestrial > Soil > Wetlands > Peat | place: Sweden: Abisko, Stordalen Mire...
CGTGCTGTGAAGCCCAGAATGCCGCAAGGAAGCCGGCGCTGGCCAGCAGGCCGGCGTATCCCTTCCAGCGGCTGCGGCGCGCCAGCAGAACGAATGCACTGGCGAAGAGGGTGAGGCCCAGTACCAGCAGCACGGAGGCAAGTCCGCGAAGCCCGTTCGAACCTCGGGCGGCTTCCGGTGCGCCAGGCAGGGTGATGCTGTAGTCGCCCGGACCACGCGCCCCCCGCACCGTGATGTGCAGAGAGTGGGCCGTGGGCGTTGCTGCCCACAGACTGACGGACGCCGTGCCATCGTTGACCACAGGCACATCTGTGGGATCGGCTGCGTCCAGCGTGGCCGTGGCGGCGGTGATGTGGTCCTCGGGGTTGAAGCGGAGATCCAGCTCCAGCGCTCCGGGCGTGACGGCCGGCGGATGAGCAGCAATCAGGACGCTGTAGGGGCCCACCGCAGCCTGCACGAAGGTGTCCGGACTGCCGATGTGGGCGCTCCCGGGCGTGGGAAGGATCATCGCCAGCAAGAGCAGGCAGCCGGCCCTTGGACTTCGCACCGTGCTCCGCAACCGCGAAGCGCTCCCAGTCGGCTGACGCCTCTTCTCTGCCATGGCGGGGCTAGGGCATTACGTCGGCTTGCTGGGAGTTCGACCAACTGGCGAAGTCCAGCATGTTGAACATCGCGACGCCGTTGACCCAGCGGCCCTGCGCGCCGCCGGTGGTCGCCGTCTTGGTAGAGGCCACCGCGGGCGTAAGCGGGATACGCGAGTAGGTGTTCTGGTTGGTGGGCAGGTTGGGAAAGGCGGTCGTCTTGGCCTGGTTGAGGTACCACGGCCCCATCATGTGGCTGGCCAGCCCGCTGATGTTCAGGTAAACGTACGTCGCGGAGTAGCGTATCTCCTGCACGTCAGCGTCGATGGCTGTGGTGTTGCCGGTCCAGGTGGTGACCGGGCCGATCACGCTGCTGCCGTTGTAGTACAGAACCTGCGCCAGTTGCGCGGTGTACTTCAGCAGCCATGAGACCAGCTGCGGCGTGGTGCTGGTGCCGGTCTGTAGCGCATGGTTGTTGTAGTAGGTGGTGGTGGTCTCACTAATGCTGGTGACGTTGCCGCCGGAGACCGTGCCGTAATACTGCGGGCCCAGGTAGTACGGGAAGGCCGGTTTGCCGGTCGCGTCGATGGTCACAAAGTACGCGTAGGTGCCGCTGGGGAAATCCGGCGTGACACAGAAGCGGCCGTTGTACTGGTCCAGATCGCCTGAGCCGGCGGTGTAGGCGTAGTCCTCTACATAGCGGCCCAAGGGGTACGTGCTGCTGACGGCCGGGCCGTACTGGCTGCTGGTGAGCGTGGTGATGCCCTGGTAAGTCTGCGCCCAGGCCGGCAGCGAGGTCCGTGTGGTGGTGTTGTCGGTGCGCAGAGCGTAGCTCGAAACCATGCGCCGCACGCCGGAGGTTGCGCTGGTCGCGTTGGAGTAGCCGTAGGGGCCGTAGACCGGATAGCCGTCAAAGGACCACCCCAGGATGGGCGAGTGCGTGAGCGTGCCTGAGGTCTCAGCGTAAGCGGCGGTCGATGTGCCGACGTTGGTGCCTGTAATGTTGTCGCCCAACTGGTAGCGCAGGCAGACCGGGTTCTCGTGATAGTGGTACTCGCCGGAGCCCGGCTGGTGCGCGTTGCAGGGGTCGAAGGTGTAGGCCTCGCCGTAGACGCTGTTGGCATCGCGCCGCCAGATGCCGTCGCCACCGCCCGTCCAGGTGGAGCTGGTCGAGCCGGTGGTGGTGGTCGTGGTGGTGGTCGTCGTCGACGTAGACGAGTTGCTGCCCGAGCCGCAGCCGAAGCCGATAAGGATCAGAACAGTTCCGCCGGCGAGCATAGCACCGCTCGAGAGCACGCGGCGCACCGTAAATGGACGCGACTGTTTCATCTGCTCCTCCTGTTCGATGGAGTTGATGTGGAACGCTAGTGTAGACGAGCGCCGGCCCAGGAGGAATTACTTTGCGCAAGAGATTTTTCTTGCCGGCCCGTTCCATTCAGCGACGCCACGGGCGCACGTTGAGGTTGCGGGACACCATCAGCTTGAGCGTCCATTTGTCGGACGCTCCGGTCAAACCATATCCAACGCCGCTTTCGACATTGATGCCGAGGAGCTTGTTGCCGGTGTAATCCGTGGTTGCCCAGACTTCATGGAACTGTTTGGAGACCGGCAGAAACCCGTGCAGCGGCCCGAATCCGTCATACTCTTCCGCGGCAACGGCCCATCGGTCATTGAAGTTGTAAGCCACTCTCCCGGACGGGTTGTACTGGAGAGTGCCGAGTCCGCCGGTATAGTCCGTATCCATGATCGGGTTGTAGATGAAGTCCCATGGATGCAGATGCAGACCGATGATTGGCCGGATCTCGGAGGTAATCGTTCTGGACTCCCAATAGTGATGATTGACGCTGAACTCAAAGTTGGCGGCGTAGAAGAATTTGTGGTCGTGAGCGTTGGGCCGCGCGAATAGCTCGCGAATTTTGAAGCCGTTGAGCGTCCCGCCGTAGTTCGATGAGTAGGGCGAGGATACAGGCATATAGAGCCCCTGCTCCATCCACGGGGTCACGCCGTAGGCCCATTCGGCAGTCACTTGATAGGAATGATTGGCGATGATGGATCCTGGGTAGTCGGGGGTGGTCCGTCCCTTGGGAGTGAAGTTGTTGTGGATCATCAGATTGAAGATTCCCGGCGGCGCGATCTCTCCGTCGTAGACCTGGATCTCGTCGGTCTGCGCAGCCAGCAGAGCGGGCATGGCGAGGAGACAGAGTGTGATCCATACAATCGCACGAAAGTTCATTTTGCGCAGAATCTCCTTGTCCGGTCTGATCTTATGGCGTACGGAGGGGACTTGAACCCCACGACCCTTGCGGGTCTGCGGATTTAAGATCCATTCTTGAGGTTTGGCAGCCCGCCGCACAGTTCGCACAAAACAGAATAACCTATTTATTTGCAATAGATAGGACATGCATTTCCCCGGCACCGGGTCGCACCAAAGGGCAGGGGTTGACGTTGAAGCTGGCCGCGACGGTACATAGTTTGAGAATTGTCGTTTTATATACCATTTGGTATGTTCCGGAGAAGCTGATTGGATTGGTATCAACGAGGAACGGATTTTTAGGATTATATATATAAGAAAATCATATGTTTTTTGTTACTCAATGAAAGTGCTCAGAACTCTTCGATCAATCGCCCGCGCAAGGTACGCGAAGAAACGGCGATGAATCAATGACGAAATCTTCATGTCCGCGGTCACGTTGCTTGCCTTGCCTCCAGTCTTGGATTGAATCCTTTCATCACTTCCTGCACATGTCTCAGTGGCTTATGAACGGCCACTTCGGTGTGACCGCTATCCCGAATAGACGATCTGATCGAGTGTGCGTATGCAGAGTGAGAATGACCACGTCAGGGCAGCCGCCAACGCGCAGAGTGTGGATACCACAGCCGATCTCTCCGGAGTGTTGGGTCTGTTATGTGAATCTCCGTTGCGTGACGAACTGTGGAAGCCTGTACTGCAGCGGCTTTGCGAGATCACGGAAAGCAGGAACGGATTTTTTGTTGCGGGCAACAGCCATAATCGATTAGCTGTACTCGCCCAGGCGGAAGATCACCCCGACGACTCCACACTCGCGACTCAGCACAACGAAAGGCACTCAGATAAGGATCCGTTCCGGCAATCTGTATTACAGAGTGGACGGACAGGCGTAGTGGACGGCGATGAGATTCTGCCCCATGCAGGACTTCTGCGCACTCATCTGTACCGCGATCAGTTGGGACCGAGGGGCCTGCGGTACGCTCTGTTCGTGGTGACGGCAGCCAGCGCCGACCGGATGGAAGCTCTGAGTCTGTGGCGGACGATGAGCCAAGGCCCGTTCCATGAAGAATCGCGAAGGCTCCTCAATCTTCTCTATCCGTATATCCAAAGGTCAATGGAGATGCGACATATTCTCAGGGTGACACAGCGTCGGCTTGCCGGCGTTGAGGCCATGCTGGATGTCAGTCCGACGGCTACGTTTCTGGTAACCCGGCGTGGGCTTGTGCTGCATCGAAATGCAGCTGCCGATGCGCTCCTGGCGGCAGCCGATTCGCTGACCCTTGAGAATGAGACGTTGGTTACTGCCTCGAACCAATCCAGAGACGCATTGCGCACTTTGATGATGAAGACTGGAGAGGCTAGAGACAATGTCACCGCTGCTCCACACGCGAACAATACGATGACGCTCCAACCGACCTCAAGCCGCCATACACTTTACATATTAGCTGTACCGCTTGCACGGGCTGAGCGAAACCGATCCGGGGCCGACGTCATGCTGCTCGTGTCAGATCCTGGCAGCCCAATCACTTTGTCGCACGAAATACTACAGTCGATCTATGGTCTAACCCCTGCCCTGGCGGACGTTGCCAATGGCTTGTTGAAAGGGTACTCGTTAGAGTACATAGCAACGCTGCGTAACGTGTCGATAGGGACAGTGAGGCAACAACTCAAAAGCATTCTAAGCAAGACCGAGACGCAGAAGCAGAGTGATCTGGTCAGGCTGCTTCTCTCTGTGCCTCGAACCATGGTGAAGAATTACGGAACCTCTGCATAAGTTCTGCGACTTTAGGGAGGCTCTAGGTAGGCGCTTGATTTCTCGATTGCGACGAGTTGTTTTACGGTCGGGACTACTCAAACACACCCTGCTTCGCCATATCAGATTAATCAATCAGGATGCCGATGCAGAACTTGTGCAGCGTCTCCCTAAAGGAACGCTCGATGGGATAGATGTCTTGGTACCTCATCGCTAAAACCGCCGAAGACAACATCTTTATCCTATCCCTGCTCATGTGGAAGAACTGAGAAAAGGAACACTGACCACGGGCTACACCTCAGCGTTTGTAACGCAGAGGAGAGCCCGTGATGTGCGGAGTACAACCGATGCCTACCGTCGCCCTCCAGTCGTCTCTCCCATCCCCGCCATCGTCGGGTTCGGAAACACCACCTCATCCAGCGACGTCGACGTTATCCCGATCTTCGGATTGATGTAGTGATCCAGAAACGCCAGCTCCTTCTCCCACGAATCGATCTTGTGCGGCGTCGTGCTCACCCAGTGCAGTTCATTCGGATACGTGAAGTAAAACACCGTCTTCTGATGCTCCTTCATCGCCTTCACCAGCATCGCCGCATTTGCTGGAGGCACCTGCGGATCGTTCTCCCCATGCAGCACCAGCAGCGGCGTCTTGATCTTGTCCACCTGCAGCAACATATTCGCTTTTGCGTAATTCTCCGGAACTACCCACGCCGGCCCTCCCATCTTCATCTGCCACCGTATCGCCGAATGCGGATTCGTCCGCTCATTGAACAGTGCCCGATCCGCCACACCCGCAAACTCAATCGCGGCCTGGTACAGATCCGGATACTTGCAGATCATATAGATCGTCATCGTTGCGCCATGGCTGATCCCGCCAATCGACAGCCGCTTCGGATCCACCAGCCCGCGATCCACCAGGTACTTCGCTCCATACGCGACGTCATCCACCTCACCGCCACCCGCATCCACCACATTCAGGTTGCGGAACACCTCGCCATACCCGCTGCTCCCGCGATAGTTCGGCTCCAGCACTACAAACCCCGCACCCGCGAGATACTGTGCCCATTCATCGCCTCGGAACGTGTCCTGACCCTCCGGCCCCCCATGCACCCACTCCATCAGCGGCAGCGAACCCTTCGCATGCTCCCCCGGTGGTACATACAACATCCCCACAATCTCCTTGCCGTCCTTGCTCTTCCACGTCACCCGCTCCGGCATCACAGCATGAGCCAAGTTCTCCGGCGTCGTCGACGTCAGCTGCTTCGGCGTACCGTTGCCATCGGCCGCCGCAACATACAAGTCGCTCGTCTCCCTTGGCGTCTGCCGATGGAAGTAGATCTCCTTGCCATCCTCCGTCCACTCTGGCTGCGACACGAGGCCCGGCACATCAAACTTCACTACTTGCCGCGCCTCGCCGCCACTCGCCGGCACCACCCACACATTGCTTGCCTCCAGCAGACCGCGGCTCGACACAAACGCGATCATCTTCCCATCCGGAGAAAACCGCGGCGTCGTGTCCTCAAACGCGCCATCCGTAATCTGCTTCGGCGCCCCGCCATCCACCGGCAACAAATACAGATGGTCCCACCCGGAATTCTGTAGGACCGTTACCAACTCCTTCCCGCTCGGCGACCACTCCGCCCCGCGAATCCCCCACCCTCCGCCGCGATCCACCGGCGACGTATATATAACCTTCGCCTGACCCTCCGGCAACCCGCTCTTTACATCGAAGTCCAGCACCGCCAGCCGTCCGCTGAAGTATTCCGGCGTCGTCTCCACATACGCAATCTTCGTCCCATCCGGAGACCACTGCCCCTGCCCGTTGTCGGTCCCCGCCGGCGTCAAAAACGTCGTCGCATTCCCGTCGTCGCTCACCGCCATCAGGCTGCTTGTCCCGCGCCGCCCGCTCGTAAACAAAATCCATCGCCCCTTCGGCGACCACTTCGGCCCACTATCACCCGCCTGCCTCGGATCCCCCCCTCCCGGCGGCGCATTCGTCAGCCGCTTCGGCGCTCCACCCGCCGCCGACACCACCCATATGCTCCCGCCGCTCGCATACGCAATCTTCTTCCCATCCGGAGACCATGACAGCGAAGACTTCCCTCCCGGCGTGCTCGTCACCGGCACCGGCCATCCCCCCGTTACCGGCATCAGCGCAATCTGCCCCGCACGCGGCACCGCAAACGTCTTCCCATCGGGAGACAACACCGTCTCCCCAATCGGCTCAGCCGACACGATATCCTGCAGCGTCAACCGCTGCGCCTGCATTCCCGCCACTGCTAACACTGGCAGCAACGCCAACCCAAACAATATCCGATACGCCTGCATACGTGCCATCCTTTCGCCTGCCTCAAACCGCCCGCATAAGACGTGCTGGCGGCCCTCATCGGTCCGCCCGCACGCAACTTAGAAGTGATACCGCACGCTGAACTGCACCGAACGCGGCGGCTGAATGTTCGTCAGCACACCAAACGTCGAAGTCGCTGCAATGTTGTTGCCGTTGCTGAACTGTTGCCCCGAGTTCCGGTTCGTCACGTTCAGAATGTTCACATCGCCTTCAACCGACTGATGGTCTCGGAACGAAAACTCCCTCGCCACCAGCATGTTCCCTTGCACCAGCCACGGGCAGAAGATCTGCCCAATGCCGCGATTCGCATACGCAAACCGGTAGGTCGTCGCCAGAGGGTTCGATACCGTTCTCCCGCCAATGCTCATCGTCGCCGGCCCATACTGCCCGTTGTACGTCGTCGTCGTAATCACCGGCCCGCCGGGAGTTCCAGACTGACCCGTCAATACGCCTGCCACGCGAATCTTCAACGGCCCTGTCCACGTCGCTCCCGTCCTCCACTGGTGCCTCTGCCACATGCGATTGCGCGTGTCGCCCGTCCAGTCATTCGTCACATTGCCGCGGACCGATCCGATCCCCGCATTGTTCGCGAATTTCGTCGGCTCGATGATCGCCGTCGGGTCGTACGGCTGGAACGTCCCCGCCAGGTGATCTGGCGAGTACGTATACGTCGTGAACAGCTGCAGCTTCTTCGTCTGCTTGCTCGCCGTCACCTCCAGCCCCTGATACACAAACCAGTTCCACTTATTGTTCGTGATGTAGTACGTGTTGTTGATCGCCGGATTTACCAACCCGCCCCATACAGTACCCGTCGTAGTCGTCGTGTAGATCTGGTTCGTGTCGTACTGCGCCGGCCTGTCCCTGTACTCACGATCAATATAGCTTCCATCGATCGTCACATCGCCCGGCAGCTGCGTCCGATAGCCCACAATCCACTCCCGCACATACCCTTGGTGACGACCCGGATCGAATGTCTTGCCCGTCGTCACCGCCGTGCTTCCCGGCGTCACGAACGTCGCTGTTCCCGTCGGCTCAAAGTACGTGTCTGTCGTCGTCAGCGTGCTCGTGCCAGCTGTTCCCAGGTACGAGAAATTCGTGATGTCGGTAATCTTCGTCCAGCTTGCCCGCACAACGTTCTTCTCGTTCTTCGTCAGGATGTACGATCCCGCCACACGCGGCGCCCAGTTCCACGAGTGCTGCATCAGCACATGGAATATCTGGTCCTTCGCCGAAACCCAGTCCGGCCGAATACCCGCTGTCACCGTCAGTCTCCGCACCGGATGCCAATGGTCCTGCACATACCACGCATAGTCGTTCGCCGTCGTATACGCCGTCAGCACACTCGCTGCGCTTACCCCTTGCGTGTGGAAGACCGTGTACCCCGCAGCAAAGTTGTTCGGATTATTCAGCACAGCGTCTTCCTGAATAATCGTTCCTCCATTCGCATACAGCGTCGTCTCCTTCGCCCGCTCATGTGGCTCCAAGTAGAACCCAGTATCGATCTCGTGCGTTCCCACCAACTTCGGTATGTAGTAAGTCAGATCGCCCGAAATCGTCGGCTTCCGCGCCGGCTCCAGCACAATCGAGTTCAGATTATTCAGCGTCGCCAGCGAAGATCCCTGCGCCAGCAGCTTGCCGCCCGAAAGCGTGTCGCTGGCATACACATCGATCTCCGGCTGCGCCCCCACGCCGCCAATCGCACTGGCGCTATGGTCATAGCCCTTGTTGTTGAACGACGCCAGAAATCTTGTCGTCAGCCGCGGTGTCCACTGCGAAATCAAACGCGCCCCATAGGCTCCGCCGCCATACTGTGTGATCGCAATATTGCCCGCATACCACTGGTAGTTCGCATCCTGGGTGCGGCTGTCGTACTGTACCAGTCCCATCAACCTATGCTTGCCCGAAAGCTGAATCGAAGTATTCGCAAGGAACACAAACCCGCGCGACTGGTTCGCAAATGGGGTAAACGCCGGGTCAAGCTGCGTCAGCTGCTGGCTCTGTATCGACGACCTGCTGATGCCGTCATTGCGCAAAATATACCGTCCCGAAAAGAAAAACCAAACCTTGTCCTTCTTCACCGGCCCACTGATCGTAAAGTCCGGCTGGTACGTCGAAACCGAAGCGCTCACACCACCTTGAATGTTGCCCGAGTTCAATGCTTGTGGCCCAATCAGATAAAACAGTGATCCATGAAACTGATTGCCTCCCGTCGGCGTCGCCAGGTTCATCACCATGCCCATCGCCGCCGGCGACGAAGCATCGTTCGCCCCATTCTTGATCTGGATGTCCCCAATCGCATCATTAGAAATAGTGATTGAGTTCGACGGCCAGTTCTGCTGGAAGCTGCCAATATCCATGCCGTCCATTAGGGTCGCCATGTTTTCGTTCTCTGAACCACGCGAGAAGTACGTCTGCCCGCCCTCAGCATCGCTGCTCGCGCTGATGATCCCCGGCGTCACCTGCAATGAATCCGACCAGTCATGCCGCACCGTCACGGGCAATGCCCGCAGCAACTCGCCGCTCAGGTTCACCGCCTGCTCTGCGCTCTCCGTATCCAGCAGCGGAGGATCGCCTGAAACCTCCACCGTCTGCGACTCCGATCCCACCTTCAGCGCAATATCCACGCTCACATTCAACGCTGCCTTCACTACCAGCCCCACCCGCTCGAACTTCGCAAACCCCGGCAGCTCGGCATCCAACGTGTAATCCGTTCCAATGGGCAGATCGATGACGCGATAGTTGCCCTCCGCATCGCTCACAGCCTTGAACGTCCCACCCACGACCGGGCTGTGCGCTACTACCTGCACCCCAGGCAGCGCCGCTCCTGAGTTGTCCGTCACATGCCCATAGATGCTGCCGTCCGCCGAGGTCTGCGCCCCCGCAACGCCGCCCTGCCAACCCAACACGCCCAGCAGCAACGCAGTACTCAGCGCCCATCGGCTCCAGTGTCCTCCTCGGCTTCTCGCCTCCCTACTCGTCCGTGCCTCCGACATCTTCTGCGTACCGTGTGTGGTGGTTGTCTCGAATCTCATGGGAATCTCCTCGTCCAACGTTGGTCCTTCGTCGTGTCGATAAACCTCTCCCCTGCCGGTGGAATGCACCGGAAACTCAATCAGAAGGATCAGTCCATATGTCAGATATCACGCGTGAAAACACGTCAAGTGCTACGGCTTTGCCGCCCCCGAATCCTCTTCGGGGGCGTTGCTGCATAGACTCTGTTGCTCGTGCATGACCTGTGTTTCTTTCCCCTGGTTCAACCCAGGGCAGCGCCTACACCAGACGGCGCTCCCAACATCGACATCGATTCCAACGCAGCGGCCCCATACCTACTTCTTCCTCTTGCTGACAGCAACCGTTCCCGGCGTCTCCGTCGCATACAGCAGCGCGTTGAACACCAGCTTGTACGTCACCTCACTCTGTCCGCGATACTGCGGCCGGAACCCGAACAAGATCACCTTCCCCGCACCGGTCTTCTTCTCCACCAGCGCCGAAGCTCCATCCA
>Ga0302319_10025620_pt1 | contig 10431 bp, 10 predicted proteins | sample Bog_T0_2_FD_203319 | JGI IMG/M metagenome (GOLD analysis project Ga0302319, IMG submission 203319) | Peat permafrost microbial communities from Stordalen Mire near Abisko, Sweden - Bog_T0_2 | ecosystem: Environmental > Terrestrial > Soil > Wetlands > Peat | place: Sweden: Abisko, Stordalen Mire...
ACGCGGGACATGTTTTCAGGAAATCCCAGGGGGCCCGTCTGCCTCACTTGCCACCAGAGTGCGACCAGTGCGGCGCCTGACGCGGGATTGCAAATGCTTTCAGCAGTGTTACGGACATGAACGAAAGGGAAAACCGAAATGACGAATAAGCCCAGTAACAGAAAGACGAACGTGGCGCCTGGACCCGGAAGGTTCCCGCAGAGTGGCGGCGCCGCCGTTGCCGACTGGCCCGACGAACCGCGAGACTCCGGGAAGGACGCAAACAGAGAATCGCCCGGGTTTCGCAGATCCCGGGCGACTGCCGTGCACGTGAACTGGCCCCAGACGGGGGCCGATTCCATCTCCCGCCGGTATGGGATGGACGAACACAGTGTCGGCGTCCGGAGGCAGTTTATTCGATTGGGCGAAGAAGAACGCGAACTGCTCGCCGGGTTGGCTTCGTGGGCGCAGGAAGTTGCGCCGGACGTAGCCAGAGAGTTCTATGACTGGCAGTTTGAGTTCCCCTCCACGAGACAGTTCTTTGAAACGCTTGCAAGCGAGAGGGGCATGCCCCTCGGTGCGCTGCGGCAGCATCTGGAAGCGGCCCAGAAGGGTTACGTTACCGAAGTCTTCGCCGGGGCGTCCGTGAATTGGGATCTCCGTTACTTCGAGAAGCGTCTGCAGGTCGGCTCGGTGCACGACAAGATCAATTTGCCCTTTAAGTGGTACGTCGGGTCCTATACCGAGTTTCAAAGGATCATTTCCAGCTATCTGCGCCGCGATTTTGACGACGAACAGCAAGTGCGGCAGATCGAGAACGCGGTAAGCAAGGTCTTCAACCTGGACCTGCAGGCTATCGGCGACGCGTTCATGCTGAACACCCTGGAGCGGATTCTGGCGGCCGGAGGGATCGGCCTGGACGCAATATGCTCGGCGGGCGATCGCGCCGAACAGGTGGGCCAAATCAAACAAGCGCTCCATACGCAACTGGACGGCTTCGTAAGCGCCATGAACCAGATGGGCGACGATCAGGACAAGGGGGAAATTGACGCGTTTCTGCAGCCCGACCAGTTTCTGGGCTCCTTCTCCACTATGGCCACGAAGGTCAACGAAATGGTTGCAGGGCACATCAGGGTCAAGAGAAAGGCAATGGCGTGCCTCGCGGAGTTCGGGCGGGGCAACTTCGAAGCGCCGCTTGAAAAATTTCCGGGCAAGAAGGTGTTCATCAACGACACGATTGAGACTGTACGCAGTAACATCAAGGGTTTCCTCTCGTCCATGAAGCACATGTCCGAGGAACACGACAAGGGCGACATTGACATCGCCATGCCGGCCGACAAGTTCGAGGGTGCCTATAAGGTCATGGCCGAGGGCGTAAACAACATGGTGGGCGGGCACATCGCGGTGAAGAAAAAGGCGATGGCCTGCGTTGCCGAATTCGGGAAAGGAAACTTTGAGGCGCCGCTTGAGAGGTTTCCGGGCAAGAAGGCGTTCATCAACGACACGATCGAACAGGTTCGCTCCAACCTGAAGGCGCTGATTTCCGATACGGATACTCTCGTAAAGGCGGCGGCGGACGGCAGGCTATCCGTCCGCGCGGATGCTTCACGGCATCTCGGCGATTTTCGGAAGATCGTCGAAGGCATCAATTCGACGCTCGAAACGGTGGTTGAGCCGCTTCGCATTACTTCCCAGAACGCGACGGCGCTGGCATCGTCGTCGGAAGAACTCACGGCTGTCAGCCAGCAGATGGCTGGAAACGCTGAAGAAACGGCGACTCAGGCAAACGTAGTGTCGGCGGCCAGCGAGGAGGTCTCCCGCAACGTGGCCTCGGTTGCGTCGGCATCCGAAGAGATGCAGGCTTCGATCCGCGAAATATCCAAGAATGTCAATGAATCGGCGCGCGTCGCCCGGAACGCGGTAAGCGTCGCACAGACCACCAACGACACGGTCAAGAAACTTGGCGAGTCGAGTCAGGAGATCGGCAACGTGATCAAAGTGATCACCTCGATCGCGCAACAGACCAATCTTCTTGCTTTGAACGCGACGATTGAGGCGGCGCGGGCCGGCGAGGCGGGTAAAGGCTTCGCCGTCGTGGCGAATGAGGTTAAGGAACTCGCCAAGCAGACCGCGAAGGCGACCGAGGATATCGGGCGGAAGATCGAGGCGATTCAGGGCGATACCAAGGGCGCGGTAAAGGCGATTGAGGAGATCGGCACAATCATCAGCCAGATCAACGATATCTCCAACAGCATCGCTTCAGCGGTGGAAGAACAAACCGTAACTACCAGTGAAATAGGCCGGAGTGTCACGGAAGCTGCCAAGGGCGTCGACGACATTGCCAAGAACATCGGCGGAGTGGCGACGGCGGCGCGGGAAACCACTCAGGGTGCGACCGATACTCAGAAGGCCTCGCAGGAGCTGAGCAAGATGGCTTCCCGACTGCAGACAGTTGTCGCCAGGTTTACGTTCTGAAGAACGACAAGAGTGGCGCACGGACCGCCCTGCGCGGTTCGTGCGGTACTCCCGTTCTTCCTTTTCGCGAAACCATAACTACGAGGAAACGATGGCCAAAGCACTAGTGGTGGATGACTCCCGGGCGGTCCGGATGATACTCTCGCGGATTCTGACAAAACTCGGGTTTGATGTCGGCCAGGCGTCTACCGGGCGCGAGGCGCTGGATTTGATAGAAGCCGAGGGATCGTTTGTTTCGCTCGTTCTGGCCGACTGGAACATGCCCGAGATGAACGGTCTCGAACTGGTTCGGCAATTGCGCAGCAAGTCGGAGTTCGACTCGACGGTGGTGGTCATGGTTACGACCGAAACGGAGATGGACCATATGGCCGCCGCTCTCGAAGCCGGCGCTAACGAATATGTAATGAAGCCTTTCACTCAGGAAATCCTTCTCGAAAAACTCCAACTCGCCGGAGTTCAGCTGCAGGCCGGGTAGATCCATGATCTTAGGGAGACAAAGGCTTTTACAACCCGGTGAGCGCATTCGCGTCCTTGTGGTTGACGATTCCGTCGTCATCAGGCGGTTGGTCACGCACGCTCTGGGACAGGATCCTTCGCTGGAGGTCGTGGGAACCGCGTCTAATGGCGCGATCGCCCTGCAACGAATTGCGCAGCTTTCACCGGACGTTCTGACTCTCGACATCGAGATGCCGGAGATGGACGGCCTCGCCACGCTCCGGAGGTTGCGCACGGATTTTCCGCAACTACGGGTCATCATGTTCAGTACTCTGACCGCGCGAGGCGCCGCAGTCACCCTCGAAGCCCTCGCGCTGGGCGCGGACGACTATGTAGCGAAGGCCTCGAACGAAGGATCTCTCGATCAATCGATGACACGGTTGCGCCAGGAACTGATCCCCAAGGTTAAGCAGTTCTTTCTGCAGCCGTGGGCGACTCAACAGACGCGCCCACCCTCTCCCGCTCCGGTAGCGGCATTTTCGCCCCCAGCCCGAAATGGAGCCGTCGCAGGGATACTCAAGAGTGCTCCAAAACTGGTCGTAATCGGAGTTTCAACGGGTGGCCCGACGGCTCTCGCGTCACTTCTGCCTGAGATTCCCGCCAACTTCCCGCTGCCGATACTTCTGGTGCAGCACATGCCACCAATGTTCACCCGTTTGCTCGCGGAGAGACTTCATGCCACATGCCATCTCTCCGTCCACGAAGCGACGAACGATACCGCGGTGGAAAGAGGGAACATTCTCATCGCGCCGGGCGACTTCCACATGAAGGTCGCCCCGGGTTTGAAGGGCATCCGCATATTGCTCGATCAATGCCCGCCGCTCAACTCATGCCGGCCGGCCGTGGACGCTCTGTTTACCTCGGTTTCGGAAGTTTACGGCGGCGCCGCCATTGTGGTCATGCTCACCGGCATGGGGCAGGACGGATTACGGGGCACCGAGATCCTCAGGACCCAGGGTGCCAGCGTGATCGCTCAGGATGAGGCAACCAGCGTTGTTTGGGGAATGCCCGGTGCGGTAGTAAACGCCGGTCTGGCAGATAAAGTACTGCCGCTCGGTCAGATCGCACAGGAGATCGTACGCCTGGCGAGCCGGTCGTAACGAAAGGAACGGAAGGCCGTAAAAATGATGGCGACTCAGATATCGTGTACCAATATTCTTCCGGATAACTACCGCTTCCTGCAGGACTACGTCCGGTCGGAGGTGGGCATCGTGATCGAAGGCGACAAGCACTATCTCTTCGAGAGCCGGTTATCCCCGATTGCCAGTCAAATCGGTCTCGATTCGGTTAACGACTTGTGCGCTCTTCTTAGAGCAACCAGGGAAAAGGATCTGAGCCGGCGAGTCGTTGAAGCGATGACGACGAACGAGACGTATTTTTTTCGCGACCCCGTGCATTACGATGTGATACGCGATACGCTCCTGCCGCGACTGAAGCAGGAGCGCGCCGAGTCCAGAAAACTGCGCTTCTGGTCGGCGGCTTCATCGACCGGCCAGGAAGCTTATAGTCTCGCCATGCTTCTGATGGAGCACCGGCTTCAGGACTGGAATCTCCAGATCCTCGGTACCGACTACTCGTCGCAAATGGTGGAGCGCGCGCGTACGGGCACTTTCCAGCAGATTGAGGTCAACCGCGGCCTGCCCGCATCCCTGCTCCTGAAGCATTTTAAGCGCACCGGAATCAGTTGGCAACTGAGCGATCCCGTTCGCAGGATGGTCCGCTTCGAAACAATCGACTTGCGCAAGAGCCTTCGGGCTCTCGGACCTTTCGATTTGGTCTTTTGCCGGAATGTGCTGATCTATTTCGACGCTTCCACCAAACAGGGGATCCTCGAGCAGATCCATGGAACGCTCTTCCGGGGGGGATGGCTGCTTCTGGGAGGGGCGGAAACAGCCTTCGGGTACGAACAATGGTTCGAGAAGCGGTCGGTGGGCGGCGCCACTGTATACGTGGCCCGGTGAAGGAGCGAGAGAAAGGAAAATCATGCTGGCTGAAGCGAATACAGAAATTACGCAGGACGATCTGACTCAGATTGTTGCGTCTGTTTTTGAAACCATGTTGGGCCTGGCCGTCCTTCCCGTTTCGTCGTCCGACACAGCGGTTTTTGGTATCGCGGCGGAACCTCGGGAGGCGGGAACCCTGACATCCGCCGTTCGTTTTGCGGGTGACTGGGAAGCCGTTGTGTTACTTGAGTGCGGGGCACGCCAGGCACGCTGTTTCGCCGAACGTTATCTGGGCGTCGGCGGTATCGGCTGCGAGCCGGTAATTGCCGTTGCATCCGAACCGTCGATTGAGGCCGATGTGGACCTGGTTGTCCCGGATGTTATGGGCGAACTCGTCAACATGATCGGAGGAAACCTGAAGAGTGTGCTGAACTGTGGGTTGCAACTGTCTGTGCCTGTGTTCCTGGCGCCGGGAGCGGAAGGTCAATTCGGAGGTTACTCCGTCTGGCATCGGCTGGGTTTCCGCTGTCCGGAAGGTCCTTTCTCGGTAGTGGTTCTGCGGCCCGATGTTCATGGCCACTGATATTCGGGATACTCGACATGAAAAACTGAATACTATCGGCGATTCCAACCGGAATTCAGGATAGAATAGTCGTTTGTCCTCATCCCAGGAGGTAAATGTTCTGATCACAGGTGCCGGGCGTGGCATCGGCAAGCGCCTGGCGATCGGGTTTGCTCATAACCGGGCCAGAGTCGGTCTTCTGGGACGCAGTCAGGGTGAACTGGACGTCACTAAGCTGGAAATTGAGGATAGCGGCGGAATCGCGCTGCGGCTCAGGGCCGATGTCCGGAATTACGAACAGGTTGCAGCGGCCGCGGATCGAATGTCCAGGGAATGGGGCAGCGTCCATACACTAGTGGCGAACGCAGCCATCCAGGGTCCCATCGGCTTGTTTTCGGAAAACCGTCCGGGCGCATGGTCTGAGGTTTTCGAAACCAATGTGATTGGAGTTATGAATTCCTGCCGTGCGGTTCTACCGCAAATGTCGGCGCGGCGTGCGGGCAAGATCATCGTGGTGGTGGGGCAGGGCGCGGCGTCGCCCCGTCCCCGGTTTGCCGCTTATGCCGCCAGCAAGGCGGCCATTGTCCGGTTCGTCGAATCCGTGGCCGACGAAGTTCGCGGCGACAACGTTCAGATCAACTGCATGTTCCCCGGTGAGACTTACACCAGCATGACGGACGAGATTCTCCATGCCGGGGAGAAGGCGGGATTCGACGAGATTGAGGCTGCGGAAAGGATACAATCGACGGGCGGAACGCTCTCCGATAAGCAGATCAGACTTGCCCTGTTCCTCGCTTCCGAAAATTCGAATCACTTAAGCGGGAAGCTGATTTACGTCCATGACGATTGGAAGAAATTTGAGCATGACAGCGCCCGTCCCGATGCCTACACGCTGCGCCGCCACCTGAAATAGGCAGCTTTTGGCGCGGCGGCCCCTTTCCGGCTACAATCAGTCCATGCGGCCTCTGCTCCGGATGTTTGTACTTACTTCATTCCTTGCTCCCTTCGCTTTTGGCTGGGGGTGTGAGGGTCATCAGATGGTAGCCCTCATTGCCCGTTACCATCTCACGCCGGCCACGGCGGCGGCCGTCAACGATCTGCTTCTTCAGAACCCCATCAGTGCCGCCTTGAACCGCTTCTGCAAAGACCGGCCGGACGACCCGCTCGCCGACGCCGCTACCTGGCCGGACGACGCCAAGAACATCGAAAAAACCGCAGTCTGGCACTACATTGATATACCCCGTACGGTTAACACCGTTACCAGCATCGATCCATGGTGCCCCGAGATAGGCCCCTCCGTTGACGGCAAGAATCGCCCCGGCTGCATCATCAAGGCAATCGAGTATGAGGTTGCGATATTACGAGACAAGACCAGCTCGGGCGGGGATCGCGCCACCGCATTGCGCTACATCGTCCATTTCCTCGGCGATATTCACCAGCCGCTCCACGACGATGACAACAATGACCAGGGAGGGAACTGCACCTCCATGCAGTTTTTCGCCGAGGAGAAGCCGGTAAACCTGCATTCCATCTGGGACTATAAGCTGATCGAATACCAGTTGGACAAGACAAAACAATCTCAACAGGCGTACGCCGCTGATCTGAACCAACGTTTCAGCGACAAGTATTCGGCTCTGTCTTCGGCAAAGCCGGTTGATCCAGTTGCATGGGCCTGGGAAACACACGCGTTGGCTGAGTCCAACACTTATGGGAATCTTGTGCCGGCCATCCCTGTCGAGACCCCGGATCCGCTGGCGGTTTGTGCGTCCGAACGGGACAAGGTGGCGGGGCTGCACATTGTCATCTCAGATGCCTATTTCAGCAAGGCGATGCCCCTCATCGATGAGCGACTGGCCACGGCCGGTTATCGCCTCGCCTTGCTGCTGAATGATACATTGCGCTGACTCACCCGGGATCCCCATAACGGTGCCGGAGCTGCCTGTCTTCGGGTTCCCCGCCCAAAACGTTGCAATTGGAGAACGTACCGATACCCACCAAAGTCCTAACTTGTTGGAATCGCCACACTTTTGACGAAAAAACATTTAAAGTGGTGAGGTATGGCATATGCTCGGATCGTACGAACGGGATACAATTGGTCAGGAAGCCATCTGTCCCTGATGCGTCGCCCGAGAAACTCTCCCGCAAGAACGCCCAACCCGTTACGCGAACTCCTGGCTGAGCGGAGCCGATCGGCGGAGTTCTCTCGCGCCCGTCGCCGTGAGAAAGTAATCTCTCACGGCCTGCCATCTCTCATCGAGGAACGCGTCGGTGAACACATGGAGAAACTGGAAACCAAGCTGGTGGAAGGTTTCCGCGAGATGGGCCAGAGAGTTGTCGAGGAAAGCACCAACGTCCTGACATCGCAACTCGATGGCAGAATCAGTCAGCTTGAGCAAATATCGGCCGTCCAGACCGAAACGGTCGACCGCTTGCGCGACACCTCGAAGGTGTCGTCGCAAAAGGTCTCAGGTGTTGTCAATCGAATTGAAAAAGCCCTGAGCGAGGCGGTGCCTGGGTTCCAACTGGCACCACCGGCCGATATCCCGTTGCACATCGATTACATTCCGGAATCGCATCAGCTATTGCCTCCGGACGATCGGGCGCTTGAGGACATTCGCGTGGCGGGTTGTTTCTGCCCCAAGTGTACTTCAACCAACGTCCGCCGTTCCGCGCGCTCCGGCATGTGGGAGGAGTTCCTGCGGCTGTTCTTTATTTCGCCCTTCCGTTGCCGTGCGTGCCGGCACAAGTTCTACCGGTTCTGAAACTGCTCAGGCTCCGACGGACTGCAGTTCTTCGTACGCGCCCTTGAAGTCTTCGATGCCCGTGTGCGATACGCGCCAGATACGAGTTGCCGTTTCTTCCAGCAGATCGTGATCGTGGGTCACGAGGAACAATGTCCCCTGGTACTTCTGAAGGGCAAAATTCAGTGCGTTAATCGACTCCAGGTCGAGGTGGTTTGTGGGCTCGTCCAGGATCAAAACGTTCGGCTTCTGCAGCATCAGACGGCAGAAGATCAGCCTTGCAGCCTCTCCGCCTGAAAGCGCCGCCGTCGGCTTCATGCCTTCTTCGCTCTTGAACAGCATCTGACCCAGCAATCCCCGCAATTCCTCGTTGCCTGCCTGCGGGTCAAACTGCTGCAGCCAGTCAAAAACCGTCAATCCCGGCTGGATGGTGGCGCGGTGATCCTGCGCGAAGTAACCGACCTGAACCTCATGACCCCACTCGATCACGCCGCTGTCGATCCTGAATGTCTCATCCGTAGCGCCGGGTGCCGCGCCCACAAGCGAACGCAGGATTGTTGTCTTACCTACGCCGTTCCGACCGATAATGCCGATCTTCTCGCCGCGGGAAACGCTGGCCGTGAAATTGGAAACCACGGGAGCGGCCCCGTCGTAAGATTTCGTGAGGCCCTTGATTTCCAACGCATGCCGCCCCGAAGGCCGCTTCATGTCGAAACGCAGAAAGGGCCGCGCGATGTTGGATCTCGCCAGATCGCTCGTAGCCAGCCGTTCCACTTCCTTCTTGCGCGACGTCACCTGGCTCGACCGCGTGCCCGCCGAGAATCTCGCAATAAACTCGTTCAACTGCGCAATCTTCTTCTCGCGCTGAGCATTCTCCGACTCGAGCCGCGAGCGCACCTGCGTCTTCGCCAGCACCATATCGTCATACCCGCCGGTATACGTGATGATCGTCTCGTAATCGATATCGGCCGTGTGCGTACACACGCTGTTCAAAAAGTGGCGATCGTGCGAGATGACGATGAGCGTGCCCTGATAGCGCGAAAGAAAATCCTGCAGCCAGTGAATCGATTCCAGATCGAGGTGGTTCGTAGGTTCGTCCAGCAGCAACGCTTCCGGACCGCCGAACAGCGCCTGCGCCAGCAAAACGCCCACCTTCTGCCCACCCTGCAATTCGCTCATCTTGCGTTCATGCAGCGGTTCGGGTACGTCCAGTCCGTCCAGCAGAATCGCTGCATCGCTCTCGGCTGTGTAGCCGTCGTTCTCCGCGACAATCCCCTCCAGTTCGCCGAGCCGCATGCCATCCTCATCGGTCATGTCTTCCTTGGCATACAGGATGTCGCGCTCTTCGAGGGCCTTCCAAAGCGGGCGGTTCCCCATGATCACCGTATCGACCACGCGAAACGCGTCGAAAGCGAACTGATCCTGACTCAAAACGCCCACGCGCTTGGGGCGCACCACGGTGCCCTTCTGCGCATCCAGTTCGCCGGTCAACACCTTCATGAAGGTGGATTTCCCGGATCCGTTCGGTCCGGTGAGGCCGTAGCGGCGCCCGGGCAGAAACGTCGTGGATACGTCGTCAAAAAGAACTTTGGCGCCGTAGCGCATGCTGAGGTTATTTACGGATATCACGGGTTTTAAAAGGAGGAACTACAATTCCATGATAACAGTGCGGCTGGCTGCTGCAGCCTTCGGCCGCGCGCTATGCCTTGCATATGGCAGCGAAGACGGCAATTTTCCGCCGAAGAGTATCTGCGCTCGAGCTTCCCAGGCACGGACCTTTGCCGCGTTGCGCAGGCGCTTGCCGATATTCGTCTGCAGCGAAACGCGCATGAAGCTGCGCGACGGGTTGTATTTGATTCCCGACGTAGCGGTGTTCTGGACGGATCGGCCTGGCGCGGTGCCCGATTCCCCACCCCTTGTCGCCATTGTTACCCTCGGTCCCGCCGAACTGTTCGACGAGCAAAGCTAGGCCACGATCAACGGTACAGGCCAATCCCTGACGTAATCCTCAGCCTCGACGTCGTCAGTGCTGATATGTTCGTAATCGTCATCGTTATATTCGCCACTGAAAACTGCTCGGAGTTCCTTATGGGCGTGCTCCGCAAGGAACTTCCAGAGCACCTTGTTCAGGAGAGGGGTTTCATGATTGTTGTAGGACGAGTTTTGGCTGTAGTAAATGACCTTTCCGGGATTGCTCGTGAGCCGAATCGGTTTGCCAAGCCAGATAAGCTTTTTT
>Ga0302319_10025623_pt1 | contig 10429 bp, 8 predicted proteins | sample Bog_T0_2_FD_203319 | JGI IMG/M metagenome (GOLD analysis project Ga0302319, IMG submission 203319) | Peat permafrost microbial communities from Stordalen Mire near Abisko, Sweden - Bog_T0_2 | ecosystem: Environmental > Terrestrial > Soil > Wetlands > Peat | place: Sweden: Abisko, Stordalen Mire...
GAGATAGAAGAGCGGGCTGGCGGACATGGGATCGGGAACGGTACTCGGGAAAGTCAGCCTCGACAAGCTCGGGAGCATCGGCGGGAAAACGACAAAAAGGACTCAAGGGACGAAATGGACTGAAGCGATCTAATGCTGTACGGTGGCCCTGGCGTGCCGCGCGAGAACCATGGCCCAGTGGGCGAAGGCCTGCGCGTTGCGGAACCACTCGAGAGCGAAGGCGCGCCAGGTTACGTGGGGCGAGGCGATGATCAGCAGCATCGTAAGCACGGCGAGGTTCATCAGATAGATGATCACGAGGGAAAAAAAGGTTCCGTAATAGCTCAGGTCGGTCTGGCCCTTGGGGATCATCCAGAGGGTGAAGGAAACGTGAAACGCCCACGTAACGCCGATGAGCGCGTAGAGCCAGCGGTGGTAGTGATCGAGGTTCCAGAAGAGCGTGCCGGCGCCGTAGGCGGCGATCACGGCGATCGAGTAGAGCGGGAAAAAATAGGGCGCCAGCGCGATCCAGAAGTTGTGCTTGTCGCTGATGATGTGGCCGCCACGGCGCGACACATGGAAATCAGAGACCCGGCCGCCCATCATCCAGACCCAGAGGGCGTGCGTCAACTCGTGGCCGAACACATAAATCAGCAGCGGCCTCGGCAGGCCGAAGAACGCAATGGCCCACAGCAACGCCCCAAGCCCGAAAAACCAGAACTCCTCGCTGGCCCAACCCCGGTGGTGAACGGCGGCGTGGCGGAAGCAGGTAAAGAAGGTTGCCGTGGAAATCCAGGCGGGCGCGAGCAGGAAGAACGCGATGACAGAACTGAGCCAGACGAGCGGAATGGTCCGCGGCTCGCGCGCGGGAATGCCGGTGGCCCGCAGCTCGGACCGCTGCCGGCGCGTGTTGCGCCTTTGGCTCACGCCCTGCCCATGTACGCGCCGGTGCGGGAGTCGACCTTGATCCTCTCGCCTTCCTTGATGAAGAGGGGCACCTGGATGTGCAGGCCGGTCTCGAGGACGGCGGGCTTCTGGACATTGTTGGCGCTGTCGCCGCGGACGCCGTCGGCGGACTCGACGACCTTCATGATAACAGAGGAGGGCAGATCGACCTGGACGGGGCGGCCTTCGATTGAGAGCACGTCGACCTTCAGGTTCTCGACCAGGTAATCCTTCGAGTCCTTGAGGAGTTCCTCGTTGAGGTCGACGGACTCGTAGGTCTCAGGGTCCATGAAGTGATAGCCTTGCTGATCCTTGTAGGAGAACTCGAGCTGTGAGCGGTTCACCTCGACGGTCTCGACTTTGTCGGTCGAGCCGAAGCGCACGTCGGCGCTCTTGCCGGTGTTGATGTAGCGGATGATGGCCTGCACGAACGCCCGGAGGTTGCCCGGCGTGCGGTGCTGGACTTCGAGGACGATGGCCGGGTTTCCGTTGTAGCGGATAGCCATGCCTTTGCGGAGATCATTTGCGAGTGCCATAGGTAAAAAGGGGGTTGGAGCCGGGCACTATTCCACGGAGTCTATGTTTCAGGCAAGGCGAAGATGCGTTAGGGCCTGTTCATACGAAAACGAGTTTTTGTTTTAACCGCAGATTAACGCAGATCTCACAGATTTTATCAGGCTGGAATCTGAGCTTTCCGAAAAATCTGCGTGAATCTATACTCCCACACCTTTGTTCTGGCGTTGATTTCGAAGCGCTACCGCTGCACGCGGCCGCTGGCGTCGCCTTTGGCGAGGGTCTCGACTTCTTCTAGCGTGACGCGGTTGAAATCGCCGGAGATCGAGTGCTTGAGGCAACTGGCGGCTACGGCGAAGTTGACGGCAGTTAAGGGGGCATCGTTGCGCAGGAGTGCGTAGATGAGGCCGGCAGCGAAGGAATCGCCGCCGCCGACGCGGTCGACGATTGAGATATCGTACCGGCGGGAAAAAAAGCTCTGGCCGCCGGAGTGGAGCATCGCGCTCCAGCCGTTGTGGCTGGCGGAATAGCTCTCGCGCAGGGTGATGGCGACCTGCTTGAACTTGAAGCGCGCGGCAAGCTGCCGGGCCACGTCTTCGTACTGGCCATGTTCGATCTGGCCGGAGGTGACTTCGGCGCCCTTGATGTTGAAAACGCTCTCGGCGTCCTCCTCGTTGGCGATGCAGAGGTCGACGAATTCCATGAGGCCGGCCATGACCTCTCCGGCTTTCTCGCGGGACCAGAGTTTCTTCCGGTAGTTGAGGTCGGCAGAGACGGTGAGGCCGTGCTTTTTCGCGGCCTGGCAGGCTTCGCGGGTGACGGCGGCGGCGGAATCGCTGAGAGCCGGGGTGATGCCTGTCCAATGAAACCATTTTGCGCCCTGGAAGAGTTGGTCCCAATCGACTTCGCCGGGCCTGATTTCCGCGATGGCGGAATGGGCGCGGTCATAGGTGACCTTCGAAGCGCGCTGGCTGGCGCCGCTCTCGAGGAAGTAGATGCCTATGCGCTCGCCGCCGCGGACGATGTGATGAGTGCCGACGCCGAGGCCGCGCAACTCGTTGATGGCGCGCTGGGCCATGTCATTTTTCGGCAGGCGTGTGACGAACTGGGTCTGGAGACCGAAATTGGCCAGGGAGACGGCGACGTTGGCCTCGCCGCCGCCGTAGGTGAGTTCGAGGTGGGGAGCTTGTGAGAAGCGCAGGGAGCCAGGGGTGGCCAGGCGCATCATGATTTCGCCAAAGGTAACGACCATAAGAAGGCGAGGATACGGAGGAGGGGCGGGGGATTTGAAGAAAAACTTTGGGGAATGGGCCTTATACGCCCTATGGGGCCTATAGGGCCTATGGCGGCGCGTCTTAGACGAACTGCAGCGGAACTTCGGAAGGCTCTATGAGGCGGCGCTTTTGCAAGAGGGAACGGAAGCGGGCGATGCCGGCTTTTTCCTCGGAGCCGAGGCCGAAGTGGATGTGCCGGGTGAGGTAGAGCTCGGCGAAGGCGGGATCGAAATCTCGCTGGAGGCGGGCGATCTCGCGGACGCGGCGCAGGCCGGCGGTTCTTACGGCGCGGAGGGCGTCAGCAACTGCGCGCGGGTTGGGGATTTCCGGGCGGATTTGCCAGACGGCGAAAACGAAGGGGAGACCGGTGCGGGCGAGCCATTCCTCGCCAAGGTCGAGGTATTGGATGCCCTCGCGGGGCTGTTCACAAAAGCGGATGGCCTGGTTGCCGATGAGGAGGATGGCCCGGCGGTCGTCGGGAAGGGTTGCCTCCGAAGCCTCGAAAGCCGGGTCGAGGCCGTAGAACTCCGACAACAAACAGCGGAGGAGATTGTTGGAAGTGCGGGAGGCGGGGTCGAGGGAGACGACGTCGACGGCGCTCAAGGGGCCGCGATGGGCGAGGAAGACGGAGTAAACGGGGCCGCGCGAGGCGATGGCAACCTCATCGACGATCGGGAAAGCGGGCTGGCGCAGCGCCTCGAAGACGGGGACGAGAGCAACGTCGATCTCGCCGGCGGCCAGAAGATCGGCCAGGCGGGCGGGATGCTCGAAGACGGCCTCGCCGTCGTAGGGCGCGATCAGGGGCTTCGCGTTGAGGTACTGCACGCAGCCGACGCGAAGCTGATGGAGGGCGGAAAACGGACTCACGCGCAGGCCATCTCGCGCGGGGTGGCGGGTGGGAGGACCTTGCGGGCGCTAGGCGCTACGCGGTCGTAATAGGTATTGCGCTGCATCGGTTCGCGGCCGGCTTCGCGGATGGCCTTCTCGAGGGCCTCGATGGATTGGCGCTGAGGAGTTTTGGCGCCAGCCATATGGAAGATTTTTTCCACGACGATGGTGCCGTGAAGGTCATCGACGCCGTAGTTGAGCGCGATAGCCGCGAGCGGAAGGCCGAGGGCAACCCAGTAGCCGGTGATGTGGTCGATGTTATCGAGGTAAATGCGGGAGACCGCCAGGTTGCGCAACTCCTCGAAGGCGGAGGCTGGCTTGATGTGGGCCATCTCGGTGGTCTCGGGAACGAAGGCGAATGGGATGAATCCGGTGAAACCGCCGGTCTCGTCCTGAAGCTCGCGGAGGCGGCGCAGGTGATCGACACGCTGCTCGATGGTCTCGACGTGGCCGAAAAGCATGGTGCAGGTGCTGCGCTCGCCCATTCGATGCCAGATGCGGTGGACCTCGGCCCACTCATCGGCGTTTTCCTTGCCCCGGCAAATGCGGTCGCGCACGCTCTGGTCGAAGATCTCCGCGCCACCACCGGTGATGGCGTTGAGGCCGGCGGCCCGCAGGGTCTCGAGGGTGTCGCGGATGGGCAGTTTGAAAATGCGGTCGGCCAGGTGGCGAATCTCGATGGCGGTGAAGGCCTTGAGCTTGAGGGCGGGATCGAGCGCGCGCAGGGTGGTCAGGAGGTCGATGTACCACTGCTTGTCGAGGGTGGGATGCAGGCCGCCGACCATGTGAACCTCGGTGATCCCCTCGGCGAGCCCGTCGCGCACGGCCTGGACGATCTCCGGCAGGGCGTACTCGAAGGCGTGCGAGTCGCGCTTGCGTGCGCCGAAGGCGCAGAACTGGCAGGAGAGGATGCAGATGTTCGAGTAGTTGATGTACCGATTGAGGATGTAGGTCGCGACGTTGCCGTTCTTGCGCTCGCGGATGATATTGGCGATTGCGCCCAGCGCGTTGAGCTCGTTGGACCGGTAGAGCCGGACGGCGTCGTCATCCGAGATGCGCAGGCCGGCGTCGACCTTGTCGGCGATCGGGCGAAGGGCGGTCGGGATCAGGGCTGGATTAAAGGGCATGCGTGGGTATGGATGAGATTGCGTCTAGGGACAGATTAGGCGGGCCGGGGCGGGTGCGCAAACCGGAAAACGAGGGGGCGGGCTAAGGAGGATATGGGGAGCACGGAAGGAACGTAAAGCGTCGGCGCAGCACGCAGAAAAGCCGCGCAATTTCGATTTTCCCGGCGGCTGGCTCGGTTTTTGCAGCTTTGCGGGTGGATGATGTGGCGCTCTCTTGTGATCGTTGGGCTTGGGCTTGCAGTGGCGCGGCCGGGGGCGGCGCGTGCGCAGGAGCAGGCCGGGGCGGACGCGGGGATCAATGCGCTCGCGGAGGTGGGGCTCTCGCAGTTGAGCGACCCGGGCAATACGGCGCTGGGACAGGCGGCGCTGGCGGTACGGCCGGGCGAGTGGAAGCACGCGGAGACGCCGCATTTCATCCTGCATTTTTTCCGTAATTTCGTGGCGGCGCAGGCGGCGGCGGAACTGGAGTATTATTACCATTCGATCTCGACGGAACTGGGCCGGGATACCTCGTCGTGGGAACGGAAGTCGCACGTTTATATCTTCGAGAACGAAGACGACTGGCACGTGTTCCAGAAGAAGGCGCAACTGGACCCGTGGACCGGCGGGATTCACTCGGAGGGGAACCTCTTCATCGTGCGCAACCCGGCCTACAAGTTCGAAGGGCGCTCGCTGGGGCATGAGACGGCGCACCTGGTGCTGTACCGGTTCTTCGGGGCGGCGATCCCGCTCTGGCTCAACGAAGGGTACGCGGAAAACTCGTCGATCCGTTTTTACGCTGGTTTGGAAAGGCGACGCGGGTACAATGCGCGCCCCCGTTCGGCGGTGCTGACGGCTTCGAATTATATTCCGATTGCGAACCTGACTTCCGCCGTAACTTATCCAGACGATGTCACCCAGGTTTCGATTTTTTACCAGGAGTCCGAGAAGCTGGTGGGCTTCCTGCGCACCCAGAGTGAGCCGGGGTTCGTCACGTTTCTGGATGCGATCTCGCACGGGAGCCGTTTTGAAACGGCGCTGTCGAGGGGATTTGGGGACCGCTTTACGAGCCTGGACGCGCTGGATCGGGAATTCGTGGTTTACGCGCAACGGCCGTATCAGCCGCTGGCGGGCAATTAGCTGGGCGGCGCTCTGCCTGCTGGCTCCCCTCTCCTGCTTTGCGCAACGGCCGTTTGCCACGCCGGCGGGTCCGGCGGCGACGCCGTTCCGGGGGTTCTCTGATACGGGCGGGCCGTCGGAAACGGCGGACGAGCCGGAGCCGGCGCTGGTGGAGAAGCCGTTCGATCAATTATCCAACCAGGAAATCAATGAGTTCGGCCGCAAAGCGCTGGCAATCCGTCCGAACGAATGGAAGCACGCGGAGACGGACAATTTCATCCTGCATTATCGCCGCGTGACGGAAGCGAAGAAAGTGGCGCGGGAGGTCGAGTACGATATCAAGTTCGTGGCGACGGCGCTCGGGGCGGCCAAAGATCGGTACCAGAAGAAGTCGCACGTTTATATTTTCGAGGATGAGGCGGAGTGGAAGCGCTTTCTGGCCCAGACGACGGTGGCTCCATGGGCGGTGAGTTTCGCCCGCGGGGACGATCTTTTCCTGAATCTGCGGAACCAGGAAGGGATGGCGTTTGACTCGCGGACGCTGGCGCACGAGACGACGCACGCCGTGGTGGCGCGGCTCTACCCGCGCACGGAATGGCCGCTCTGGCTCAACGAGGGGCTGGCGGAATACATGGGCGCGGCAAGCGTGGCGACACGGAAGAACCAGACGATCAAACGCCACGAGCATACGCTGAATTTCGCCTCGATGTCGCTGGATCAAATCCAGGAGATCAAGGTGTACCCGCAGGACCCGGTCGAGGTGGCGCAGCTCTACGAGACGGCGGAAAAGCTGATCCGCTTTATCATGACGGAGCTGCCGAAGGACCGGTTCACGCGATTCATCGACGCGGTGCTGGGCGGCAAGTCGCTGGGCGACGCACTGCTTTACGTTTACCCGGACAAGCTGGTGTCGTATGACGACTTCCAGAAGAAGTTCGCCCGGTTCACCAAATAGCCATGCCCGCTCCCAGGAAATCCAAGGCCGCCGCTCCCGCTCCGAAGAAAGGGGCGGTGCGCGCGGTCGCCGGCTCGGACGAGGCGGAGGTCAAACGGCGCGCCGCCGCACTGGCGGAGGAAATGGCGGGGCCGGACGCGGGGGAATTCGGGCGGGACGTGATCGACGGGACGGCGGACAACGCCGACCAGGCGGCGGGGCGCATCGACGAGACGCGGCAGGCGCTGTTGACGCTGCCTTTCTTTGGCGGGGAAAAACTGGTGTGGCTGAAGAATGCGAATTTCCTTGCGGACACGGTGCTCGGGCGGTCGACGGCGGTGGCGGAGGCGCTCGAGCGGCTGCAGGAGACGCTCGCCGAAGGGCTGCCGGGCGGGGTGAAGTTTCTGCTTAGCGCAATCGACGCGGACAAGCGGCGGAGCTTTTACAAGGCGCTCGGGAAGGCGGGCGACATCGAGGTTTTCGACAAGGCGGACACGTCGCGCGGCGGCTGGGAGGAAGCGGCGGGGACGACGATCCAGACGCGGGCGCGCGAGCAGGGGCTGCGGATGAGCGCCGAGGCGGTCGAACTGCTGGCGATGCAGACCGGGGGGGATTCGCGCCAGGTGGACAACGAGCTTGAGAAAATCGACCTCTACCTCGGAGCGGGCCGGCGGGAGGCGACGGTCGAGGACGTGCGGGCGCTGGTGCCGCTGTCGCGCTCCGGAGTGGTCTTCGAGTTGGGCAACGCGCTGGCCGCGCGGCAGACGAGCCGCTGTTTCGCGCTGGTCGAGCAATTGCTCAAACAAGGGGAGAGCGCGGTGGGCATCCTGCTGGTGGCAATCGTGCCGACGGTGCGAAGCCTTCTGCTGGTCAAGGACCTGATGCAACGGCACCGGCTCAGCGCGCCGCAAGCGCCGTGGTTTTTCAACAGCACGCTCAACAAGCTGCCCCCGGAAGCGACCGAGCATCTGCCGCGGAAAAAGGACGGCACGATCAACGCCTACGTGCTGGGCCTGGCGGCTGCGCATGCGAAACGCTTCGAGATGGGCGAACTGCGGGAATTGCTCGATGCATGCTTGGCGGCCAACGTGCGACTGGTGACCACCGGGCTGGATGAACGCGTGGTGCTGGCGGAATTGATCGGGCGGGTGGCGAAGAGGTGAGAACCCAATCCCTTTATGAAAGACCCTATCGTTCAGATCAAACAGGCATTCAACCGGGCGCAGAGTATTGCGGCGGATTGGATCGAGCGCTTTAACGCGGAACTGGAATTTGCAGCGCAGCTGGCGGAGTGGCATCCGGCGCAGGCGAAGAAGTGGCAGCCGCTGATTGGGAAAGCAGCGCAATTGGTTCACGAGGCTTCGCTGGCCGGGGAAACCTCACGCATTGAGTCGGCGGCAAAGGAGGGGGAGAAGATACTGGCTCCGCTGGCCGCGACGGCTAAGTCATATAGAATACATCTCGCCGGGCATGCGCATATCGACATGAACTGGATGTGGTCGTGGCCGGAAACGGTGGCGATTGTAAATGACTCGTTCACGACGGTGCTCACGCTTTTGGAGGAATTCCCGGAGTTTCACTTTACCCAGAGCCAGGCCAGCATTTACGCGATTGTCGAAAAATATAACCCGGCGATGCTTGCCCGCATCGCGCGGCATGTGAAGGAAGGCCGCTGGGAAGTGGCGGCCAGCCATTGGGTTGAGAATGACAAGAATATGTCCGGGCCGGAAAGCCTGGCGCGGCACCTTCTTTATACGCGGGATTACATGAGGAAGCTCTTCGGGCTGAGCCCGGAGGATGTTCCAATCGATTGGTGCCCGGATACTTTCGGCCATCCGGCGACGATGCCAAGTTACCTCGCGCGGGGCGGCGTTCGCTATGCCTATCTGCACCGGCCCGGCAATGAGACCTCGCGAAAGCCGTGCGCATTTTGGTGGAAGGCTGCCGACGGCGCGAAGGTGCTCGTCCGCAATGACATGGTGGCGGCCTATAATGGCGTGCTCAGACCGGACACTCTTATGGATTGCATTCGCCTTATGGTGCGGGAAGTTAATCTGCCAGTGGCGATGTATGTCTACGGAGTGGGCGACCACGGGGGCGGCCCTACCCGGCGGGATTTGCTTCGCGGGCGGGACATGGCGGGGTGGCCTATCTTCCCGAAGTTGATATTTTCAAAGGCAAAGACGTTTTTCGAAGAACTCGAAAAGGTCGCCGCGGGCCTGCCCGTGCTTGAGGAGGAGTTGAACTTTGAAGTTACCGGTTGTTACACGACGCAATCACTTATCAAGAAGTCCAACCGGCTCGGGGAGAATCGCCTGGTGGATTTGGAGCTGGTTACCGCGCTTTCGTGGGCCATCTGGGATCGGCCGGTTCCGGACGACCACCTTGAAGAGGGCTGGCGGAATGTGCTGTTCAATCACTTTCACGACATACTTCCGGGGTCCGGAGTGCATGATACCCGCACTTATTCGCATGGGTTATTCCAGCAGGTCATGGCTTCGACGAGCATCCTGGAAACAGAGAGCTTGAGGCACCTGGCATCGAAGGTGGATACGTCATCTTATGCCGGAGACGAGGAAGAATCGCTGCCCGCGTCAAGGGTTTCATCGGGCCTGGGAGCCGGGTCGGGAATCGACGGCTCCGATGGCGCGATCAGTTCGGCGGAACGGAGCGGGGGGCACGGGAACCGTCCGTTTATGATCTTCAATCCCACGGCTTATGAGCGGAGCGAGGTGATCGAATTCAAAGTTTGGGATAACGCGGCTCCGGGGGAGCCGGATCCGTTTGATAAGAGGCAATTTTCAATTCAAGGCCCCGACGGGAAACAGGTTCCGGCGCAGGTCGTCGGCTCGAGCGGAAACTGCTGGGGACATCAGTTCGTGACGCTGGCCGCGCCTGTAACTGCACCCGCGCTGGGTTATACGACTCTTGCCGTCATTGAAAAGAAGACCGAGGAGAAAACGGCTCCGGCGGTCCGGCACCTGGGCCGCACCCATCATTGTTTTTACCTTAAGAATGAGCGGGAGCCAGAAGGTTTGGAAAATGAATACCTCAGTGTCGAGTTCGATATGGCGACGGGAGGAATCCGTTCCCTGGTTGACCGGAAGAACGGTGTCGAGTTGATTTCGCCCGACGCGCCGTCGCCGGCTTTTGAGTACGCGACGGAAGTGCCGCATTCCATGACGGCGTGGGTGATTGACCATCATGGCGCGATCGAATACCCGGTGATGACAGGATATAAACGCGCAGCCACCGGGCCGCACAAGGTTAGCTTTGAGGCAATGTTCCGCATCCGTGAATCCGACTTTACGGTGGTCTATGAATTGCGTGCGGGCGAGCCGCGTTTGTACATTCATATTACCGGAACGTGGTTTCAACGCGGAACGGGCGAAACAGGAATCCCCACGCTGCGGCTGGCTTTCCCGCTGGCGCTGGATCAGGCGAAGGGCACTTATGAGATACCATTCGGCGCACTGGCGCGGACCTTCGATCGGGGCCAGGAACTCCCGGCGCTCCAATGGGCGGGAGTTACAGGGAAAGCGGGGGACAAGGAGGCCGGGCTGCTTCTGCTGAATGATTCCAAGCATGGTTATTCACTTGATGGAAGCACGCTCCGCCTGACTTTGATCCGGGCAAGTTATGACCCCGATCCGTTGCCGGAGATTGGCAGG
>Ga0302319_10025624_pt1 | contig 10429 bp, 8 predicted proteins | sample Bog_T0_2_FD_203319 | JGI IMG/M metagenome (GOLD analysis project Ga0302319, IMG submission 203319) | Peat permafrost microbial communities from Stordalen Mire near Abisko, Sweden - Bog_T0_2 | ecosystem: Environmental > Terrestrial > Soil > Wetlands > Peat | place: Sweden: Abisko, Stordalen Mire...
CGGCGCGCGGGCCCGCTTCGGCGCGATCTCGACCTCTTTATGCGGCGAGGCCTGCATTGCCTCGACGAGCGCCGCCCCGGTTCGCTCGCCTTTCAGACGGCGGAATTCGTCGGCGGCGACGACCACGACCTCTTCGCGGCCGCGAACGGTGACAAGCTGCGGCCCCTCGCTGCGGGCCCTGCGCACCAGCTCGCTGAATCGCGCTTTGGCGTCCTGCAGCAGCCATTCGCCGGGCCGCCGCGGCGCGCGCGAGGAACGCGTCAATCTAGTCATGCTGACTAGATATCACGAACGCGCCAGAACCGGCAAGGGCGGCCCGCCCCCTACCCATCGCCGCCCCGCCGACCTATATCCGGCTCTCGATCGTTTCTCCCCGCAACCGTCCGGAGCCGCAAGCGCTTGACCGCCATGACCGACGCGAGCCTCGACAAGATCCCCGTCACCGTCCTCACCGGCTACCTCGGCGCCGGCAAGACGACGCTGCTCAACCGCATCCTGTCCGAGCCGCACGGCAAGCGCTATGCGGTGATCGTCAACGAATTCGGCGAGATCGGCATCGACAACGAGCTGGTCGTCGGCGCCGACGAAGAAGTGTTCGAGATGAACAACGGCTGCATCTGCTGCACCGTTCGCGGCGACCTGATCCGCATCATCGAAGGGCTGATGCGGCGCAAGGGCAAGTTCGACGCGATCATCGTCGAGACGACCGGCCTCGCCGACCCGGCGCCGGTCGCCCAGACCTTCTTCGTCGACGATGACGTGCGCGGCGTGGCCCGGCTCGACGCGGTCGTCACCGTCGCCGACGCCCAATGGCTGAGCCAGCGGCTGCGCGATGCGCCCGAGGCGAAGAACCAGATCGCCTTCGCCGACGTCATCATCGTCAACAAGACCGACCTCGTCTCGCCAGCCGAGCTGCGCGAGGTCGAGGCGCGCATCCGCGCGATCAACCCCTACGCGCGGCTGCATCGCGCCAATCGCTGCGACGTCAAGATCGAAGACGTGCTGGAGCGCCGCGCCTTCGATCTCGACCGCATCCTCGACATCGAGCCGGAATTCCTCACCGTCGAGGATCACGACCATGATCACGATCACGACGACGGCCATCACCATCACGGCGGCCTGAAGCACTATCACGACGAGGACATGCAATCGATCGCGGCGAGACTCGAAGGCGATCTCGACCCTGACAAGTTCATGCCGTGGATCAACCGCCTCACCCAGGAGCGCGGCCCCAACATTTTGCGCAGCAAGGGCATCGTCGCCTTCAAGGGCGACCCCAAGCGGTTCGTCTTCCAGGGCGTGCACATGATGCTCGACGGCGAGCCGCAGCGCGACTGGAAGCCAGGCGAGAAGCGCGAGTCGAAGGTCGTCTTCATCGGCCGCGACCTCGACGAGGCGGCGATCCGCGAGGGTTTCCTCGCCTGCGCCGCCTGAGCGGCCTGGGCGCCGCATCATGGTCGAACCGACCTCATCGCTGACCGCCCATCTGCGATCGTTCGCCGCTGGCGCGCCGGCCGTCGCCGCCGCCTTCATCGGCGGCGAGCCGGCCCTGGCGCTCGCCGACGGCGCCGTCGTCATCGGCGATCCTGGGGCGGAGCGGCGCGTCGCCGCCCACCCGGACGGCGCGATCCTCGTCGTCGCGCGCGATGGCGACAGCCTGCTGACGGGCGGCGACGACGGCCGCGTCGTCAGAACCTCCGCCGACGGCGGCCTCGAAGAGATCGCCGAGGAAAAGGGCCGCTGGATCGACGCGCTGACCGCGCAGGCCGGCGCGATCGCCTGGGCGGCCGGCAAGCAGGCGCGCGCCCGCGACGCCGCCGGCGCGGTGAAGTCCTGGGCCGCGCCGACCACAGTGCGCGGCCTCGCCTTCCTGCCCAAGGGCTATCGGCTGGCGCTCGCCCATTACAATGGCGCGTCGCTGTGGTTCCCCAACGCCGCCGCCGCGCCGACAATGCTCGAATGGAAGGGCTCGCACCTCGACGTCTCGGCCTCGCCCGACGGCCGCTTCCTCGTCACCTCGATGCAGGAGAACGCGCTGCACGGCTGGCGGATCGTCGACGCGCGCAACATGCGCATGACCGGCTACCCCGCCAAGACGCGCGCTCTGTCGTGGTCGCACGACGGCCACTGGCTGGCGACCTCCGGCGCCGACGCCTGCGTCGTCTGGCCGTTCAAGGACAAGGACGGGCCGATGGGCAAGGCGCCGCGCGAATGCGGCGTGCGCTCGGCTCGGGTCGTCAAGGTCGCGTTTCACCCGCGCGCCCTGGTGGTGGCGATCGGCTATTCCGACGGCATGGCGCTGCTGTGCCGGCTGGTCGACGCAGCGGAAATCCTGGTGCGCGCGCCGGGCGGCGGCGCCGTCAGCGCGCTCGGCTGGGACGCGACCGGCGCACGGCTGCTGATCGGCCTCGACGACGGCGACGCCGGCCTGCTGACGCTGCCGGCGTGAGCGATGCGGCCGCATGAGTTCCCCTCTCCCCGCCTGCGGGGAGAGGGGAGTTGGACAGAGAAAGGAACCGCCATGGACTCCAGTTCTTCGCCCCTGATGCAACCCTTCCAACTCGGCGATCTCACTTTGCCCAACCGCGTCGTCATGGCGCCGCTGACGCGCAATCGCGCTGCGCACGGCTCCGACGTCCCCAGCGATCTCGCCGCGACCTATTATCGCCAGCGATCGAGCGCCGGGCTGATCATCTCCGAAGGCACGCAGATCAGCCGGCAGGGTCAGGGCTATGTCTGGACGCCCGGGATGTACAGCGAGGCTCAGATCGAAGGCTGGCGCCGCGCGACCGACGGCGTGCATGAGGCGGGCGGCCGCATCTTCGCCCAACTCTGGCACGTCGGCCGCATTTCGCATGTTTCGTTGCAGCCGAACGGCGGCGCGCCGGTCGCGCCGTCGGCGATCCGCGCCAACACCCGCACCTTCATCGAGAGCGGCTTTTCCGAAGTCTCCGAGCCGCGCGCCCTCGAGACGGCGGAGATCGCCGGAATCGTCGCCGATTTCGCCAACGCCGCCGCCAACGCCAAGCGCGCCGGCTTCGACGGCGTCGAGGTGCACGGCGCCAATGGCTATCTCGTCGACCAGTTCCTGCGCGACGGCTCCAACAAGCGTGTCGACGCCTACGGCGGATCGATCGAGAACCGCGCCCGCTTCGCGCTCGAGATCGTCGACGCGCTCGCCAAGGTGTGGCCCGCCTCGCGCATCGGCATCCGCATCGCGCCGGTCAGTCCAGCCAACGACGTCGCCGATTCCAATCCGGCGGCGACCTTCGGCCATCTCGTCGCCAAGCTGTCGGAGCGCAAGATCGGCTATATCCATGTCATCGAGGGGGCGACGCAAGGCGACCGCAACATCGCGCCGTTCGACTGGGGCGCGCTGCGGCGCGCGTTCTCCGGCGCCTATGTCGCCAACAACGGCTACACGCGCGAGCTGGCCGATGAGGCGCTCGCCGCCGGCAAGGTCGATCTCGTCGCCTTCGGCCGGCTGTTCATCGCCAATCCCGATCTGGTCGAGCGCCTGCGCCGCGGCGCCGAACTGGCGGCCGGCGACCGCGCGACGTTCTTCGGCGGCGGCGCGAAGGGCTACACCGATTATCCGGCGATGGGCGAGGCGTAGACGGCGAGCAGGCGCGCAGGCATTGGATTTAGCGGCTCATGCCCAGCGTACTAGAATTGTGTACGGGCCGGAATGATCCGGCCGCTCAAGGACAAGCGGACCGAGGCGCTCGCCGCCGGTCGAGCGCCGCGTTCTGTTCCTTCGGACGTCGCTCGGCGCGCGGTGACGAGACTGTTCTTGTTGGATACGGTTACGCGTCTTGAAGACTTGCGCATTCCGCCTAGCAATCGATTAGAAGCGCTGGCGGGAGAACGGCGTGGACAACATTCGATTCGCGTGAATGACCAATGGCGACTTTGCTTCGTTTGGCGCGACGGCGACGCCTGCGAAGTCGAATTCGTCGACGATCATTGAGGACATGACGATGGCGACGACGATCCCGATGCCCCACCCCGGAGTCGTGCTGCGCGAAGAGTTTCTCGAGCCGATGGGCGTGTCGGTCTACGCGCTCGCCAAGGCAATCCACGTCACGCGCAGCCGCATCAACGAAATTTGCCGCGGGCGGCAGGCGATTTCAGCCAACATCGCCCTGCATCTCGGTCGTTTCTTTGGCGTCGACCCGCAATGGTTCATGAACATGCAGGCCAAGTACGACCTCTATGTTCTGGGCCAAAGACTTGGCGAAGAACTGGCGCGCATCGCGCCGCGATCGGCCGCCTGACGCGCCCGAGCCCTTTCAGCCCCCCGCGCCGTCGCCCGCGCCTTCGGCGGCGAGCGTCTCTTCGTCGGCCGACATGACGTTGCCGCGCCAGACGAAGCGGGCGTTCATCCAGCCGCTCAGCCACAACGCCGGCAACAGCGCATCGCGCGCCATCCAGGCGGCAGGCGACGACCAGGCGAGCGGCCAGCCGGCGGCGGCGGCGAGCGCCGCTTCGGCGCCGTACCAGATCGCCGCCGCGAGCATGACCGCCGCCGGCGCGCCCAGGCCGAGCTCCTCGGCGCCGATACCCGCCGCGGCGAGCGTCAGCAGGCTGGTGGTGACGATCTCGGGCGCGAAATAGAGCGGGAAGGTCGCGCGCCGCAGCCGCGCCCAGCGCACCTGCCGCGCCCAGACGTCGCGCAGGCGCCGGACGCCGAGCGGCTGCTTCGACGGCGGGCTGGCGAGATGGGAGCGCAAGCCGGCGCGGTGGACGAGCTTGGTCGAGGCGGCGTCTTCGGCGATCTCGGCCCCGAGCGCTTCGACGCCGCCGCACGCCTCGAGAACGTCGCGCCGCCACAGCATCGTCTTGCCCTGGGCGAAGCCGAAGCCGATCGCCTCGGCGGCATATTGCCAGCGCGCCTGGTAGGTGTTGAGGAACGCGCATTCGATCTCGGCGGCGAAGCTCGCGGGCCGCGCGCCGAGCGGCGGAGCGCAGACGATGCCGGTGTCGGCGCGCCAGCGCTGCATCAGCCGCTGGATATAGTCGCGCGGCATGAGCACGTTGGAATCGGCGATGACGATCCAGTCGCGCCGCGCCGCCTTCCAGCCCTTGACGACGTTGTTGAGCTTGGGATTGGCGCTGACGCGGTCGTCGCCGATCAGCAGGCGTGAAGGAATTTCGCGATGTGCGGCGATGGCGCGCCGGACGATCGGCGCGATCGGATCGGCGGCGTCGGCGACGCAGAAGATGATTTCGTAATCGGGATAATCGAGGGCGAAGACCGAGGCGAGCGTCGCTTTCGAGAACGCCTCGACCCCGCACATCGGCTGGACGATGGCGACCGGCGGCGCGTCGGCGGGCGCGGCAAGCGGCTTGCCGCCGCGGCGGCAGCGGGCGGCGGCGATGGCGGCGCTGAAGACGTGCAGGGCGAGGCCGCCGCCAGCCAATCCGGCGGCCAGGGCGGAGATCGTCATCGGGCTCCCCAGACGGTTTCGCGCCGCGAATCGGCGGTCGGTCGATATTGCCGGGTCTTGGCGACGCTTCTATGAAGGCGCATGGCCGCCAACCCCACTGTCCGCTTCGCCCCCTCGCCGACCGGGTTCATCCATATCGGCAACGCCCGCACCGCGCTGATCAACTGGCTCTACGCCCTGCGCGCCGGCGGGCGGTTCGTCCTGCGCTTCGACGACACCGACCTCGAACGGTCGCGGCGCGAATACGCCGACGCGATCGAGACCGACCTCGCCTGGCTCGGAATCGTCCCCGACCTCAAATGCCGCCAGTCGGAGCGAATGGCGCTCTACCAAGCGGCGGCCGAGACGCTGAAGCGGGCGGGCCGGCTCTATCCCGCCTACGAGACGGCCGAGGAGCTCGACCGCCGGCGCAAGCGCCAGCAGGCGCTGGGCAAGCCGCCGATCTATGACCGCGCCGCGCTCAAGCTCAGCGACGCCGAGCGCGCCGCGCTCGAAGCGCAGGGGCGCAAGCCGCACTGGCGCTTCAAGCTCGAGGCCGGCGTGGTGCGGTGGAACGACGCCGTGCGCGGCCCGAGCCATATCGACTGCGCCTCGCTCTCCGATCCGGTGCTGGCGCGCGAAGACGGCAGCTACCTCTATACGCTGCCCTCGGTGGTCGACGACATCGACCTCGGCGTCACCCAGGTCATCCGCGGCGACGACCACGTCACCAACACGGCGGTGCAGATCCAGATCTTCGAGGCCCTGGGGGCCGCGGCGCCGGCCTTCGGCCACCACAACCTGCTCACCGACGCCGGCGGCGAAGGCCTGTCGAAGCGTAGCGGCGCGCTGTCGATCCGCTCGCTGCGCGAAAGCGGCGTCGAGGCGCTGGCGGTGGCGGCGCTGGCGGTGCTGGTCGGCTCGGCCGAGGCGGTCAGGCCGATCGCCTCGCTCGCCGAACTCGCGCAAGGCTTCGACCTCGCCGACATTTCGCGCGCCGCGGCGCGTTTCGACGAAGCCGAACTCAGGGCGCTGTCGGCGCGCGTGCTGCATCACCTGCCCTTCGCCGCCGTGCGCGAAAGACTGGAGGGGCTCGCGATCGCCGGGCCGCTGGCCGAGCCGTTCTGGACGGCGACGCGCGGCAACCTCGCCCGGTTGGACGAAGCGGCGGAATGGTGGGGCGTCGTTCACGGCGCGGTCGCGCCGATCGTCGAGGACCATGGCTTTCTCGCCGAGGCGGCCGCCTGCCTGCCGCAAGAGCCGTGGGACGGAAAGACCTGGAGCGCGTGGACAGCGACGCTGAAATCGCGCACCGGCCGCAAGGGTCGCGATCTCTATCATCCGCTGCGGCTGGCGCTGACGGGGCGCGAATCGGGGCCGGAGCTCGCCGCCCTGCTGCCGCTGATCGGCCGCCTCAGAGCGTCGGATCGATTATCCGCACCTTCCGCTTGACGCCGTCGGGGCCGACCGACTCGGTCGTCTGACCCTGCCCCTCGCCGTATTTGGCGCCGGTCTGCGCTTCGCCGCCGGCGATGCCCGAGGCTTCGCGGCTGATCGTCGCCGCCTGCTGGCTCAGCGCGTCGACGGCGGGGTCGGCGGTTTGCGCGGCCGGCGTCGCCTTGGCTTTGGCCTTGGCGTCGAATCTCGGTCGCGACAGTTCGAGCGATTTCTCCGGCGTGACGAACACGTCGCCCTTCGATTCGCGCCCGAGCTTGGCTTCGGCGCCGGCGAGCGCCTCGGCCCAGCTCTCGCCCTTGCGCTTGCACGAGCAGGTCGGATCGAGGCTCGTGCGGTATTTCAGCGCGTTGGGGCTGTCCATGTACTTCGCGCCGTTGAGCGACACCGCCTGTTCGATCTGGCCCGAGGGCGGATAGGTGTAGAGCGCGACGTCGGCGTTGGGGCAGAGCGCGCGGCACATATCCTCGAGCCCGCCGAGACGTCCCTGGCTCGCCGAATAGGAGACCGGGAAGAACGAGCCGTCGCAGGTGCGCACGCACACCGCCTTCGAGCCGGCCTGGGCTTCGTTGCTGTCGGGCTGATCGGGGTTCAGCGGCAGGGTCTGAACGTCGCTGGGCTGACGGGCGATCGTGCCGAAGATCGCGTCGAGGAAGTTGGCGGGCTGCTGCTGCGGCTGCGGCTGCGGCTGCTGGCCGGCCGTGCACTGGGCGCTGAAGCGGGCGATCAGGTCGCCGCGTCCGCCGGGGCCGCCGCCGGCGCGCTGCTGCAGCTCGTCGAGATTGGCGCGCATGCGGCCGACCTGGCCGTTGATTTCGCCGCATTGGGGCGGCGGGGCCGCGCCGAAGAACAGGAATTGGCGACGGTCGCAGCCGATCGACTTGGCGTAGGCGACGGTGCGGTCGAGTTCGGCGCGCTGCCGGTCGGCGGCGGCCTGATATTGGCCGCCTGAATCGCCCCGCGAAGCGTCGGCGATCGCCACGCGCAACCGCTCGCAGTCGGCGCTCAACTGTTGCGCCGAGACGCGGCCGACGAACACGGCGCCGGCGGCCGCCGCCAAAACCAGTCCAAAGGCGACGCGGCGGGCGATGGTCTCGATCGTGCGTTTGCTCATGCCGCTGCTCTGCTGGCCCCAGTCTTCGGTCGGCGCGGGCGTGAGACGCCAACGCTGCAGGAAAAGCCGGCCGACGCGCCCCTATGGCGGGACAACGCGGCGACATCATGGCCCGCTTCCGCCGGCGCGCCGGGCTTGTAAGCATTTTTTCGCCGCCGCGCCATAGGGGCGCCCAATCGCGACTGGCCGCGACGGCCGCGCTTGGGCATAGTCCTCGGCGATGAGCGATTCTGACGTCCCCGGCGCCAATGCGCCCGAATTCTCGGTCAGCGAGTTGTCGAGCGCCCTCAAGCGGGCGATCGAGGACCGCTTCGGCTATGTGCGGGTGCGCGGCGAGATCTCCGGCTATCGCGGCCCGCACTCGTCCGGCCACGTCTATTTCTCGCTCAAGGATTCCAGCGCCCGCCTCGACGCGGTGATCTGGAAGGGCGTGTTCGGGCGCATGCGCATCAAGCCCGAGGAAGGGCTCGAGGTCGTCGTCACCGGCAAGATCACCACCTTTCCCGGCAAGTCCGCTTATCAGATCATCGTCGAATCGCTGGAGCCGGCGGGCGTCGGCGCGCTGATGGCGCTGTTGGAGGCGCGACGGCGCAAGCTGACCGAAGAGGGGCTGTTCGACGCCGCGCGCAAGCAATTGCTTCCCTACATGCCACGCGTCATCGGCGTCGTCACTTCGCCGACCGGGGCGGTGATCCGCGACATCCTGCATCGCCTCGCCGATCGCTTTCCGGTTCACGTGCTGGTGTGGCCGGTGCGGGTGCAGGGAGAGACTTCGGCGGCCGAGGTCGCGCAGGCGATCCGCGGCTTCAACGGGCTGGCGCCGGGGGGCGCGATTCCCCGGCCGGACCTGATCATCGTCGCGCGCGGCGGCGGCTCGCTCGAAGACCTGTGGAGCTTCAACGAGGAGATCGTAGTGCGCGCCGCGGCGGAGAGCGACATCCCGCTGGTCTCCGCCGTCGGCCACGAGACCGACTGGACGCTGATCGACCACGCCGCCGATCTGCGCGCGCCGACGCCGACCGCCGCGGCGGAACTGAGCGTGCCGGTGCGCGCCGAACTGCTGGCGACGCTCGCCGACCTCGGCGGACGGATCGCCGGCGCGGCGTTGCGGCTCGCCGAGCGCCGGCGCGGCGAGTTTCGCGCGTTGACGCGCGCGCTGCCGTCGGGCGAAGCGATTCTCGCCGCGCCGCGCCAGCGCCTCGACGCCGCGCGCGTCGCCCTGCACGCGCGGGCGCGGGCTGGCTTCGACGCGCGGGCGCTGGCGCTCGCCCATCTATCGCGCCGGCTGGCGCGGCAATCGCCGCAGGCGCGGCTCGCCGGGCTCGCCGAGCGCCGCCGCGGCCTTGCGCAGCGGCTGGCGCGCGCCGGCGCGACCTTGACCGAGCGGCGCGCCGACCGCCTCGTCGCCGCCGCGCGCCGGCTCGCCGCCGCCGCGCAAGGCGAAAGCCGCCGCGGACAGGAGCGCGCGCGTTCGCTCGGCCAGCTCGAAGGCCGGCTGCGCCGCGCGCTGTTCGAAGCGCAGCGCCGACGCGGCGAACGCGTGGCGAGAGCCGAGCGGATGTTTGCGGCGGTCAACTATACAAGCGTGCTGGCGCGCGGCTTCACGCTTGTGCTCGACGCGACGGGCGTTCCGATAGCCCACGCCGGCGCGATCGCGCCGCACCAGGCGCTGCGCATACGATTCGCCGACGGCGAAATCGGCGCAACCGCCGACGGCCCCGGCGAGCCGCACGCAAAACGCGGCAAGGCGCGCTCGGCCAAGGACGACCAGGGGTCGCTGTTCTAACAAGGCGGAGCTCTGAGACGAGCCCTTGACGCCCTTAACCGTGTCATTCCCGCGAAAGCGGGAATCCAGTGGGGATAGGGCGCATCGGCCCCCAAGTCTGGATTCCCGCTTTCGCGGGAATGACATCGCTTAGGATTGTACAAAGTCGCGTCGTCCGCTGGAGTCGGTCGGCCGTCAGCGCGGCGAGGCCGCGGCGAGACCCGTGCCGGCTTCGAGCGTCGGCGCGGAGCGCCAGCCGCGCGGCGCGAGCGGCGTCGCCGCGCGCGTTTCGCCGCCGACGAACGCGCCATCCAGCCACACCGGCAGCATCGCCCCGAGCCACAGAGCGACGGCGCGGTCGTAGCGGAACCAGCCCTCGAGGTGCTCGGACCGCGGCTGCGCGCCGGGCCGGTTGAGCCGTTCGGCCCCGCGCGTCGTCCAGCGGCAGATCATCGCGTAGGTGACCTCCGGGTGGAACTGCAGCGCCACCGCGCGCGACCCGAAGGCGAAGGCCTGATTGGGAAATTCGCCGTCGCTGGCCGCCAGCAGCCGCGCGCCGCGCGGCAGCTCGAAGCCGTCGCAATGCCAATGATAGACGTGGCGCGGGAATGGCGCCGCGCACAAACGGTTGGCGTCCGGCGTCGGCGTCACCCGATAATAGCCGAT
>Ga0302319_10025625_pt1 | contig 10429 bp, 9 predicted proteins | sample Bog_T0_2_FD_203319 | JGI IMG/M metagenome (GOLD analysis project Ga0302319, IMG submission 203319) | Peat permafrost microbial communities from Stordalen Mire near Abisko, Sweden - Bog_T0_2 | ecosystem: Environmental > Terrestrial > Soil > Wetlands > Peat | place: Sweden: Abisko, Stordalen Mire...
TTTTGAAGACATGATGCAAATCACCGAGGAGCTCATCAGCTCCTTGGTTTTCAAAATGTACGGCACTTATAAGATTAATTATCAGGGCCAGGAGATTGATTTTACAACCCCTTGGGAACGCCGCTCCTTTGCGGGAGTGGTCAAAGAACATTTTGATATCAACCCGGAAGATACGGCAGAAGCCATGTTGGAGAAAGTTAAGGCCAAGAAGTCCGGTTCCTTTAAACTTGATAAGCTCACACGCTCCGCCATCATGAAAATCGTCGAGGATGTTTTGGATGAAAAACAATCTGCTAATCCTGTATTCATGTTAGATTATTTCACCTTTTTGTCACCCTTGGCCAAGGCCAAGCCGGACAATCCTGCGGTGGCCCAGCGCTTTGAATTTTTTATCGCAGGCATGGAAGTAGGTAATGCTTATTCTGAGCTTAATGACCCACAAGAGCAGTACAAGCGCTTGGTGGCCGACCTGGATGATGATGTGGAAACAGGCAATCGCACCATCGACGAAGATTTCGTCCGAGCCTTGGAATATGGCATGCCCCCAGCCGGTGGTTTGGGCATAGGGATCGACCGTTTGGTCATGCTACTGACAGATTCAGCATCAATCAGGGACGTGATTCTGTTCCCTTTGATGAAGCCAGAGGCTTAACGACAGCCAAGAAACAGGGAATATTGAAGGCGGAGCAATAAAAAAACTGTCATCCCCGAATGTTTTAGTCGGGGATCTAGATGTTAATAAGTTGAATTATTATATTCGCAAGAATGTTGCTGAAAAGGATCTATGAATTTTGAGTGGTGGCTAACTTTTCGTTATTTGAAGGCCAAGAAGGATAAGTTTCTCTCGGTCATCAATTTTGTCGCGATCGCCGGCATCGCTATTGGCGTCATGGCTTTGATCGTTGTCATTGGTGTCATGACGGGCTTTGATCACGATTGGCGTGAAATGATCGTAGGGGCCAATGCGCATGTCTTGGTTGAACGCGAAACAGGTGTCAGGAATTACCTGCGCTTGGAACAAAAGCTAAAAAATTTACCAGGAGTTATTGGTGTCACCCCCTATATTCATGGCAATGTTTTCTTAGAGGATGGGACACGGGCCACAAGTTTGATTTTACGCGGGGTTGATCCTGCCAGTGAGGGAGGCGTCACGCGGATTAATAGTTTCCTAGCTCACGGTAAGGTCAGTGATTTACAAGATGATGGAGTCTTGATTGGCAGCCAGATGGCTTCTTTTTATGGTTATAAAGTTGGGGATACGGTCACTATCATCGCTCCAGCGTCGGGTGTAGCGGGTACTGGTTGGCGTTATCAGTTTAAAGTTGGAGGCATTTTTACCTCTGGCCTGTATCAGTATGATATGAGTTTAATCATTGTTAATTTAAGCAGGGCGCAAGAAATCTTTAATATAGGTTCCAGTGTCACAGGCATTGGACTTAAATTAAAAGACCCTGATACCGCGCCTGTGGTTAAAAAAGAAGTTTATAGTTTGATTGGGTTTAGTTATCTGGTGCGTACTTGGATTGAAGATAATTCTTCTTTTTTCGCGGCCCTGGCTTTGGAGAAGTTGACGATGTTTGTGATATTGTCACTCATTGTGCTAGTGGCTTCTTTTAATATCATCAGCATATTAATTGTGACGGTCACAAGCAAGGTCAAGGATATCGGCATTCTTAAATCGATCGGGGCCTCCCGTGCGAGCATACATCGCATTTTTACGCTGCAAGGCTTGGCCTTGGGGGTTATGGGAACCTTTTGGGGGTTTACCGGCGGGGTTGGAATTATTGTTTTACTTAAGAAATATCAATTTATCAAGCTGCCCCAGGACGTTTATTATATTGATCATTTGCCTGTCTTACTCAAGGCAGCAGATGTGGGTTGCATCGTGGGAGCGGCCATGCTCATTACCTATCTCGCAACCATTTATCCAGCACTGAAGGCTGCTAATCTTGAGCCTGTAGATGCTTTGAGGTATGAATAATATGTTAATCGAAGCTGTTAATATACAAAAAGTATATCCCGGCCCATTGCAAGTGCTTAAAGGTGTAGATATTTCCATTGATGCCGGTGAAGTGGTGTCTATCATCGGGCCATCCGGTGCCGGAAAATCGACCTTGCTGCATATTTTAGGAGGATTGGATACACCTAAAGAGGGGCAAGTTATTTTCAATGGTCAGAATTTATATGCCTTGAGCGATATTAAACGTGCCCAAGTGCGTAATACCGACATGGGATTTGTTTTTCAGTCGTACCATTTATTGTCGGAATTATCAGCCCTTGAAAATGTAATCCTGCCTGCCATGATCAAAGAAAATTCAAGAAAAACAAGCATAATCGAATTTGCTGGGTTAAAATTGCTCGAGCAATTAGGATTAGAACCAAGAGCCGCACATAGGCCAAGTCAACTATCGGGTGGAGAACAGCAGAGGGTCGCCATCGCGCGTGCCTTGATGAACGGACCCAAGGTCGTCTTTTGTGATGAACCAACAGGAAACCTGGATTCGGTTAGCGGCCAGATGGTCATGGACACGCTCTTAAACTTAAACAAAACGCACGGGGTAACAGTCGTCATCGTCACCCACGACGAAAAGATAGCTTCAAGAACGCAGCGAGTGATATCGATGAAGGACGGGTTGTTAGAACTACCGTTAGTTGCAAAATAGATTTAATAAAATTGTCATCCCCAAATGTTTTAGTGTAGTGTCATTGCGAGGAGCGTAGCGACGAAGCAATCTTAAATATATAGCTTGGACGGCTGACACCGATATATTTTTTCTGCTAAAATCTGACGTTCACGCTGGTAGCGTGGTTTCCCAATTACTTGGTCACGCAAACGGATTAGCCGAAAGCAACGTTATCAGATTTCTCACGCAGAAAAAACATATCGGCATCAGCCTGAGAATGATCCATTTTTGGGGTATAGTTCTGATTGGGGAATTTATAATGAAAAAGATTTTAATTATGATTATTCTGGGGGCCTTTATAAATGGTGTAGCTTTTGCTCAAGATACTATAAAAACAAACATGACCAAAGAGCAAGTCATAGATATAGCTAGAAAAAAAGTTCCTGAAAGTGCTTCGGGCTCAATATTAGCTCTTAATCTTGATAAAACTTTAGATTTAGATCCTTATTTTGTTGGCGCAGATTTTAAGAGTGGTTTTTGGTATGTAACTTTTACACCAAAAAAAAATTGTTCTAATGGGGTTTGTTGGACAGGTGGCTATTTAGTTCGTGTTAATGATAAGACTGGTCAAGTTATGGGGCCAGAAGCGATTCTGTAATGAGGAATAAGTATTAATATTTATTTTTCTGCTTCTAGAAATTAAAAATTGAAATTGCGGCGGGTGGCTCGGAATTGATGTTCGGGGGCGGACGGAGACGGTTCTTTGGGCTAGTTGAGGGAAACCACCAAGAGCTAAGGCTGTGACGTACGCGATTCAATTTGGAGCGTCTGAACAGCAAGTCCGAGCCAGGACCCGCAATAGTTGGTATGGATTCCCGACAGAAACATTCGGGAATGACAAGGAAGCAAGAATATGAAAGGGAGATTATGAAGATTTACCTTAATGGAAAATTAGTGGAAAAGGCTGACGCTCGGGTGTCGGTGTTTGATCATGGGTTTCTTTATGGGGATGGGGCCTTTGAGGGGATTCGCTCATATGGCTCACGTGTTTTTCGCCTAAAGCAGCATATTGATCGTTTGTATGAAACGATGCATACGCTGATGATCGATGCTGGTATGACTAAAAAGCAAATGACGGATGCGGTTGTTGCAACGCTCAAAGCTAATAAGATTAAAGATGGCTATATCCGATTGATCGTCAGCCGCGGTGAAGGTGATTTAGGGTTGGATCCACGCAAATGCTTCGGACGCCCGAGCGTGATTATTATTGCTGATAAAATCACTCTATACCCGGCGGAATTGTATCAAAAGGGGATGGATATCATCACTGTTCCCACCGTCAAGAATCATCCGAATGCGCTTAATCCTCAGCTTAAATCGCTGAATTATCTTAATAATATTTTAGCTAAGATCGAAGCCTCACATTGTGGTTACAATGAAGCGATCATGCTTGAGGCTAATGGGTATATTGGTGAATGCACCGGAGACAATGTGTTCATTTATAAAAACGGAGTGCTTTCGACCCCGCATTTGGGACGACTTAAAGGCATTACGGCTGATGCGATCTTGGAATTAGCCAAGAAATTAAAAATCAATGTATTTGAAGGTTACATAACCCGTCATGAGGTGTATAATGCTGAAGAATGCTTCTTGACCGGAACAGGTGCAGAATTAATACCAATCGTCAAGGTGGATGGTCGAAGCATTGGGGCTGGTGTCCCAGGACCTGTGACTAAAAAACTTTTGAATGCTTTTTATCAACTGGTAAAAAAAGATGGCGTAAAATATGACGTGTGATATTTGTGGAAAGAAAAAAGCAACGGTGCACTTAACAGAGATTGTCGATGAACAAATGTCAGAGATGCATCTGTGTGAAGAATGCGCCCGTCAGAAAAGTGCTCAGATGGAGCAGCAATTTGGTCTCGCTGATCTTTTAGCTGGTTTATCAGATACGAGTAAAACGGCTACTACCAAAGAAGGGGATAAAGCCAGCATCCTCAAATGCTCTCGCTGTGGCTTGCCTTATGAGGATTTTCGTAAATTCGGGCGTTTAGGCTGTGGGGAATGCTATACCTCTTTTAAAGAACATTTAACAGGACTATTACGTAAGATCCATGGTTCTAATAAATATTTAGGCAAGACACCGGCACAGCTTTTAAAAGACCAACCGGCCACAAATGTCGATACCATTACAGCTCTTTTACCATCTGAAACTTTAACAGATTTAAAGCAGCAACTGCACTCGGCCATCGCCGCGGAAGATTTTGAAAAAGCAGCACAAATTAGAGATAAGATTAGAAATTTTGAAAAGGAAGAGGGATAGCTTCCGACTGCCCTGCGGCAGCTTCCGCAGAACCGCTATCAGAGAGTTAATATGCGTATTGAAGAATTGTTAAATCATACAGGTGAATGGCTGCGGGGAACAGGCCCGTCTGCTCATATTGTGATGAGTTCACGCGTTCGTCTGGCGCGCAATTTGGATGCTTGGACATTTCCTGGTAAATCAACCAAAAAAGATTTAGAGGCTGTTCTTAAAGCTTTCGAAGATGCTGTAAATCGTTTAAGCGCCTTAAAAGGATCGACGCTGTTTCAAATGACGGAGCTTGATCAGGTTGACCGTCAAATGCTGGTTGAAAGGCATTTGATGAGCCATGAACATGCCTCCAATCCTGAAGGCAAAGGTCTTTTGGTCACTGCTGAAGAAGTGGTTTCCATTATGGTGAATGAAGAGGATCATTTGCGTATTCAGGTCATGCGCTCTGGTTTAAACTTAAGTGAAGCCTGGGATATTATTAATGCCATCGACGACGTACTGTCTCGCGAGCTAAATTTTGCATTTTTAGAAAGCTGTGGATTCTTGACCGCTTGCCCAACCAATACCGGCACCGCCATGCGGGGCAGTGTGATGATGCATTTACCTGCCTTGGTCATGACCAAGCAGATTAATAAAGTTTTAGCGGCCATATCTAAATTAAGTTTTGCCAGCCGCGGATTTTATGGTGAAGGAACTCAAGCGTCAGGGAATTTCTATCAGATATCCAATCAAGTGGCCTTGGGGCACAGTGAAACCGATATCATACAAAATATAAATGGCCTCATCCGTCAGGTCATTGAACAAGAAGAGCAGGCGCGTCAGGCCTTGCTTTTACAAAATAAACCAATGCTCGAGGATAAAGTTTGCCGTTCCTGGGGCTTACTCCGGACCGCGCGCATTATTTCAAGCCAGGAAGCCATTGAACTTTTTTCCATGGTGCGTTTAGGATTAGATATGGGAATTCTTAAGCACGTCGATCACAAGGCACTTAATGAATTGTTTATCATGATCCAACCAGCCCATTTACAAAAAATAGAAGGTAAAAAATTAAACGCGTTCGAACGCGATACAAAAAGGGCGGCTGTTATCCGCCAGAAGTTAGGCCGTCCATCTAATAATGATTAAGGTATCGGCACCTCCTAATCAATAGGACGACTTAATGGAATTAAAAGGAAGGGGTACAAGATGTTTAATCGATTTACTGAACGTGCTCGCAAAGTTATTGTCTACGCCAAGGAAGAGGCAAGGCGTTTTAATCATGATTATATTGGTACCGAACATTTATTACTAGGCTTAATCCGTGAGGGTGAAGGTGTTGCGGCGGCAGTCTTGCAAAAGCTAGGGCTTGACCTTGAGACCATTAGGCTTGAAGTTGAAAAATTAGTCCAAGCCGGACCTGCCACCCAGGTTGTCGGGGATATTCCTTTTACCCCTCGTTCCAAGAAAGCTCTTGAGCTTTCCGCCGAGGAAGCCCGTGCTTTAGGGCATAATTATATCGGCACCGAGCACTTGCTTTTAGGCCTAGTCAAAGAAGGTGAAGGCATGGCGTATCGCGTGCTTTTAAATCTGGGGCTAGATTTAGGAAAATTGAGAAACGAAGTCATGGAATTGTTGGGTTCCGGCATTCCGGGTTATGGCACACAGCAGCAAGAAACTGTCAAAACAGGAAAGACCCCAGCCATCGACGCCTATGGCCGTAATTTGAATAAATTAGCCAGAGAAGGCAAGTTGGATCCGGTCATCGGCCGTAAGAATGAAATTGAACGTGTCATTCAAATCCTTTCGCGCCGCACTAAAAATAATCCGGTGCTTCTAGGAGAGGCCGGTATTGGTAAAACCGCTATCGTCGAAGGATTAGCCCAGCAGATTGTATCCGGTGATGTCCCGGAATTGCTGCGGGATAAAACTATTGTGGTCTTGGATTTAGCCATGATGATTGCCGGTACCAAATACCGTGGTCAGTTTGAAGAACGCATCAAAGCGGTGATGGATGAGCTCAAGCGTTCCGGGAAAATTGTTCTTTTCATTGATGAGATTCATACGCTGGTGGGTGCAGGTGCGGCTGAAGGCGCCATTGATGCAGCCAATATATTAAAGCCTGCCTTGGCCCGTGGAGAAATCCAATGCATTGGAGCAACTACGCTTGATGAATACCGTAAAAATATAGAAAAAGATGCCGCGCTAGAGCGTCGTTTTCAAACGATCATCGTCGAGCCGCCATCGGTGGAAGAAACGATCCTCATCCTCAAAGGCCTTCGTGATAAATATGAAGCGCATCACAGGGTTAAATATTCGGATGAATCCTTAGAATCTGCAGCGCGTCTTTCAGACCGTTATATTTCGAATCGATTCCTGCCGGATAAAGCTGTAGATATATTAGATGAGGCAGGGGCCAAGGCGCGTTTGCAAGCGATGGTGGTGCCTGATGATATTAAGGCTTTGGAAGAGAGCATCGAGCAATTAAAAAAAGAAAAAGAATCCTATATTAAAATTCAGGATTTTGAGCGCGCGGCCAAGATGCGTGATCAGGAGCGTGATGTGCGTGAGCAATTAGAACTCAAACGCGCCGAGTGGATTCAAAAGCGCGATGATGTTTCTCTCACCATCACCGACGATGATATAGCCCGTGTTGTTTCCCAATGGACCAGGATTCCTTTGATCCGTCTGGAGCAAAAAGAAAGCGATCGCCTGCTCAAGATGGAAGAGCAGATGAAAAAGGCGGTCATTGGCCAGGATGAAGCGGTATCTGCCATTTCACGCGCGGTGCGTCGTTCTCGAGCTGGGATTAAGAACCCCCGACGTCCTATTGGTTCTTTTATTTTCTTGGGACCCACCGGTGTGGGAAAAAGTCTTTTGGCCCGCATCTTATCAGAATTTATGTTTGGTGACAGGGATGCCTTGATCCAGATTGACATGTCCGAATATATGGACAAGTTTAATGTCTCACGTTTAATCGGGGCGCCTCCGGGTTACGTAGGTTATGAAGAAGGCGGTCAATTGACTGAAAAAGTCCGTCGTCGTCCATACTCAGTGATTTTACTCGATGAGATTGAAAAAGCTCATCCTGATGTTTTTAATCTGCTTTTGCAGGTTTTTGAAGAAGGTCAACTCACGGATAGTTTGGGTCGTAAGGTGGATTTTCGTAACACCTTGATTATCATGACCTCCAACGTAGGGGCCGAGCATGTGCGCAACGCTGGTTCTTTGGGTTTTGTGGCGACGAAGGAAGACACATCCTATAACGCCGTCAAGGACCGGTTGCTTAATGAAGTCAAAAAAGCATTTAAACCTGAATTTTTAAATCGTATCGACGATATCATCGTCTTTAGGAATTTAACCAAAGAAGATTTGGCTGAAATCATTAAGATAGAGATCAAGGAAGTCGTTGAGCGCCTTAAAAACAGAGGCATTGATATCAGTTTATCTCCCGAGGCAATGGATTTCTTGATGGAAAAAGGTTTTGATCCGTTATACGGAGCCAGGCCTTTAAAGAGAACCATTCAGCGTTACGTGGAAGATATGCTTTCTGAAGAAATTATTTCAGGTCGATTTAAAGAAGGCAGCAAGGTTACTGTTGTACGTCAAGATGACAATTTGGTACTTGTCTAAATGTTGACTATTCCTGGTGCTTATAGAGCCGGCCTTTCTGCTAAAGGATGGATCCGGTATCTGGGGCAACTGACAGTATTGTTGTCACGCACGGTCGTGTGCGCTTGTACACCTCCGTATAAAGGGTATCGCTCTTTGATACAAGCCCAACGCATTGGGCCGGGAAGTTTTATCATAACAGCCTTGGTAGGATTCTTTGTGGGGATGATCATCGCCTTGCAAATGGCCTATCAGATGGTGCAGCTTTCCGCTGAGCTTTATATCCCCAACGTCATTGCCGTGGCATTAACCCGAGAATTAACACCCGTTCTAACAGCCTTGATTGTTGCTGGCCGTATTGGGGCTGGCATTGCAGCTGAGATCGGCTCAATGGTCGTCACTGAACAGGTTGATGCTCTCAAAGCCTTTGCTGTTAATCCGGTCAAATACCTGGTGGTCCCACGATTCCTGGGCCTTATCATCATGCTCCCTGTTTTAACCATGCTGGCAGATGTTATAGGCATTTGGGGTGGGTATGTGATCTGTGTGTTTAAATTGCATATCAGCCATGAGATGTTCTGGAAGATGACCTTCAAAGCGCTGACCATGAAGGATATTTCAACGGGTCTGATCAAGACTGTCTTCTTCGGTATGATCATTGCCATTGTTGGATGCCATCAGGGTTTAAATGTTAAAGGTGGCGCAGATGGGGTTGGCAAGGCAACAACCACAGCCGTGGTCCGTTCCTTCATCCTCATCATCATGATGGATTGCTTCATCACCTTTGTATTTTATTTTCTATTAGGTTTTTAAGAAAGGTGTTAAAAGGCTTTAGTAGCACGCACTTGGTCATCGTTCGGTTGGTGTCATTGCGAGGAGCGTAGCGACGAAGCAATCTTAAATATATAGCATGAACGGCTGACACCGATATATTTTTTCTGCTAAGGATGGACGGATGACTACTATGAATGTTTTGAAAACATAATAGTAGTCATCCTTAGCAATCTTACGCAGAAAAAACATATCGGTATCAGTCTGCTAATGGGAGTTATTAGTGCCTAATTAAGGTTTAATAAATGAAAACCTCTTTATGTTTAGCTAGTTATTGGTTTTTATTTGTTATTATCCCGGTATCTGTTGTTCTTTGTTTTGTACCTTTATCGTGTCGTTTAGTGATTGCTATTGTGCTTTTATTGATTTTATTGGCGTTAGGCGAACGTGGGTATAGAAAATGGAAGAAGTTGTGGGACATAGGATAATTAAATGATTGAAATACGTAACTTATATAAAGTCTTTGGCGCGCAGATGGTGCTTAATAATTTGTCGCTGACGGTGCGTCGTGGGGAAACTAAGGCCATCATCGGGCGTTCTGGGGTCGGGAAAAGTGTTCTTTTAAAAAGCATTGTAGGGTTAATTCATCCGGACAGCGGCTCAATCAAAATCAATGGGGTCGAGGTTACTAATCTTAATGATAGAGATTATGACCGTCTGCGCATGGAAATTGGGATGGTTTTTCAGGGTGGGGCCTTGTTTGATTCGATGAATGTGGGAGAAAATGTTGGTTTTGTTCTTAATGAGTTTATGAATTTAGATAAAAAGACGGTCCGGGACAGGGTGGCGGATTCATTGGCTTTGGTCGGACTTAAAGATGTTGAAGACTTGATGCCTTCCCAGCTTTCTGGCGGGATGAAAAAGCGTGTAAGTTTAGCACGGGTCTTGTGCATGGAACCTCAGATCATTCTATACGACGAGCCAACCAGCGAAGTTGATCCGATTACTGCCGCTGCGATCAATAAATTAATCATTGAGCTAAGGGACAAGCTTAAAGTCACCTCTATTATGGTGACCCATGATATGAATTCTGCCTATCAAGTGGCGGATTCGATTGCGATGTTTTATAAAG
>Ga0302319_10025626_pt1 | contig 10429 bp, 5 predicted proteins | sample Bog_T0_2_FD_203319 | JGI IMG/M metagenome (GOLD analysis project Ga0302319, IMG submission 203319) | Peat permafrost microbial communities from Stordalen Mire near Abisko, Sweden - Bog_T0_2 | ecosystem: Environmental > Terrestrial > Soil > Wetlands > Peat | place: Sweden: Abisko, Stordalen Mire...
CGGGCATCGTCGCGTCGCGAAGTTGAAGTTGAGTCCGAGCCGCCATCCGCAGGGCCGGCGGCCGGCGCTCCCCTCGAATTGATCCGTCGGCTGGTCGCCGCGCGCGCGGAACTTCCCGCCGCCGCCGTGCGCGACGAGAGCCGCATGTTGAGCGATTTGCATTTGAATTCAATCACGGTCGGGCAACTGGTGGCGGAGGCGGCCAGGCAGCTTGATTTGCCGCGCCTGGCCGGCTTGACGGATTTTGCGAACGCCAGCGTCGGCGAAATTGCCCGGGCTCTGGAGGAATTGAAACGCACTGGTGGCAGGGCGCAAAAGGACGACCGCCAGCCACTGCCCCCGGGGGTGGATCACTGGGTCAGAACCTTCGCCATTGAACTGGTGGAAACCAAACCCGCGTCCTGGAACGCCGGGCGCGAGCCTGGCGCCGCGGGCGGCTGGCAGTTGTTCGCCCCCAAAGAGCATCCGCTTGCGGCACCCTTGCGGGACGCATTCACGCGCGCCGGCGGCCGCGGCGTCGCCGTCTGCCTGCCGGAAAATCCGGGGGTGAAAAACATTTCCCAACTCCTCGCCGCGGGCCGGGCGGCGCTGGCGCTCTGGGAGTCGCCGCGCTTGGTGGTCGTCCAGCACGGCTGGGGCGGGGGCGGCTTTGCCCGGACCTTGCATCTGGAAAATCCCGGCGTGGCCGTTTGCGTCGTCAACGTGCCGGCCGCGCAGCCGCTGGCCGTCAAGTGGATCGTGGCGGAGGCGCTCGCGGCGGAAGGTTTCGCGGAAGTTCATTTCACCAACGATGGCCGTCGCTGGGAGCCGAGACTGACGCTTCAAGACTTTCCCTCCCCGGGTTCGTCCTCGCATCCGGGCCAAACCCCAAATTTAAAGCTCTCCAGGACGATACGGAAGCACGGGATCGATTTTGACCCCGGTCCGAAGGACGTCCTCCTGGTCACTGGCGGAGGCAAGGGCATCGCGGCGGAGTGCGCACTGGCGTTCGCGCGGGATACCGGCGTGAAACTCGCGCTCGTCGGGCGCAGCGACCCGAAATCAGACCCGGAATTGGCCGCCAATCTTGCGCGCGTCTCCGCGGCTGGAGTGCGGGCCGCCTATGTGCGGGTAAACGTGGCGGATGCGAAAGCCATGCGCGCGGCGGTGGGTAAAATCGAGCGTCAACTGGGACCGGTCACGGGGGTGCTCCACGGCGCGGGGGTCAACACGCCGCAATTGATTGGCGCACTGGACGAAGCGGCCTTCCGGCGCACCCTGCTGCCGAAAACTGCCGGCGCGCGGAATGTGCTCGCGGCGGTGGACCCACGCAAGCTGCGGCTGTTCGTCGTGTTTGGCTCCATCATCGCGCGCACAGGCTTGCCGGGCGAGGCGGATTACGCGACGGCCAATGAGTGGCTCGCGGCATTGACGGATGAATTTCAAGCGGCGCATCCACGCTGCCGCTGTCTGACGCTGGAATGGTCGGTCTGGTCGGGCGCGGGCATGGGCGAAAGGCTGGGGCGCATCGAATCGCTGCTGCGGCAGGGCATCACGCCGATCACAGCGGACGCCGGCGTGCGGCTGTTTTGTGAATTGCTGCGCCGGCCGCCCGCCACTTTCAACGGACAAGGCAAGCCCTCCGTTGCCGTGGTGGTGACCGGTCGATTCGGCGGGCCGCCGACGTTGAAAATGATCGAGCCGGAACTGCCGCTGCGCCGTTTTCTCGAACGCCGGCGCGTGTATTATCCCGGCGTGGAACTCGTGGTGGATGCGGAGCTGTCGCTGCAGACCGATCCGTATCTGGCGGAGCACGCCGTGCGGAAACAACCATTGCTGCCGGCCGTGCTGGGCTTGGAGGCGATGGCGCAAGCCGCGATGGCGCTGGCCGGCTTGGAGGAGGCGCCGGTCTTTGAAAACGTGGAATTTCTGCGGCCGGTGGCGGTGTCAGGCGGGGCCATGCTGACCATCCGGCTCGCCGCCTTGCAGCGCGAGCCGGGTGTGGTTGAAGTGTGCCTGCGCTCCGGGGAAACCGATTTTCAAGCGGACCATTTTCGCGCGGTTTGCCGCTTTGCGGCAGCGGGCGCGGAAGACAGAGGAGGGAAGATGGAGGATGGCGGAGAACCGAGCGCGGAGATTCCATCCTCCACCGCCGCGCTGGATCCGCAAACGGATTTGTACGGCCGGATACTGTTTCATGGCGGACGATTCCGCCGACTGAGCGGCTACCAGTGGCTGACGGCCCGGGAGTGTGTCGCGGAAATCACGGCGGACGACGGCGCCACCTGGTTCGGACCGTATTTGCCGCCGGATTTTGTGCTGGGCAATCCGGCGGGGCGCGACGCGGCGTTGCACGCAATTCAGGCCTGCATCCCGCACCGGCGGATTTTGCCGACGGGCATCGGGCGGCTGACGATTTTCCGCCGCGAAACCGGCCCGCGTTTGGTCCGGGCGAGGGAGCGCTCGCACAACGGCGATAATTTCATTTATGACCTGGAAATCACGGACGCGCTCGGCGGCGTGATCGAACGCTGGGAGGAACTGCGTTTGCGCGCCGTGGAAACGATGGTCGCGCGCGAGGCGTGGCCGGACGCGCTGCTCGCGCCGTATCTCGAACGACGGCTGGAGGAATTGGCGGACAATGGCGCGCAGGTGAAAGTGGCGCTCGCGCGCGGCGGGTGCGCGAAACGCCCTGCCCGCACGGACACCGTGCTGCGGCACGCGCTGGGCAAACCGGCGCGCGTCTGGCGGCGGCCCGATGGCAGGCCGGTTTGCGCCGGCGAAGAAACCATTTCCGCCGCTCATGCGCTGGATTTCACCCTCGCCGTGGCCCGTGCCGGCGGCGCGGCCTGTGATTTGGAAGCCGTTGCCGCGCGGACCGGCGCCGTCTGGCGGGATTTGTTGGGCGAAGAAAACTTCCAGCTCGCGCAGCGGATCGCCCAGGCGCAATCGGAAAGCACGGACGCCGCGGCCACGCGACTATGGACCGCGATGGAATGCTTGAAAAAAATCGGGCAGCCGGCGAAATCATCGCTGGTGCTGGAGACCGGTCTTGCGGACGGCTGGACGCATTTGCGTGCCGGCGGCATCACCATCCTGACTTGCGCGGCGGCGGTGCGCAGTCTGAAATCACCGCTGGTTCTGTCGGTCGCCTTCGCGCCGGTCGCAAAAGCTGGCAAGTGAGGAAACGTCATGCGCTTTTACGAATACCGCCACGTGGTGAGTTTTCAGGAGACGAACCTCGTCGGGAATGTTTACTTCACCCATCATCTGGCCTGGCAGGGGCGCTGCCGGGAAATGTTCTTGCGCGACCACGCGCCGGACGTGATTGACGAGCTAAGCCGGGGTCTGGCCCTGGCCACGGTGAGTTGCGCCTGCGAGTACCTTGCGGAACTCGCCGCCTTCGACGAGATCAGCGTGCGGATGCGGCTGGCGGAACTGGTGCAGAACCGGCTGCGGCTGGCCTTCGAGTATTGGCTTGGCGAGCAACTGGTCGCGCGCGGGGAACAACAAATCGCCTGCATGAAACGCGACGGAAAAAAACTCCTGCCCGCGCCGGTGCCGCCGAGTTTGCGCGTGGCGCTGGCGGCTTATGCGGAGTGAAATGATGATGCCTCAGACCACTTCCCCATCGCCGCATCGCACCGACACGGTCGAGGCCAATCAGGCGTCGGTCGAGCGGGCGATCCGCCACATGAAGGAACATCTGGCCGAACCGCTGGATTTGGATGCCCTCGCCCAAGTCGCGGCCGTCAGCAAGTTTCATCTGGTGCGCGTGTTCGACGAGGCCACCGGCACCACGCCGCATCATTTCCTGTCCTGCTTGCGGGTGCAGCGGGCCAAGGAACTCCTGTTGAACTCCGACTCCGCCATCACCGACGTATGCCTGGAAGTCGGTTACAATTCACTGGGCACGTTCTCCAACACGTTTAGTGAGCTGGTCGGGTTGCCGCCGCAGGCCTTTCGCGCCATGCCGCGGCGGCTCACGGCCGGTCAATTCGCCGCGGCGGTCTGGAAATATCTGGCGGCGCGCAAACCAATTTCCGGCCCGGTCATCGCTGGCCTGGTCGAGGGCCCCGCCCGACCGAAAGGATTTGTCTTTGTCGGGACTTTCCCGAAGGGCGTGCCCCTGGGCGTGCCCCTCTCCGGCACGGTGCGGCTCGGGCGCGGGAATTTTTGCATTGAACGGCCCGCGCTGCCGGAATTTCATCTGCTGGCGGCGCTGCTGCCGCTCTCGGCCAGCCTCGCGGACATGGCGGTGAACCTCCCCATCAGCCTCGTTGCCAGCCGGCGCGTACAAAATGATCCGAACACCCCCCCGGATAACCATGTGCTGCGTTTGCGGCCGCTGCGCCCCACTGACCCGCCGATTGTCCTGGCGCTGCCCGCCCTGCCGCCCTTGCGCGGCTGACCGGCCGGACGTTCGCTGTTGAATGCTGAATGTTGTTCCACGAACAGTTTGGCGGCAACTGCGCGTGCGACCTGTTCCCGTCAGCGGAGGTGCGGTTCGATTTTAAAGCGCGGTTATGGCGTGGCGACCCGGAAAAAACGTTGTCCGGCCACGGAGGTGGCGCCCGTGTAGGACAAGCTCGAACCATTGCCGGAGTTCGTTTGTATGACCGTCCAGGTTGCGGAGGCCGCGAGGTTGGTGGTGGTTTGGATAAAATAAGTCTGTCCGTTGCTTGAGCCGTAGGAGAATACGAAGCCGCCCAAGGTGGTCAGTTGAGGGTTAAGGATGACTGGCGGTCCCGGCGGAGTCCCGCAAGTGTAACCCAACTGCGTCAGCGAAATGGTATCCACGAACCATCCGGGAGCGCCGTTACTGTCGTCGCTGCCAAACCGCCACCGCAACTGGATATCCCCGCCGACTGCCGCCACCGGCAAATTGACTACCGTGGTTGTGAACCCGCCCGAGTTTCCGGTCCAGGCCTGGCGTCCGGCCAGGGGGTTCTCGTAACAACAGGAAAGTGAGCCATTGTAGCCGTTCGTCAGGAAACCTCCGCCCGCATTCAGGATATCCAGAAACGATCCGCCATTGATCGAGATTTCAAGCACCCCGCCGTCATAGCCGGCTTCCGTGTTGTAACTGTGCCGAAACGCAAGTTGCGGCGATGCCGAATTGATCGAAATGACCGGCGAGAGCAACTGACTGACACCGACAGCGTCGGGGTCGGTCACAAAGGCGGAATTTGGGGGTGTGTCCGCCTGCGCCGAGGTCGTGACCCAAGGGCTGGCCGCGCCGGAAGCCGAACTTTGCCACCCGGCGGGAAGCGTTGGCGGAGTCACTTCGTCGAAATTCTCCGACCACACAGGGGCAGGTGACGCGACACCCAAAACGAGATTGAAGATGGCCGTTCCGAGATTTCTGCCGCCATCCTGCAACTGGAACGTCGGCGAAATCACCGTTCCGCAGGCGCCATTCGCCGTAAATGAGAACGTGCGCGAAGCAACCGCAGCTTGGGACAGTGTGCCGAAGTTTTGGGGTGCGCCGGGAAAAGTGATGCCGCTGCCGCAAAGCAATGTGGCGACCAGATTTGACGTGGCGACACCGCCGTAATTCTCCAAGGCGAAACTGACGGTGACCGTTTCCCCGGGATCAATGGCGCCGTTGGTTGGAAAGTAACTTTCTGAAACCAGCGAAGTCCCTGCCGGAACCAGAATTGAGGTGTTCGCCGGATCGAGGCCCGCGACATTTGTGGCTCCAGTAGCTTGCGGGTCCAACCAGTCGGCCAGACGATCCGCTGATGAACTGCCGCTATTCCACTCGAGGGAGAATTTGCCGTAGCAGTCGGGATACGACGGATTCGAACAAGCGACTGCGCCGCCCGAAAGAGTTCCGACGAGCAAATGCGTGGCGGGATCCCAAATTCCAGAACCCGATGAACCCGGTTCCGTGATTCCAAGATACCAGACAACCTGCCAATGAGTATTCGTTCCGCCGCTGCCGATGCAACTATCCACCGTGGTCAGGGCGTTGGAAGAAAAGCAGATGGCTTTCACATCGCATTGTGGATGGCTGATGCCCACTCCGCCGCCGGGTGCGACACCGGAGCGGTCCCAGCCCGAATAGAAAACACGAAAACTCGGATCGGGCATTTCGTCGAGTTCAACGAGCGTAAAGTCCACGTCGGTTTTTCCGGCGCGAAATGTCGCACCGCTTTGGTTTTGCGCCAACGAGCCTGGCCCGTGTGGGCCACAGTTCGTGGACTGATAATTCCAGTAAACGACCATCGTTGGAGCGTTGTCAGTATTCACTTCACAATGATTGGCGGTCAAAAAATAACTCCGGAAATCCCCGGCCACATCCGCGATAAGCGTCCCGGAACAAGTCCAGGCTCCATTGAGCGTATAAACCGCAACACTGCGAATTTCGTTGCTCCAAGGCCCGGCGATGGGGCAAACCACATCAATGTTGCAATTGGCTTCCGCTTCTGGCGTCGCCGTCTGATTCTGTTTGTGAAACAGATTTCGATAGCCGGCGCCGATGTGGCCCAGGACCAGCTGGGGCTTTTGCCGGGCTGTAGTCGGGACAAACAATTCGATGATGGCCCGGTCACCGGGAATCACGGGGGTCCAAAGCTGGCCATGTGGTTTGTTGTCGCGGGCCGTGTAAGGACCCTGATAATACGATTCGGTTTCAGAAATCACGTGGAACGTGGCGCCGTCCGGCAGCCAGAAGCGCGTGAATCCCAGGTTCAAATCCGTGGCGCCGGCAGATTGAACGTGCCACCGCCAAAGCCGGCCATTGGTCAGTTGTTCCCATGTGCCGCCGGTTTCAGGGGTCACCGTCACCGCGTGCGTCACGGCAAATCGGAGGGGTGCGGCAGCGCCGTTCTTCTCGTCCGCCGCCATTTCCGCCTGAATATCGGTTGGCGGCAGAACCAACTTTTGAATTGCCGCAATTGGTAAAACCGGACGCTGCAAACTTTGCGGTGGACTTCCTAACCGCGCCGCCGCAGGCAAGGCCGTCGAAAAAATCAGAATTGCCCCAAACGAGCGGACGTCGAAGCGCACCCGCCTCCAAAGCACCAATCGCCGCGAGTCAGCCGGAGCACCGCTGGAGCTTGTCATGCAATTCATGGCCGGAAGGGAAAATGAACCCGCACCCGCACAGCGTCAACCGGCATTTGCGCATGCCAGTGGGTAATTTGCAAATTCGCAATTTTGGAGAAGCGGCAAATCGGCGGCTGAATTAGACTCTAGTGCCTCAGTGAGATTCGCTGAGGGCTAACGGCGCACATTCAGCCACAAATCGAGGAAAACTGAGCCATGAAAACAAAAGTTGGAAAATACTTCCCATTAAGCGTTTGGAAACGTCGGTTGGGCACAGTCGCCCATTTTCTCAACCGCAAGCGGTCTGGCGTGGTCGGCGCCGCGATGGCTCTGCTCGGCGCGGCCGGAACAACCTCGCTCAGCGCCGGTAATTTCCCGACCGTGCCCACCGACGAGCCTCCGCAAACCAGTTTTGGTTTGTTCACGATTCAGGTGTTGAACAAATTCCAACCCATGATGGCGGGCACCGCCAATGGCGGCGGGTATCAATTGTATTATGGGTATGGTCCTTCCAGCGGAGTTTTCACCAGTCCGTTGCTGTATGGCGCCAGTGGCGCCGGCGCCGGAACCACTGAAATAGGCGTTAGCGCGGCGCACTGCTTGGATCCTTCCGATCCAGGTTTGAACACGGGCGCCAATCAATGCAGCGCAACCTACCCGTCGTTCACGGCTTCGTATTCCGGCGACCCCGGCACACCATTGCTCAATCCTGTTTATGAGCCCCCGGGATTTCCCAATTCCGGCGCCTATAATGAAGTGTTCACCTACATGGAGAGCATGGGATTGTACGCCTATTCAAATTGCGTTTATAGCAGTTCGCTGGTGCCGCCGCCTGCGCCTTACAGCATCAACACGCCAATGGTGGTTGCCGGAGCCCTGAATGGCGTTTACCCGACCCGAGGCAGAATAGTCTCGGGCCAACTTTCGGCTTGCTCGGGCACAGCGCCAAACTACCCGTCATTATACAGCGATTACTCGTCGGGATCTCCGGCGCAAAGTTTTTTCCAGGTTTACGTCGAAGTGAGGATTCCGGGTGCGGCTGGGTTTGGAACTGATGTGGGGACGGATATCTATTTAACCAACGCAACCCCCAATTCCATTAGTTTCGCGGACGGACCTTTGATTATTGAGAACACGGACGTGGAAAGCCTGCCGCCCGGCACGCTCTATATCCACGGCGGCGCTCTTTTCACCGTGCCACTGCATTTCGCCGCCGCCGGTCATGACGCCTCCGGCACCATCGCCTGGAACGCCGGCGATACTTTCGGCACGTTGACACTTTCCGGCCACCAGTTGGGCCCCACGTGCGGTCAATCGCTTTCCCAATTTACAAATTTTGTCAACCTTGTGTTGGGATTTCCAGGCCAGTCGGCGCTGGTGCCACCGACCCTTTGGTCTTTTTCTTCCAACAGCTTTCCTTGTGCGGGGGTGGCCTATAGTTCCCTGCCGGGCATTAATTTTGGAGGTGGAAGCATGGATGAGCTGGTCTTCTCCAATACCGATTACGGCAATATCCACGTTCGCAACCTGGTCAACGGCGGCTTTACCAACAATATCACCCCTCCGGTCGGCGGAATCATGGCCACGTCCATCAACCTAAGCTCATCCTTGAGCTGCGAAGTGTCCTTGGATGACACCAATTGGTATTCGGCGTTGGGCTCCGCCGGCTCCATGAACCTGAGCATTACCAATACTGGAACGTCGGGAAAATTCACCTTGTATAATACCGCCATCGTGGCCATGACGAATGTGTTGAACCAGACGACTTTCCTGGCCGGGGCTTTCATTCTGAAAGCGAGCTTGACCAAGAGTTCAACGGGCCGGCATGCGGTTGCGAGTGGCGGAGGGGGAAACTTCATTGCAAGTTATTTTGATGTCAGCTATGTCTTGGAGGACAACGGCAGCTCCACCGGATTTCCGGCCAACCGGTCCATTCGCCTGCAAGTATCCGAACCGCGTTGCGGCGTGGCCGGACAAGGCGTTTACATCCAGCGGAACCATTCGACAAATATTCTGTCGTGGGCAAGTTCCAATTACACGCTGCAAGGCACCACCAACTTGACCGGCGCAGTCTGGGTGGATATTGGCACCAATTCTCCGGCGAGCTTGGGACCAACAAACGGCCTGTGCTATTTTAGAACGGTTTGCAAGTAAGCGGCGGAAGCCATTCACGCGTCCCGCGCCGGGCGGCCTGCTCTGCCCGCGCGGGACGATCTTTTTGGGCGCGGCGATTGCAGATTTTCTCGACCAGGGCGCGGGGAAGGATATTGTCAGCGCTGGCCAGTCGTTGCCTCGATTTTTAGTCAACCAACTGTCAACCCCAGCGACTGGGAAGCAAACACAAACACGGTGCAACCGTCTCCTCCAAGCAGTCATCGGCCTCTCGGCCGCTTTTTCCGTTCGCTGTGCGGTGGCGCCATCCGCCATCCCCGGTGGACCCTGGCGACGATCATGTTGGCAACGTTTGCCGCAGCTTTGGGACTTCCGGGACTTAAATTAAAAACCGACGGACACGCATTGGTCTCGCCCAGTGCGCCCGAAATCATTTTCGACCAAGTCATCCGCAAAGATTTCGGTCTCACGGACAAAATCATCGTCCTGATTCATTCCCCAGGCCCGAATGGCATTTTCAACGCCAGCACGGTGCGGCTCATAAGGAATCTGACGGCGGCTTTCGAGAAAATACCGGGCGTGCCGCCTGGCGAAGTAACCAGCCTGGCCACCGAACTTGGGCTTCGTTTTCGCCCCGGTTCCGGGAAGATTGAAAACTGTCTTGATCCGCCGCTGACCACGAAGCCGGAACTGGCGCAATTGCGCGACGACCTGCGGCGACTTCAAATCTATACTGGAACCCTCGTCTCCGCCAACGGCCAATTTACCGTGCTGCTCGTCGGCGTGCCGGACAACGCGGACCGCGCAAAACTCTGCGAAAACATCCTGCAGGTGGCCGCCAGCCGACAGACCGCGCCAGACCAGATCGCCGTCACGGGCGCGCCCGTCGCCGAAGCGCTGCTCGGCACCCAAATTTTGGAGGACCTCGGCGTGCCAGGGAAATTTCTCGGCGCGACCGCCCGGCTGCTCGCGGCGCAGGAACCTGCGGGGCGGGTATCCCCGCCTCGAGCCATCCGATTGTTCGTCGCAAAACACATCGGCCTCATGCCGCTCGCGGCGCTGGTGATGTTGGTCATCTTTCTGGTTTATTTCCGCAGCGGACTGGCTGTGCTGCTGCCTTTGCCTGGCGTTGTGGCGACGTTGCTGTTTGTCTTGGGCCTGATGGGCTGGCTTGGCGTGCCGATCTATCTCACCACTGCCGTCATGCCCGTGCTGCTCGTCGTGATTTCCGTCACCAACGACATTTATCTGTTCAACCGTTACTTTCGATTGCTCCGGGAAAACC
>Ga0302319_10025627_pt1 | contig 10429 bp, 5 predicted proteins | sample Bog_T0_2_FD_203319 | JGI IMG/M metagenome (GOLD analysis project Ga0302319, IMG submission 203319) | Peat permafrost microbial communities from Stordalen Mire near Abisko, Sweden - Bog_T0_2 | ecosystem: Environmental > Terrestrial > Soil > Wetlands > Peat | place: Sweden: Abisko, Stordalen Mire...
GGCGGAGCCGGAGGCGCCGGAGTTGGTGCCGACGTCGAATCCCTCGGTCGAGTCGGCGGTGTTGTTGCCCGTGATGACCGTGGCCTGGTTTTCGATCAAGAGGGAACCAGTGCCGGCAACGCCGAGGGCGAACTGCCCGGTGGCGATCAGTTCGGAACCGGGGTCAGTGACGGTGACGTCGCCCGTTGCGCCGGCCGTGCCCGCGACGCTGACCGCCTCATCAGCGGCGAACCTGGTGCTCGCCAGAACCGAGCCGCCCTGGCTGACGAACAGGGCGCCCTCGCCGGTCGATCCGATGGCCAGGGCGTCCTGACCGGTGGTTACGGTGGCGCCAGCGCCGGTCACGTCGAGCGCGGCGTCGACCCCACCGACCTGTATATCTGCAGTGCCAGCGGTCGTGATGCCGCCGCCCTTGGCTTGCAGCAGCCCGCCGGGGCCGACGCTGATGACGCCCTGGTCCAGCACGACGCCGGTGGTTGCGGCGAGTGTGTTGCTGCCGACCGCCAGGCTGCCGCTGTTGGTCAACGACCCGGTGACGGTCAGCGCGCCGCCGGCGAGACCGACTGCGCCGGCGTTGAACAGCGTGCTTAGCGAACCTGGGGCCGTCACAGTCCAGGACGCACCCGAGTCCACGACAATGGTCGCGATATTGCTGAATACGAAACTGCCGGCGCTGTCGGTCACGGTTCCGCCATTGCCGGCAAGGCCGCTCAGCGTTCCCTGGGTTCCGGCCGCGAGTTCCAGTGTCGTGCTGCTGCCGGAGGTCTCACCGCCGACAACGAGGCCGACGAATGATCCGCCCGCCTGCAGCACCAGCCGTTCCGTGCCGGTACCGAAGATCACCGCGTCGCCACTGGGTCCGTTGCTGCTGGCGATAAGGCCGTCATTGGTGAGCGTGCCGGCGGCTTCGGTCGAACCGCTCTGGAAGTCCACGCCGACAGTGCCTTCGATCGTGCCGTCGTTCAGCACCACCGCGCCGGCACCGGGCGCGCCAGCCGAGATCCGCACGCCGTCGGCCTCGGTCGCCGTACCACCGATGATCGCAGCGGTCGTTGCGGCATTGACGACGGTCCCGCCGGCGTAGAGATCGACACCAAGGCCGCCACCGGCAGACGCTTGAATGGTGCCGGAATTGGCAACGAACCCGGCGCCGCCCTCGATGAAGACGCCCCATTCCAGCCCGGCGATGAGCGCGGCGGTGGTCTGATTCTCGACGGTGCCGCCGGCGAATAGTTCCGCGCCGATGACATCCTGCACGGCGTCATTGCCATTGGCCTGAACCGTGCCGTCGTTCAGCAGGGACCCGGCGGCGGCGAACAGGACGCCCCACGATGCGCCATCGATCAGGGCTGCAGGATCGGAGGACGCGCCGTTGGTGATCGTTCCACCGGCCTCCAGATACACGCCGCTTTGCCCGCCGCCGCTGATGGTGCCATTGTTGATCACCGAACCGGCGGCGCTGAGAATGGAGACGCCATTGCCGCCAACACTCTCGATCAGCGCCGATCCGACACCAATCTGACCGTTCGTGACCATACCGGAGCCAAGCGAGACGGCGTCCGACGTGCCGCCGAGGATCGTGCCGTCATTGACGACGGCGCCGGCACCGGCGATGTCGACCCCGGTCTGGGCGCCGGAGAGGAGCGCGCCGGTGAACCCGATCTGGCCGTTGTCAACCGTCCCCGCACCCATCGCAACAGCGGCACTGGAGGTTCCACTGCTGATGATCGTGCCGTCATTCTGCACCAGGCCGGACACCGTCATGTCCACCCCGTCGGGAACGCCTGAAATCGACGCGGCGACCGCGCCGTTCCAACCGTTCTGCACGGTGCCGCTGTTGAACTGGATCGCGGCGAGGCTGCCGGTGGAGATGATCAGCCCGCTGTTGATGGCAGTATCGCTCGTATCGCCGGTCGCGCTGAGCACCGAACCGCTAAACAGACCAGCGACGGTCGTGCCGTTGATGATGTCCAGGGCCGGATTGATCAGCAGGCTGTTATCGAGCGTGACCGTGCCGGTGAAACGAAGATCGGTGATGAGGGTTCCGGTCACCGCGAACCCTGGCATATTGAACGGAAAGGGCCCTTCCAGCGTGAGGCTGGATCCTGCGTCGAGGTCGACGCTGCCGGTCAGCAAGATCCCTGTTGTCATGGTGATCGTATAGGCGGTGTTAATCGCCGCATCCGCGCCACCGGTGCTGATGAGGGCGAGGTCGGTGGCGAGAAGGCTGCCGCTGCTGGCGATGAAGGTGGTCTGGACCATTATACCCTGGCTCCTGGCGGCGCGCTCGCCGTATCAATCGGTCTGATGCTGTTGTGTCGGCGATCTGTCATTGCGATACCGGTTTGGAGTCCTGCCATTCCACCGAACAGCGAATGCCGGCAGGGATCGTGTGATTCGGGTTCGGCAGAATGAGCCGGACGCCGAACGTTTCACTGGCGGCGTCGATCACCGGATCGATTACGTCGGCCCTGGCGGTGTAGGCACCACCAACCGGGGCGACTGGATGCACGATGGCGGCCGATCCGATCCTGATGTCGCCGTAACGGTCGAGCGGCAGCACCAGCTCCACGTTCAAAGGATCGGTCTGCGCGATGGTCATGATCGAGGTCTGCTCATAGATGAATTCGCCGGCGGACAGCTTGCGCTCGATGACGACGCCGTCGATCGGGCTGCGGATCTGCTTCAGCGCCAGCGCTCGCTCACTGCGGTCGGCGGTTAGCGCAGCGATGCGCTGGTCCATCTGCGCCTGCTGAATGCGCAGGTCCCCCTCGCGCACTTTCGTTTCCAGTTCGTCCAGCGAATTCTGATTGGCAATGCCTTTATCAACCAGGGATTTTTTGCGTTCCGCTTCACGCAGGCTCAGTTCACGGTCGACCTGCTCGACCTTGATCGCGCTTTCGTTGCTGGCGCGCACGCGGTCCAGCGCCAGGGTTGCCTGTTCCACAGTCGATTCGAGCTGGGCGACGACCTGGCCCTGCTTCACCGTATCGCCGCGATCGACCAGCGTTGCCGACAGCATGCCGCTGACCGCGCTGCCCAGTTGGATTTGCACGTGCGGCTTGATGATGCAGGTGCTGGCCGTCGTGTCGGTCTGCGCCTGCGCCGAGCCGGCAGCCGTCAGTCCGAGGAGTGTCAGGATGATCGATGGGCGCATTCAGTCGGGCCTCCCGGCAAAGGACAGCGAGCCTTGCAGCTTCGTTTCAAAGCGCATCAGTTCGCGCCGCACCGCACGGTGGCGGCGTTCAGCCCGGCGTTGCATCAAGCCGAACAGGGCGCAGGCGAGCACGCGGTGGCTTCGCGCCATTTGCAGCAGCAGCCGGCCGGCGGCGTTGCTGCGCAACGGGTCCATCAGCGCGTCTTCCAGCGAGAGCACCTGGGTGAACGAGCCGCGGTCGCCCTGGCGGGCGCCGCGACCGGCAAGCTGGCGATCGATACGGGCGGCGTCGTGGCGGTCGCTGAGGATCACCGCCAGACCACCTTTTTCGGAAACGCCCGGCGACAGGCGAATATCGGTGCCGCGGCCTGCCATGTTGGTGGCGATGGTGACGCAGCCGGCCTCGCCGGCGCGGGCAACGATCGCGGCCTCGGCAGCGTCCTGCGCGGCGTTCAGCAGATTGTGCGCGACGCCGAGGTCATGCAGCAGGAGGCTGGCGCGTTGCGAGGCCGCAACGGATCGGGTGCCGATGAGAACCGGGCGGCCGGCCGCGGCTCTGGTCTCCGCCAGACCGGCGATAGTGCGCCATTTCTCCTCCGCGGTCGGCACGATCAGGGTTTTCTCCAGATCGCGGCGGCAGCGGTGATGCGTCGGGATGCGAGCGATGCCGACGCCATAGACGGATCGCAGTTCGCCGCCGACTTCGGCGAGCGTGCCGCTCATGCCGCAGAGATGCTGGTAACGGGTGAAGAAGCGCTGGTAGGTGATGCGGGCAACGGATGCGCGCTGGCCGCTCGGCGCACAGTTTTCCTTGGCCTCGATCATCTGGTGCAGGCCGTCGTTCCAGAAACGATCCTGCATGATGCGGCCGGTGTATTCGTCGATGATGCAGATTTTGCCGTCGCGCACCAGGTAATGGACGTCGCGCTCGAACAGCAGGCGGGCGGTCAGCGCCTTGATCACCAGTTCGGAGCGAACCAGGGTGCTGCCCCATCGTTCGCCAAGGGTTTTCGACAGCATCTCGATGCGATCGCGGCCGGCCGGGGTGAGGTCGATGCGGCGTTCGCTGCGGTCGATGGTGTAGTCGGCGGCTTCCGCCAGGGCGGCAACCAGATCGAGCGCCTCGACGCAGACGCGATCCGGGACGGCATCGGTGGCGGTTTCGCTGATGATCAGCGGCGTGCGGGCTTCGTCGATCAGGACGCTGTCGGCCTCGTCGACGATGGCGAAGTCGAGGCCTCGGAGCAGCAGAGCGTCCTGATGGGTGTGACGGCCGTCGAGGCGGGCGACACGGCTGTGGAGTGCTGTCGGGGTGGCGCGCCGGCGCATCTGGTCGCGCAGGTAGTCGAAGACGAGCTCCTTGTTGCTCGCATAGACGATGTCGCAGGCGTAGGCGGCACGGCGTTCGGCTGGCGTCTGACCGTGAATCACCAGGCCGGTGGTGAGGCCGAGGGCGCGATAGAGCGGCGACAGCAACGTGTGGTCGCGTTCGGCGAGATAGTCGTTGACGGTGACGACGTGGACCATGCGGCCGGCGAGGGCCGCGGTGGCGGCGGTGAGCGATGCGGCGAGGGTCTTGCCTTCGCCGGTCGCCAGTTCCGCCATCCGGCCATAGAGCATGGACCAGGCGGCCATGAGCTGCACGTCATAGGGCGTCAGACCGAGATGCCGGGTGGCGAGGGTGCGGAGCAGCGCGAAGGTTCGGGAAGCAGTCCCGGGCGTGATGCCGGCTTTGAGTTCCCCGCGCAACGCTGCGAGGTCCGTGATGTCGGCCACCTGGGTCGCGGCGAGGCGGGCGACACGTCTGGCTTGCAGGCGGGCGATGAGGGGAGGCGGACCGGGGAGCAGGGCGGTAGCCGCACGCAGGTGTTCCTCGACGGTGCCGCGCGGGCGGACGTTGCGTTCCGGGTAGGGGATCGCGCGGGCCAGGCGGAGCGTGGGATCGTCTGGTCCAGGGGCGGTGGCGGCTGGGGTGCGAGGGGGGTCGGGACGCTGGAGTGTGGTGGCGCTCATGGGCGGCGCCCCGTTTGGGGGCCGGCCTGGGCGGCGGGCGGGTGACTTGTTCCGCGGGTTGGCTGGGGCGACTTGGGGGTGGGCGGCTGACTGTTTTCAACACCGAGGACGATGGAGGGCCACCGAGGGCCACCGAGGGAGGCGAACCGAGTGCAGGAGTGGAACGGCATCGATGCGCTTCTTACGAAGCGCCATTTCTTGCTTCTGCCTGCCGCTGTCTGGGTCTCGTGCTTCCGCCGCGTTGGAACCAGGTCGATCGAACCGGCGGGTCCGAGCACGTGCGGCCTAGACTCGCGACGAGCCAGCAGGGAAACCACGGCGCTCACAGGTCGAACCGCCGCAGGAACAACTGGCGAGCGGTGCGGGAGATGCGCCATGCCAGGGTTCGATTGCTGTGCCGGAAACGCACGTAAACCCGCTCGCCGATGCGATGGTCGCCGCTGCCCTCCGGCAGCTTCACATCCATCTGGAATACCATCTCCAGCGCGCGCAGGTGCTGCTCATCCGATGGATCGACGGCGATCGGGCCGCCGCCGACGGTGGTCAGGGCGACGCTGGGCAACTGGCGGGTGGCGGTCGGCACCTCCCGCGTCACCTGATCGACATGCAGTTCGCGCATCGGGCGGCTGGCGAAGCGCAGATCGATGCCGTGCGTGTCCTCGCGCACCAGCTCGATTTCGGACTGTGGCACGATGATGCGCACGGCAGCGGCATCTTCGTCGAGCACGAAGCCGATCAGTTCGCCACGGCGCAGGAATTTGCCGTCCAGATCGTTCGGCAAGGCGACGAGAAAGCGGCCCGCGACCGGCGCGCTGATCGCCAGCGCCCGGCGGCGGGCGCGCATTTCGTCGAGCTGCGACTGGAAATAGGCGATCTGCTGGCGCAGCATCTGGGTCTGCACCCGGTCGGTGGATTCGGCCGCAGTGAAGCGCAACTGGACTTCTCGTAGCTGCGTCGTCAGCAGTTGCACGCGCGCATCCAGCACCGGATCGGACAGTTGGATGATCGGCTCACCGGCGGCCAGCGTGGCACCGGGTGCGGCGATCAGGGTCGCCAGGCGGCCCTCGGCCCCGGCGCGCAGATCGGCGCCGGCCGGTGCCCAGACCACGCCCTGGGTGACGGTGCCGTAGGGCAGTTCCACGCCGAAAAACAGCATTCCGACACAGGCCGTGGCGCCGCCGGTGACCAGGACCGCGCGCAGCCGGTGCTGCCGCAGCGCAGGGCCGAAGCCGACCAGCCAGAGGCCGCGGGCGAGGGGGAAAACGATGCCCGACACCATCGTCCAGACCGCCAGGACGGCGCCGACGCCATGCAACTGGCTGGCGACGAACACCGCGATCGAAAGCATTACCCAGATCCGATAGGTGTAGGAGGCGATGCCATAGAAAGCGAACCAGGCGGCCTCACCGCGCGCCTGGACTGGCGAAGTCTGGCGGCGCACGCCGAACGCGTAGCGATTGACCAGATAGGCGTAGTAGCGGCCGGCGCGGGTGCCGAGATTGGGGATCTCGATCAGGTCGGACAGGATGAAATAGGCGTCGAAACGCAGCAGCGGATTGCCGTTGAACAGCAGGGTGGAGACGCTGGCGATCAGCAGGCAGTTGAACGCCGCGGCGCGCGCCAAACCCGGCTCCACGTTGGTCCACACGATCATGGCCAGGCCGGCGCAGAACAGTTCGGTCAGCATGCCGGCGGCGCCAACCAGCGCGCGGCGCCATTTGCTGGTGAAGGCGCTGGCCGGGCTGACATCGACGTACGGCACCGGCATCACCACAAGGGTCATGATACCCGCCTCGTGCACCGAGGCGCCGCCGACCTTCGCCGCGTAGCAGTGGCCGAGTTCGTGCAGCAGCTTCAGGACGGGGAAGGTGACGGCGAGGATCAGCAGGTTGTCGCGCGCCAGGACGCGGTCGGCGAGGTCGTGGGTCAGCTCGCTCCAGTGCAGGACGGCCTGCACGGCGCCCCAGCCGACCACGCAAAGCCACAACAGGAAGCCCCAGACCGACCAGAGCGGACGGGCGAGGCCGACGGTCGCGTCGAGGAAGTGATCCGGGTCGCACAGGGGGATGCGCAGATAGAGCGGGTTGGCGAGGCGGCGCCACAGCTTGTTGGAGGCGAGGCGCCGGGCGCGGTCGGATAATTCGGAAAAGTCGGGCAGGCGTTCGGTGGCAAGCAGGTTGGCACCGTCAAGCTGGGCCAGCAGATGGATCATCTCGTCCTGGGTGGGACGTTCCTCGCCGAGACCGGCCAAAGCGTTCCAGATCTCGTCCAGCGTGTGGGTGCCGTCCATCAGCCCGATCGCCGATTGCGCGGCAGGGGCGTAACGGTGCACGCTGTTTTCGACGAGGTCTTCCAGCACAAACCAGCGCTCACCGCGAAAATGCTGGCGGGTGATGCGGACGTGGTCGCGCAGGCGCGGGCGCACCGCCGCGACGCGGAACCACTGGGCGCTGAGCAGGGGCTTTCCCGAACTGCTCATGGCCACCACGACCAGAGCCACAGGCGGGCGGCGTCGATGAGGTGGTGGGTCCAGGCCCAGATCAGCAGATGGCGTCCGGCATCGATCTTGGCGACGCCTTCCATGTTCGGGCGCAACTGCGCCGACACGGTGTCGAGGCGAGCCTCAACCCGAAACGTGTTGGCGCCGTCGGCCTGTTCGGCGATGGGTGTCACGCGCACCACGTGCAGGTCGAAGTGATGATCCGGCAGGGCGGACAGAACGAGCGTGCCGGTGTGATTTGGCGCCACGCGGGCGATCTCGTTGTCGGGGACCCGCACGATCACGCGGTAGCTGTCGAGCGGGGCGATCTCGAACAGCACCTGGGCGCGTTGCACCGGCATGCCGACGGATTGCGACAGGTCGCCATTGGTGATCAGGCCGTCGAACGGCGCGACGATTTTGGTGCGCGCCAGTTGCGCATCGAGCAGGGCGATTTCGGCGGCGGCCTCGGCGATCTGCGCATTGTCGATGTTCACATCGGCGCGGGTGCCGGTGGCGAGCGCTCGGTCCAGCTCAGACTGGTGCTGCTGGCGGGTGGCGATCCAGCGCAGCCGTTGCAGGTTGAGTTCGGAGTCGTCGAGCGTTGCCAGCACGTCGCCCTGATGCACCACCTGCCCGGCGCGGACGTGCTCGCTGCCGATGTAGCCGTCGAGGCCGGCGGCGATGGTGCGGCGGACCTCGCCTTCCACCACGGCCTGGGCATTGACATGATATTCCGTGTGATACAGCGAGAAGAAGGCGATCACCGCGACGATGGCGGTGGTGGAAAGTTTCAGGACATAGTGTTCGGGACCGAGCAGGCGGCGGGCGGTGCGGGTGAGGATGTGGAAGGCGATGGTGCTGAGCCAGCGCTCATTCAAATGGAGTTGGGCGAGGATGGGGCCGATCAGGCCAGCGATGGCCTCGGTGAGGTCGATGGCGGCCTGATCGATCGGGCGGTCGCGTTCGACGGTGATGGCGCCGGCGATCCGACCGTGTGCGGTCAGCGGCACGGTCAGGACAGTGGGACCGCCACCCTGGGCGATCAGCCTGGCGTGAGCCGCGCGGCTGGGCAGAGCCTCGTCACCGGGCAATGGAAACAGCAGCGAGGCCCCCTGGTCGACGGCTTCATCCATCGCCGAAGCCAGGGCGACGGTCAGGTCGGCGCGTTTGCCGGCACCGACCGCGTGCGACAGGCCAACCACATGGATCGAGCGCCGCCTGAGCCAGCCGATCGCCACGCGTGACGCATCCAGCCGAACCGCCATTTCCGTGGCCGCGGCTCGGGCGGCGGCGTCGAAACGGTCGGCACCGAGCGCCGTGGCAGCGACGTCCAAGGCCGTGTAGCCCTGGCGCAGTCGAACGGTATCCTCGGTGGCCTGCGCGCGGCGCTGACGCAGTTCGATCCACGAAGCGCCCCACTGCAATTGCCGCATGGCGTCGCGCAGGGCGGCTTCGCTGCCGGCCTCAAGTTCGACGGCGATAACGCCCTGGTCCTCGCCGCCGAACATCAGCGGGAAGGCGAGTTGGGAGGTTCGGCTGCCGTCGGCGGGCATCCGGCCGCGCGGACGGCTGACCACGCCGCGCCTTTCCTTCAGCGCCAGTTCGGCCGCGTGGGACAGTTGCGCCGATCCGGGATCGCCCTCGGGCCAGCGCGCGGCGGGCGCCAGGGCGCCGTCCTGGCGCAGCACCAGCACCGCCCGCGCGGCGCCGGGCAGCATCCGGCACAGCAGCGCCAGCCAGGCGCGCGCATAGGGAAGCGGCGCGGTTTCGCTGGTCAGGACGCTCCACAGTACCTGGTCGAGCGGTGTGACTGTGGCTTCCGGTTCGGTCTGCGTCTCGCGATCCATGATGGCCTACAGGGTTATCGGACCGATGCGGGTCTCGTAGTCGCGCATGCGCGCCGCGAGCAGGGTCAGCAGGCGTTTCGCCGCATAGGGAGTCAGCAGGATGCGGTTGTTGAGCTCAACCGTGAGTTCCTTGGCCTCGGCGGTGTTCCAGGTCTGGTTCATACCGAACAGCAGCGTGAGTTCCTCGCGGGTGACCAGGACGTTGACGACGTTGGCGTAGGAGGTGGCCATTTTGCTGTCGTCCCAGTTGACCTTGGTAGTCACCACCTGGTCGGCGAGCGGCGTCTCTCCGGGCGGCTGCTCCGGCTCCGCCTCGCCATTGGTCGCAGTTCCCGGGGGGTTTGCCATGCTGTTCTCCTCGGTCATGCGGGGTGGCTGTCCCAGCGGATCGGCCCAGACGGATTTGGCGCGGTCAGGGCGGCGACGGCGTCATCGAGATCAGGGTCGATCAGCAACCAGGTCGGGTCCGCCGCGGCCACTGCGCCGGTCTGCGACGGATCGTCGTCGATGGGCTGGCCGGTGAGCGGGTCGATGAAGGTAACGAGCGCCGGCTGGCGTTCGGTGAGTCGCCGAGCCGCCGCGGTGAAGGCTTGCGGGAGCGAGGTGATGTCCGGGCTGGCGGGGAGCATGAAGGCCGAGACTTCATCGCCGGCGACGGTGAAGCCGGGCAGCACGATCGGATCGGGCATCGCCATCAGCGCTGCGGTGTTCAGCCAGAGGGTTGGGAGTTCCGGGGCCAAGGTTGGAGGTTCGGCGATGGTGATCGTTGCCGCAACTTGCGCGGCCGGTGGTGTTGCCACCGCGATCGGCGACGGCGGAACAGCATTGACTGACAGCACGGCGACCGGGGCGACCGCGGGGGTTACCGTCGCGGTGGCAGCCGGGAGGGTCGTCGCAGCGTCGGCGGCCGGAGGCGGAGCGGCGCTGTCG
>Ga0302319_10025629_pt1 | contig 10428 bp, 8 predicted proteins | sample Bog_T0_2_FD_203319 | JGI IMG/M metagenome (GOLD analysis project Ga0302319, IMG submission 203319) | Peat permafrost microbial communities from Stordalen Mire near Abisko, Sweden - Bog_T0_2 | ecosystem: Environmental > Terrestrial > Soil > Wetlands > Peat | place: Sweden: Abisko, Stordalen Mire...
GTCATGCTTCTTGATCCCGTCCTCAAGTTGAGGAAAGAAATGCAGAAGCTGTTGAAGGTTTTGCCTGCCGCCCGCCGGTATCAGGTCCGCCACGGACGCGAGGTATTCGGGCTTCCCGGTATTAAATCTTGCCTCCTTCGCCTTCGAGTAACCAGAGGCGCGACCCTTCAGGATCGTGGCTGGCCAATCGTATCCCGTGGCGGTCATCTGCAGCGGCTCAAAGATGTTCCTCCGCAGATAATCTTCGTACCTCATGCTCGAAACCTGTTCGATGATGACGCCGAGAAGGAAGTAACCCGAGTTGTCGTAGTGGAACTTTTCGCCGGGCGTGAATTCGAGAGGGAGATCGCGGAAGCGGTTGATGAAGTCAAGCGGCGCACCGGACTGCTCGCGCATATGGGCTTTGTAGCCAGCCCCATCCGTGCAGCTGGGGATCCCGCTCGTGTGCCTGAGTAAATGATGGATTGTGACGCCGTTCCATGCCGCTGGGGTACCCGGGATGTACTTTGAAATAAGATCGCCGACCTTGAGTCTTCCCCTCTCCTGAAGCTGAAGAATTGCGGCTGCAGTGAACTGCTTCGTAATCGAACCAAGCCGAAATATCGTTGCTGGCGTATTGGGCACGTCAAGGTCAACGTCCGCGAGGCCGTAGCCCTTCGCGAGGATCACCTTGCCACTTTTCGCAAGAAGGACCGATCCCTGGATGCCAGCGGCCTTAATGTACGCGTCAGCCTTAGATGCAAGGTCGGGGTTTTTCTGCGCGGTCGCCACTCCAGCCACGGCGATCAAAAACAAGACTGCGCTTTGGGCCCGCATAAGGCTTCATTCTATGGCAATTCCAGCGCTGGAACTACGGGTTCCTTAGCCGGTTCGAGACGTGTCCGAACTGGGGGCGTTGTCGATTACCCCGGTTCTCTTCTTCTCGTACCATGAGCAGCCAGGGACCTTCTATCTGACGTCAGCAGGATTTGCCTTGTTCGTCGTTGCCCTGGTTGTCACAGTGGTCATTGAGGTTCCGATCGTCAAACAGATCGTGACATGGACGACTGGAACGCTACCAGGCAATTGGCACCAGCTGCGTGATCGCTGTGCACCCCACAGGTGGAAAGTGCAAACTTATTTTGCAGCCGTTGCCAGTATTTTTTCGACCTTCACGTCAAGATCTCGCGCCACTCTGAGAGCGTCGCTGTTCCCATACGGAGCAAGATAGGAGGCCATCCTGTCATAGGAGATATGTACGCCATCCGAGCGCTGCTCAATGAGAATGGTTACCGGCGCGTACGAGCCAGCGTCCGGAACATGCTTAACCATTTCCTTCATGATCAGGGGATTTCCCGCAACAATGCGCAGGATTTTTGGCGTGCTGGCGCCACTCTCTTTCCTGAGGACTTCCCCGAGGTCAAAGCGCATAAACTCCATAATGCCGTTGGGTTTGGTCACAGGATCGATCACTGCTTTCATTTCGGCTTCATTTTGTGCGGCTGAAAACTTCTCGCGGAATGCCGCCATATCCGGGTGACCAATCTCTGCGTCGATGCGAGCAATGACCGTGTCAAAAGATTCGCTGGAAACCAGAGTTACGCGTTCGACCTGAACTTCTCGGATGCTCATATGCTTCGCTTCTCCTTTTGTTCATTTAATCTGACGCGCCGTTTCGGCACACGTGGCTACACCTGCAGCCAAAACGACAGCCGCGGTTGCAAGACCTATGTTGATTCCGCCGATCCTGCTGTCCCTGGGCTCCTATCGCGCAAATCCATACTGTGGTAGATGTCGTTGTGCATGCAGCGGATGCAAGTGCTGGAGGTCGAGAATTGTCCAGCCCGGGTGGCCTCAATGGACACGGGTCGGTGTTCGCGCGGATCTGCCTGAGAAATCAATGGACGTCAGCGGGTTCACTCGCAACCGAAAGAGTTGTTCTCAATCCGGTAGCCGATTTTCGGGGCGCGGGGGTTCGCCCACAGCACGGTATTGGTAGACCGTGCTGTCGAGGAACTCGACTTGAAGATACGGAGGAAGGCTCAACCTGCTCTCCCTTCTTCAGTCAAAACTGCCAATTCTCGTCGCCGGCGGCAACCATCCTGCAGTGGTATCGGGTGCACTGGCAAATCGAATTGTAGTCAGTAACAACTGCGCGGACCTTTCGGCAACTTTCGCGGCGTTCGCTCCCATTTCATGCCTTTCGACTGACTGCACCAGGGCATGCACCGAGATGCAGTCGTTCGGCTCCTTCAGGGCCATCGAATATGCCACCAGCGCACTCTTCCAGTCGCGGATCACGACTTCGTCCGGGACCACGCTATCGTTTATCTCCTCCCCTATCTCCTCGGCTAACTTCTCCGCACCTTTTATATACAGGCTTACCGGAAATGGAGTCGACGCGTAGAATGCGTGGAGACGTAGCATTGCCTTTGCACCTTCCGGTAAGCGGTCCCTGGTGGTGCGCCAGGTGAGATAGACCGAATCGGGGTAATTCGTCGCTCCTGGCGTCTTGCGATCCAGAAACGTCTTTTCATTGGCTTCATACAGGCGCAGGTAATCGGCAAAGGTAAAGCCGGTTTGCTCGCTCACATAGGCTGCGGCTTGTTCCAGGGCTAGGGGCAGGTATTGGAGTTTTTGCGCGACGACGGCGGCAGCGGGATCCTCTTTCAGGCCGGAGCGCTTCAATAACAGTTCCTTGGCCGGTTCCGGTTCCAGCACCCAGACGGGATGGGTTGCGATCCCGCGCGACCAGCCCGCGAACCTGGAGGTGATCAGGACGTGACAGTTGCCGGTGGCGGGGATCCAGGGCTGGATGGATTGCTCGTCTTCGGCGTTATCGAGAATCAGGAGCCTGTTGTCGGGCGCGATTTGTTCCAGGGCCTGCTTCGCTCGTTTCGCTCGCTCGTCCATGGGGATTGTGCGCTTGATTTTCCGATGAGTGATGTCGAAGATCTCGGCGAAGCCGGCTTCGATGCCCTGGCGGCAATCGATCCAGAACATTTGGCGGTAGCAGCGCCAGAATTTTTCGCCGTAATGGCGGGCGAGGGTGGTTTTGCCTACTCCGCCGAGGGCCGGGATGGCGATTACGCTGCCGTGGGTGAGGGCGGTGAGGCGGTCGAGGAAGAGTTTTTCGTGGAGTTCTACGAGGGTTTGGTCGCGGCCTACGAAATGGTCTATGGGCGGTGTTTGAGGAGGGTTAGGCGGTCTTTGGCGCTGCGTTCGAGGCGGGGTTGGTCGCGGTAGTCTCGGATGCGTTTAATTAGGCGGGCCCAGTCTGGGTCGGTGGCTTTGGTTAGGTCAAGGGCGTCGTATTGGTATTGGGCTAAGGGTGGGGTTGCTATTTCTTTCCAGTCGCCTCTTAGGATGATAGGGATGATGTGTTCGGCTCCGTAGGTTTCGTAGCGGGTCCATTGGGAGTCTTTCCATTCGGGGGTGAGTAGGGGGTTAGGAAGCAATCGTAGGACTCGGGGGCCATGGCGAGTTTCATCAGGATAGTAGCAGGCGCTTTGCGCCTGTGGCCGATTGCCAATCGGCCAGCCATGGGCCTGCGGCCCGCGAAGTGTGATGAAAGCTCGGCCCGACGGTGGGTGTCCGGATTGCGAGGAGGCGTCGAGTGAGACTCGACGCGGCACGCTGAGAGCGTGCGCCACATTGTTTTCAGGTAGTTGTGCAGACCACCGTATCCGGGTGCTTAAACGTTTTGGGGGTTCGGCCCGTTTTACGTAAGACAGCACCGCTCGCTGACGCGCGCGGCTCAGCAAGTGCTCTGAAATCAATACCAACATTCCGAGCCGCGACCGTAAGGAAGCGGTACACAGTCTTCGGAATGACCGATTTCCGCTGGAACCCCCAAAATGGTTAAGCACCCACCGTATCCTGCTCCCGCATCGAGACCAGAGTATTATGAAATGACATGGCCGAATCTAAAACAGCAGCGCGGAGGACAGAAGCGCAAACCGATCGTACGCAATACCTGTCGCGCGCTGTCGCAAAATCGCTCGAAATCCTTGAACTGCTGCAGGCGCGCCAGTCGCCCATGCCGCTCAACGAAGTCGCCCGGCACGTCAAGCTGTCGAAAACTTCCGCGTTCCGCCTGCTTTGCACCCTGCAGGCCAGCGGCTATTTGACCCAGCAGGATGCCGGCAGTTACGATCTTGTTCCCGAAGTCCGCCGCATCGTCTCCAGCCGGTTCCTCATCCGGCTCCTCAAAGTGGCGACTCCGCTGATGACGGAGCTCGGCCGCGAACTTCACGAGACCATCAATCTGGCGGCTCTGTTCGAAAATCGCGTCGAAGTGATCGCGGTTGAGGAAAGCCAGGAAATCATCCGCATGACCAACGTGATCGGCCACATCCTGCCGCCTAACGCCAGCTCGCTCGGCAAAGTGATCACCGCTTTTCTGCCGCACGAGCGGCGCGAAAAACTCATCCGCAGCTACGGCCTCTACCGGTTCACCGAACACACCATCACGGATCGCACCCAGCTGCAGCGCGAATTCGACAAAGCCCGCGAACTGGGTTTCGCCGCGGACCGCGAAGAATCGGTCTCAGACGGTTACTGCTTCGCCGTGCCGATTATGGCGCCGAACGGAGAAGTCCCCGCGGGCATCAGCGTTTCACTTCCCAAGCTCCGAATCAAAAACGCCGAGCAGGAAGAACTTTTCGCGAGGGCGCTGAAAGCCACGGCCGCAAAGATCTCCGAAGCGCTGTTCTAATCTCGAAAGTCCCCTGAAGGGCGTGATCCGCAGCCGACGTCTTCGTCGGCTTCCCCGGGGCTGGGTTTGGTCCCGGCGGCGGATCACTTCACCGCCACTTCCCAAACCTTATTGCACCGCGATTTCCCTTCCGGCCCCTCCACATCCAGAATCACCGAAAACTCCCCCGCTCGCGAATAAACGTGCACCGGATTCTGCTCGGTAGATTCCGTCCCATCCCCAAAGCTCCAGTGCCACGAAGTCACCTTGCCATAAGACGAATCGTGAAACACCACTAAACGCCGGCTCATGTCCCCTACCTCATACGACCACGAAGCCTCAATCGGCTTCCGGAGCTTCGGCTCCAAAGGCATCAGTTTAAATGCCACCAGCTCCGAGGCATTCCCGAAAAACGTCTGCTTATGCGATAGATTCCAGAAAGACCGCTTAGGCGAATTCACATCGTCATAATCGATCACACACCATGAAAGCCCGATCAGCTTATTCTCTTCAAGTACGCTCGGCACCGCGCGCTGCGGCCCCTCACATCCCCGATAATCGAAAGGCGTAATAAAGAACTCAAGCACCAGATTCCCCGCTTCGCCCGGCTTGAAATTGTAGTTATAAGCATGGTTAGCCCAGGGAAGCTCTTTGGTATAGGGCGCACAACCCCAGGCCATAGCCCAATCTTTACCTTCCGCCGGCGGAGTAAAGATGTGGTAGTTCTGCGCATGGGCCCCATGAAACGACCATTCCGCTTCAGCGCGGCTGATCCGGGTATCGATGTTAGCCCGAGCCGCGCCTACCGCCTCCGGAGTCCAGATATCGCGATGATACTGATCGATCAAGGGTCCGCCCGACATATCGCCATCCACTACAACTTCGAAAATATCGTTATGTAAGTCCGGCTTAGTAAAGTCCCAGTAGTTGTCATAGGCCTGGTAGAGAAAATACAAACGGCTCTCACCCTTCACCCAACCCACCTTGACCTTGACATCGAGATCCTTCCTGTCGAAGTTTGTCCCGTGCCCCCCTTCGGTATCCATGAGCTGATCGATACCCACCGCATAGTCGTCCGGCACGATGTCCCAGTCATGAACATCCCCGTCGATTCGCGGGATCATATTCTGAGGGAACTGGAATATTTTGAACGTCACATCCGGCCGCTCCACAGCCGGAGCCCTCGGGATCGGAATCAAAACGGCGGCGATCCCGGCCGCCCCCAATGCCAGCACACGATAGAGTTTCACGCACCGGAATTATCATGCCGGACGAACCCCAATGTCAACCGGCCTTCCTCGTGCTTCTCGGCTTGGGTGCTTAACCGAAGACTGTGTACCGGGTACTTACGGTCGCGGCTCGGAATGTTGTTATTGATTTCAGAGTACTTGCTGAGCCGGGCGCGTCAGCGAGCGGTACTGTCTTTACGTAAAACGGGCCGAGCCCCCAAACGTTTAACTGCCTGATAACGCACCAGACCTCGCCCGGATGCGGCTATCACGTCACCCCTGCCCTGAACCGCCTGAGAAAAACTGAGAATTTCCAGAACATGCGCCACTATCTGTCCGGAAGAAACGAATAAGCAATGCTTTTTGTGACGAAAATGGCGAAGCTTGCCCCGATCCCAGCAATGCGTCGAGCATTGCGTCAGGAAGTTGAACTGTGAGCCCGGCTTCTGCCGCCGCGCCGGGTACCTCCTGGTTCGCGTTGCGCGTAAGATCTCGGTCCGAGACGCTGGTCAGCGGGCTTCTCGCGGAAAAAGGATATCAGTCGTACTCCCCAGGTTACGCCATTGAGCGCCGGTATTCGGACCGAATTAAGCGCGTGGAGGCGGCCCTTTTCCCCGGCTACGTATTTTGCCGCTTCTCGCCAGCCGGAATTCTCCCGGTTCTGAGCACACCGGCCGTGCAAAAAGTGGTCGGCATAGGATCTCGTCCGGAGGCCATTCCCGATGCGGAGATGGAATGTCTCCGGCTGGGCGTACGCTATGGCGAGGGCGTGGCCCCCTGCGCGCACATGCGGGCCGGGCAGAGAGTCAGGGTACGGTCCGGGGTTCTGGCCGGGATCGAGGGATTTCTGGTCGAGGTTCTAAAAAGCCGCCGTCTGGTGATCAACGCGGACATTTTGCAGCGGGCCGTATCGGTGGAGATCGATGCCGCGAACGTTATCCCGGTTTGATCCGGAAATATTAGCTGAGTCGTTTTCGGAGACAGTTCTTATGAATATTATCGCCTTTGTGGTTTTCGTTGCGGTCGCCGCCGGTTATGCCAACGCGCAGACGGTCCACGGTGCTCGCCCGCTCCCCTCCCCGGCATATCCGACCGACGCGCTGCCGGCCCAGAAGATCGGTCCCGACGATCTCATTTCCATTCAGGTTTCCGATTGCCCTGAACTCAGCCGCTATTTCCGGGTCAGTTCCGACGGCAAATTGACGCTTCCGCTGTTGAAGAATCGCATCGCCGCCGCGGGAATGATGCCGGCGGAACTCGAGGAACAACTGGGCAAAGAACTGGAATCAGCCGGTATCCTTGTCTCGCCCGTAGTTAGCGTCTCCGTTTCCGAGTACAGGAGCCGCCCCGTCAGCGTGGTCGGCGCGGTGCATCACCCGCTCACGTTTCAGGCCATGAGCGACTCGACTCTTATAGACGCCCTTGCCAAGGCGGAGGGCGTCAACGCCGATGCCGGGTCATTCATCCTGGTCACTCGCCGAATCGCCTCGGCGAATGGCCCGCCGACGACTGAGGTGAGTCGCGTCCCGCTCAGAAGCCTGATGGACGCCACCGATCCCACCCTCAATCTGAAGCTGACCGGCGGTGAAGAAATTCGCGTGCAGGAAGCCGGGAAAGTCTTTGTGACAGGAAATGTTACCAGGCCTGGCGTGTATGCGATGCAGGATAACGCCGACACTACCGTGCTCAAGGCGCTGGCTCTCAGCGAAGGACTGAAGTCTTTTTCCACCAATCTGGCTTACATTTACCGGCGAGATCCCGCGACCAATAAACGCACCGAAATGCAGGTCGAGCTGACCCGAATTATGGAACGTAAATCTCCCGATATCGAACTGTTCCCCGACGATATTCTCTATATCCCCGAGAACAAAGGCCGCAAATTGACGGCAACCGTGCTTGAGCGGCTGTCAGGCTTCGGCTCGTCCACTGCATCCGGACTTCTGATCTACAAATAGCGACACATTCCCTGAGACGAGACCCCGAGAAAAAACTGATGACTCCGGAAAAGATCCAAAACCTTTCTGTCCCTGGCGAGGCGGAGCGTATCCCGCGCTATATTCCCGCGCCCCACGCGGACTTTGAGACCCATAGCGGTGCCCTCCCGGCTTCACACTACCTGTGGGTGCTGGGCCGCAGCAAGTGGCGCATTCTTGCTTTTATTGCGTTCTGCATGTCACTGACGTTCTTCGTCTGCATAAAGATCCAGCCGATCTACGAAGGCACGGCCCGCGTGGATGTCGATCGTCGGGCCCCTTCCGGCATCATCGGCCAGGACTCGCAACAGATGATGCCCAGCAACGACTCCGATCAGTTCCTGAATACCCAGATAGAGTTCATTCAGTCCGACGGCGTGCTCCGCCCTGTCGCCCTCAAATACAACCTGCTGGAAAAAGAGAAACAATTCGGCAGCGATTCGGAAAACGTAAAGTTCCTGGCAAACGCCCCTGTCAAACTCAAGAGCCTGAAGGTAGTCCGTCCTCCCAATAGTTTCATTCTGCGTATCAGTTATCGCTCGACCGACCGCGAACTGGCCTCCGATGTTGCCAATGCCGTTGCGGAATCGTACCTCGAACACACCTATGACGTCCGGGTAAAATCCACTCTTGGTTTATCCGCATTCATGGAGCGCCAGATTGAGGAACTGAAAACCAAGATGGAAAGCTCCAGCCTGGCGCTCGCGGTATTCGAGCGGGAACTGAACGTCATCAATCCGGAAGAGAAAACCAATATCCTGTCCGCCCGTCTGCTTCAGCTCAACACCGAGTACACTACGGCGCAGGCCGACCGCGTGCACAAGGAAGCCTCCTGGAATTCAATGAAAACCGGAGCTCTGGCCGCGGTACAGGTTTCGAGTCAGGCCGATGCGCTTGCCAAACTGCAGGAACGTGTGCAGGAATCCAAACAACGACTGGCGGAACTGAAGGCCATCTACGGGCCCAATTACTCCGAATACCGCCGTGCGGCGAGCGAACTGGCCGAACTGACCCGCCAGCATGACGATACCCGGAATGAGATCACGCAGCGCATCGATGTCGACTTCCGCCAGGCCACAAACCGCGAGGAGATGCTGAAGAACTCGGTTAGCGAGACCAAGGCCGAATACGACAGGCTGAATCTGCGCTCGTTCGAATACCAGCAGCGTAAGCGTGAGGCCGACGCCGATAAGACGCTTTACGAAGAACTGGTCCGCAAGATCAAAGAAGCCGGGATCAATGCCGGCTTCCAGAACAGTGCAATCCGGATCGCCGATTTGGCACGCCCCGGGGCCAAACCGGTGTTCCCGCAAAAAGGCATGCTCCTTTTGGTGAGCTTCATCCTTTCCACCGTGCTTGCGGCCGGGGCCGTTATCGCGGCGGACCTGCTGGACAACACCGTCAGAGACCCCGAACAGGCTCAGCGTATGCTGCGCGTGGACGTAGTCGGCACCTTACCCCACATGAAAAGAACGGAATTGATGAGCATGTCGTCCGCTCTCATCGCAGCGCCAGGCGAAAACGGCCTGCTACCCGTCAGCCGGACGAACAGCCGGAGTTCGTACCAAAATGCCGCCTCATATGAAGAGGCGATTCGGACCCTGCGGAACTCAATTCTGCTGACGGATTTCGACCGCCGTATGAATTCCATCCTGGTGACGAGCGCTTCTCCCGGTGAAGGAAAATCGACGATCGCGGCGCACCTCGCCATCGCTCACGCCGAGCAGGGCAAGAAGACTTTGCTGATCGACGCAGACTTACGCAGGCCGACGCAGCACAAGCGTTTCCATATGTCCAACGTCGTCGGCCTGTCCACCGCGCTGACCGGCGTTCTGACATGGCAGGACTCGGTGATGAAAATCGACGATTGCCCCAATCTCCACGTGATTCCGGCCGGCCCTTCGTCGCGGCGAGCCAGCGATCTGATCGGATCGACCATGGTGGAAATGCTGGAGTCGGCATCGGGAGATTATGACCTGGTCATCGTGGATGCCCCTCCGTTGCTGGGTTTTGCCGAGCCGCTGCAAATCGCCACCGCGGTCGATGGAGTTGTCGTCGTAACCAAAGCGGGCGAGACCAGCCGAAAGGCGGTTGGAGCAGTTCTCTCTACCCTGGACCGGCTGCGAGTAAATGTGGTCGGGCTGGTCCTGAACCAGGTGAAGAAGGACATGAGCGAGAGCTATTACTATTACGGATACTACCGGAAGTATTATTCGACCCCCTCGGAGATATCGAGCTAGCATCGGAAACCGGTGGCAAGCGCCAGTCTCATCCCCGCCGGCCATAAGTCCGAACCATCGGAAGCCCAAATGGACGCAGCCACGAACATATTTTCCGCCAGAGTCGGTAAAGAACTGGCCTGGGTTATCGCCGGTCAGGTTATGGCCGCCGCGGGGGGATTCATCGGCGTTCGCTATATGACGCGCGCCATGGCGCCGGCAGTCTACGGCGAACTGGCCCTTGCCTTGACGGGAGCCACACTGGTGCAGCAATGCGTCGGCGGACCGATTTCTCAATCGGCGATCCGCTTCTTCGCGCTGGCCCGTGAAAC
>Ga0302319_10025633_pt1 | contig 10426 bp, 1 predicted proteins | sample Bog_T0_2_FD_203319 | JGI IMG/M metagenome (GOLD analysis project Ga0302319, IMG submission 203319) | Peat permafrost microbial communities from Stordalen Mire near Abisko, Sweden - Bog_T0_2 | ecosystem: Environmental > Terrestrial > Soil > Wetlands > Peat | place: Sweden: Abisko, Stordalen Mire...
AATCTCCGGCGGGACGTTGACGATCGGCACGCCCCTTGCGCTGCAGTCCAGCACTGTGAACCTGGGCGGCGGCACGCTCAGCTTTGGCTCGCAAACGACGGCAACCTTCGGCGGATTGACCGGTTCAGGGAATCTCTCGCTGGGCACGGTCGCACTGACCCTCGGAGGCAACAATACGACCAATACCTACTCCGGCTCCCTGACGGGCAGCAGCTCCGTTTCGGTGCTCGGGACCGGTGCGCAGACCTGGAGCAACTATAATGGTACCGGCTCGCTTACCGTGGGCGTCGCGACTGTGGGCGGCGGTTCCAATCCGACGCTGACGATCAGCGGCGGAACCTATGGCGCTGCAGGAGCCACCCTGACCATCGCCCAGGCTGGCGGGATGGTCTTGGACATAAACGGCGGCACGGCCACGTTTGGAACCGTTAATATAGCAACGTTAGGCGGCGAATCCTACGCGGAAATGGAGATCACCGGGGGTAGCACCAATTTCACGACTGTGAATTTTGGGAGCACGGGCAATACCGCGGGTGAATTGCTTATCAACAACCCGGGCGCCGGGACAGAGGCATTGGGCAATGTGATCCTGAACCGGGACAATGGTGGCGCCGGCACGGGCTTGATTATCGAATCGGGAACTGTGACGGCGACCTCCGTGACACTTGCGGAGAATGCCCATTCGGCCGACCTGGCCATTTCGGGCGGCAGTCTCACCATCGGGACTTCGGCCTCGACAGGTGCCTTCAAGGTCGGGACTACGGGCAATCCGAACAACCTGACAGTGACCGGCGGGTCACTGACGTACCTGGGTACGGACGGGCTTTTGATGTCGCCGGGCGCGAGTACAACGAGCGCTGCCTCTTTCACCGGCGCCACCACGGATGTGACGCTGACGGGCGTCACGCTGAACTCCGGAAATTCCGCCGGGGCCTCTTCCACTCTCACGGTCGGCAGCGGTGCCACGCTTTACCTGGGCAGCGTCGGCCTGGTGGAGAACCCTGGTACAACCGTCACCTCGTCCTTCGGTACCGTCACCATTGGAGCCTTTGCGTCCTGGAGTTCCACGGCGCTCATTAGCCTCACCGGCACCACGACCTTCCAGGCCGCGGACGCTTCCTCCGTGGCGCATAATATCACCCTGAACGGCGCCCTTACGGGCACGGGCGGCCTGAAAGCAACGGGCGGGGGCGTTCTCGCCCTTACCGCCTTGAGCAGCTACGGGGGCACCACGACCGTCAATAGCGGCGGCACCCTCATCGTTAGCGGCACGCTCAGCGGCACCAGCTCCGTCGCAAATAACGGCAACCTTGAGGTTGACGGGGCCGTCAATGGTGCCGCCACGGTGGCACTGACGACTGGGGCGATACTCAGCGGCACCGGCTCAGTGGGTACCATCACCACCGCGGGGGGAACGGTCGCGCCCGGACTCAGTTCCGTCAGCCCTGTGGCAGCCGGCACGCTGACGGCTAGCGGCAGCGTCACGCTCGATCCCACATCGACCTTTTCCATCCGGTTGGGCGTCCAATCCGAAGCTGACAGCGACGCGCTCGCCGTGGGCGGCACCATCACCCTCGATGACGCATCGCTGCTCGTGAACGTGGGCCCCACGGTGAATGATCCCTTGCTGGCCGATATTGGCGATCTCTACGTCATCATCAATGGCGGCGCCGGTGGAACCGGCGGCAGCGGGTTGGGCGGCATCACGGATGTCTTTGGCAACGTCGATGCCTCTGGCGCAATCCCAACCTTGACCGAGAACGGATACGTCTTCGATGTCCTCTATGGCGTAACCCCTACCGGCGGGAACAACTACACGACCGGCGGTAACGATGTGGCCCTGCAACTGGTCGCCGTCCCAGAGCCCGGCACCTGGGCCTCGCTCCTCGGCGGCCTCGGCACGCTCATCGTCTGGCAGCGCTCCCGCCGCCGCAGGGCTTAACCAAACTTCGAGCCACTTTCCAGCACCGACGGGGGTCGGGATCTGGGAAGTAAAAATCGCCGCGGTGTCCTATGACACCGCGGCGAGTTTTTTCTAAGGGGGCGAGGATGGAGTGGTCCGTGCTTCGCGGATTGGTCAGGGGGTAATCCCATGGGTCCCGGCCCGCAATTCCAGCTTGTTCCTGGCTGGCCTCGCAGAGGGGTTGTGGAGGGGGCGCTTGCGCAAAACGGTCCATCCTTGACGCGGAAAGGCCCTTGGTCGTGAAGCAAAGAATAAGCGACCATCACAGCACGAAAAGCTTTGTCGTATTCAGCTTGGCAAATCCGTTCCCCCAGCCTGAGAGCTCTTTTCCCTCTGACTGCGATTTTTATCAGGAGAAAGCGAGAGTTCAAGAAAAATATTTTATTATTTTATCCGTTCCATTCTCGAGCGTTTCCCTCGTTCGACTTCGAACGGTGATCGAACCCACACCTCACTACGCTCTCCGAGGGGGGCGGATACAGCCGGGTCCACTTGGCTCACTTCCGATCAGTTCCCCAACCCATTCATGAAAACTCCCTATTCAATCCCCAATTGGCGGTTTCCGTTAACAGCGGTCGTGAAATTCTCCCGCCGCGCATGTCGCAACGCCCCGGATATAGCCCTTCGCGGTTCGGCTGCGGCTCTGGCGCTCTTTGCGCTCTTCGGCTTCAATCCGCAAGCACTTGCGGCGGTCGATACGTGGACGGGTGCGACGGGCACGGATTGGGCAACGGCGACCAACTGGGCCTATTCGACTGGAAGTGGCCCGGTTGCCACTGGGGACTCGCTCGTTTTTACAAACACGAACACCGAGGGCACGGCAACGCTGACTGACACGTTGACGAGTTCCAGCTTCCTGCTGGCGGGCATCACCTTCAATGCGCCCGCGATCGGCTATACGACAACGGGGAATGCCTTCGAGCTGACCGGCAACATCCTCGACAGCAGCACGAACGCCGAGACCATCGACAATGCGATTTCTGAGCCGGCGACGGAAACGTACACCGTGGTTTCCGGAGGCGACCTCACGTTAGGCGGGGCAATCACGGGTGCCGGGGGCATCACGCTGAACGGACTGGGAACGGTGACGTTGAACGCGGCCAATGGCTATACGGGCGCCACCACATTGAACAACGGAACGCTGGCTCTGAATTTTGCAGCGGGCGGGGCGCCGACGACCAACATCATCAGCCAGTCGTCGGTCCTTGGCCTCGGCGGCGGGACGTTGTCGGTCGTCGGTTCCAGTGCATCGAGTAGCCAGGCATTCGCCAGCACGACGTTGAACGCCGGCAGGTCCGTCGCTTCAGCGACGGGGTCTGCGACCGTGGCGCTGGGGGCGATTACCTATAATGCCGGGGGAATGGTGGAATTTGTCGGTCCAGCCACTTCCACCGCTGTCGGGACCGGGACGACAACGCTCGCGGCAACAGGCACAATTACAACGACAACGGAGGGCAATATCGGTGTAAACCTCGACGGGATTATGACGGGCTCTGGCTCGGCGGCGGTCAGCACGGTGGGGCTCTACGACTGGGCAACCACAAACCTGGGATCGGGTGGGGCGGGCACAAGTCCCTATACCGTCATCGGCGGCAGCCAGGTCACGGGATTTTACACTACCCTGGCCGGCACGGTGGGAGCATTAGGCGTCAATTATAACGTGACAGGCAATTCCTCCAGCAGCAGCGCCACCACTTATAACGGCACCGATACATTGCGCTTCAATACCGCCGCTGCAATTACGTTTACCGTGCAGACCTTTAAGATTTGGGCTTTAGGCGGCATTTTAGTCACCCCGAACGTCGGCGCCAACAACGTCACCATGGTAACCGGTGGCAGCACAGGCGGTAACGGCATAAATCGCGGTGGAACAGATTCGATTGGAGTCTGGCAAAACAATACGTCGGGCGAGTTGATTCTCACTTCGGCGTCCGGCAATCCGCTGTTTAACGGCTCCGGCGGCTATTTCCAGGCGGGGCCGGGTACCGTGCTTATGGAGGGGGCAAATGGCAATGGTTACACCGGCGCCAACTATCTAAACGGCGGCGTCACCGAGATCACCCTGGACAACGAACTGGGTGGCACGGCGGCCTCCAACGTGAACCTGAATGGCGGCACACTGTTGGGCGGCTATACCGGCAATCTGGACAACGGCACCACGGCGCATCCGGTGGTGTTGGGCAATGGTGGCGGCCTGGCCGCGGCCGCGGGCAATACATTTACCATCGATGGCGTGGTGAGCGGAGCAACCGGCACGGGACCACTGATCATTGGATTGCCCACCGCTGGGGGCTTGGTCCCCGGCACGGGTACCGGTACCCCCAACGCGGCGGTCAATGCCACGGGCATCGTTGTCCTGTCCAATGCGGGCAACACCTACACGGGCGGTACGGTGCTTGATTCCGGCACGCTGCAACTCGCCAGCGGCCAAACCACGGCCAATCTTGGGACCGGGTCGGTTACCTTGAATGGAGGCGGCTTCGAGTGGAGCAGCAATACGACGGACATCTCCTCGCTGGGAGTCGTCCTGACTTCCAATGGCGGCACACTGGACACCAATGGCAATAATGTAACTTTTGCCAATCCGATCACCTCCACCGGCGCCGGGACGCTGACGGTTCAGAACTCCTCGGGGACCGGAAGCCTGACCTTGAACGGGGCGAATACCTTTTCCGGGCCGGTCACTGTCAACTCGGGGGCAGCGCTCGCTTTTGGCGGAGCGAATTTCTACACCGGGGCGACGAGTGTAAACGGTTCGCTGACGCTCAAGCAGGGATCATCCCTTGCCAACACGGCCATCACCGTGGCCAGCGGCGGCACGCTGACGGGCGCACCGAGCGGCAACGGGAATATCACCATCGGCACCACTGGCGCGACATTGACCTTGAGCGCAGGCTCGACTCTTTCGCTCACCGAGCTGGATTCCGACACCACCGATACGCTAACCCTGAACGGGGTGGGCGCTGCAACAGGCACGGTATTATCGGTGGGCGGTGCAACGCCCGCGGCGCTGAATTTTGAACTGAGCAGCAATGGGTCCGGCGAGTTGGTCATCAACGACGGCGTGACCGCGTTCGGCGCCGACGGCGGGAAGATATTCATCACCGACCTGGACACCAATACGCCCGCCAGCAGTTATACCCTGGTGAGCGATCCCAACGGTGGCTTGGCTGCCGGTGGCGTCTCTGCCGGGGCGGACTTTTGGCTCGGTACCACCGGGCTGACTCTGGGAGGACAAAACTACGCGTTGAGCCTCACCTCCTCGGGAACCTCCCTTGTCCTGCATCTCACCCTCAATACCCCCAATTACTATTGGACCGGGGCAACCAGTTCCTGGGGCGTGCTGTCTAATTTTGCCACTTCCGCGACGGGAGGGTCCCCGCAGGGCACCCCCTTGGGCGCCACCAGCAATGTATTCCTGACGGCAAACAGCGCGACGAATTTTACCCAGACGCTGGATGGGAATTACATCATCAACAGCCTGAGCTTCACCGGCGCAGGCACCAGCGCCGCCGGCAATTCGATCATACTGGCCGATGGTTCCGGCACCGCGTTGACAATCAATGCGGCCAATAGCTTCGTCGATTCCAACCTGAACAGCTACGCGGCCGGAACCGGATTGGTGGTTCAGCCGGGATCGGATGCGCAGACGATCAGCGCGAATATCAACCTGGGCAACAGCCAGGGCTGGTTCGTCAATAACAGCCCCTCCACCCCCTTGACGGTGTCCGGAGTCATCGCCGACGCAGTCGCGGGAAGTGGCGATGCCCTGACCAAATCTGGCACCGGGACGTTGATCCTTGCCAATGCGGAGACCTATGACGGAGGCACCGTTGTAACGGCCGGTACCGTGCAACTGAGAAGCGGCGCATCGCTGCTGGCCACGGGAGCGCTTACCGTCAGTGGCACCGGGACCTTCGACCTCAACGGCAACTCGCAGTCGGTCGGTAGCCTGTGGGATGGCGGCGTCGCCACCGGAATAATCACCTCTTCCACGGGAACCGGGGTGCTCACCTTGAACAACAGCAGCACGGTCACCTTCGGCGGCACCATCACCGATGCGGGGACACCGACCAATGGGGTGAGCCTCTCGCTGACTCTTAACGGCCCGGGGAACGTCACTCTCTCCGGCTCCAACAGCTATAACGGCCTGACCACCTTGAATGCCGGCAATCTCACGGTTGCGAACAATTATGCCCTCGGTAATTCCACGGCCGCCAACGGCGGCCTGACAATCGCCAATTCGGCCGGGACCTCCAGTGTAAACTTTACGAGTCTCACTCCAACCATCGCGTCCCTCAACTCCAGTACCTCGGTGGCCAGCAATGTCATCCTGGGCAACACGGCGGGTTCTGGCTCGGCGACCACTTTGAACGTAGGGGGCGCCGGCGGCATCAGCACCTTTACCGGCACGATCAGCGACCTGACCGGCACGAAGGCCACCGCGATTGGAAACCTGAACGTGTTCGGCGGCGGGCTGCTGATCCTGACCGCGGCAAACACCTTTACCGGCGTGACGACCATCACCGGCTCGAACGCGTCGTTCGCCTCGGAGCTGGAGTTGCAGAATGCCGGGGCGCTGGAAAATAGCACCCTTAATTACAATAACCAGGGCGGGACCATCAACTTCAGCACGCTTGGCGCCGTAACTTTGGCAGGGCTGACGGGCTCACAAAATCTTGCGCTGACGAATCAATCGGGAACGGCCCTGGCATTAACCATCGGCAACCTCAACGTCGGTACCACCTTCACCGGGAACCTTGGTGGCCTCGGTTCGCTGACCAAGGAGGGCAGTGGCACCTTCCAGGTAGGCAGTGGCGCTGTTGGAGGAGCCAGCTACGCTGGATCGACCACCGTCTCCGGCGGCACGCTGATCCTTGGCGGCACCACCAGCCTGGGGGGTACGATCACCGTGAACCAGGGCACTCTCACGGTTCAGGATAATGCAACCATTGTCTCCACCTCCGGGCTGATCATGGATAACCTCACGGGCAACCCGGCTCCCGCCAACTTGACGTTATCGGCTACCGGGAGCCTCACCGTGGCCAGCTTTACCTTTGGCAATAACACCCGCGCCAATGGCACCGTGACCATCCAGAATTCTGCCTCGATGACGGTCAATGGAGCGTATGATGTCCTGGACAACCTGAATGGCACGACCAATGCCGAGGCCACCACGACCAGCCTCAATGGTGGCACACTGGCCGTGCAAAACTTCACATACGTAAACTCCGGCGCGAGTGCCAATAGCCTTGCCACGATCAACCTGAATGGCGGTACCCTGGAAGCCCTGGCCAGTGACCCCACTGCGTCCCAATTCATCCCGGCCTTCGCCAAATTCGCCCTCAATGTGGATGGGGGCGGGGCGATCGTTAACACCGACGGTCATACCGACACAATTGCCCAGCCCCTCGTCCATGCCGCCGGCACGCCAGATGGCGGCCTCACGGTCGAGGACACTGTCGGCACCGGGATCCTGACGCTGCTGGCCGGGGAAACCTATACTGGCGCAACGACGATCAACTCCGGCGGCACACTGCAATTGGGCAATGGATCCACCGGCGAAGACGGCACCATTACCACCAGCAGCGGCATCACGGACAATGGCACGCTCATTTACAACCGCTTTGGTCCGCTCTCATCGAGCCTGGTCATCAGCGGCAGCGGCAATGTGCAGGTCTCAGGTCCCGGCAGCCAGACCCTTCTGGCCGTCAATAGCTTCACCGGTTCCACTACCATCAATGCCGGCGGGACGTTGCAACTGGGTAACGGCACCGCCGGCAACGATGGCACCATTACCACCAGCAGCGGCATCACGGATAATGGAACCCTGATATACGACCGCTCCGGCGCGCTGGCTTCCGGCGTGGTCATCAGCGGCAGTGGCAATGTCGTGGTCGAGGGCTCCGGTTCCCAGACCCTTACCGCAACCAACACCTATACGGGGGCCACTTCCATCAATGCTGGCGGGACGTTGCAACTGGGCGATGGCACCGCCGGCAATGACGGCACGATTGAGGACAGCAGCGGCATCACTGATGGCGGTAATCTCATCTACGATCGGTCCGGCAGCCTGACGTCCGGCCTGGCCATCACGGGCGCCGGCAATGTGGAGATGACGGGCACTGGCACGGAAAACCTCTCAGCGAGCAGCAATTTTACCGGTGCGACCACTGTGAATCAGGGCAGGTTGATCGTGAGCGGTTCACTCACCGGCACGACGGCCGTTTCGGTGGCGAGCGGCGCTCATCTCGAAGTGGACGGTCTGGTCAATAATAGCACCAATATCGCCGTGACCGGATTCCTCAACGGAACCGGCTCGGTCGGTCCATTTACTGTCGCGAGCAATGGCACCCTCGGACCCGGCCGCAGTACGCTCAGTTCCTCCGATGCCGGAACGCTCACAGTCAATGGCAACGTGGTGCTGACAGACACTAGTTCGTTGTTCTCCGTCCGCCTCGGGGCTGGCGGCAGCAGCGATCAACTGGCGCTGGATCCCGGCGACCTCGTCAGCCTCAATAACGCGACCCTGAAATTGACACTCGACCCCGACTTCGCGCAGCAGGTAGTCGGGTTCATTTATGTTCTGATTAATGGAGGAACCGCCTCCACCGGTGATATCAGCGGGGAATTCGAGCAGGGCACCCAGATCACCGACGCCATTGGCGACCAATACAACATTCTGTATAATGTGAATGCGAGCGGAGTCGCCGGTGCCGGCGATGACGTCGATCTGCAATTGACCGCCATCCCCGAGCCAGGGACCTGGGCCATGATCCTCTCCGGCATGGGCGTGCTCGGCTTATGGCGGCGCTCCCGCCGGGCCTGCTCCCGCCGGGCGCAGACCAGCGGGACGAGGGGTATGAGTTAACGCTTCAGTGTGTGGCTGAAGGTTGGTACACTCCAACAACGACGGTAATAATACCCCCTGAATTATGGATAATACCAATCCCAGTAATTATCCGGCCTCTCCGCGGGCTGAAAGCCCCGCCCGCGCTAAGCTCAGGTCTTCAGCCCTGTGTCACCGTTCTCATGGCCAGCGGCCGAAAGGGTCACCCGCGATCTCCGCAAGTCGTTCAGGCCGGATAATTACAGGGATTGGTATAAATACCCGAACACCAATGTGACACTCAGCCGTAAGTTACTTTTCACTCCGGCTGCCGCATTTGTAATCGCGGCATCATGGATCGTAGCCTCGCTGCTGTGCCCCACCGGTTCCCTGGCGCAGGTAACCAACGCAAACGTAACCCTGGCCGTCAACACGACTAAAGCCTCCGCGACGGCGATCCCCAGCGACTTTTCGGGATTAAGTTTCGAGATGGGGTCCGTGATCTATGACAGTGTAAACAACGGCTGGCTTTTGAGCGGCAGCAATGGGGCCATGATCTCCTTGGCGAAGACCTTGGGCGTAAAAAGCATCCGGGTAGGCGGGAGTACCGCGGAGGGCGGCGATATCGCGGTTGCCGCCGATGAGGACGCAGTACTGGACTTTTGTCATGCCATCGGCGCCAATTTAATATGGGATCTGGAGATCGATGGTACGCTTTATGACGCATCCACGGTGGCCACCGACACGAACAGCAAGCCGATCGTCGCGCAAAGCATGCATACTTATGCGAACTCCAAGGGCTATCTGATCAACACAAACAGCCTGGTATTTCAGGTGGGCAACGAACCCGACCTGATGCCAAATATGACGGACACGATCTACGATTCCGACTTCGGCAGCTATCGCACGGCCATCAACTCTCTATTTTCAGGCGTCAGAATGGCCGGCCCGGATACCTCCGCCGGTGGCACCTTTTATTTTCCCACCTTTTGTCCCGCGGAAGGGCCGGGCGGGGATATCGCGTTCGCCTGCCAGCATCTTTATCCTTTTGGCAGCAGCCTGACAGGCGGCACCGTTGCTCAGGAAATTGCCGCGATGCTCTCCTCCGGCAACGAAGCCGGTTACCAGAGCTTTATGCAGCAGTGGGTCCCCTCTGCCACGGCTGCCGGACTCGCTCCCCGCTACGAGGAAACCAACAGCTTCTTCCATAATGGCGTATTTGGATCCAGCAATGCCTACGCCTCGGCCCTCTGGGGGCTCGGGTACATCTACTATCATGCACAGGCCGGCCTGGCCGGTCTCAACTTCCACATTGGCTCGAACTCCAATGCCCCCGCCTATAACGCGATCTCCCCCGCCACTGTGGCAAGCTCTTACACGGTCAATCCCCTGGGCTATGCAATCGCCGCGTTCAATATCGGCGGCCATGGGCACATGGTGCCGGTGACTATCGGCAATTCCAGCGATGTCAATCTGGTTGCCTATTCCGTCCTTCAAGGCGATGGCAGCCTTGTAATCACGGCGATTAATCGCGAATACGGTTCCCCGGCATTCAATGCCGCCCTCTCGATCTCCACCAGCGGCACCACTTACAATGACGGTCAGGTCATGTTTCTCACCGGCAGCAATAATGA
>Ga0302319_10025636_pt1 | contig 10425 bp, 8 predicted proteins | sample Bog_T0_2_FD_203319 | JGI IMG/M metagenome (GOLD analysis project Ga0302319, IMG submission 203319) | Peat permafrost microbial communities from Stordalen Mire near Abisko, Sweden - Bog_T0_2 | ecosystem: Environmental > Terrestrial > Soil > Wetlands > Peat | place: Sweden: Abisko, Stordalen Mire...
AAGCGCTGTTATAAAGCCCCGGCGTCAGCAGCACGATCACCGGACGGTCCGAAGGCCGCGGCGAAATGCTCCGCAGAATCTCCACCAGCTCCGCCGGATAATGATCCACCGGCAGCACTTCGGCCAGTTCGAACACCCGGGGGAAAGTCCTGCGCATCACCAGCCGGTTTTCGAGCACATACGATATCCCGCTGGGCGACCGAGCATTGTCTTCGAGCACCAGATACTGCCCCGTCCGCGAGTCCCGCACCAGATCGATTCCGGAGATGTGAACGTAGATGTTCCTGGGCACATTCAGCCCCACCATCTCGCGCCGGAAGTGCTTGCACGAATACACCAGATTGCGGGGAATGATCTTGTCTTTAATCACCCGCTGCGGCCCGTAAATATCCTGCAGGTAAAGGTTGATCGCTTTGACGCGCTGAGCCAGACCCCGCTCGATCACATCCCATTCCGACCGGGGAATAATGCGCGGGACAAGGTCGAAGGGAAACAGCCGCTCCGTTCCCCGGCCATCGCTGTAGACCGTGAACGTGATGCCCTGCACAAGGTACGACAGATCGGCCAGCTTGCGCCGTTCGTCAAACACGTCGAGCGGCATGTTCGAGAGGTTGTCGTACATTGCCGCCGCGCAGGGCCGGGGCAATCCGTTGGGTGCGATCAGTTCGTCGTAGAACGACCCCGGGTCATATCCCGAAAAGAGCAGTTGGTTGCCTGTATGTGTTTGAGCGGCCGTAGACATAGCGATTTTCCGTTCGCGGCGTAAGAGCTACGGAGATCGCGGCCGTGCGTACCTGTATTGTAGCCGAGGCGTTACAGAACCTTGAGGAAATTGACGAGATCCTGTTTCTGCTGTGCGGTGAAATCCATCTGATAGCGCTTCTCGTAGAACCCGACCACCTCTTCCAGCGTCTTCGCCGACCCGTTCGAAAAGTACGGAGCCCGCGCCGCCAGCCCTCTGAACTGCTGCATCACGATCGCGCCCACGTCCGCGCACTTGCCCGTGATCAACGCCCGTCCCGGGTCGTGCGTTTCGATCTTCCTGTCGCCGCAGGTGATGCGAAACACAGGCAAGGGCGAGGGACCGTTCACATCCGTGGTTCCGATGTTCAACGGCGCAGTCGCCATGCCCTCGTGATGGCACCGAGCGCAGTTCTCGAAGAAGACTTCGCTGCCTCGCGCCACCGACTGACGGAACTCCCGTTGCAGGCCTGTGACCCGCTCGTCTTCGGGGTTCTTCCATGATGTAAATGAAATCCGGGCATTCAATGGCTTGCCGGTCGCAACGTTTTCAGGGCCCAGCAATGCCGGCCCGCCGCCCTCCTCAAGCAGCCCCGCGCGAATGTCGGTGATCTGGGCTACGAACAACTGCTTCTCGAAGGCGACGATCTGGCGAAGCTGGTCGACGGTCGGATGCGCCGTCGCCTGCTCATGCCCGAACGCCGCCGAAATCGCTTGTGATTCCAGCGTCGCCTCGCGCCCATCGGCCATCAGCGTCCCGACATACTTCAGGTTCGCCGCCACCCGAGGACGCCGGTAAACCGACACCGTGCCCGACTTATTGCAGCCCGCCGGATCGGAAACTACTTCGAGCCGAAACTCGGGAGTCACGCCCCGCGGCGGCCACTGCAAAGGGATCCGAAACAGGCCGCGCTCCAGCAACAGCGAATGCGAACCCATCTCCGCCTGCGGCAGATCGGGACAGTTCGACCCGTCGAATGCCGCAAAGATCGGGTCTTTGCCCTCAGTCTGCTTCCACCGCTCGGCCAGAGTGATGGTCGAGATGCTCATGCCGTTCGAAGGCTGATGGCAGGTAATACAGGCCCGCCCATTGGTGCCTAAAGCCTCGAAGAAAGCATGATCCTGAGTCCGCACCATGCCGTTCTGATTCAGCACACCCACGCTGCCTTCAGGATTGTTGTACTCTTCCTGCCAGGGAAAGCTGATTCGCTCACCCGAGTCCCACCAAACCTGCGCCGAACCGTAAGCGCCGCCGCTCTGCGCCACCACCACGGCAGCCAAAGCCAGTCCCCCAAATATGAGCTTGCGTTGCATATTCGTTAGATTGTAGCCATTCTCCACTCGCCTTCGCCATAAACGCCCGCCAGGGACCCGCCCGCCTTCTCAATCGCGGCCTTGATCCCGGGCACATCGGCGGCTTCGAAGCCACTCAGGATGCCCACTCCTCCAGGCTTCAGGATGCGGAGCCAGTCGGCTGCCAGTTCCGCGATCCAGGCGGGACTGATGTTAGCTACTACGATGTCTGCCACGTGGCTGGCCACCGCATCCGCCGAGCCGGTGAAGACGCCCACCTGCACGCCGGCGCGCTCGAAATTCTCCTTCGCCACCGCTGTTGCGTCGGGGTCCGTGTCGCTCGCAAAGGCGCGGGTGGCGCCCAGTTTCAGCGCTGCCTCGCACAGGATGCCGGATCCCGTCCCGATATCCACTACCGTCGCTCCTGGCTTCACATGGCGCTCCAGCGCTTCCATGCAGAGCCGCGTCGTTTCATGCGCCCCCGTGCCGAACGCCAGGCCCGCGTTGATCGTGATGCGGAACCGGCCCTCCGGAGTTGCTTCGTCGCACCATTCCGGGATCACGAAAATCCGCTCCCCGATCTTCATGGGTTTCAGATGCTCGCGCGCGAACGCCACCCAGTCGCGCATATCCGCCGGCGTGGCTTCGCCTCCGAACTGAGCGATGATTTCCGCCTGCCGCTGATCATCGTCGAAGAACGCCCGCATGATCGTGCCATCCACCTCCACGATTCCCGTGCAGCCCGCTTCCCACAACTCGGCAATGGCGAAATCCTTCTCCGCCTGCCCACGCTCGATGTCGATTGAGAACATATAGAATTCAGATGAAATTACAAGGCATGTTTGCGTCGGCAGCGACGCCGTTCGATCACACCGGCGCGCTCTATCGCGCCAAGGTCCAGCATAACTTCGAGAAGTGGAGCCGCACGGCGCTCTCCGGATTCATCGTCGCGTCGCTTGCGGGGGAAGGCCCTCTGCTTGAGCCCGAAGAGAAGCTCGTAGTCCTTCGACTGGCTGTCGCGAGCGTTCCCGAAGGCCGGCTCCTCATCCTCGATGTGAGCAATGAAGGCGTCCATGCTGCCGTGAACCTGGCCTGCGCGGCAGCAACCGCCGGAGCTCATGCCGTGGTAAGCCTCGTGCCTCACGCCTACCGCAATCTCATGTCCGGCGCCGAAGCTCAAACCCTCTACTTCCGCGCCCTCGCCGATCGCTCGCCTGTGCCCGTCATCGTTCACAATGCGCCCATGACTACAGGAGTCGACCTGCTGCCCGAGACCATCGCCGTGCTGTCCGCTCACCCCAACATCGGGGGCGCAATCGAGAGCGGCACGCCCACCGGCCGCATCCGCCAGCTCCGCGAACTCGTCCCTAAAGAGTTCGGCATCCTCGCCGGTACCGAGTCGCAGCTGCTGGACTCGCTGAAGGAAGGCGCCAACGGCGCCGCGCTTGCCTTCGCCAGCGCCGCTCCCTACGCCACCATTGCCGTCTGGGAAGCCTTCCGCACTCGGGAAGAAGAAGCCGCGGTGGACTGGCAGCAGCGCATCAGCCATCCTTCGATCCTGGTTACTGACCTGTACGGCGTACCCGGCCTGAAGCATGCGATGGATCTGAACGGCTATTATGGTGGCCCTCCGCGCCTGCCCTTCTGCCCCGTCTCCGCAGCGGCGCGCGAAGAGATTGAGGAAGCCTTCAGCGACCTCAAAGGCTGAACCTCTGGCGCGCTACTGCAGTGTGACTACGGGTCCTGAGGGAGTCTGCACTCCATTCACGCTTGCAAGAATCGCTTGATCCCCGCTTGCGGCCGCGGGCACCGTCACATTGATCTGATAAAGCCCTGCTTCCATGATTCCCGCGAACGACACTTTTGCGGCCAGACCGCCGATCGTAACCGTCACGGGGCTGGCCGTCGGCGCGCTGCCGGAGAAAAGCTGACCGGCGGGTACGGGCGGGCTCGTGGCGCCGAAGCCGACGCCGTACAGCACCAGCGTCTCACCCGCTTTCACGGGACGTGTCGCGTACGAGAACGTGTTCGCAGGGCCCACAAGATCGTAGCCGCCGTCGGGTGTCAGGATCTCGCCCGCCACATGTTTCTCATCGCCCAGCAGGCTCAGCGAGGGACCCTGCGGCGCCAGCATCACGCTCGATGTCACGGTCCCGGACGGAGTCGTCACAACGGCGCTTACCAGGCCTGTAGCGGGATCGTCGGGGACTTGCAGGTTGATCTGCGTGGGACTTACGAACCACAGGTAGGCGGGCTTGTTGTCGATCGTGACGGTGACGCCTCCCAGGCTGGTCGGGAAATCGTTGTTCCAGACGTAAGTACGGTCGGCGAGATTGGCGCCGTAGATCGAGATCCAGGAGCCGGACTGGATTGCGGACACGGAACTGTAGACCGGCACGATGCCGCCCGCCGCGATGCGGGGCGCGGAGTTCGGGCTCATGAGCCGAATTACGCCGCTGCCCGAACCGGGCTGGGAATCGGAGACATACAGGTTGCCGGTGCTATCGACCGCAATGCCCTGAGGGTTAGTGAAAACGCCCGCGCCCGCTATCGTTGTAAGCGTTCCACCGGAGAATTTGCGGATCAGTGCGCCATCGGCGAAGTAGAGGTTTGCGGCTGGATCGACGGCGATGGCGCCGGGGTTGCTGAGCCCCGATACAAAGGTGGTTATCGCTCCGGCCGGTGTCACCTCCCGAATGCATTTGTTTCCCGTGTCGGAGATGTACACGTTGCCGGCTGAGTCCACCGCAACGGCGGTGGGGCCGCTGAGTTCAGAGCTCGCGGCCGTCCCGTTGCCCGCTACCGTGGTGATGATGCCCCCCGAAACTTTGCGGATGCGGTTGTTCATGGTGTCGGCGATGTACACGTTGCCGGCGGAGTCGAGCGCGACGTCGTTCGGGAAATACAGGTGTGCGGCGGTGGCCGGGCCGCCGTCGCCGAGTGCGCCGAGGAAGCCGCCCGCCCCCGCAAACATAGTAACGACACCAGCCGAGGAGATCTTATCGATCTGACAAAGAATGTAGCCAACGGCATAGACGTTATCGGCTGAGTCCACCGCGATGCCGTGGGGCGAGTCGGTTAGCATAGCCACCGTGGTTATGGTCCCCGTAGCGGCAGCCACCTTGCGAATGCTCGCAGCGGTTGCGTCGGAAAGATACAGGTTGCCCGCTTTGTCCACAGCGACGCCGAAGGGATTGACGAACTGCGCAGCAGCGGCGGGTCCTCCATCTCCGTTCGAGGAAGTCGGGCCGCCCGCCACCGTGGTGATCGTTCCGGCGGTCAGCTTGCGGATCCCGCTCGCGGCGATATAGAGGTTGCCGGAAGGGTCGAATGCGATGCCCTGAGGGATGTTCAGTTTGGCATTGACGGCAGGGCCGCCATCGCCGGTGTAACCCTGGACGCCGGTGCCCGCGACCATCGTGAGGACTCCGCTCGAGATCGTGACGACTCGGTAATCGCCAGGATCGGAGATGTACACCTTGCCGGTGGAATCGACAGCGATCGACTGGGGGCTGATCAGGTAATTAGCGGAATTGGGCGATTGTCCCAGCGGTCCGATGGTAGCCAGCACCTGGGTCTGGCCGTTAGAGACCTCGATCACTTCGGTGTTATGCATCAGTCCTGCGATGACATAAATGCTGCCCGTCGAATCGAGGGTGACGGCGTAGGGCATCTCGATATTTGACACGGCTGTGGTGATGATCCCTCCGCTTACTTTGCGAACCCGTGTGTCATAACCGTCTGTGGTGTAGAGGACGCCGGCGGCGTCCACCGCAATGCCCAGCGGCTCATAAAAGTGCGCGCTGGTGGCGGGAACACTGTCAGCGGTCGATGTGCCGCCTCCCGCGAAGGTTGTGATGACTCCGTTGGTCACCTTGCGTATCCGCTCGTTGTTGGTATCCGAGATAAACAGGTTGCCGACCGAATCAACCGCCAGACCTGAAGGTCCGTTCAGTTGGGCATTGACCGCAAGGCCGTTGTCACCACTGAACCCTTGAGTTCCGTTGCCGGCGAAAAGCGTGAGCAGGTTGGTCTTCGCATCCAGGCGCAGAACGATATTCACTGAGGTCTCGGCGAAGAACACATTCCCGGCCTGATCGACGGCGATTGCGCCTGGGGAATTCAGGTTTGCGGAAGTTCCCGGAACATTGGTGGCGAACCCGCCGCCCGCAAATGTCGAGATGGCATAGGTCTGGCCGAACGCGGGCACTGCGGCGATTGCGAGGAGAACTACAAGCGAGACGTGCAAACGGTGCATAGGTTCAAGACATGCACACCTGTGCCCAATTCAGTACTGCCTACTCAGGCGGCAAATCGCCCAGATCCTCGGCGCGATTCTCGAACCTTGTCTGGGCATGCAGGAACACCAGCGGCACGGTGCCGATGGGGCCGTTTCGCTGCTTGGCCAGGATCAGCTCGGCGATGCCATGCAGGTCCTCGCGGTCACGCTTATAGACTTCTTCGCGGAAGATGAAGCCCACCAGATCGGCATCCTGCTCGATCGAGCCCGATTCGCGCAGGTCGCTCAGTTGGGGTCGATGATCGCCCACACGCGTCTCGGTCGCGCGGCTTAACTGCGAGAGCACAAGGAACGGGCAGTCGAGCTCCTTCGACATCAGCTTCAAACCGCGCGACAATTGACTGACTTCCTGGTTGCGGTTCTCTACCCGGCCTTTCGTGCTCATGAGCTGGAGGTAATCGACCACTACGAGCCCGAGCTTCTGGCCGGATTGTTTAATGCGCCGCAACTTCGCGTGCATGTCCATCAGGTTCGCGCCGGCTGTATCGTCGATCAGGATCGGCGCTTCCACCATCTGGTTGGCGGCCTGGCGCAGCTTCTGGCGCTCCTGTTCGTTCAGGTAGCCGGTGCGAAAGCGCTGTGAATCCACGCGGGCGGCCGCGCACAACATACGGGTGAGCAGGGACTCCTGCGACATTTCGAGCGAGAAGACGGCGACGGGTTGAAACAGGCGCGTGGCCACGTGCCAGGCGATGTTGAGCGCAAATGCCGTCTTTCCCATGGAAGGCCGCGCCGCGAGGATGATCAGTTCGCCCGAATGCAGACCGCCGGTCATTTCATCGAGTTTCGTAAACCCGGTGCTGATACCTTTAATGCGCTTGCTGGGATCGAGAAACGCATTGAGGCCGCCCTGGTAATTCTGGATGACCTCGAGCGGGGTCATCAGGCCTTTTTCCTGACGCGCCTCGCCGAGCTTGAGCAAGGTTTCGCCGGCGCCCGACAGAATGTCACCGGGATCTTCTTCGCCCATCAGGGCGCGGTTCATCAAGTGTTGCGAGGCATGGACAATCCGTCGGAGAGTGGCTTTATCGCGGACGATCTTCACATAGCTGTCGAGGTTCGCGATGTGGGGCATGCCATCGTCGAGGGAGACGAGGTAGCCGAGGCCGTCGACGGATTCGAGCTCGTTGTGCCGCATGAGCTCTTCAGCCACGGTGATGCGGTCGATCGTTTCGCCACGCTCATGCAGTTCGAACATCCGCATGAAGATTCGGCGGTGCTTTTCGAGAGAGAAGTCTTCCTGGCCGATCAGGCCGGCGATTTCGATGAAGCGGGAGGCATCGAGCAGGACCGAGCCGAGGATGAATCGCTCGGCATCGACATTTGAGGGGAGACCTTTTTCGAAGGCAATTTTGTCGGAAGATGTCTCACGAAACGTGGTGGACGGGGGCATGGCAGCGGAACTCACGTTAACGACCCACGCCTGTTGATTTCAAGCGCAAAGTGAAAAAAGCTTCGGTGGACGCGCGGAGGCCTGTCCGCGCATGCTTTGCGCGATCGGGCACTCGGGAAATCCACGGCGATCCAGAGGAAATCCACAACAACATGGTAGCGCATAAATGTTTCGGTAAGGTTGAAGATCGATACTGGAACTTGCAGCAGGATCGCTACAGCCGCCAGACCCGATTTGAGCCGTTCGGCATAGAGGGTCAGACGCGTCTGAGGGGCGCGACGGCGGTCATCGTAGGCTGCGGCGCTTTGGGTACGGTGCAGGCCGCTCTGCTGGCGCGCGCAGGAGTAGGAACCCTGCGGCTGATCGACCGCGATTACGTGGAAGAGAGCAATCTCCAGCGTCAGTTACTTTATACCGAACAGGACGCCGCCGAGGCGCTGCCCAAGGCCGAGGCCGCGCGAAGGCGGCTGCTCGAGGCGAATTCGACCATTCGCATCGAAGCGCACGTGGCCGATTTGAATCCCGAAGACGCGGCCGAACTGCTCTCAGGGGCCGATGCGATTCTCGACGCCACCGACAATTTCGAGACCCGAATGCTGATCAACGATTTCGCCGTGAGGGAGAGCGTGCCCTGGATCTATGGAGCGGCGGTGGGCAGTTACGGTATCGCCATGCCGATCCTGCCGAACGACTCGGCGTGTCTGCGGTGCGTGTACCCGGAGCCGCCGGCGGGCGCGCAGCCAACCTGCGAAACGGCCGGGGTGCTGGGACCGATCACGAGCCTGATCGGGTCTATCCAGGCGATGGAGGCGCTCAAAATCCTGTCGGGCCGCGCATCCGCGGTGCGGAGGAAGATCTTCACCGCCGATCTCTGGACGGGCCCGGTGCGGGAAACCGGCATTCCGGCGCGGGATCCGGAATGTCCGGCGTGCGGATTGCGGCAATTCACCTGGCTCGAAGGCCGCAGGCGCGCTCCTGTCAGCCTTTGCGGGCGCAACGCGGTTCAGATTCACGAACGTTCACGGCCTCTGAATCTGGCTGAGCTCGCAGAGCGTTTGAAGCTGCTGGGAACCCTGCGAGTCAACGAGTTCGCGCTCCGGTTTCACGATGGCGAACATGAAATGACCGTCTTCGCGGACGGGCGGGCGATCGTGAAGGGAACCACCGATATCGGCGTTGCTCGCGGCGTGTATTCGCGCTATATCGGCAATTAGGGCAGGCTGACATAATCTTTCCCATGGGCATAAAGTTCTCTTCCTGGAAAGACGTCCCTCTCGAAACGATGAGCGACGTAATCTCGCGCCGCGTGGTGTCGGGCGAGAAGGCGATGGTCGCGCAGGTTTATCTCAAGAAAGACGCGGTGGTGCCGCTGCATCAGCACGAGAGCGAGCAGGTGACTTACATCCTCGAAGGGGCGCTGAAATTCGAGCTCGACGGCCGGGAAATCACCGTTCACGCGGGCGAAGTGCTCGTGATCCCTTCGAACATGCCGCATCGGGCCGTGGCGATGGAAGATACGCTCGATCTGGATGTGTTTTCGCCCATCCGGCACGACTGGCTGGATAAAGACGACGAATATCTGCGCCGCGGCGAACGCGAGGGGTAACCCCTGGGTAACCCCGAGTGCAACGTTTTGAACGTCTGTAGCATCTGTAGGCCGTGCGACGTACTGTGACGATGGGCCTTGGCGTTTTTCTTCTTTCCGGCGTTTGCCGCGGCGCGGATCTGCAGGAGATTCTCAAGCGGGGGACGGCGGCGATTCAGTCGGACTGGGCTGCCGACCCGCTCTATGCCTGCGTCGAAAGAGACGAGACGCGCAAGGACGGAAAACTGACCAGCAAGACTTCCGAAGTGGTAATGATCGAAGGTTCCGACTATTCCGTGCCATTGGCCGTTGACGACCAGCCGCTTTCGCCGGTCCGCCAGAAAGCCGAACTGGTAAAGCTGAAGGAAGAGATTCAGAAGCGCAGGCGCGAGAGCCCTGCGGAACGCGAACGCCGCATCGCCGCTTATAAGAAGCAGCGCGACGAAAATGGCGAGCTTCTGCTGGGCTTTCCGCAGGCTTTTATCTTCCAGGTAACCGGAGAAGATACAAAGAACGGCAATCCGGCTTACGTGCTCTCCGCCGCACCTAAGGCCAGAAGCGGCTCAGTCACCAGAGCGCAGAAGGTTCTTTCGGGAATGGAGGGAACGGCATGGATCGAAAAGAACGGCTTCCATGCGATTCAGGTCGACGTTCATGTCGTTCGCCCCGTCCCGGTTTTCGGGATGCTGGCGACGGTTCTGCCGGGAACCGAGATCGAGTTCGGCATGACGCCCGTCAGCGATTCCGTCTGGCTGGTGAACGAGGTGTCGATGAACCTGACAGTGTCGAAGCTGCACATGTTCAAGTCGGAGCAGGTAACGCGCTCGACTTATGCGCAGTACCGCCGAAACGATGAGGTATTGAAGGAATTGCTGGCAAAAGCGGGGGCGTAATATCGGAGGTATGAAAAGAACGCCGGTTACCCGAGGTTTCATTGCCGACTGGGCCGTTACCGCGGTCCTGCTGTTGTTCGGGACGACGACCGCTCTCCAGGCTTTTGTGATCCCTTCCGGATCGATGGAAGGCACCCTGCTGGTGGGCGATCATCTGTTCGTCGATAAGGTTATATATTCGCCTGCAGATGGTGTGTCGAAGCATCTGCTGCCCTATCGC
>Ga0302319_10025641_pt1 | contig 10424 bp, 7 predicted proteins | sample Bog_T0_2_FD_203319 | JGI IMG/M metagenome (GOLD analysis project Ga0302319, IMG submission 203319) | Peat permafrost microbial communities from Stordalen Mire near Abisko, Sweden - Bog_T0_2 | ecosystem: Environmental > Terrestrial > Soil > Wetlands > Peat | place: Sweden: Abisko, Stordalen Mire...
CTCTATTGACAAGTCCATGCCGGCCAATCGCGGAGAGATACAGTTTATGGGTTCTCGGCGGCCACGCCTTACTCGCTTTTGATTTTTTCACACCTTCTAAGCGCCCACAAATCCGGTCCGGAAAACACTCATTTCATTCCACAAATATCTTGTGCTCCCATGGTCGGCCAAAACCTCTGAAGCTGGCAACTCGCCTTTGCGCGTAACGCCCTCGTGGCATAACTCTTAAAACTGCCATCATCTTTTCTGGCTTCGTTTCTCCTGCCCCTTGTCCTATAGCAAGAACGCTATCGCGCAGACCGCAGAAACATTAAATGGCCTTGTGGACGCGGAACTCGAAGCGCTTCCTGCGGATATGCGTGCCCGATTTGGCTATATTTCTCGCCTAATCGAGGGATTCGGGCTCGAACGCGTCAGCGAACCGCACGTCAAGCATCTGCTTGGGCCTCTTTGGGAAACGCGCATGAAGGGGCGGGATGGCATTTCACGGCTTTCTACGTCACGGCGGCGGTTGGAAAACGCGTTGTCGTCGTCAGGGCGTTTGTAAGGAAAACGCAGAAAACGCCAAGCCGGGAAATTGAATTGGCGTTAAAACGAGCAAAGGAGATTTCGCAATGACAAAGGCAAACGATCTTCATCGCAAGTGGATGAAGGACCCAAAATACCGCAAGGAGCACGAGGCGCTCGCCGCTGAGTTTGCGATGGCTCACGCTGCCGTTGAGGCGCGGGTTCGCGCCGGGCTCACCCAAGAGCAACTCGCCCAACGCATGGACACGACTCAATCAGTCATCGCTCGTCTGGAGAGTGGCCGTACCCGGCCCTCCACCCAAACGCTTGAACGGCTCGCCTTGGCCACCGGCACGCGGCTGAAAATTAGCTTCGAGCCAGCACGCGCGCATTGAATCACGCGCGGAGACAAGATCCACAGCGTCAAGTTCGGAGGCGGGGTCGCATCGGCTGAGACCAAATATCGGAGTGGAAAAAACGCGCTCAGCGACCGTTGGTCTCTTCTTCGGAAACGGCTACGTCGGATTCCGACGTGCAGCCCGTTAGGGCCCTGAGAAGACTTTTCCGATTCGCGAATGGACAAATCGTTTACTTGACCAACGCTCAAGTTAAACTTTCCTCATACTGGGTGACTGTCGCCAATACACTCAATCCCCTTTTCTTTTTTGAAAGCCCGCGCGTCTCAAGCTCAGAGGCGCATATCACCAATCGCGGTTGACGCATGCGATTCCCAGTTTCCGGTTAACGCCACGCATCATGCACGATTCGCTGTAAGTTGCCAATCACCGCGTAGAAGGCTCTAATCGCCCTCTATCACGAGCCCCAGTTTATAGGCTATTGCTGATCGGCAAACTCGATGAATCGTGTCAAAGGCACCTGTTAAATGTGGGTATTCGAGAACGGCGACCTTGCATTCGTCGATCAACCGAGCGATTTCAACACTCTCAATGGCAAGTACGCCATAGATACCTTGTTCGGCCAGCCGAGCTAAAATCGGGAGGTTTCTCCATTGAGGAGTGTCATGGAGGGAGTCGTATAACTGACCGTATTCCTCATCGGTGATCCAAGAATGTAAAAGACGATCATATTCTGAAGTCGTCCTCCTGTTTTCCAGGTATCCCACGGGATCAGCCGCTAGCAAAGCATTTACTCTTTGATTACCTGTTGCAGCCGAGTCTTCAATCAATGGAAATTCCAAATTGGTTTTACTGAACTCAACTCCCAGACTTGGTTTGTCTTTTAAATCTAGCCGCTGCTCAATAAGCGTGGCAAGAGCAGGCATGTCCTCAATTGCCCATTCTCTAAACTCTTCTATCGATGAGGGAACCGCGATTGCTCGCAGCGGATCTTGATCAATCAGTTCGGCGGTTTGCGATTGTTCGGATACGGGGCTATAGAAGCGTCCAGCTAAATCCGTATTCCAAGCCAAATTGGCCAGAATGTAACAGCGTGGTAGATCGCCGACCACCATCCAACTCGTCTTTCCCTGGAACCGGAGCATGACTGGGTTGAGAGAACCGAAGGGACCGTCGTCAAGAAGGCAAATCCTTGGGTGTCCAGAGAACCCGGCGTAAGGAGATTCCGGCACCAGCGTCACCCTGTGAATCTTTGAAATTGTTTTCAGAAGCGGTTCTGCTTCCGCTGTAGTGAAAGGCAGCACGATAAATGAGGATATCCTGAGGGGCGTCCTGAGTTGTGGCCGAAATACGCGAATATCGGACAGTGGCGACGCCGCGTTCAGCGGCCACGTGACTACTAGGACGTATTGCCGCCTGTCTTTCCAGGCACTGAACTGACGACTTTCCGCGTTGCAACTGGGCTCGTCGAATAATCCGGCCTCAAGAGGTTCAAGGGCAATCGAACGGGAATGGCAGCGGCCATCTTCGTCCCGCCACCACTCGCTAATCCACGGGTTTCCGTTCTCGTCGATTTCCTCGATGTCGAAAACCTCTCCGATTATTGATGGAACGCGGTTCTTTTCGGCCTGAAGCGAGTCGTCGAGCCATGGTCCGGCCAGATCTAGTAGTCGAACCCGCGCGCCTCCGCTGCCGCCTCGATCACGCGCCGCCAGAGGTTCCCGCCCCCTCCCAAATATCAGTGACAAAAGTTTGCGATTTTTCTTCTCCTTCCAAATCAACCACTTGCCCGCATTTTCCCAATCCGTCGGAACGCCCGCAAGGGGAAGCTGAAGCAGAAAGGACGCTCACATGCCGGAACAAAATACCTCATCCCCCACGCCCAGCGGACGCGCCGTCTCCGCCCTCAACCACCTCACGCACGGTGGCACGTCCCAAACGCTCTTTCTCAAAGACGAAGATGCCGACGAATTCTTCGCCCTACTCGAAGACGCTTTCAAATATCACTCGCCCACGAATTCGCAAGATGCCGGCCTTGTGACCGATACCGTCCTCGCGCGCTGGTTCGTCTTGCGCCGCCAGAAAATGTGCATCGATAACGAAGCCGAGCTTCACAGTCGCAAACCACAAGTCACGTACTGGGTCGAACCCGATCTCAAAAACATAGAGCTACTCGACCGCTACAAAACCCAAGCCGAGCGCGCCCTCACTCGCGCCCTCAACAACGTCCGCCACATTCGGAAAGACGCACTCGCCGAAAGCCACTGGCAGACACAACACGAACTTCAAAAGGAACGTTTCGCTCTTCAACGTGAGCGCTTTGAGCTCGCGAAAGAAAAGGAGGCCCGCCTCGCCGCCAGGCAGGCCGCGAAACAAGATCCACCAGCAGCCACACCACAAAACGAACAAGAACAGGAGAATCAAATGAAATCGAACAATCAAGCCGAAGCCAAATACACGGAAGAGATGGAAAAGCTCATCGCCGAAGTAACACAAGAAGTGAAGGTTGACCAATTCGGTGCCTATGTTTTACAAGCCATCTACGTCTCCGTAGAAGACGGTCGCACCAAAGTTTTCGACGTCTCTCCGACCAACGATGAGGTTCGTCGAATCATGGGCAATGCCGCTCAGTATCCAACGCCTCCCACAAAAGTGATCCGCGAATACATCTTCGCCGGCCGCGTTCCGCCGGAATACGAATGGCTAATCACGTCATCTTGGCAGCGCAAAGCCAAAGATTTCGAAATCCACCTGCCCTTGGAGTTTGCTCAGTGGAAAGTGATGGCCGACAGAGAAGACGCGGACGACGACGCGTACGGCAACTTCCCCCTAAGAAACGAAGACGCCTGAAGTGCAAGCGTAGGGCGGCCTTTCAGGCTGCGAGCAGGCTTTCCAGCCTGCTCCAGGCTGACCGCCAGGTCAGCCTCCCCCATTCGAATCGCAAAATGCGCCATCTCTTCGCCTCTTTTGCGACACTATAATGTATTCCGCCCCGTCCGCGTCAGCCTCTGTCGAAAACACTTTAACGAAAACTGGTAAAAAGGTATCTCTGTGATGACTAAACAAGAAATCATCCTCGCCCAAAAAGAATTCCTCTTCCCTTCGGTCTTCCACTATTTCAAAGACCCGCTCGTCGTCGAACGCGCCAAAGACCAATTTGTCTGGGATGCCGATGGCAACCAGTATCTCGATTTCTTCGGTGGCATCCTCACTGTCAGCGTCGGCCATTGCAACGATAAGGTCGACGCCAAAGTCCATGCCCAAATCGATAAACTCCAGCACGTCTCCACCGTCTTCCTCACCGAGCCCCAAGTCGCCCTCGCTCAAAAAATCGCCTCCATCACCCCCGGCAACTTGACGAAATCATTCTTCACCAACAGCGGCACCGAAGCCAACGAAACCGCCATCATGCTCGCCCGCTGCTACACCGGCTCCAGCGATATCATCGCCCTCCGCCACTCCTATCACGGCCGTTCCTCCATGGCTCTCGCCCTCACCGGTCATTCCTCGTGGAAAGTCGGCCCGCAAACCCAGCCCGGCGTCGTCTTCGCGCACAATGCCTATTGCTATCGCTGCCCCTTCTCCCTCACATATCCATCCTGTAACGTCAAGTGCGCGCAAGATGTCGAAGACCTGATCAAAACCACCACCCCTGGCCGCGTCGCCGCCATGATCGCCGAACCCATCCAAGGCGTCGGCGGGTTCATCACTCCTCCCAAAGAGTATTTCCAAATCGTCTCCGACATCGTTCGCAAATACGGCGGCATCTTCATTAGTGACGAAGTCCAAACCGGCTGGGGACGTACCGGCAATAAGTGGTTCGGCATCGAACAATGGGGCGTCACCCCCGACGTCATGACCAGCGCCAAAGGTCTCGGCAACGGTCTCCCCATCGGCCTCACAGTCGCGCGTCCCGAAGTGGCGGAAGCTTGGAAAGGCGTCCACATCTCCACCTTCGGCGGCAATCCCGTCACCACTACGGCCGCGAAGGCCGTCATTGATCTCATCGAAGAAGAAAACCTCAAAGCCAACGCGGCCGATACCGGTGCCTATCTCCGCGCCCACCTCGAAGATCTCCAAAAGAAATACCCGGTCATCGGTGACGTGCGCGGCATGGGTCTCATGCAAGGTCTCGAATTAGTCGAAGATCCGGCCTCCAAAATTCCTGCTCCGCAAATCGCTCTCAAGCTCATGGAAGGCGCGCGCCAACAACGCATCCTCATCGGGCGCGGCGGCCTCAATGGCAACGTCATCCGTATCTCGCCGCCTCTTAACATTCAAAAGCCCGATGTAGACGAATTCATCAAACGCCTCGATTGCGCCTTTAGGACGCTCAACTAATGACTCCTAACTCCACCTTCCCCGAACTCCATCCGCCTCTCAGTCCGCAGGCAGCCGTGGCGGAAGCCAACCGCTGCTTGTTCTGTTTTGATGCGCCTTGCGCTGGCGCCTGCCCCACGCATATAGATGTCCCGCGCTTCATCAAGAAAATCGCCACCGGCAACCTCCTCGGGTCCGCCGAAACAATTCTCGACGCCAATGTTCTCGGCCTGAGCTGTTCTCGCGTCTGCCCTGTTCAGGTCCTCTGCGAAGGCGCCTGCGTTTATAACAACATCAACCACCAACCCATCACCATCGGCCTTCTTCAGCGTCACGCCATGGAGCATTTTTATGCGTCCGCCGGCAAGCTCCCCTACAAAACCGTTCCCCAAGCCAAGAAAGTCGCCTGTATCGGCGCTGGCCCTGCCTCTCTCGCCTGTGCCGCCGAACTCCGTAAACACGGCTTCAGCGTCACCATCTTTGACAAACGCCCTCAACCCGGCGGCCTCAATACGTATGGCGTCGCTCAATACAAATTCACTCCTCCCGACGCGGCTCGCGAAGTCGAGCTCGTCCGCGCCACCGGCGTTGAATTCAAATCCGGCATCGTCGTCGGCAAAGACCTATCGATCGAAGATCTCGAACGTGAATTCGATGCCATTTTCATCGGCATCGGTCTCGGCGGCACGCAGCCTCTCGGCATTCCCGGCGAACTCGCGCGCCACGTCGTCAATGCTCTGGAATTTATCGCCGCTTACAAGCACGCCGAACCCATGCATGTCGCGGATGATGTGGCTGTCATCGGCGGCGGCAACACCGCCATAGATGCTGCCGTAGCTGCCAAATACCTCGGAGCCGCGCACGTGTCCATCCTTTACCGCCGCGCCGAAGCCAACATGTCCGCCTTCGCATTCGAATACGAACACGCCCGCCAATCCGGCGTCAACTTCATCTGGAATGCCCGTCCCATCAACATCACGGCCCATACCGTCGAGTGTGATAACGGCAAAGTCGTGGGTGCCCAAACCGTCATCGTCGCCATCGGCCAGTCCCGCCTTCTCGAAACGCTGCAAAAGATCCGAACCATCAAACTCAACAACGGCCAAGTCGTCGTCCATCCGGAAACCTGCCAAACCGACGATCCCAAATACTTCGCCGGTGGCGATTGTGTCAACGGCGGCCGCGAAGTGGTAGACGCCGCCGCCGAAGGCAAACGCGCCGCGAAAGGAATCCGCCAATGGCTCTCCTAATAGCTCTCCTCCCGTCCGCTCTACCTCTCACGTCTCGTGGCGCAGGCTCTCAAGCCTGCCGTCTCGACACTCGTGTCGAGACCTGGAGTTTCTGCATTTTAGTGACTCAGCGGAGGGCGGACTTTAAGTCCGCGCGGGTCTTCAGACCCGCTTGCCCCAACAAGGAGCCTTTCCCATGGCTAACCTAACCACCAATTTCGCCGGCATCCACTCCCCAAACCCCTTCTGGCTTGCCTCCGGCCCGCCCGCCAATTGTGGCGATCAAGTCATGCGCGCCTTCGACGCCGGTTGGGGCGGAGCCGTCTGGAAAACCATCGGCGACCCCATCGTCAACGTCTCCTCCCGCTACTCCTCCGTCGATCTCAACGGTTACCGCATGATGGGTCTCAACAACATTGAGCTCATTAGTGACCGTCCCATCGAAGTCAATCTCCGCGAAATCGCCGAGGTCAAACGTCGCTACCCCAAACACGCCGTCATCGCTTCTCTCATGGTTGAATCCAAACGCGAAACCTGGCACGATATCGTCAAACGTGCCGAAGACGCTGGTTCCGACGGCCTAGAACTCAACTTCGGCTGTCCTCACGGCATGAGTGAACGTGGCATGGGCAGCGCCGTTGGCCAAGTGCCCGAATATGCCTGCATGATCACCGAATGGGTCAAAGAAGCCGCTCGCACGCCTGTTCTCGTCAAACTAACTCCCAACATTAGTGACATTCGCACCGTCGCGCGCGCCGCTAAAAAAGGCGGTGCCGACGCTCTCACCGCCATCAACACCATCAATTCCATCACCGGCATTGATCTCGATACCCTCACCCCACGCCCTGATGTCGGCGGTAAATCCTCTCACGGTGGCTACTGTGGCCCTGCTGTCAAACCCATCGCTCTCCACATGGTTCAGCAAATCGCTGGCGATCCGCAAGTCCAACTCCCCATCTCCGCCATCGGCGGCATCAGCGGCTGGCGCGACGCCGCCGAATTCATTCTCCTCGGAGCCGGTACCCTCCAAGCTTGCACCGCTCCCATGCACTACGGCTTTCGTATTGTGGAAGACATGATCGATGGCCTCAGCCACTGGATGGATTCCAAAGGTTATAAGACCATCGAAGACTTCCGTGGCCTCTCTCTTCCGCGTGTCACCGATTGGCAACACCTCGATCTCAACTTCAAAATCGTCGCTCGCATCAATCCCGATACTTGCATCGGTTGCCAGCTCTGTTACACCGCCTGCTGGGACGGTGCTCATCAATGCATCCACGTCGCTGGCGCCGCCAAACCCGAAGACGCTGCCGCCATCAGCGCCCAATCCATCGTTGGAACTCCCACAACTTCTACCGTCTCCCACGCCACTCCTCCCAAACGTGTGCCCAAAGTTGACGAGCATGAATGCGTGGGCTGCAATCTCTGCTGGCTTGTCTGTCCCGTTGAAAACTGCATCAGTATGGTCCGCATCGACAAAGGTGAAAATCCTCAATCCTGGGCCGAAAGGTCAAAAAGCGTATGACCACACTCATCAAAAACGGGACCATCGTCACCTCCCAACGTACTTATAAAGCCGATCTTTTGATCGAAAACGAGACCATCAAAGACATCGCCGAATCCATCCCCGCCGTCAACCCTGATCGAGTCATTGACGCCTCCGGTCTCCTTCTCCTCCCAGGCGGCATCGACGTTCACACTCACCTCGATATGCCCTTCGGCGGCACCACGTCAGCCGACGATTTCGAAACCGGCACCAAAGCGGCCGCCTTTGGTGGCACCACCACTCTTGTCGATTTCGCCATTCAGCCCAAAGGCACCAAGATGCGCGATGCCTTGGATATCTGGTGGAAAAAGGCCGATCAAAAAGCGTCCATCGATTACGGCCTGCATATGATCGTCACTGATCTTGGTGAAGCCGGTCTCGAAGACATGGATTCCCTGGTCGGCGAAGGCGTGGCCAGCTTCAAACTCTTCATGGCTTACCCCGGCGTCCTCATGGTTGACGACGCCACTATATTTAAAGCGCTCGGCCAAACGGCTAAGAACGGCGCCCTCATCTGCATGCACGCCGAAAACGGCGGCGTCATCGATGTCATCGTGCAAAAAGCCTTGGCCGAAGGCAAGCGCGCGCCCATCTATCACGCCCTCACGCGGCCCACATTGGCTGAAGCCGAAGCCGTTCATCGTGCCATCGCCATGGCCGAAATGTCCGGCGCGCCCGTCTACATCGTTCACCTCTCATGCGAAGATGCGCTCAACGAAGTTCGCGAGGCTCGTGACCGCGGCGTCCCCGTTTTCGCCGAGACTTGTCCGCAATACCTCCTGCTCACCATCGATGAACTCGCCCGCCCCAATTTCGAAGGAGCCAAATACGTCTTCACGCCGCCTCTGCGCGAGAAAAAAAACCTCGATAAACTCTGGCAAGGTCTCCGCGACGATCATCTGCAAGTTGTCTCCACTGACCACTGCCCCTTCTGCTTCAAAGATCAAAAGCAGCTCGGCGTAGACGATTTCACCAAGATCCCCAACGGCGGCCCTGGCGTCGAAAACCGTCTCCAACTCATCCACCATCACGGCGTCAACCAGGGCCGCATCAACCTGAACCGTTTCGTCGAACTCGTCTCAACCACCCCCGCCAAACTCTTCGGTCTCTATCCCAAGAAAGGCGAAATCGCTGTCGGTAGCGACGCCGATATCGTCCTCTGGGACGCTACCGCCGACCACGTCATCAGCGCCGCCACCCACCACATGCGTGTCGATTACTCTATGTTCGAAGGCTTTCAAGTCAAAGGCAACGCCAAGATCGTCATCTCCCGTGGCGACATCATCGTCGAAAACGACAAATTCACCGGCCGCACCGGCCGCGGCCGCTATCTCAAACGCCAAGCCCGAGGCGGCGCATGGTCATAACTTTCCTACCCGTGCCTGCCCACCCAAACGTGGCGCAGACACTCGTGTCTGCCGCGCCGAGACTCATCTCGGCGCTAAAGCAAACGGGGACATTGCGGGGTTCCGTCCACAATGTTCCAACCGTCGGATCACATGCAGCAGCAGTGTCCCCGTTTGCGTGCCCAGGCGCAGACGTTAAAGGACCCCCATGCCTCTAACCAACCCCGACCCCTCTCTCTACAACCACGACCTCGCCCCCATCCCCGCGTCTCGCCGCGACTGGCACACCTACAACTACGCCGCCCTCTGGATCGGCATGAGCGTCTGCATCCCCACATACATGCTCGCCTCCGGCCTCATCGCCGGCGGCATGAGTTGGTGGCAAGCCATCGGCACAATCCTGCTCGGCAACTTAATCGTTCTCGTCCCCATGTTGCTGAACGCCCACGCCGGCGCAAAATACGGCATTCCGTTCCCCGTCTTCGTCCGCGCCTCTTTCGGCGTGCGCGGCGCAAATGTGCCCGCCGTCCTCCGCGCTCTTGTCGCCTGCGGCTGGTTCGGCATCCAAACCTGGATCGGTGGCTCGGCCATCAATTCCATGCTCAACATCGTCTCTCCCAGTTGGGCGCATTTCGAAGCCGGAAAATGGGTCTGCTTTTTCGCCTTCTGGGCGTTGAACATGTTCGTCGTCGTCCGCGGTATCGAAACCATCAAAGTCCTCGAAGGCATCGCCGCGCCCTTCATGCTGGCGGTCGGCCTGCTTCTCCTTTGGTGGGTCACCAGCAAAGCCGGTGGTCTCGGCCCCGTTCTCGCCGCGCCCAGTAAGTTCAAAACCAATGCCGAATTCCTTACCTTCTTCATCCCCTCCGTCACCGGCATGGTTGGCTTTTGGGCCACCGTCGCGCTGAATATCCCTGATTTCACTCGCTACGCCGTCTCTCAGAAAGCGCAGATGGTCGGTCAAGCTCTTGGCCTTCCTCTCGCCATGACTCTTTACTCCTTCATCGGGGTCGCCGTCACCTCTGCCTCCGCCGTGATCTTTGGCCAGCCCATTTGGGACCCGGTCGAACTCCTCGGCCGCTTCAATCAGCCCGTCATCGCCTTTGTCGCCCTTATCGCC
>Ga0302319_10025642_pt1 | contig 10424 bp, 6 predicted proteins | sample Bog_T0_2_FD_203319 | JGI IMG/M metagenome (GOLD analysis project Ga0302319, IMG submission 203319) | Peat permafrost microbial communities from Stordalen Mire near Abisko, Sweden - Bog_T0_2 | ecosystem: Environmental > Terrestrial > Soil > Wetlands > Peat | place: Sweden: Abisko, Stordalen Mire...
TATAATCCCCTCGCGTTCACGTCAAGCCAAAACGCAATGAACAGGTGTATGATTTCTGTCGGGTTCTCCCCCAGGATTCAAGAGCTGGATTTTTGCGAGGAAACGGGAGGCATTGCATGTATCAAATGAGTTTGAAGCCGGCAGCATGGCTGGCAATCGGATTGAGTCTTCTTTTAACATCTTGCGGCGGCAGCGGCGGCACAACCACCCCCCCGCCGGTCACGACATACACACTTAGCATTGGCTCAACCAACCCGGCCAGCGGCGTGTCCGTTTCCGTCGGTCCGGCGGACAACAACGGCACGTCGGGTGGAACCACGCCTCTCACGCTCACCTACAATGCGAACACAACCGTCGTTATAAGCGCGCCGGCAACAGCGGGGGGCAATAAATTTTCCTCGTGGACCGGTTGCCAAGGCACTACCTCCTCCTGCACGACAGTGGTGGGTAACAACACCACCATTACGGCCAACTATAGCCTGACTTCGGTTGCCGTCTCTCCCAATCCAGCCAGCGTCACCATCGGAAGCAGCATCGAATTCAGCGCAACCGTCAATGGTTCGGTAACTCAGGCGGTTACCTGGACGGTAGCCGCGCCCTCGGGTAGCAGCCTGAGCCCGGGCACCATCAGCACGGCCGGCGCCTATGTCACGCCCTATCCGGCGCCGCCGACGGTGACGGTGACGGCCACCAGCACGGCGGACCCCACCCAGAGCGGCAGCGCTACGGTGACCATCACGGCTCCGGCAGTGGCGGCAGGGCCGGCGCTGAGCGTGGACGCAGGCAACCAGACTCGCCCCATCAGCCCGCTGATCTATGGGATGAACGGGTATATGCTGGGCAACTCGACAGCGGATGCTGCCGCGGCCGCCACGGCCAACATCTCTGTTTCGCGCTGGGGTGGCGACTCCACCGAGCGCTACAACTATCAACTGGATGTCACCAACGCCATCGACGACTGGTACTTTCAAAATATGACCGGAGTCGGGGGGGATGCGTGGATCGCGGTCAACGGAGTCTCGGCCTTCGACGCCTTCGTCCAGAGCAATGCCGCCAACGGAATCAAGACGCTGGGCACGGTGCCCGTGCAAGGCTGGGTGTCAAAAGACAGCACCTCGTGCAGCTTCCCGTCGTCCGTCTACCCCGATCAGCTTGCCGTCAATAACAAGGCAGCTTTTTCCAACGGAAGCAGCGGCTGCGGCTCCGGCATCTATCCCAACGGAGTTGGCGGCTGCACAAGCGAGAGCGGGTGCAACATCCCCGCCGATCCAACCGTCACCAGCGTCGCCGCGCCTCCGCCGGCTCCGCCTGCCGCCTCAGCGGTGAATGCGGCCTGGGCGAACGCCACCTGGTCAGGCGGCTGGGCTAATTATCTGGTTAACAAGTTCGGTCCGGGCAATCCTGCTGCCGGCACTGGCAAGGGCGTCTCCATCTACGACCTGGATAACGAGCCTACCTGGTGGGATTCCAATGACGCCGACATCCATCCGCTGCCCTTCACCTATGACGAGGTGACGAACGGCGGCATCGGCACCGCGCTGGCCATCAAGACGGCCGATCCGACGGCCGAGGTCAGCGGCCCGGTGATCGACTTCTGGTGGGGCTACTTCTATTCCATGAAGGATGTCCGGTCGGGATGGAACACAGGTGCTCCCTGCTATCTGCCCTGGAGCAATCCGGTGGACCGGAAGGCGCACAACGGCATTCCGTTCATCGAATACTATCTCCAGCAATTCAAGGCGGCTGAGACCACCTATGGCGCTCGCTTGCTGGATTACTTGGACCTGCACACCTATGACGCCGCCTCCTATAACGGCAACGGCGTCGGACTGACCACGGCGGGCGACACCGGCGAGCAGCAGGCGCGGCTCAACTCGACACGCGCCTTTTGGGATCCGACATATATCGATCCTAATTTTCCGCAACCGAATTACATCACGGACGCAAATTACACCTCGAGCTGCTCAACCCCGCCGCAGTCTCCGCAACTGATTCCGATGATGCAGGGCTGGGTGGCGCGGGACTATCCCGGCACCAAGACCTCCATCGACGAATACAATTGGGGCGGATTGGAACAAATAAACGGCGCGCTGGCGCAGGCCGACATTCTGGGCATCTTCGGAGAATATGGACTCGATATGGCCCACTTCTGGCCGTACACCAATCCCGCAAAACAGATTCCCGCCATGATGTCCTTTGCCATCTATCGCAACTATGACGGCAACAAGTCAACCTTTGGCGACACGGCGCTGCTCTCGACCAGCGCCAATCAGGGCCAGCTCTCGGTTTATGGCGCAGTACGCAGTTCAGACAAAGCCGTCACTGTAATCGTCATCAACAAAACCTACGGCGACCTGACCAGTTCGCTTTCGCTGGCCAACCTCGCCGCCGGCTCGACCACCGCGCAGCCGTACCTTTACAGCAACGCCAACCTGGCCGCAATTGTGGCGCAGACGGCGGTGGCCGTTACGCCGCCCGCCGCGGGAGGCAAAACCAGCACCATCAGCAGCTACACCTTCCCGGCGCAGTCAATCACGCTCTTTGTTGTGCCGCAATAGGGTTGAGCTTACCGACTTCGGTCGATCACCATCAGCTTCGCAGGGGGTATGAGCTTTGGCTTGTACCCCCTGCGGCGTTCAGCGGCTTCTTCCCGCGCGCGTCAATCATGCTTTTTTACTTGCTGGAAGAGCAGGAGCAGCGGAAGGCAGGCGAAGGCGAGAATGGCGATCAGGCGGAAGTTATCGGCATAGGCGAGCAGGGAAGACTGCTGCTGCACACTGCGGTAGAGCGCGCCGAGGGCCTTTTGATGCGCGGTGACCATGTCAGTGCCCTGGCTGAAGAGCCGCGCCTGCAAGCCGCGCACAAAGCTGCTGGCGAGCGGAGACCCGGCGTCTGCCGCCAGCGTCGTTTGATGAGTCTGCGCGCCGCGCACCATCATGGCCATGACGCTGGCGATGCCGATGCTGCCGCCGATGTTGCGCATGAGGTTGAAGATGCCGGTGGCATTGCCCATCTCCTGCTTGCACAGGCGGCTGAGGGTGATGGTGGTCAGCGGAACGAAGATGAAGCCCATGGCGAAGCCGTTCATGACATTGGGCACGACCACCGAAGACATCCCGATCTGCAGGCTGATGTTGCCCAATATCCAGGTCGAGTAGCCGAGCAGGACGAAACCGAAGGCCATCAGAAGGCGGGCGTCGATACGCCGGACCAGCACACCCACCGCGATCATCGAAGCCATGGCGCCGATGCCGCGCGGACTCACGGAGAGGCCGCTTTGCAGCGCCGAATAGCCCATCAGCGTTTGCAGAAACAGCGGCAGCATGGCCGTGGCGGCATAGAGAACGAAGCCGTACATACAGGTGATCAGCGTACCTACGGCAAAGTTGCGGTCGCGGAAGATGCGCAACTGCACGATGGGTTCGGGGTCGGCCAGTTCGCGCACGATGAAGCAGACGAGCGCCAGCATGGAGATGGCCGCCGTCCAGCAGATCCAGGGAGCCTCGAACCAATCTGACTCCTGGCCTTTGTCCAGAACCAATTGCAAAGTTCCCAGCCACAGGGCCAACAACCCAAAGCCGAGATAGTCAATCGCCCCTTTGAATTTGTCGCGCAGATAGGGCGGGTCTTCGACGTATAGGTTGACCATGATGAGCGCCAGAATGCCGATGGGGAGGTTGATATAGAAGATCCAGCGCCAGGAGTAGCTGTCGGTGATCCAGCCGCCGAGCGTGGGGCCGATGACCGGGGCGACGATGACGCCCACGCCATAGACGGCCATCGCCGTGCCGTGCTGGCGCGGCGGAAAGCTCTCCAGCAGGATGGATTGCGCCAGCGGCTGCATTCCGCCGCCGCCCACGCCTTGCAGGACGCGGGCCACAATCAGCATGGGCATGGTGAGCGCCATGCCGCACAAGAGCGAGGCTGCGGTGAAGAGCAGAATGGAGAGCAGCAGCAGGCGTTTGCGCCCGATGCGCCGCGCAATCCATCCGGAGGCGGGCAGCATGATGGCGTTGGCCACCAGGTAGCTGGTCAGCACCCAGGTCGATTCATCGGTGGAGGCCGAAAGATTGCCGGCGATGTGCGGCAGCGCGACGTTGGCCACCGAGGAATCGAGCACCACCATGAAGGTAGCCAGCATCACCGAGGCGGCGATCATCCACGGGTTCGCCGCTGGCTTCCAGTCGTGGTGTTCGGCTTCCGCCACGGTCTGTAAATTTTCGGAGGCGCTCATGCCGGGGGATTCCATTTTAGGGGTTAAAAGGCGGCGTTGGCCGTCGCCCAAGTGACGCAACTTCCAAAGATCCGTATCTACATTCTAATTGGCTAGTCTGGAGATCTCTCGCCCTCCACGAGTGAATCGCCACGGTTGACACGCTTTGGCTCGCCTTCCTATACTCACAAGTTGCTGTGGTTGACGGGTTTTCCGTCGTAAAGGATGAGACATGAGCAACGCAAACGAGAGTGGAGCTGGCTTCATTGATCCAGCCGCGATTCCGCAAAGAAAGCTGTACACGGGAGCCACCATGCCGGCCGTCGGACTGGGAACCTTCGGCTCCGACCACGTGACGCCGAGCCAGGTTGCCGAGGCAGTCAAGGGCGCGGCCGCCGTCGGCTACCGGCACTTCGATTGCGCGTCGGTCTACGGAAATGAAGAGGCCGTGGGCGCCTCCTTCGAGGAGATTCTGCATGGAGGAATCCCGCGCGAGCAGCTCTGGGTCACATCCAAGCTGTGGAACGACAAGCACGGCGAAGACGATGTGATTGCCTCGTGCCGCAAGTCGCTTGCCGATCTGCGCCTCAACTACCTTGATCTGTATCTTGTCCACTGGCCCTTTCCCAACTTCCACGCTCCGGGCTGCGACGTGAGTTCGCGCAGCGCCGACGCCAAGCCTTACATTCACGCCAACTACATGAAGACCTGGCGCAAGATGGAAGAGCTGGTGGATCTGGGCCTGGTGCGGCATATCGGCACCTCGAATATGACCATCCCCAAGCTGAAGCTGGTGCTGCGAGATGCGCGCATCCGGCCCGCGGTGAACGAGATGGAGCTGCATCCGCACTTTCAGCAGCCGGAGTTGTTCAAGTATGTCGTGGACAACGGGATTCAGCCCATCGGCTACTGCCCCCTCGGCTCGCCCGGACGCCCGGAGCGCGACCGCACGCCGGAAGACACCGCGCCCACCGAAGACCCGGTCATTGTGGAGATTGCCCAGCGGCATGGCGTCAATCCCGCGGCGGTCTGCATCAAGTGGGCGGTGCAGCGCGGGCAGACGCCGATTCCCTTCTCCATTAACCACTACCGCGAAAACCTGCTGGCTGCCGCCGAAGATCCGCTCAGCGATGAAGAGATGCGCGCGATTGCCATGCTTGACCGCAACTGCCGGCTGATCAAGGGACAGGTCTTTCTGTGGAAGGATGGGCAAAGCTGGGAAGCGCTTTGGGATGTCAACGGAGAGATTACGCCGGCGTAGTCGCCGCGCCCACTGAAAATCTGTAAGGGGAGAACAAAAAGATGAATACGACAATGACCGCGGCGTTTTTGCCCGGCAACTCAACCGTCGAGATGCGCACGGTGCCGGTTCCCACTCCCGGCCACGGAGAGGTTCTGTTGCGCGTGAAGGCCTCGACCATCTGCGGTTCGGATATTCGCTGCATCTATCATGAGCATCTGGGCAAAGGGCCGGAAGGCTACCAGGGCGTGATTGCCGGCCACGAGCCGTGCGGCCTGATTGTGGCGGAGGGCGCGGGCTGCCGTCGCTTCAAGACGGGCGACCGGGTGATCGTCTACCACATCTCCGGCTGCGGAGTCTGCAACGATTGCCGCCGTGGCTACATGATCTCATGCACCAGCGAGAAGTATCGCCGCGCCTACGGCTGGCAGCGCGACGGCGGCATGGCCGAGTACATGATCGCTGAGGAGAAGGATCTGATCGCGCTCCCCGATGAACTCACCTATGCCGATGGCGCGCAGGTTGCCTGCGGCTTCGGCACCGTCTACGAGGGGCTGGAGAAGATCGGCATCGACGGCAATCACGCCGTGCTCATCACCGGGCTGGGTCCGGTCGGCCTGGCTACGGGCGCGCTCTGCCGCAAGCTTGGCGCCAACAAGATCATCGGCATCGATGTGGTTGCCGAGCGCATGAAGATCGCCCTCGATCTCGGCCTTTGCGACGCGGTGCTGGCCTCAGGGCCGGAGAATGTGGCTCAGGTGAAGCAGCTCACCGGCGGCATGGGCGTGGAGCGCGCGGTGGATTGCTCGGCAAACCACGCGGCGCGCGCCACGGCCATTCGCGCCACGCGCAAGTGGGGCAAGATCGTCTTCCTGGGCGAAGGCGGCTCGGTCGAGATCAATCCCTCGCCCGACTTGATTCACGACCAGAAGACGCTCTATGGATCGTGGGTCACATCGACCTGGCTGATGGAAGAGCTGGTGGAGCGGCTGGTCCGCTGGAATCTGCATCCGGCGGAGATTATTACCCACAGATTCCCGCTGGAGCGCGCCGGCGAGGCCTACGCGCTGATGTCCTCGGGCAAGTGCGGCAAGGTTGCCGTCTGCGCGGATGAAGAGCTGGCATAAAGCGGTCGCCGCGCCATGGACTCCCGCAAGAGAGGCTGCGGATTATCGTGGCGGCGATTTCTGCCGATAAGTTGAACGGCAGCGAGTCTCGCGGGAGGAATTCGGATGAAGGACAAGGACAAGAAGGAAGAGAAAGCAATTGTGACGGCTGCGCAACCGGCCGCAATCAGCCCGGCCGCCCTGCTGGCCGCAGTCGATCAGGGCGCGGCGCCGGCAGCGCCGGAGAAGAAAGAACCGAAGACCCTGCGCCTGGGAAAAGATTGCGACTACGACAAGGAACTCAGCCGCCTGCAAGTCGAGCTTGTCAAGCTGCAGGAGTGGATTCGCCAGGAAAAGCTGCGCGTGGTGGTGCTCTTTGAAGGCCGCGACGCAGCCGGCAAGGGCGGCGCCATCAAGCGCATCACCGAGTCGCTCAATCCCCGCGTCTGCCGCGTGGTGGCGCTCACCACGCCCACTGAGCGCGAGCAATCGCAGTGGTACTTTCAGCGGTATGTCGCCCACTTGCCCGCGGCCGGCGAAATGGTGCTCTTCGACCGCAGTTGGTATAACCGCGCCGGCGTGGAGCACGTGATGGGCTTTTGCACCGACGCGCAGTACCTTGAGTTCATGCAGAGCTGCCCGGAGTTCGAGCGGATGTTGCAGCGCTCCGGGATTCGCCTCATCAAGTACTGGTTTTCAGTGAGCGACGAGGAGCAGGAGCGGCGCTTTCAGGACCGCATGAGGAACCCCACCAAGCGCTGGAAGCTGAGTCCCATGGATCTCGAATCGCGCAAGCATTGGGCCGAGTATTCGCGCGCCAAGGACGAGATGTTCGCGGTTACTGACACCAAGCTGTCGCCCTGGTTTGTGGTCAACGCCGAGAACAAGAAGTGCGCGCGGCTGAACGTGATCAGCCACCTGCTCTCGCAGTTCGCCTACCGCGATTTGACGCCCGAGCCGCTGGAACTTCCCAAGCTGGAGAAATCAAAGTACGTGCGCCCGCCCATCCAGGAGCAGAACTTCATCCCGCTGATTTACAAGTAGGAAGCTGAATTAGAAACAATGTTCCACGAGCATTCCCTCAGGGGCTAAAGACCCCAGTTTTTATTGGCATTCTGCGGCATGGCTAAGAGCTTATCCGTAAATTGCGGAATTTGTAGAGCCGCTCTCCAGAGCGGCTGTCGTGCAGGTCTCCAGACCTGCATCCACCACCCCTGGCGGCTTGGAAGCCGCCAGGACAGCCGACCAGGAGGTCGGCGCTACCAATTTACGGCACGGCTGAAGCCGTGCCCTTTCAAAGCATCGACCGAATCTGAGCTTTCCCGGCGCGTCGTTACTGTTTACTGTCTGCTGTCCACTGTTCACTGACCACTGGCTTTCGTCCACTGGTCTACCCAGTCGTTCACTGTCTTGTACCAGAGGCGCGAGTTCTGCGGCTTCAGCACCCAGTGGCCCTCGTCGGGGAAGTAGAGCATCTTCGATGGAACGTGGAGCCGCTGCAAGGTGTCGAAGAGCTGAAAGCCCTCGGAGAGATCGAGGCGATAATCGAGCTGGTTGTGAATCACCAGCGTCGGCGTCTTGAAGTTCTTGGCCGACATCATGGGAGACCACTTGCGGAAGGGATTTTCCGCGTCGGGCTTGCCGTAGTAATCCCACGGCTTGCCCCCTTGGGTGTTTGGAAATTGGAACTCCCACTCGTTGAACCACATCTCTTCCGTCGTTCCCCAGGCCGATTCGGGATTGAACATTCCGTCGTGCGTGACGATGCACTTGAAGCGGTCTGTATGGCCCAGAATCCAGTCGGCCATGTAGCCGCCGTAGCTGGCGCCGAGGGCGCACTCGCGCGATTTGTCGATGAAAGGGAACTGCCGTTCGGCGGCGTCAAGACCTTCCATTAAGTCAGTAAAGGGTTTACCGCCCCAGTCGCCGTTGACGCCATCGACGAAGGCCTGCCCGTAGCCGGTCGAGCCGCGCGGATTGATCATCACCACGACATAGCCGTTGGCGGCAAATAACTCGGCGTTCCAGCGATAGCTCCATGAGTCGCCCCACGCGCCCTGCGGCCCGCCGTGAATGAGGAATTTGACCGGATACTTTTTCGCCGGATCAAAGCCCGGAGGACGGATGAGGAAGCCTTGGACTTTGGTCTTGTCGGAGGCGGTGAACCAGAAGGTTTCCTGCTTTGGCAGATCTAGTTGATCAATTAAATCATCGTTTATATGAGTGACCCAAGTTTCCTCCTCGCCAGTCTCAGTCTCAGTGATTGAGATACTTCCTTCCTTAATAGGCGTAACAAACTTATCACTAGGAGGAATTTCTGGAGTAAAGCTGTAATGAACTAAGTAGGACTCAGCGGGCGCATCGACTTTAACTTTGGTTGCGACAATTTTAGAGTTCGGTAGCGAATGGAGGCTACTGTACTCTCCGTCCCACTCCGTAATTCTACGTGATTGGCCATTTATTGTAGCTTGGAAAATAGGAGATTCTCCTACTGTTCCGCTGGTCAAATAGAGTATGTCGGAGTCCGGCGCCCAGGCAAACTCATCAACCCAGTTCTCAAATTTCGGCAGCAAATCCTTGACCGTCTTCGCCGCGCGATCATAGAGCGCCAGCCGGAACTTATCGCTCTCATAGCCAGCGCGGGCCTGCGAGCGCCAAGCAATGTATTTGCCGTCGGGCGAGTAGGCGGGATTGAAGTTGCCGCCGAGAGAGGTGCTGATCTTGACCGGCCTGGCCGCCGGGTTGGTCAGGTCGAGCGTGAAGATGTCGGCGTGGGTGCTCGTGGCCGGTTCCGGGTCGAGGTTTTCGGTGAAGACGAGTTCCTTTCCGTCGGGCGCGAAGGCGCAGCCGCAGCCCTGCTCGAGTGAGGGATAATCGGGCGGCGTCTCGCGCGGATCGTTGGGAGTCAGATCGCGTATTCCACCTGTCTCAACCGAAAGGATAAAAACGTGCGAACGTTTTTCGCCGGTGAAGTGGTCCCAGTGGCGATAGAGCAGATGAGTAAAGATTTGCGCCTTGACCTTGCTCGTTGCCGCCGCCGCGTCGCGGTCCGCATTACATTTATCGCCTGTGGCAAAGTCGGCGGTCGTGATCGCCGGACAATCCGGATAGACAGCGGAGGTAAAAACAATGGAGTGCCCGTCGGGCGACCAAAGGGCGTTATCGGCCTCGGTGGAGATGCTGGTGAGCTTCTTCGCGTTGCTGGTCGCGCCTGTAGCCGGATCGAAGGCCGCCGTCCAAATCTGTTGACCGCCCTCTCGACTGGAAAGGAAGAGCAGGGAGCGCCCGTCGGCGGCAAATTGCACGCCGGAGTCTCCCGGCTGGGCGACGGCAATCTTCCGCGCGGCCTCGTTGCCGTTTGTTGGGCCCGCGATGGGCTGGATAAACCACTCCGTGGTTTTGATGTTCTGGTCGAGATTTACAGAGGTAACAGCGTAGGCAAGCCACTTGCCGTCGGGCGAGACTTGGGTTGCGCCGAGGCGCTTCATCTGCATGAGGTCGTCGAAGGTGATGGGCCGCCTGGCGGGCGCGGGCGCGGTTTGGGCAGAGCCGAGGACGGCGAGGAGGGCGAGGGCGAGAGCAAGGGCTATTTTGCGCATGATTTTTCCTGTTCGCGAGGGGAAGATGGCAACTTCCGCGCGAAGAAGCAGTGTACACCCAAGCGGGCACGGCGCAGATTCCCATGCGCCGCCGAGGGCGCTTTCGTATTGGTGTAGAGTGCGGCGTGGACCGGGAGGTTCACGCGACAGCCGGCCGGGAGGCCGGCGTTACCTGTTCTTGCAGCAACCGGCAATTTTAAGCAGATCAGGAGATCCACTCTATACCAACAGGCAAAATGCACTAACTTCATCGTCGTAAAGGGTTA
>Ga0302319_10025644_pt1 | contig 10424 bp, 9 predicted proteins | sample Bog_T0_2_FD_203319 | JGI IMG/M metagenome (GOLD analysis project Ga0302319, IMG submission 203319) | Peat permafrost microbial communities from Stordalen Mire near Abisko, Sweden - Bog_T0_2 | ecosystem: Environmental > Terrestrial > Soil > Wetlands > Peat | place: Sweden: Abisko, Stordalen Mire...
AATGTCGGCTGTGTTTTCATGCCCGCATTTTACCACGGCCGTCAAATTACGCGGGGGTACCCCGACAGGCTCCTAGGGGTGACGCTCAAGGTATCGGTCCGGGTGCCGGTCGGGGTCGTCGTGGGCGTGCCGCTGGGGCTGGCCGTGGCGCAAGGCGTGGCGCTCAGCGTCCCGCTGGGGGTGGCGCTGGCGGTGGCGGTCCGGGTTCCCGTGGGGCCGACGGTCCGGGTCGCCGACGGCGTGGCGCTAGGCGTGGCCGTGCGCGAGGGGCTGGCGCTGGGCGTGCCCGTGGGCAGCGCCGTGACGCCGCCGGGGCTGGGCGTGGCGCTGGGCTGGGCCACGCAGCCGCTCTTGCCGCCGACGGTGCTCCAGATGTTGCCCAGCTCCACCGTGCTGTTGGGCAGGGCCTGGGAGATCTCCCACATCTCGATGCCCTTGAAGCCCTGGCTCAAAGCCCAATTGGTCTTGGCGCAGATGGCCTGGCTGTCATTCACCGTGGCCCCGCTGCTCCACAGGCTCTCCAGCGTGGTGGCGTTCAGGCTGCTATGGCTGCCGCTGGCGGTGAGGGCCTTGATCTGCGAGCCGCCGCACGTGTAGAAGGGCAGGCCCAGCACCAGCTTGCTGCGGGGGAAGGTGAACTGGTCGGCCCCGCCGGCGGTGAGCTTGACCATGTTCCCGGCCACGGTCTCCGGCACGTCCACCGTGCCCCGGCAGTCCTGGAAGGTCCAGCCGCCGTTGATGGGCCCCTCGGTGATGCCGTCGGGGCAGATGTCGTAGCCGGGGATGGTGGCGAAATCGCAGCTGGCGCCCACGGCGTCCCAATCCACCCCGCAGATGAAGTATCCCGGCGTGATGTAGAAGGAAAGGCTCTTAGGGCTGCCGTCGAAGGCGGCGCCCTTGTAATTGGGGTCGGCCGGGTCGTGCAGGGCCTTGTACAGCGCGCTCATCAGCGCGGTGAAATCGGCGTAGTCCGAAGGGTCGCCCCAGGAGCCGGGGAACTCCCAGTCGATGTCCACGCCGTCATAACCCGACGCGGCCACCAGGCCCATGATGTTGGCGACGAAGGCGCCCAGCGCGGCCGGCTGGGTGGAGCTGGACCAGGCGCTGTTGTCAGCCGAGGCCCCGCCGATGGACAGCACGCATTTTACGCCATTGGCGTGCGCCGAGCCCACCAGCCAGGGGATCTGCCCCGGCGCCGCGAACGTCGGCGTGGCCCCGCTGTATTGGGGCAGGGCGAAGGCCTCGGCGATGTGGGTGATGTCATCCCAGGGGATCTGCGCGGCGCTGGGCAGGGGGCTGTCCCACTCGCCGATGTAGGGCATGGCCAGGTAGCTGGGATGCGCGTGCACGGCGGCGGGGGCGGCCAGGAGCAGCGCCCCCAGGGCGGTCCAAGCGGATAGGCGCGCGAACGGCTTCATGGTCCCGATGGATCCTCAGCAGCACGCCGACCGGATTTGCGCGGCGTTGCTCATATTGGACCAGCGTTCCGCCTGAAGGAGGCGACCGTTCGTGCGGATGAAGCTGACGCATCACGCGTATCTGCGGGGGATCAATCTGCGGGGGCGGAACGATAAGCCGTGGGGCTGCAACCCGTGATCTTCTGAAAAGTGCGCTGGAAATGGCGCGTGGAGTTGAAGCCGCATCGCAAGGCGACCTCATCCACCGTGCACTGAGATCGGCGCAAAAGGCGCTTGGCCTCGGCCACCCGCAGGGCCTGCAGGTGGCCCACCAAGGAGGTGCCCGTGGCGGCCTTGAAGGCCTGGCAGAAGACCGACACCGACAGGCCGGCCCGGCGCGCCATGTCTGCCAGGCCGGCCTTGCCGCGGAATTCCTGCTCCAGGTGGCGCAGGACCTCGGCCACGCCCTTGCCGGAGCGGGGGCCCCGCTTCAGGAGGCCCAGCGCCGCGTCGTGGAAGGCGGCCACGGCGGCCGCGTTGTCAGCGGCCACCTCCAGGCGGGCCCGCGCGGCCTCGAGCAGGGCCTCGTTCTCCCCCGCGTCCAGGCGCCCCTGGGCCAGCAGCACCTCCTGCAGGCGCATCAGCATGTCCAGAAGGCGGGCGCGGACCTGGTCCGGCCGGGGCGCGGCGGCGGCCTGGGCGGCCTGGGCGTATCCCTGCAACGCCAGCTCAAAGGCTTCGGGCGAGCGCTCCAGCAGGGCCTGGGCCAGCTCGGCCGAGGCCGCCTGAAGGGCGCCCAGCGCGGCGGCCGGGCGGCTCTGGGCATGCGACTCGTCGAAGAACAGCACGCTTTGGCGCGGGAAGCCGCAGCGCTCCAGGGCGGCCAGGGCCTCGCGATGGGACGGGTGCAGCGGCTCGCCCGGCGCCACGCTGCCCCCGATGCCCACCGAGCAATTCAAGCCCAGGCGCCGGCGCAGCTCATGGCGGATGGCCTCCGCCGTGGCGCGCAGCTCCTGGCGGGCCTTCAGGCTGGAGCGCCCCGGCGTCGGCGAGGTCAGGAAGAGCATGCCATGCTCCCTCAGCGCCTCGGGCACCGTCTCCGGCAGCCGCTTGGCGATGAGGAAGCATTCCCGCCGCAGGTCCGCGCCGCGCACCAGAGCCTCGGCCACGCCCGCGCCGCCGGCCGGCTCAACGGGGGCCAGCGCCAGCACGGTGGTGGGGACCCGGCGGATGCCCAGCTCCTTCTCCTCGTAATCCGCCAGCTCGCGCCGCGCCGCCCAGGGGGCCAGGCGCGGCTTGTCCGGGCTCAGCGCCTGAGCCGCCCAGTAGGGGTGCGGCAGGTGCCGCGCCAGGATGCGCTCGCGCAGGGCCTGGGCACGCCGGTGGGCCCCGGCCGCGCCAGGGCGTCCCGCCAGCACCGAGGCGTAGTCCCTCAGCAGCAGGGTCATGCCGCGCAGGACCGCGTCATCCAGCAGCGGCAGGCTCAGCGCCGCCCGCACATAGGCCACGAAGTCGGGGTTGGCGTCGCCGCCTTCCCTGCCGGTGAGCGCGCGCCACTGCGCCTTGAGGCCCTCCACGCGCGGGATGCGGCGGCTGAACTGCCCGGCGAACAGCACCGCGTGGCGGCCGGCCTCCCCGGGCAGCGGCAGGACCAGGTCCCAGAAGCCGCCATCCTCGGCCAGCCGGGGCTCGCGGCTGGCCACCACCGCCTTCAGGCAGGCCAACTGGTGGGCCATGCGGGGCCGGGAGCCCTGCCGGGCCGCCTCAAAATGATGCGGCTCGGCGCGGGTCACCGGCGGGGTCAATTGCCACCAACGCACCAGGCGCTTCCCGTCCCAACCGATGACCCACAGGTTGAAACCGGCATAGAGCCGCAGCACGTTGTGCAGCCAGAAGTGGTCCTCAATGGGCCCGCTCCATGGCGGCGGCGCCCCCGGCCCGGCCTTCCTCACGGCTTGCGCGCCCGCGCCTTCTTGTATTCGGCGCCCAGGCGGTCCCAGCAGCGGATCGGGCGCTCGCTGCTGATGCTGGCATAGGCGCCGCAGCCCTCGTAGCCCCAACCGCCGATGTTCGTCAGCCCGGCCTGGCGGAACATGCGCATGGCGGTGCTGATATCGCCCTCGTCCTGGGCCCGCAGCCCGAAGAGCTGCAGCCAGATCTGCACATCCTTCTTGTGGCGGCGGCCCAGCTCGGCCAGGCGCTGCGCCGTCACGTCCACGTAGCCCTCCATGCGGTCGCGGCTGCCCGTGGCGTGGGGGAACTGCTTCCAGTAGGGGTCGGTGGCGATCATATCCACCGTGGGCAGGGCGGCGACCTCCTCCCAGTGGGGGTGGGGCCAGGGGCCGCGGATCTGCGGCAGCAGGCACACCGTGTTCTTGATGCCTTTGCGGGTGGCGCGGGCGGTCTTGGTGGCCCACTTCAGGAAGTCCATGATCAGCCAGTCGCGGAACTCCTCCACCTGCGCGGTGCGGCGCTTGGGCGGGGCGATGCCGTAGCGTTTGCGGAAGATCGCGTGGGCGTGCAGGCTGCCCAGCGAGAACTCGTGGGGCTTGGCCTTGCGCCCTTCCCAGCCGGGGATCCACAGGTGCGGCTCGTCCCAGAACAGGTGATCGGCGCCGGTGGCGCAGGCGGCTTCGATCCAGGTCTTCATGAAGGCGCGGAAGGCCGGGTGCGCGGGGCAGGCGTAGGGGACGGTCTCGCCGGTGGACAGGACCTGGCGCGCTTCGGGGTGGCGCCCCGCGAACGCGGAGATGCACTCGCCGCCGAAGATGCCGCCCAAGTACCACGGGCTGAGGTAGACCTCCAGCCCGGCGCTCTGCGAGATCTGCGTCATCTCGATCAGGCGCTCCTTGTTGTGCTTCAGGTCCACCTCGTCAAAGGTATGCAGGACCCAATTGCAACCGTGCGCGACGATGTCCTGCATGTCCGAGCGGACGTGCTTCAAATGGCGGTTGCCGAAGTAGGCGGTTCCAAGCTTGAGATCCACGATCGTGGTCCTCCAAATGCGCGGTGACGGCGCTGGGATTTTGCTGCGTTCGCCGATTATCACCCCAGGTTCGTCGCGGACGGTTCAACTTTGATCAATAAAAACAAGGCCCAGCGACAAAAGGACAAACGATCATCCGCATGCCTCCGTCCGCACGCTCAAGTTAATCGTTTCATAATGGGTCGGTCTGTCAATAGTCGGCGCCCTGGGCAGGAAAAGACGCGACGGCTGATCCAGGGCGCCTGCCGCCAGCCCAAGCGCTTTTGAACAAATGAGCGTTGGAAGGGCGTTGCTGCTGTCAGCTGACGAACAAGAACAAGACTAAGGCAGCCAAGACCCCGCAGCCTGCCGACAAAGCGGGCAACGGCACCCAAACCGCACCCAAGGCCACGAGCATGCCCGCTAGTAGCGAACCTTCCAGTCGGATCAACCAAGCTTCTGGGCCCAAGGTGGTGCCTAGCTCAAAAGAAAGCCAGTAACGCAACTTATCGAGCCAGGGCCGGGGTAAAAGCTGCTGATGTAGGCGTTCGAGAACATTAAAAGACTGGTATGGATGCGATTCACCCTGAATAGCGTCCTGCTTTTTGGCGAAAAGTGGGTCATGCAGGAGTAATTCAACGGATTCTTGGGCCAATGGACCTTGTATTTCTGGTTTACCCGTCTTAACCTTGGCATTAAATCCAAAAAAAAGATCACTTTCGGTGACTTTCTCCCGCTCAAGTGGCTTATTTTTCTTATTCTCCTTTAATTTTTTAGTCAATTCACGTGTTGAAAGAGACTTTTCCTGTACTTCAGTCGCCAGTGCCTGCATATGCTCAGCATCCTGGATCTTTAACAATTCTCGGGCATGTCGGACGGATATCACAGCGCGCGCTGTAAGATCCTGGATTTCTGGAGGCAGATCCAGTAATCGGATGTATTCCGAAACCTGCTGTTGCTTCAAATTGAACGAAGCGGCGATCTCAGCCTGGCTACGCTTGAACTCCTTGGCTAGTCTCGAAAAAACCATCGCTTTTTCGATTGGATTCAGCGGCAGGGAGTCATTGGTGGTCAGCGTGTAATCCAGCATCTCCTCGTCAGAGAGGCTGCGCACCAGGGCCTTGAGGGTGGCCAGCCCGAGTTCTTTGCAGCAACGGAAGCGCCGCTCGCCATCGGCCAGTTCGTAATGGATATCTTCCCAGCTGGGGTCAAAGAGGGGGTTCCCGGCCAGGACAGGCCGGACGATGACAGGATACTTCTGGCCCTTCTCCTGGATGGAGCGCTTGGTGGCCTCCATGGCGTCGGCATTGAAATACTCACGCGGCTGGTAAAAGCCGCGTTCAATGACTCCAAGGGGTAATTCAACGATGGTTTCTGGGGCGCTCATGGCATCCTTCAGTGAGACCCCAGTCTAGCCCAAGCGGACCCCACTTTTCCACCCTTTGAAAACGACGACGCCCGACCGTTGCGGGCCGGGCGTCGTCGTCTCACCCCCTCATGGAGCGGCCTTATCGGCCTAAGAGCTCCGCCAGGGTCAGGTCAAAGGGCGCTCGAGCGACCCCTTTTTCGGTGATGATCGCGCTGATCAGGTGATGCGGGGTCACGTCGAAGCCCAAGTGGAGGGCCTTGGTGCCCTTCGGCGCGATGGGCTTCCCCAGCACGAAAAGCACCTCATCGGCGCTGCGCTCCTCGATGGGGATATCCTTGCCGCTGACCAGGCTCAGGTCCACCGTGCTGGACGGGGCGACCACGTAGAAGGGGATGCCGTGGTGCTTGGCCAGCACGGCCAAGCCATAGGTCCCGATCTTGTTTGCCACATCGCCCTGGGCGGTGATGCGATCCGCGCCCACGATGACCACGTTCACCCTGCCCTGGGCCATCAAGGTGGCCGCGGTGCTGTCGGTGATGAGCGTGTGGGGCACCTTGGCTTCGTGCAGCTCCAAGGCGGTCAGCCGGGCGCCTTGCAGGTAGGGCCGGGTCTCGTCCACCCAAACATGCAGCTTCTTGCCCTGCTTGTGCGCGGTGATGACGCAGCCCAGCGCCGTGCCCACGCCCGCCGTGGCCAAGGCGCCGGTGTTGCAATGGGTCAGCACCTGGTCCCCATCGCGCAGCAGCGCGCTGCCGTGCGCGGCCATGCCGGAGCAAAGGCGTACATCCTCCTGCTCGATGGCCACGGCCTCCGCGACCACGCGCGCCTTCAAGGCCTCGACCTTCAGCTCCTTGTTCGCGCGGGCGGCCTCCAGGGCCCGGTCCACGGCCCAAGCCAGGTTCACCGCCGTGGGGCGGGTGGCCTTCAGGTAGGCGCCCGCCTTGGCCAAGTCCTGGCGCAAGCCGTCGGCGCCCTTGGCCTTGCTGGCCAGCGCCGCTTGGGCCATGCCATAGCCCGCCGCCACGCCGATGGCCGGGGCGCCCCGGACCTGCATCTTCTTGATGGCCTCGCCGGTCTCCTTGACCGTTTTGCAGGACACCACCTTGATGACATGGGGCAGCTTGAGCTGATCCAGGAGCTTCAGGGTCCCCTTCGACCATTGCAGCGTCTTCAACATCAGGCCTCCATGCGCTCGATGACCCCCGCCATCAGCCTGGTCAGCTTCGGCTCGGCCTCGCCGGCGATGCGGATGATCTCGCGGATATCCGCGGGCTTCAGCCGGTCGGCGATGCATTCATCCGTGATGACCGAGATGCCCAGGACCTTCATGCCGCCATGCACCGCGGTGATGACCTCCGGCACGGTGGACATGCCCACCACGTCAGCGAACTGGCTCAGCCAGCGGTACTCGGCGCGGGTCTCCAGGTTGGGCCCGGTCACCGCCACATAGACGCCCTTATGCGCGCGGATCTTCCAGTCGGCGGCCAGGTCCAGCGCCAGGTCCACCAGCTCCGGGTCGTAGGGCGCGCTCATGTCCGGCCAGCGGGGGCCGAGCTTGTCGTCGTTGACGCCGATCAGGGGGTTGGTGCCCTGCAAGTTCACGTGGTCCTCGATCACCACCAGGTCGCCGGGGCGATAGGCGCGGTTCATGCCGCCGGCCGCGTTGCTGACCAGCAGGTGGGTGCAGCCCAGGGCCTTCATGATGCGCACCGGGAAGCTGACCTGCTGGGCGCTGTAGCCCTCATAAAGGTGGAAACGGCCTTGGAAGGCCACCACGCTCTTGCCCGCCAGGGTGCCGAAATGCATCTTGCCGTGGTGGGTCTCCACCGTGCTCTTGGGCAGATGGGGCACGGCGTCATAGTCCACCGTGTCCTGGACTTTGATCTCCTTCACCAGGGCGCCCAGGCCCGTGCCAAGGATGATGCCGACCTTCGGCTGGACCTTGGTCTTGGCCTTGATGGCGGCGGCGGCTTCGGCGATCTGCGCGGTCAGGTCCATGGATCTCCCGAGGGCGTTGAGCAAAGGGTTAGAAGTGCTTCGACAAAGCCAGCGTGAATGCGGCTTGGTCCATTCCCAGGTCCACCAGCTTGTGCCGGGAGGACTGTCCTTGCACCAGGGTCACTTGGGCCTTCTTCAGCCCCAAGGCCTTGGCAAGATACGCTTGCAAGGCGGCATTGGCCTCGCCATCCACCGGCGGCGCCGTCAGCGCCACCTTCAACGCCTCGCCGTGCCATCCGAGGATGGCGTTGCGGGATGCCCGCGGCTGGACATGCACGGCGACGCGCACGCCCCTACGCTTGCCCCAGTTCAACGCCGCGGTCGCGGGCCGCGGTCAGGGCTTTCAGGACCAGTCCCCGCAGGTCCCCGTCCTCCAAGACCCGGATGGCCGCGGCGGTGGTGCCGCCGGGGCTGGTCACTGCGGCTCGCAGGTCCGCCGGGCTCTTGGCCCGCTGCTGCACCATGGCGCTGGCGCCCGTCAAGGTCTGGCTGGCCAGCGCGAAGGCGGTCTCGGGCTCCAGGCCCAGCTGTTCTCCGGCGGCTTGCAGGGCTTCCATGAACAGGAACAGGTAGGCCGGGCCGCTGCCGCTGAGCGCCGTGACGGCGTCCATCTGGGCCTCCCGCACCTGCAGGACCAGGCCCAAGGGCGCCAGGACCTGGCGGGCCAGGGCGGCTTCGGTTTCGCCGGCCGCCGAGCCCAGGCAAAAGGCGCTGACGCCCTGGCCGATCAGGCCGGGCGTGTTAGGCATGACGCGGATGAGCGGGATAGCCGCCCCCAGGGCGGCCTGCAGGCGGGCCAGCGGCACCCCAGCGGCGATGCTCAGCACGGCGGTGCCGGGCCTCAGGCGCGGGGCCACCTGGGCCAGCAGGTCGCTGAAGCTCTGGGGCTTGGTGGCCAGGACCAGCAGGTCGGCGGCGGCCACGGCAGCGGCCAGGTCCGGGCTGGCGCAAAAACCCAGCTCCGCTGACAAGGTCTGCAGGCGGTCTTGGCGGGGGTCAAAGGCGTGCAAGCGTCCGGCGGGGATCCCGCTGCGCGCCAAACCGCGCAGCATGGCTTCGCCCATATTGCCGACGCCTAAGAAGCTGATGGAAGGGTGGGGCAAGGAGGGGTGCGAGGGGGGGTGGTGAGGACGCTTGATCAGTCCGGACAGCCCCTGAACAGGGCGCTGCCGACGCGGACCAGGTCGGCGCCTTCTTCAATGGCGATCTCAAAGTCCTGGCTCATGCCCATGCTGAGGCTCAGGGGGCCCAAGGATGGGGCCAAACGGTCCCTTAACTGCCGCAGGCGCCTGAAATCCGGCCGCGCGGCCTCGGGATCATCGTAAACCGCAGCCATGCCCATCAGCCCCACCAGTTTCAGGCCCGGCAAGACGGCCAGGGCGGCGATGGCGCCGTCCTCCCCGTCCGGGGCGAAACCTTGCTTCTGAGCTTCCAAGGAGATGTTGACCTGGGCGAAGACCTGAAGGGTCTTTCCCAGCCCCACCGCCGCTTCGGACAGCTTTTCGGCCAAACGCAGGCTGTCCACGCTCTGGACCACGTCGAAGAGCTCTGCGCAGACCTTGGCTTTATTGGTCTGTAAGTGCCCGATAAAGTGCCAAGTGCCGAGGCTCTTCAGCCCCGGCACCTTGTCTCGCGCTTCCTGCACGCGGCTTTCAGCGAAGTGCGTTGCACCAGCCTGGGCCAAGGCGCGGACCGCGTCTGCACTATGGAACTTGGTCACGGCCACTAAGGTGACCGTTCCCGCCGGCCGACCTGCATGTTCGCAGGCCTTCCGGATCCGCTGGACCACCTCATCATGGTTGTCCGCGAGTGTCGATGTCATCGGCGTCGGATAGAGTGAAGTGGGTTAATTATACGGCGCAGCAGGTTACTGACAAGATAAAAACACATTCCCAAGAAAATAGTATCTTTAACGATTTGTAAAATCATTGATTTTAAACGCTTTTCTAAGTTATAAACAAAATATCGCTGTTTTGTTTATAACTATTTGTGAATGTTTCTGGGGATAAGTTATCCTTTGTCCCCAAGGCTTTTTCGGTTCAATCTCACCTTATGAACTATTCAAGCCAGGCAAGGGTTAACATCCTGCCTGTATGACCCTGGTCCCGGCGATGGCTGAAAAAGAGCTCCGGTTGGGCCGCCGTGTCCAGTTCCACCCCCTGGATGCGCCTCGCCGAGAGCCCGGCGGCTTCCAACTGACTGCGGACGCAGGTCCATAGGTCCAGATGGAAATGCCCGCCCCGAAGCGGGCTGCTGAACTCGGCAAGCTCACGGTAACGCTGTAGGAAGGCCTGGTGCTGGCTTTCCCCCAGCTCCAAGGAGCGCGGCCCCAGGCACGGCGACAGGAAGGCCCGCAGACGGCCGGCCTGGGCGCCCTCGGCGATCAAGCGGCGGGCCAGGCTGCCGGGCAAGCCCTCCAAGGCGCCCCGCCACCCTGCGTGGGCCAAGCCCAGCAAGCCCGCATCCGAGTCCACCAGCACCACCGCCAGGCAATCGGCTTGGCCGATGGCCAAGCCCAAGCCGCGCTCACGGGTGAAGACCGCGTCGCAGACCGGCAGGCCGTCGTCCCAAGCGCCCAAGCCACGGCCCGCCTCGGCGGCCGTGGCTTCCAGGATGCAGGTGCCATGCACCTGTTGCAGGAAGACCGCCCGCTGAGGGTCCAGGCCGGCCGCCTGCAGGGCCGCGCGGCGGTTGG
>Ga0302319_10025645_pt1 | contig 10424 bp, 10 predicted proteins | sample Bog_T0_2_FD_203319 | JGI IMG/M metagenome (GOLD analysis project Ga0302319, IMG submission 203319) | Peat permafrost microbial communities from Stordalen Mire near Abisko, Sweden - Bog_T0_2 | ecosystem: Environmental > Terrestrial > Soil > Wetlands > Peat | place: Sweden: Abisko, Stordalen Mire...
CCGACCCGCACTTGCACCCTCGCTCCCGCGGCATCGCCGCCACGGTCTCGCGCAGCACCTTGGCCGCGTTCTCCGCATTCTTCACCAGCACCGCCACGATCTGATCGACCGTCACCGAATCATGATGCGGATGCCAGCAATCGTAATCCGTCACCATGGCCACCGTGACGTAGCAAAGCTCGGCCTCGCGCGCCAGTTTCGCCTCCTGCAAATTGGTCATGCCGATCACATCCATGCCCAGCGAACGGTACACATTCGACTCCGCCCTGGTGGAAAACTGCGGACCCTCCATACACAAATAAGTCCCGCCGTGCCTGCCGGTTACGCCAACTTTCTCGCAAGCCGCTTCCACCACTCCGGCCAGCTCTCCACATACTGGATCGGCAAAAGCGATGTGCGCCACCACCCCCGCCCCAAAAAAAGTATCCACGCGATGCCGTGTGCGGTCGAAAAACTGGTCCGGAATCACGAAATCCAAAGGCTTGTGCTCTTCCTTCAAAGATCCGACCGCGGACACCGAAACAATTCTCTCCACCCCCAACTGCTTGAACCCGTAAATGTTGGCGCGGAAATTCAGTTCGCTGGGAAGAATGCGATGCCCGCGCCCATGCCGTGCCAGAAACGCCACCTTCCGCCCCTCCAGCATGCCGCACACGTAAGCGTCAGAAGGCGCGCCAAACGGCGTCTTCACCCGCACTTCCTTCACCTTCGTGAGCCCCGGCATGGCATACAGCCCGCTGCCGCCGATAATTCCAATCTCCGCCTGTGCCAACGATCCTCCCAGGAAAGCGCTACAACAACTTCGCAGACGCTAGTCGAACTCGTGATTATACAAGACCCCTGGTAAGCCCCTGTGAAGCTCTGTGTCCCCTGTGGTTGAAGGTTTTGGAACCCGTTACAATCTTCCAATGCGATCCGGTGCCCTATTCATTCTTGTTCTCGGCGCTGCCTCCTTCGCACAAAGCCCCAAATCCGTCACCGTCCCCATCACGCTCGACCACAACCGCGTCATCATCAATGTAGACCTCACGCTCCCCAATGGCGCAACCGAGCGCATCCGCGGCTGGGTCGACAACGGCAACCCCGATCTGATGCTCTCCCGCCGCGTCGCCAGTCTGCTCGGTCTGAATGTTACCTGCGACGACAAAACCTGCTCCGCTCCGCCGCCGCCCGAGATCGCCATCGGCGGCATGAAGATTCCCCTCGCCGCCCTGAAGTCCGCGACGATTCCGCTCAAGCCCGTTGCTGCCGCAGCCGTGATGGCTGCAGGCATGACCGCCGAAATCAACATTCCCTCCACCATCCTGCGCAACTACGACGTACTCATCAACCTCCCCGGCCACGAACTCACTCTCGCCCTCCCCGACACCCTTAAGTTCAACGGCCCAAAAACAAAAGTAATTGTGAATCCCGAAAATGGCCTGATCCAAGTTCCCAGCCAGATAGAAAACAAGAAATATAATCTCGCCCTGGATATTGGCTCCTCCATCAGCTTTTTCTCGCCGGAGCTCTTCGACAAACTCGCCGCCGCGCACCCCGACTGGCCACACATGACCGGCGCAGTAGGCCCAGCCAACATGTGGGGACTGGATAGCGAACCGAAACAAAAGCTGATGCGCATCGAGCGCATCCAATACGGGCCACTCTTCCTGACGAACGTCCCCGTGGCCGAGTTTCCCAAAGATCGCATGGACTTCTTCGAAAAGGGCGACGGCATCCCCACCGCAGGCCTGCTAGGCGCGGACGTTCTGGCGAACTACCGCGTCGGCCTCGACTACGCCCACTCCACCGTCTATTTCGACATAGGCCGCCTGTTCAACTTCCCTGAATTCGACGTCATCGGCCTCATCCTCCACCCTGAAGACGACGGCCGCTTCACCATCATTGGCGTCGCCGACTACGACGGCAAGCCCTCGGTAGCAGGAGTGCAACCGGGCGACCACCTCGCCGCAGTGGATGGCATTGCTGTTGAAGGCAACACGATGGGACAAGTTTGGTCGATGCTAGAAGGTGAGCCCGGCAAGGAACGCACGCTCACCATCGAGCGCGACGGTAAGCAATTCGCTGTTCTGGCAAAAGTGCAACATTTTCTGGGAGAGACGGAAGCGGATAATGGATCGAAAGAAAAGCCACGCAAGAAATAAAAAAGAAGCTACTCAGCGTCCTCTGCTCCTCTCCTCTGCGTTTTGATTTAAGGTTTCGCCGCAAACACTTCCTTCTCCAGCGTCTCCGTCGTAGCCGCATCCAGGCCCTCACTCACCAGCACCGTGTCCCCATGTTCCTCAATCACCACCACACCTTCCTCCGTGTTCCACGAGTGCCGCCCGAGCAGCAACTCAACTTTGCGCTTCGGCTCCGGCTCTGCGGATTGCCCTACCGCCTCAGCCGATGCAGCAACCTTAATCTCTTCCGCCTTCTTGTATCGCTTCTCCAGCGACCGCGCATAAATCCCGGCAAACTCCGCCGCCTTCTCCGCGCTCGACCAGCGCGACACATACAGCAATCCCAGCGGCGCCGCAGCATCGCCCTTCACCTGCGCCGCATAGTAATATCCGCCCCGCCACTCCGGATACAGCCGCTTCGACAATTCCTTCCCCGCATACTGCTCAATCAGAACCGCGACATCGAACTCGCCCATCGCGCCAATATCGAACTTCACGTAATCTTTGAAGTCGCGTTTAAATTCCGGCACCCGCATGGGCTCAATTACTTCGCCCGTCAAATAGGTCTCCGGCTGCATGATCTGCCGTGTGGTGTGCGGAGGGTTTTCCAGCACCCCGGCAAATGCTTTCTCCTTGCCGCCCGTCGCCAGCAGCTTCACCACGAACCGCATCCCATAGCTGTAGGGGAACGTCAGCGACTCCCGCAAAAAAATGGGCGCATCTTTGAACACCTTCGAATCATCCGTCCCGCTCGCCATCTGGTCTTCCATGGTATCCACCAGATCCGGCGAATCGATGATCGACCGCCCCACCGGCGCCAGTTCATACTGCAGCATTGCTGTCTCCGCCTGGCCCTCCACCACCGCCTCGCGCGCGCTATCGATCTCGTCGTTCTCAATGTCCTCGGGCGTGGGATCTTTCTTGATCTCGCCCAAATCTTTCTCGCCCTTCTTCATCCATTTATCCAGCCCTATCGTCTGGTCCTGCAGCGCATGCGTCAGCTCATGCGCCATCACCGGCTCCTGCTCTTCCATCGGGACCCAATCCAGCAGGTTCACCGTCTTCGTTTTCGGATCGTAATATCCCGCAATCTGCTCGCGCAGCAACGACACCAGCAGCTTTTCCAGATCGAAGTCGCGCGGCAGGAGCCCAAATCTTTTCAGTACCAGCTCCGAGCGCTGCAGGCGCTTCACATCTTCGTCCTTCATGTGCTTGGTGAGATACCCAACGACTTCCTCGCGGCTGGTCAACCGCCGCTTCACTTCCTTCTTGATGGGCAACCCGGTCGTCTTGCTGTCGAACGCCAGAATCTCATCGACAGAATGAAACAGCTCCTCCGCCTCCCGCGGCGTAATCTTGACCTCGGGCTTCGCAGCGCTGGTGTCTGGTTTTGTAGCGCTGGCGTCCCCGCCGGCAGGTTTTTGATCTTGGTTTGGATTTGCCGGTGTTGGTGTTGCTTGTGTGGGTCGGACATTTTGGTCCGACTGCTTTTGACTTTGATCTTGGCCTTGTTCCTGGTTTTGACTTTGATCTTGATTCTGCAGAGCTTCCGCCAACTCCACACTGCCACATCCCACCAGCAGCACAACCGCCAATACCGCCCGCAGAACTCTCCCGTCACGCAGCTTAACCGTATCCATTAGCAACGAGTCTACCCTGTTTGCCTATACTTTCTCCAAGGACAAAAATGCCCAACCCTACCATCAATCTCTGGACTTCTCCGGATCACGCCGCCGAATTCCTCGGCCGCGTGAACACCATCCCGCACCGCCCCGAAGGCGAGGCGGCGCTTCTGGAATTCGTGCCCCCGCCCGCGCGCCGCGTTCTCGACCTCGGCACTGGCGACGGACGCCTGCTGGCCTTAGTCAAGACAAAGCTAACCGCAAACGCACCCAGCAATGCCCAACTCGAAGCCGTCGCCCTCGACTTCTCGCCCGCCATGCTCGAAGCCTCCGCCAAACGCTTCGCCGGGGATTCCTCCGTCAAAATCGTCCCTCACAATCTCGACCACGCGTTGCCAGCGCTCGGCAAATTCGACGCCGTCGTTTCCAGCTTCGCGATTCATCACCTAGTCCACGAGCGCAAGCGCGCGCTCTATGCCGAGATTTACAGCCTGCTCAATCCCGGCGGCGTCTTCTGCAATTTCGAACACGTAGCCTCGCCCACGCCGCGCCTGCACGAAGAGTTCCTGCACAGCATCGGCAAAACCATCGAGACTGAAGACCCGTCAAACAAGTTGCTGGATGTCGAAACCCAACTACAGTGGCTCCGCGAGATCGGTTTCGTCGATGTGGATTGTCACTGGAAGTGGCGCGAATTCGCGCTGCTGGCGGGACGGAAACAATAAGGTAGCGCGGCCGTCCCGGCGGCGGGGAGCCTGCCCTGAGTTCGTCGAAGCGGCCGGACATCCCGCCGGCTGCGCGTAAACCTTACCGGGCCACTCGCTCCGCCACCCACTCCCCCGCCTCCCGCGTCCCCAGCGTCCCGCCAATGTCCTGCGTAGTTTTCTTCTGCCGCACCGCCTCCAGCACCGCGGCTTCAATCTTCTCCGCTTCGCGCGCCAATCCTAAATGCTCCAGCATCATGGCCGCGGTTAGAATCGCGCCAAACGGGTTCGCTACATTCTTCCCCGCGATCGGCGGCGCCGAACCATGCACCGGCTCGAACATCGAAGTCTGCCCGGGATGGATATTTCCGCTGGCCGCCATGCCCAGCCCGCCCTGCAAGCCGGCGGCGAGGTCAGTGATGATGTCGCCGAACATGTTATTGGTCACGATCACATCGAATCCTCGCGGATCGCGCACCATCTGCATGCACAGCGCGTCCACGTACATGTGCTGCGTCTGAATCTGAGGATGCTCTCCGCTCACCTCTTTGAACACGCGCTGCCACAAGCCGCCGGCGTGGGTCATGGCATTCGACTTATCGCACATCAGCACGCGCCCGCGCGGCGAGCCGTCGAGTTTGCTATGGCGCTCGCAGTACTCAAACGCATAGCGAATAATCCGCTCCACGCCCTTGCGCGTGTTGATGTCTTCCTGAATCGCAATCTCATCCGGCGTGCCCTGCTTGAACACTCCGCCCGCATCGGTATAGACGCCCTCGGTGTTCTCGCGGATCACGACAAAATCCACATCCTTCGGCTCTACTCCTTTCAGCGGACATAGCGCCGCATCGAGCAGCCGCACCGGCCGCACGTTGGCGTAGAGATCCATCTTGAAGCGCATGCCGAGCAGTATCTCTTTGGCGTGAATATTGGTCTTGACCCGAGGATCGCCGAAGGCTCCGGCGAGGATGGCGTCGAAGTCCCGGCCAAGCATGGCGAAGCCATCGGGAGGGACAGTAGTGCCGTCGCGAAGATAGCGGTCGGCGCTCCAGTCGAACTCGCTCATCTCGACGTCGGCCCCCGATGCCTTAATTACTTTGAGGGCCTGGGGAATGACTTCCTGGCCAATTCCGTCACCGGGGATGATGGCGATACGTTTCTTGGAAGGCTGGTGCGCGTCTTTTTGCGGGTCTTTGATTAGGTCCACGGCAGAAAAGCTACCACACGCCGAGCGGAATGAGGAAGTTGTTGGTTCTACGGGAAGGCGTCTTTGCAGCGCCGGCATCTCTTCGACAGGCTCAGGGCAGGCTCTGCCGGCTGTCGCGTCGGCGTCCTCGCCCACGCTGCGGCGGGCGAAGGTCCTCCTCCAATTCCACCCTATTTGTCCCAGAACGGATATCCGCAGGAGATTCTGAACTTCCACACCTTCGCCACCCTGCCGCTTCGAGTATACTGATCCCCTGCAAAGGAGCTCCTCATGGCTGGAAAAAGTCTCAACCGGGTTCAACTGATCGGGAACCTCGGGAAGGATCCCGAAATCAAGTACACGCCGCAGGGTACGCCCGTCGCGAAGATCACCATCGCCACCAACGAACGCTTCAAAGACAAGAGCGGCGAGTGGCAGGACCGCACCGAGTGGCACAACGTGGTGCTTTGGCAGCGCCTCGCCGAAATCGCGGGCGAGTATCTGAAGAAGGGCGGCAAGGTCTACATCGAAGGCCGCCTGCAAACCCGCTCCTGGGACGACAAGACCAGCGGCCAGAAAAAATACATGACCGAAGTCGTAGCCAGTGACCTGATCCTGCTCGGCGGACGCGGCGAAGGTGGCGGAGGAGACTACAAAGAGAGCTCGCGCGGCGCAGGAGCCAGCACTTCCGGCGGCGGCAACAACTTCGACCAGCGCGTCCCGGAGCCGGAGCACGCCAACGCTGGATCGGGGCCGATCACAGATGAGGATATTCCGTTCTAGCTTGGCCCCCGGGCCAGTGGAGTTAGCCGGACGAGGTCTGACACCTTGAAGACCTTCATAAACTGTCATAACATGAAGGCATGGCCATGACATCTCTGAACATCTCGTTACCCGCGCCGCTAAAGGAATATGTTGAGGGCCAAGTCGCCTCGGGAGACTGGGGCACGCCCAGCGAATACATTCGTGAGCTGATTCGCCAGGATAAGGAACGGCGACTCCACTTCTTGGAGCAAGACCTCCTTGCGGCTACCAAGGGGCCCATGATCAAACTCTCCTTGACCGAGGTGCGAAAGAAAGGCCTCCTCGCTGTGCTGCGGAAAGAGGCTAGCAAGAGATGAGTCGAGCCGAGGCTTGGCTCAGCGATGCCGCGGCAGTCGACATTGTGGAGCAGGCCAGATGGTACGAGCATCACTCCGGAGAGGATTTGGCAACACGATGGGAGAGCGAAGTGGAGTCCGCTCTGATTCGCGGAATAGAATCCACGGTCGGGCGCAAAGTGCAGCTTTCGCACTGCTGGGCTGAAGAACATTCGGCGCATGTCGATCGAGGGATTCCCTGGACATCTGATTTTCTACCGTGTTGAAGAAGACCAAATTCAGGTCCTGCGAGTGGCTCACGGCGCTAGAGACCTCGAAAGATTGTTTTAGCAACCACCCCCTCGCAAGGAAGTAGAATACTTTTCCATGACCAAGCAACTAGCCGACAAAAAATGCATCCCGTGCACCGGCGGCGTGCCGCCGCTCAAGGGCAAGGAACTCAAGGCGCTGCACAAGATCGTCCCCGCGTGGAGCGTGGTCAAGCAGCATCACATCACGCGCGCCTTCACCTTCCCCGATTTCAAGCAGGCTCTGAAGTTCGTGAACCGCGTCGGCGCGCTCGCCGAGAAGCAAGGCCACCATCCCGATATTCTGCTGGCTTGGGGCAAAGCCGAAGTTACGATGTGGACGCACAAGATCGACGGCCTCACCGAAAGCGATTTCATCATGGCCGCCAAGATCGACCGGATAAACTCAACCGCATAAGCCCGACCGCATAAGCCGACCGCATAAGCCCGACGCATAAAGATCGACCAACTGGCGGGAGAATCGGAATTGCCCGCTTTTGCGATAGGATAATCCCGGCGAGAACCAACGCTCCGCTCGAAGGGACCTCATCCCATGGCACTGCATACTGAAAACCCTACGCCGCAATACATGAACTACGCTCCCGCGGATTTGAATCCGTACAAAGACCTGCCCGCGGGATTTTTCGATTTCCTGGGGCCGCTGCACAGACAATTCACGCCTTGGCAGCAGAAGCTGGTCGCCAAGCGCGCCGAGGTGCTCAAGGCGTCGCATGGCGGCAAGCCCCCGAATTATTTGCCCGCCTCGGAGGCGACCACCGCCGATTGGCGCATCGAAGTGCCGGACTGGTGCGCCGACCAGCGCAACCAGATGACCGGCCCAGCCGACGATGCCGAGTTGACGGTCAAGCTGCTGAACTCCGGCTCGCCCGCGGTCATGATCGACCTGGAAGATTCCATGGCGAACGCCTGGGAGCAGACTCTGCTCGGCGTGAAGAATACTCTCGCTGCCTACAGGTACGAACTCAGCTACGACGACAAGAAGCGGCAGAAGAAAATTTCCGTGCAGCGCTCGAAGACCGTGACCTGGGTGCGCCCGCGTGGCCTGCACCTTAGCCAAGGCGGCGTCGTCAAGAACGAAATGATGTCGGCTTCCCTGTTCGATCTATCGCTGATCTGGTACCAGCTCGACCCGGCGACCTTGCCGCACAACTTCTCCGTTTACATTCCCAAGAGCGAGTCAGCCGAAGAAGCATTCTGGTGGCGCGATCTGTTCCAGACTTTCGCCAAACACAAAGGCCTGCCCAAGGATTACATCAAGTGCATGGCGCTGGTGGAGTCGCACCCGCAGGCCTATCAAATGGAGGAATTTCTTTTCAACCTGCGCGAGCACTGTCTCGGCCTGAACCTGGGCCGCTGGGATTACATGGCCTCGCTGATCGACTTCATGCTCGAAGACCCCAACTGGATTCTGCCCGACCGCAACACCATCCCGCACGATGTCGCTTTTTTTCAGAACTTCCGCACGCTGATGCCGGAAATTTGCCACAAGCACGGAGCCCTGGCGATCGGCGGCATGACCGCGCTGTTTCCCAGCCGCACCGATAAAGAGTTAAACGAGCGCGCCCTGAAAGCGCTGGAGCAAGATAAGAAGAACGAAGCCAACTGCCTGATGGATGGAGCCTGGACCGGCCATCCCGATCAAAATGAAATCGCGGTCGCGCAGTTCCCTTTTCCCAATCAGATTGCGAAGCGGCCCAAGCTGGCGAGCGTTCACCCTGATCTGCGGCCGGTCCCGAAAGGCGTGGGCGCATTCACACTTGCCGGAACCCGAGCCGCCGTCCGCACCGTGATTCGCTACCGCAACGGCGTGCTCAACGGCAAAGGCGCCAGCCTGCTCGATGGCTACATGGAAGACCTGGCCACCGACCGCATCTATCGCCTGATGATCGCGCAGCGCGTGCTGCACAAAGTTAAGGTTGCGGGCGATGACGGCAAAGCCGTCGAACATAGTTCCGCGTTGGTGACGCGGTTATTTGATGAGGAGTTGGCGAAGATTCAGAAAGACTTGCCGGCGGAGATTGACCGCAAAGCGGCAGAGACGCTCCCCGAAGCGCGGCGCATTGCGGAGCTGATGATTGTGCAGGGGTGGCACTCGCCGATCTAAACCCTGTTTCGCTCATTTGAATCTCTACAATATTCCCCGCCTTCATCCGTCTACAGTAAGGGATGGATGAGCCGGCGCACGTTATCCAGATGACCGGGCAGAGGCGGCCAATCTCCGAGATCGTCGCGGAAGAAGGCGTCCGGCTGCGTAATTTTATACGGCGGCGGGTGCCCGATCCCGCCGACGCCGAGGACATTGCGCAGGAGGTCTTCTACGAACTGGTGGAAGCCAACCATCTTCTGATGCCGATTGAGCATGTCACGGGCTGGCTGTTTCGCGTGGCGCGCAATCGCATCACCGACCTTTTCCGCAAGAAGAAGCCGGAAAGCTTCAGCGACGAGGCGATTGAAGATGAAGACGGCGAACTGCTGCGCATCGAAGACATGTTGCCCTCTGCCGACGCCGGGCCGGAAGCGCTGTACGCCCGCGCCGTGCTGCTGGAAGAGTTGGAGCTTGCGCTCGACGAACTGCCGGAAGAACAGCGCGCCGTGTTTGTGGCGCACGAGATTGAGGGACGCAGCTTTAAGGAGATGGCCGCCGAGACCGGCGTGAGCGTGAATACGCTGCTCTCCCGCAAACATTACGCGGTTCTGCATCTGCGCGAGCGTTTGAAAAATATCTACGACGAATTTACGAAAGCGTGAGGAACTGAATATGAGATGGAAAATGCTTTTCATTGTTCCGCTGGCGATTTTAGGCATGGCGCTGTTTGTCACCGTCGGCGGCTATGTGGTAGAGCGCCTGTGGAACTGGCTGCTGCCGGCGCTGTTCGGCTGGCGGCTGATCACATTCTGGCAAGGGCTTGGACTGCTGGCGCTGTGCCGGATTCTTTTTGGCGGATTTCGGTTGCATGGTCCGGGGCGCTCCAACTTTCGGCGACGCATGAACATGAAAGAGCGCTGCGGGCGCATGACGCCGGAAGAGCGCGAGCGATTCCGGCAAGGCATTCGCGAAGGCTGGGGATTTGGGCCGGCGACAGGCGAGAGCGCCCGTCCCAGCAAATGATTCGACGGCTCTCAAGACCATGATTGTCCGCGACTAAACGCCCCACTTCTCGCAAGACCTGCGAGAAGCGAGGCCCGCCCGTCACACTCGGTGACATCTGTCCGGTCCATCCCGTAAAATCTTCAGGTACATCTTCGACTCGAAACGAGGATCCATGAGCGCGATCGAACAACCGCAGCCCGCCGCACTTCAATTCCCTGCTCTTGCGCCGCCGCGCCGCTACCTGTTCGGCC
>Ga0302319_10025646_pt1 | contig 10424 bp, 11 predicted proteins | sample Bog_T0_2_FD_203319 | JGI IMG/M metagenome (GOLD analysis project Ga0302319, IMG submission 203319) | Peat permafrost microbial communities from Stordalen Mire near Abisko, Sweden - Bog_T0_2 | ecosystem: Environmental > Terrestrial > Soil > Wetlands > Peat | place: Sweden: Abisko, Stordalen Mire...
AAATCCCACCGGCGTCTCGTTTTCGCGCCCCGAGCAATACCGCTGGATCAATGGTCCGCGCGGGGCGGATGGCTCCTCAAGCGAGGCGCTTTACAAGGAGTTGAACCAGCCGGAAGACATATCCGCTGGTGGCGCGGCTGCGAACGACGGGGGCTCCATCGGCATGATCAGCGGCGGTGGCGCGAAGCAGGATAATTCCAACCCGCTCGATTTCCTCCAGCGCACTGCGATGGATGCGCAGATGAGCTCCGACAAGATCATCGAGATTTCCAAGAAATATAAATCCACCGTGGAATATCCCAAGGGCCAGATCGCGGACAGCCTCAGCCTCGTGGCGCGCATGATTGCCGGAGGGCTGCCGACCCGCGTTTATTACGTGAGCCAGGGCGGTTACGACACGCACACGAATGAGGCACCCACGCACGACCGGCTCATGGGCGAACTCGGCGACTCCCTGCAGGCTTTCTGCAACGACTTGAAGGCGCAGGGAAATTTCAACCGCGTGATGGTGATGACGTTCAGCGAATTCGGACGCCGCGTCGCGCAGAATGCCAGCAACGGCACCGACCACGGCGCTGCAGCTCCGATGTTTGTTCTCGGCGGTGCGGCAAAGGCCGGGCTGTTCGGCCAATACCCCAGCCTTACGAACCTGAACGGCGGCGATTTGATTTATAACGTCGATTTCCGCAGTGTCTATGCGACCATCCTCGAGCGCTGGTTGAAGGCGCCGAGCCAGGTCGTGCTTGGCAGGAAATTCCCGCTGATGCCGATTGTTTAAACGATCAATGCGCGGGGACTTGGCGCGGTGAGAACAGGCTGAAAAAATTCACGAGCAGCAGGAGTCCCACCGGCAGCACGATCGGCAGCCACACAAGAGCCACTTCGTACACCGACATGCTGAGAAACAGGTACCCGAGCAGCCCGGTGAACGAAATCAACAGCACCGTGCGCTTGCGGACCAGGTGGTAAAAACAACTCAGCGCCATCATCACCGCGATCACCGCAAAATCGAACCACGTCGGCACCCTGCGCACAAATGTCTTGTCCTGGATCGTCGCGATCGCCCTCGCGCAAAGCTCCCCGGCCGAACTTTTCGCCTCGGTGGGAAAAAGGAGAGTGCGCGATTCCGCATCCGTGCGGGCCAGGAGAACGATGCTTCCCTTGATCGCAGCCGTGGAAACCGCAGCCGTTTTCCCTTGTTGTTGATCCACCGCGAGCAGGAGGTCGTCGCACCCGAAGCGGGTCAGCGGCGATTTGAAATCCACATTCATCCTCCCTGCCGCATCGATAGGCACAGCAGCCTTCTTGCCTAGCGCGATTCGCACCCCGGGCTCCACCACCACATCATCCGGCGTCAGCTTCAGCCATAAAATGATCGCTTGCAGCGCCAGCGAAGGCACCACCTGTCCGCGATAGCGGAAGACCAGCGGCGCCTTGCGCGTAATCTCCCCCTGGAACGGCAGGTTGGTGAATCCCTCTCCCGCTGTGGTTGCGGAGAGCTGCAGATCCTCCCCCGCCTGTTCCTCGATCGCAGTGAACTCCGGGATCGCGCCCGCATCGCCCTTGATATTCCGCAGCAGCGGCACTTGTTGCAGGGGAGGCACCACCTCGGGATCATCAGGGTAGCCAAGTCGCGCCCCCAGCACGATCTTCGGTGTCTGCAGCACGTAATCGTGCAGAATCTTCATGGTTTGCTGTTGTTTTAACAAGGACGCGCCGCGAGCCTGCGAGTTTTCCCAGTTGAGCGTTGGCTCTATCGCCACCACGTCCGGGTTGAATTGCAGCGCGCTCCTCATGAAAAGCGCATACTCCAGGGGCGACCATGGCCACGGGTGATCGCCCTCCAGGCTGCTGTCATTGATCTCCACCAGCACCACATGCGGCTGCGGTACGGCACGCGAGGTATTCGTCGCCACCCAGTCCGCGTAAGTGCTTTCGATCTGCGCAATCGGGTCCTGTCGTGACTGGCTCATCAGGAACAGCCCGAGCAACAGCACAGACACCATCAGGAAAGCTGCCGATTTTTGCATGGCGAGAACCTAATAAATATCCTGCCGCGGGTAACAGTAAAAAAGTAGCGCCCTATCCCGGCCTTCCTCGTCCGCCTCGGAATGGCGTTTCAGAAAATCACCGCCACGCAGCGAAATCTCCTGTGCCTGCCGCCCGGGATGCTATACAATCCCTCGCATCCTCATGACTTTCCTCCCATGGTGACGTGGCTCATTCAAGATTGGCGGCTCGTCCTTCACGCTCCCTGGCGTGAGTTCTTTCTCATATTCGTGTCTGTCGTTTGTGGCGCCATCATCGGCGCCGAGCGGCAAAAGCATGAGAAACCCGCCGGCATGCGCACGATTATCCTCGTCACGCTCGGCTCCACGGTTTTCACCATGGCCTCGTTTCTGTTCACCACAACAACAGGAGACTCCGGGAGAGTCGCCGCGCAGATCGTTACCGGCATCGGTTTCCTGGGAGGCGGAGTCATCATGCGCGGACGTGGCACCATCAGCGGCACCACCACCGCCGCTACTATCTGGGTATGCGCCGCCATCGGCGTTGTCGTTGGTGCCGGGCATGTCGGCGCAGGTCTCGGGCTTAGCATCCTCGTATATGCGGTGCTCACCGGCGTTGCCATCTTGGAATCACGCGACCTCGCAAAAATCCGCCCCGTCCCCATCGTCATCGATTTCGATCCAGATCACGGCAAGGCACGCGTCCGCCTCGAGCGCATCCTCATCGATTTTAATATCCCCCGCAGCAATATGGAGTGGTCCCGGCTTACTGATGGCACCGACATCCGCAGGCTCACCCTGCAGCTTCGCCTCCACGCCCATCACGTCTGTGAAATGCTCGATGAAATGGTCTCCGACCCTTCCGTAAAATCCGTGGATGGGGTCCCCGAGGCCATCGAGAACTGAATCCTATGGGTAAAAAAAACACCTCCTTCTCCGATCGCTACCGCATCGAACATCCCGGGAAATTCCGCATCAGCCGCACCCACCCCGGCGACACATGGAAATTCAACTCCAAGGAGCACGCAGAGGAACTGCTCGACGAGGGCCGCAAAAAACTTTCCGAACTCCAGCAAAAACTTTACGCACAGGATTCCTGGGCCCTTCTCCTCATCTTCCAGGCCATGGATGCCGCGGGGAAGGACGGCACCATCCAGCACGTCATGTCCGGCGTGAATCCCCAGGGCTGCCAGGTCTATTCCTTCAAGGCCCCCACCGCCACCGAGCTCGATCATGATTACCTCTGGCGCTGCATGCAGTGCCTCCCTGAGCGTGGCCGCATCGGCATCTTCAACCGCAGCTACTACGAGGAGACCCTCGTCGTCCGCGTCCACCCGGAACTTCTCGCAAAGGAAAAAATCCCCGCAAAACTCGCTTCCAAGCACACCTGGTCCCAGCGTTTCGAGGACATCAACGCCGTCGAAAAATACCTCGCGCGCAACGGCATCGTCGTCTGTAAATTTTTCCTCAACGTCTCCAGGGAGGAGCAGAAACGCCGCTTCCTCAGCCGCATTGAGGAGGAATCCAAGAACTGGAAATTCTCCGCCTCCGACGCCCTGGAGCGCCGGCATTGGGACAAATACATGGCCGCCTACGAGCACACGATCCGCCACACCAGCACCAGCCACGCCCCGTGGCACGTCATCCCGGCCGACAACAAATGGTTCACCCGCCTCGCCGTCGCCGCCACCATCGTCGAGACGCTCGAGTCCCTTCATCTCGCGTATCCGAAGGTGGACGCCGCCCAGCTCAAAGAACTCGCCTCCGCGAAAAAAGCGCTCCTCTCGGAAAAGAAACGCTGACTCCCCCAGGCGCTGCCGCGCTGATGGTTGGCAAGGGTTGGCAAGGGTTGATTTGTACGGGCACGGGGCTGCCGCGGTTACCGTGTTGATCACGCCGCCGGGTATCCGTTCGCGCTTCCGTCAACGGGCGGGGTGTACCCCTGCACCACGGAGAACCGGAAATTCGCGATGCTTGTGCCCGCCTGGTTGAAGCCGTTCCACGATTCCGGGTCTGCCGTGGAGGGTGCGTTTGGTTGCGGGCATATCAACTGGTAGGGGTCGCTCATGTTCCAGTTGATCGAGTCGCCCGGGGTGAATCCCGCGGGAAGGCACACGCCGCCGTTCGAGACCGGCGTCCACAGGAAATGCTTGTTCACCGTCACAGTATCCGGTGCGTTTGTCTGCTCGCCCGTGGCCGGGTTGATTGTCCAGTTGGACATCACCGAAACCTCGTCCCACCACGCCTCGAAATAACAGGTCGCGGTGTAAAATGCGATGCAGTAGGCCGTGACACCGGGCTGCTCCGCGAAATACGAGGGGTCCGATCCCGACGGGATGCCCCATGTCCCGCTGTAGGTTATCCCCCCGCTCGATGTGATCGTCGATGGATCTTCAATTTCATCCCCTTCGTCGTAAGGCGGCGCGGGGAGTGAACCCACAGCGGCGGCCCAGGCCGAGGCTGCATCGGGAAACGGCTCCAGCGTGTTGCCCAGGCCGTAGGTTTTGGCCCTGAATACCACGCCATACGGCGGCTGGTTTCTTCTTTCCGGGTTTGATGCAGGTCTCATCGATTTAAACAGGGTTGCACTCCGCGCTGTAGGCCACGGGGCTTGCAAACCAGTCGCGCCATGCGTCGAAGACCTGGCTCCCGACCGGCGAGCTGGTGACCGTGATTTTCCCGCCGCCCACTGTGAAACTCCCCAGCGGCACATACAAAGTCCCCGACTCGTTCACCGGCACCACGGAGCCTGTGTCGAAAGTCACCGAGGTGATGTTCGCGGGCGATGCCTCGTTGTAACTGATTACCAGCCACGCCGCGCTGTCGCCCCCGCCCACCGGCTCCGCGGTAAACTGCCCCGCGGTCAGTCCCGATGGCGTCCAGACCGCGCCTCCCGCCGTGGTGTCGCTCACCGTGCCGCCGTAGATGCCGAGATTGCCACCTCCCTGGTCGTTCAATTGAAAATCGGTCACCACCGCAGCCGCAGGCGGCGCCGCGCTCGTGGTCGATGGTGCAGCGCCTATGCCGTCGCTTCCGCCCTTGTTTCCGTCGTTCGTCCCCGTGGAGCGCGGGTCGAGCCCCTCCTGCTGGTTCACCGTCCGCCAGCTCCGCAGCAGGTCGAGCAATTCCGATGGCGAGAGGTGCTTCGCAGGCCCCACGGATGCCGTCGTCGTGCCCGTCCCGAGGTCTTCCGTGACTTTCTGGATCTGAGCCTGCATCGCCGCCCACTCCGGCCGGCCTCCGGTGAGGTTCAGCCCCATGCCCACCTGCATCGCGCCGCCGCATTCCTGTTCCTTGATTGGGAATTCCCCCTCCTGGTGCAATTGCGCGAGCGAGTTATAAACATACTCCGCCAATCCCGCAGGCGGTGTCTCCGCATTGGTCTCGGAAACCGGCTTTTGATAGACCTGCGTGATCGCATCCGTGGCCGTGACGGTTACGTAGAACCAGGTCCCGCCCGGCGTGTTATTGAGCCAGAGGCTGTAGTAATAGTTATCCGGGTCGTCGCTCTCGGTCGTGGCGGTGTATTTGATCTGGCAGGCGATCGTCATCCTCGCCGCATGCACGTAGCCATCCGTCGGGATCGTCGTGCCACCCCCCGCCCACCTTCGCGGGCTTCGCCATCCATGGCGTGATCGTGCCGGTTATCAATTCCCGTGGCAGATTGGATAAATCGGATTCCGAAAAGCCACTCATCACATTCCCGTTCACATCGCTCTGAGCGGAGCCGTCCGACCCGCCGTCATCCAGCTCCGCATACCAACTGTTCTGCACCATCGCCAGTTTGTCCTGGGTCAGTTGCTTGAGGGATGGGACATGGTTCATGAACCACCGGATCAAAGTCCCCGAGCCATTCCCATCGCCATCCGGTTGCGGGATGTTTTGGGTCGTCACCGGCTGCTTTTGCGTGATCACGCTGCCGCCGCTCAACTCCAGCGGGGCCACCAGCGCCCGGAGCGCCTTTACATTGCCACCCGGTGGATGGATATCGCTCGACTGCGTGCTCCAGTTACTACCGCCGGCATTACTCCCGTAGATATAGAAGAGCCCCACCACCGGCACCTGGAGGTCATTGCGCGGAGTCAGTGCCACCGAGTCAGCCGGCGGCCCGGCGACGGAATAAGTCACAGTTTTCGCATTCGCCCGGCGGATCACGTTCGCCGTCGGGGGCGATGTTGTGTAATCAAACGTAAACACCTGGTCGGGCACCCACCGCATCACGCCCTGGATCAACCGCGCCGCCGGTGTCGCCTTTTCCTTCGAGATCGGGAATTCCACGCCGGGATCGATCGAGCCGATCTGCAGATGCGCCCCGCACGAGATCGCGTAGGTCAGGATCGCAGTGATCTGCTGCCCCGTGGTCAGCCGCGTGAATGATGCGGTCGAATCCGCATACTCGTACCCGAGCGTGATCAGCGGCGTCAGCGCCAGCGTCGCGGCGGGCGATGTGGGGTTGCCATTATAAAAGCTCGCCTGCTGCTGGTAGGTGCATTGCTCCAGGTCCCACCATGGTCCGCTGAGCTGGTAATCGAGTGACTCGCTCTTCCCGTCGCCCTTCGACTCCGGCTTTACCAGCGTCCCCTGGAACCACGGCGCACCGCCCTTCGTGATCGTGCAGAACGTCCCCCACGGCCAGAGGAACGCCCCATCCAGCGCCGCTCCCTGCGCGCTGAACGCCGCTGTATCGGTGCCCATCGACATCTTCGTGATTTTCGGTTTGCAAAGCCCGAGGCTCGCAAAGCTTTGCGCGGGGAATCCCGCCAGGAGCGCCGGTTGCGGCGCGGCCTCTATCTGCCATAAATTGGTAGTGCTCATATTTCCTGCTCCTCCTTCAAGTTTTATTTGTATTTCAGATGCATCTGTAACGTCTCCACCCGGTTCTCAAGCGCCTTCATTTTCTTTTCGAGATCGGCTACCTGCTCCTCCAGATGATCTTCCTTTGTTTTGGTTGATTGGTTTATCGAGATAGCCTTGGTAGCCAGGATTATGGCGTCATTAGTCTGTTTCTGGAGCACGCCTCTTGTTTATCCCCGTGAGGTAAAGGCGGAAGAGGCCAGATACACGGATACGTTTCTCGGTTCCGTAAATATGCACGCTGAGGTCGAGGAACTGCTCGACGAATAGTGTTTCCGGCACCGCTGCCACGACAATCTTCTCCGTTTTTTGGTATCCGGCTGAGCATCCACACCTGGAGTTCGCCGCTGGATTCTGAAATCATGGAGGCATGAAAATCGTCAAAAACGGATAGGGCCGTCGCCGTTGGACGTCCGGACAGCGGCGGCAGTTCCTGGCTGACTTTCATCAAACCAAAATGGCCCGGCGGAATGCTGCCCGGGCAAAGCACACTTTACGCGGCCTTCTTGCGCCGGCGGTAGGCGAGGATGCCAGCGGCTCCCAGGGCCATAAGGGCAAAGCTCGAGGGCTCGGGGACAACAGGGATGTTCTGGATGTCCAAAGTCTGGCCGGGATCGGTTCCGCCAAACTCCCCTGAAGAATCGAAATTAACATCCAATCCCGCCATCGCAGCGTTATCGTAGCTATTGTTGAAATCGTCGGGCACCGTCATCGTCACCTCGAAGCCGGTAAAGCTGAACGCGTCCGTGATCGGGGCTTCATTGCCCAGGCTTATGAGAAATTCGGCATTGGGGGTGAACGAGGTGCCGGAATCGCCCACCGCCGGAGTCGTGCCTGCTGCTCCCAGCCATTGAAATGTGAGGGACGTCGGGCTGATGTAGGGCATCTGACTGCTCCAGGCGGCTCGCAGTGTCATGCTGAACGAATTGTCACTGCCAGCCAAAGGAGTATACACGAATTCCTGGCCTTCCGGGGCCGAGACGGTGATATCAAAAGTCTTTTCGGTCGCAAAATCGCCGGTCAGGTCGGGCAGCCCCAGGCTGCTGCTCATACTATCCACCGCATTGTCAGGTTGGGGAGGGAACGGGAACCCCGGGGGAAACTGCATCCCGGGATTAAAATTGTGGCTGACCGTGTCAACGTTGGTGACGTCGTAGGAGACGACTTGAGCCGTTGCCATCACGGTCGAGGAGATCAGGGTTAATGCTGCAAGGCCTATAAATGATTGTGTTTTCATGAGCTATATTGGTTTTTCGATCGGTGTCGGGTTCAGCGAAGCGGCAGGCTTGACCCGCCACAAGGCGTCTGCCTTTCGCGTCTCTGAGCACGAAAATCCCTACCAATAGGGATTCGGCGGAAATCGCCCGCAGTTTAGCTTAATATCCAAAATCAGGATGCCGGGCAGGTTCGGGACCGATTTTACGTATGGGGCTGAGACGACACGTTTTTCGCAGCGTGGTTCCTCAGCCGGATACGCAACACCGGTTTAACACCCTGGTGAAAAGCGGGTGCTATTTTTCCCCGTCCAATCTCACCCCGAAGTCAAAGCTTCGGCAGTGTCTTAATTTGAATCCCTGGCTGTGGCGACCCCCAAGAGCGATTTACGTCATTATCCGTAGCTATCCATCAGGAGGGTGTACAATGACGGTATGCCCGACACTGTTTCCAGCATATTGATTCTCATTCTCCTGACGGCGGGATGCGTCGCGGTTGTCTTATTAAAAACTTTTACAGAACTGAGTGTTTTTGGGGCAATTGTCGTGGGATTTCCTGCTGCTTTCTGCCTTCTGATCGCGACCGCTTTCATTATTGAAAGCCACAACAACCGGTAATTCGATTTGCAGAGTGCTGTTTGTGGAGCGCATACTACCGTACGGTTCCGACGCGAGCCACGCCCGGTTATGCGGGGACGACCGACTTGAACTTTTGATGAAGACGCGCCGCTTTATGCCATCGCCATCTGTTGCAGCGGTTCGATTTCAACCCGCGTTCGCAGGCGGGCATTCAGCGCATCAAGAATTTTGGCGGCTCTTTCAAGATTTATGCCAGAATATTCGTTTCGTTCATCGCGTGAAACCTGTGATTCGTGGACGCCCAATCGCTCCGCCAGACTGCGTTGCGAAATGCCTTGTGCAATCCTTACCGCAATAAGCAGGTGGCCCAGGCCGCGCAAATTCTCAAGTTCGTCAAACTCACCACGTTTCAACCGTTCGTAGCTTTCGACCTCTTCCCTGAGTTGCAGATGGAATGTCTCGATCGGATCGATTACCCGTTTAACTTCCTCTTTCGTAAGGTGGGCAGCCTTCAGTCTTGCCCGATGTTCTTCAATGCGTTTCCGCTCATCGTCAAGCCGGGCGACTGCTTCCCTGTATTCATTTTCATTGCGAATCATACTTAACCTCCATATTTAAGAGGGCGTCTAAAAAGTCCGATTTAAAGTAGCGCAAGCCTCCGGCTTGCCGTCGAACGCTCTCAAGCTGCAAGCTTGCACTCCTAATTTTCGGTAGTTTGCATCGATCAGCACACGCGCCACTTGGACTTTTTAGACGCCCTCTAAGTTTTAAAATTCCCCTTGGTTTCCCGTCACGGCGTGATTGGCGGAAGGCGGATGGAAATTCAAGTTCCTGTCCGTGCTGATCGAAAATGCCCGCACCGATACCCAAACCTGGCACGTGCGGATACAACTCCACCCGGTATTTATGCCACATCGGGAGTTGTTTTTTGGGATACCCCCCGATAGGACTTTCTCGATGCCGGATCCCAGGTCCACACCTTATGCGGATCGAGCAGATTCAGTTGCTTGACAAGATCACCACTCGCAAGGCGCTGTAGATCACACACAAAGTATCCATCAATATCGTTCGGGTGATCTTTATCCTCGGCAAAAAAGCCGTCAGCAAACACTTCGCGTATCCCCGCCTTCCAGAGTTGACGGGTAAGAACTTCAAAGTTGTCGACAAGTTGTCCCTGCCATGCAGCATCCCGGGACGGCAGGTTTCCGGGTCCGCCCACTAAAACAGAGTGCCGAAGTTCGCTGAAAGACACTTCAAAATCGCCTGGTGGCAACAGGCCATCCGGCTCAAAATTTGGGATAAGGGCCATATTGGCAGTAATGTTAACTATGGCATCCTAGCCATGCTTTACATTAATGTCAAGCCTCCGCCAGCTTTCCCCGTCCCACGCCACCGGCGCAAGCCACGCCCGGTGATGCGGTTGCGGCCGCCTGCGCTTGCACGGCGCCACGCCGGGTTTGCAGCCGGGCTTCAGTCGGAAATCAAGCGGCGCGCACGCCTGTCTGTCGGGCGCGCAGCGCAGGCAGCGGCGGAATGCTCAGGAAGGTTGAGAGAAAGCGCCAGTAGGGCGGTGCCGCGCCGAGAAAGTGCAGGGCCCTGTAAAACATCCGTTCATAATCCGAGCCGCTCTCCTCGGCTCCATGGGCGATCGCGGGACATTTCGCGATCGCGCGGTTGATGCGGTCGAGTATCCATTGCTCGCTCACCCCCGGGGAGAAATAAAACACCGGCCCTGCAAGGTCGCTGCCGGCCGGGATGAATGGCTGCG
>Ga0302319_10025651_pt1 | contig 10421 bp, 8 predicted proteins | sample Bog_T0_2_FD_203319 | JGI IMG/M metagenome (GOLD analysis project Ga0302319, IMG submission 203319) | Peat permafrost microbial communities from Stordalen Mire near Abisko, Sweden - Bog_T0_2 | ecosystem: Environmental > Terrestrial > Soil > Wetlands > Peat | place: Sweden: Abisko, Stordalen Mire...
TATCTTAACTGATCCGGCGTCGGAAAGTGAAGATAAACCATCAGGAAGGAGTACGCCGTTACGATAACCGCTACCGCCGCCAGCACCCTCCACATTGCTTCGCGTTCCCTGGCAGACACGACCGGAGTCCCGGCAACCCATCCGGCGGCGAAGCCCCCGACAAACCCACCGATGTGGGCCGCGTTGTCGACTCCCGGCACCATCCCGATCACCACAAGATAGACCACCCACTGAATGAACTGATTCCGGATGTCGCTGCCAATCCGGGACCGGTGCGCGACTCCCCAGGCGATCATCGCCCCGATCAGACCCGTGATTCCGGCCGAAGCGCCGATCGATACCTGTAGGGGCGCATGCACAAAACTCAGATAGAAGCCGGCTACCGTGGCGACGAAATAAATCACCAGGAATCGCGCGGTGCCATAGATATGTTCGGTCAGCGCGCCAAGGCTATACAGCGCCCAACTGTTCATGCCGATATGGAGCAGGTTTCCATGCAGAAAGCCCGCCGTGACCAGGCGCCACCACTCGCCGTTCTGCACGATCTCCGGCCCGTACTTGGCGCCCAGGGCGACCAGCGCAATGGTATCGCCGCCATAACTTTTCGAGAGCATTTGGGTAGCCGCGAAAAGCCCCACATTGATCAGCAGAATCAGAATTGTCGTGAAATGCGCCTGCGGAATCAGGCCGCCCAGAATGGCTCCCGGCTGCCGGGTTTCGACAGCGCGCCTGCCAATCTGCTGATTGCAGTAGGGGCACACCTTATCCGAATTCGTGATGAATGCCCGGCAGTTCGGGCACATGCGGCGATTATCCACGGCGATTATCCGCCGCCGCCTGCTCTTTTTCGTATTTCTTCGCGAAATGATCCGTGTCGGTCTTGCGGCGGATCGAGAACCTCAGCGCCAGACCTGCGCCGAGCAGCAGTTTAAGGATCTCCACTCCCGAGTAGATGCCGTGAAAGGTCCAGAAGGTGGTGTTGAGGGGATGCTTTGGCGGCAGATCGGCAATCCGCCGGCCCAGATCGGTCACCTGCGGAGAAAGGTAGAAATGCTGGACGGCGACAGTAATCAGCATCGCGAGCGTTAACGCAAGCATCAGCTTATCCGGACGACCGCCAAACGCCAGTACAAACAGCAGCGCCGCGCCAATAAAGAACTCCGCGCGCTCCCAGTTTTCAAAGATGAAATTGTTCTCCTCGCCCGCATTGCGCCGCAAAATCACCCGCTCGCGTTCCCGACCGATCTTCGTCAGCTCGGTGGCCGCAAGAATGCTTCCGGGCGCCGCGAGAAAACGGTCTACCGTAGCGAAATTCTGGGTCACGGCAATGTCCGCGAAGACCCCCGCGCCTAGCCAAAAACCGAGGAGAACAGCTCCCACCCTGCGATACTGGATCACGGTTGCAATTGTCGCAAACGGGAGACCGAGAGCATGAAGAGATGGTTGTGGCTTGCCGCGATTCCGGCGCTTGCACAGGTGAATGACGGGGCAAAGTATTCGCCCCTCCACCAAATCGACCTGTCGAATGTAAGCCGGCTTGCCGAGGCCTGGACGTTTCATTCCGGCGACATCTATGAGGGCTCTCGCGGCGGACTGCGCGGCAAAGCTTCGGCCTTTGAAACCACCCCACTTTTCGCGGACGGAACGCTCTACATCTCGACCGCCTTCGGACGCGTGATTGCCCTTGTGCCTGAAACCGGGAAACAGAAATGGGCGTTCGATCCGAAAGTCAACATCACCGCGGGTTATGGCGACTTCGTCAACCGCGGCGTTTCGACCTGGGTCGACCCTTCAACCAAAAAACGAACCATCTTCATCGCCACAATCGATGCGCGGCTGATTGCGCTCGATGCAGCGTCAGGGCTGGCGCTGCCCGCGTTTGGCAATGAGGGCCAGATCGACCTGAAGAAGGGTCTCAGGCTGCCGGTTCAGAACGATCACGAATACGAAGAGACGTCACCCCCTGCCGTAATCGGCAATCTGGTGATCGTGGGCTCCGGGATTGCCGACAACGGCCGCGTCGAGCTTCCGAGCGGCGAGGTGCGGGCATTTGATGCCCGTTCCGCCAAGCTGATCTGGACCTTCGATCCCATGCCGGGAACGCGCACCGGCGCGGCGAATGCGTGGTCATTGATCACAGCCGATCCTGAGCACGATCTCGTCTTCGTGCCTACGACAAGCCCGAGTCCCGATTATTACGGTGGCCTTCGCAAGGGCGATAACCGGAATGCGAATTCGGTGGTGGCTTTGAACGCGAAGACCGGGGCCGTGGTCTGGTCTTTTCAAACCGTTCACCACGATCTTTGGGATTACGACATTGCGGCTCAGCCTGCGCTCATAACGGTGAGAGGCAAGCCCGCCGTTGCTGTGGCATCGAAGACCGGCAATTTGTTCATTCTCGACCGGCTGACTGGCAAACCCGTCTTCGGCGCAGAAGAGCGAAAGGTTCCTCAGAGCGACGTCCGCGGCGAAGAGACATCTCCGACGCAACCATTCCCGCGGTTGCCGACCCGTCCCGAGGCCGATCGCATCGAAGCCTGGGGGCCGACTCCTGAGGAGAAAGACTGGTGTTCCGAAGAATTTTCCAGGCTCCGTTATGACGGCCTTTTTACGCCTCCGAGTCTGAAGGGATCGTTGCTCTATCCAGGCAATATCGGTGGGATGGCATGGGGCGGCGTGGCGTTCGATGAAAAGACCGCGACTCTGATTTTTCCCTACAACCGCCTCGCTGCCGTAGCCCGTCTGGTGCCTCGCGCGGAACTGGACAAGGCCGTAAAGGAACGGCCCAACTGGGAAACCGCCGCGCAGGCAGGCACGCCTTATGGCATGCAGCGGACCTTCCTGCTCAGCGCGAAAGGCGCGCCCTGTTCGCCGCCGCCCTTCGGCTTGTTCATCGCGATCGATGCGAATACCGGCAACGAAAAATGGAAGGTGCCGATGGGTTATGTCCCGTGGCTCGGCGAGCACCCCGAATGGGGTTCTCCGGCTCTGGGCGGTCCGATCGTCACAGCCGGCGGGCTGGTCTTTTTAGGCGCGACTTTCGATCCCTGGCTCAAAGCCTTTGACACCGCCACCGGAAAACTGGTGTGGCGCGGCGCCCTGCCCGCTTCGGCCCGAGCCACGCCGATGACCTTTATGGGGTCGGACGGAAAACAGTATGTGGTGATCGCGGCCGGCGGGCATGATGTTCCCGGGGCAAAATTTTCTGATACTCTGGTCGCGTTTGCGATACCTTAACTTCACCCTCCTAATGGCGCTGGCTCCGCTCGCGGCGACGCCCCAGACGCCCGTTGAGATTCATGTGGACGCCGCGCAGTCGGAAGGGCCGTTCCGCCCCATCTACCGGTACTTCGGCTACGACGAGCCGAATTACACGTATGCGGACAACGGCCGCAAACTGGTCGGCGAACTGGCGGCCCTGAGCCAGGGGCCGGTCTACATCCGCGCCCACCATTTGCTGACTACCGGCGATGGCGTACCCTCTTTCAAATGGGGCTCGACCAACGCTTATACCGAGGATGCCGCGGGCAAACCGGTCTATGACTGGAAGATCGTCGACCAGATCCTCGATACCTATATCAACGCGGGCGCGCGACCATTTGTAGAACTGGGCTTCATGCCCAGGGCGCTTTCGACGCATCCCGATCCCTATAAATCCGAATGGGCTCCCGGCGCGGTCAATGACAAGTACTTCGTAGGCTGGGCGTATCCTCCCACCGATTACGCCAAATGGGGTGAGCTCATTCATCAACTGGTCCTCCACGCAATCTCTCGTTATGGAAAGACTCCGGTTGAGCAGTGGTATTGGGAAGTCTGGAACGAACCCGATATCGGCTACTGGCACGGGACTCCGGAGGAATACGATAAGTTGTACGACGCGGCGGCGGCCGGCGTGAAGCTTGCTCTGCCCACGGCGAAGGTGGGCGGTCCGGCAATTACCGGTCCGGGCTCAGCTCGATCTACCGGGTTCCTGAAGCAGTTTCTGCAGCATTGTCTCGATGCGAATATTCCGCTCGATTTCATTACCTTCCACGCGAAGGGACAGGCGCGGTTCGTCGAGGGACACGTGAAGATGGGCATCGCCAACAACCTGCAAAACGGCGATAACGGATTTAAAGTTGTGGCTTCTTTCCCAAAGTTCAAAGACCTGCCGATTATTCTGAGCGAATCCGACCCGGAAGGCTGTGCAGCCTGTTCCGCTCGGTTCTCTCCTCAGAATGCTTATCGCAACGGGACGCTCTATGCCTCATACACCGCGACTGCAATGAAGGAACTTACCGAACTGGCTCGGCGCGATGGGGTGAATCTGGAAGGTCAACTCACCTGGGCGTTCGAGTTTGAAGGTCAGCCTTATTTTGAAGGCTTCCGCGATTTAGCGACGAACGGCGTGGACAAGCCAATTCTGAATTTCTTCCGTATGGCCGGACAGCTGGGCGGTAACCGAATCAAAGTTTCCAGTTCGGGGTCCCAGCCCACGGACGCGATTCTCAGGACAGGCGTACCCGCGCAGGCGGATGTAGATGCGATAGCCACCCGGACGGACCGCTCGATCAGCGTACTGCTTTGGAATTACCAGGATCACGATGTTCCCGGTCCCGCGGCACCGATCGCTCTGCAGGCCGCGGGTCTTCCTCACGATCTGACGCGCGTTTCAGTTAAGCACTACCGAATCGACGATGAACACAGCAACGCATATGCCGCGTGGAAGCGAATGGGCTCTCCGCAAACCCCTTCAACCGAACAGAAAGCAGCGCTGGAGGCGGCAGGGCAGTTACAACTTCTGGCTTCTCCCGCCTGGGTGAGCGCTAAAGACGGCGTGGTGGGGTTGCGGTTCGATCTGCCCTTGCAAGGGCTGAGCCTGGTCGAACTGAGCTGGTAAGGCTTTCCCTGGCCGGCTTTTTATTCCACGTGCTTGCGGCGCCGGAACACGATCGCAAACAGGAGCACCGCGGCCATCACGGCGCAAATCAGTCGAACTGTCGAGCTATCCATTTTTCTTTCTCCTTTGAGAGCACTGGCGACCTGCGCCGAAACTCTCTGGGGAATAGATCGGCTGAACGGCAGGGAACTTTAGAGTCCTACATCGAATTCATCATCGGCAAAAGGTCCTGGAAGATACGAACCACCACAGGGCCGACCGTAATAACAAACAACGCAGGCAGAATAAAAAAGAAAATCGGAAACACCAGTTTAACCCCAAGCTTGGCTGCCTTTTCCTCTGCGGTTTGCCTTGCCTGAATTCGTAAGTGTTCCGCGTGTGAACGCAGACTTTGAGCGATGCTGGTTCCGAACCGGTCCGCCTGAATGAGGACCGCGACCAGCTTCTTGACTTCCAGAACGCCGGTACGTTCCGCCAGGCTGCGCAGCGAATCCGAGCGACGTTTTCCGGCGCGGGTCTCCAGGTGGACCATACTGAATTCCTCGCTGATTTCCGGATGCGCCCGGGTCAGTTCTTTCGAGACGTGGACGATCGCCTGATCCAGCCCCAGTCCCGCCTCCACTCCAATGGTAAGCAGGTCGAGAGCATTGGGCAGAGCTTTCGCGATCTTCTTCTTGCGTGCGGAGATCCGCTTTTTGAGAACTTCGCCCGGCAGCATAAAACCCGCGGCGCCGCCGCCCATCGCGCACATGATCACGTTTGAGGATTCCGCACCGGTCAGGAACCCAACCGTCATCACTAATGTGAGGCCAAGCCCCGACGCAATCACCCTGATTCCATTGAACGCAGCCTCGGCGTTGGGAGATCGGATACCGGCTCGAATAAAATCCCGTTTGAGCTTCTCGGCGCCCCGGCCTTTACGGATGGCGCTCCCGACGCGGCGCGGAATCTCAGACCAGGAAAAACGCTGCGGCCGTGCTGCCTTAATGGGTCTTTCCGTATTCTCGAGCACTCGGGTGACGGCTGCGTCCGGGCGCTTCAGGAAAAGGCGCGCCGCCCCGAGGAAGATTCCCATCGTGACGATGAATCCCGCAACTGCCGTCAGAATGTCCATTTTCTTTCAGACCTCGATGGTGACCAGTTTCTGGATTGTCAGATAGCCCACGATTTGCAGCCCGAATGCCCCCGCCAGCATTTCCTCTCCCAGTGTCGTTTGCAGGAAGAAGTGGGCATAATCGCGGTTGACGAAGAACATCAGCGCTCCCACGAACATCGGGATGGCCGCAAGCACCTTGCCGGTCATTCGACCGTGGGCAGATACAGCCGCGATTTTCCCGCGCAGCTTTTGCCGCTCACGAATGAGTTGGGCCAGTTTATCGAGGATCTCGGTCAGATTTCCGCCGGTCTTTCTCTGGAGGATTACAGCTGAGGTAAAAAACTGAACGTCCAGCAGGGGCATTCGAGCCGAAAAGCGGCCCAAAGCGGTTTCGAGCTGCATTCCCAGGTTCTGCTCCTCGAAGATGCGCCGGAACTCGCCCGCCATTGGCTCGTCGAACTCGCGGTAGAGCATTTCCAGCGACACCGAGAAGGCGTGCCCGGCCCGCATGGAGCGCGAAACGAACTCCAGCCCATCCGGAAACTGCTCTTCGAACAGCTTGACGCGTCGCCGCACCTTGCGCTTCAGCAGAAAAACAGGCGTCATTCCGACGATGCCGGCCGCCGGCAGGGCAAGCAGCGCGAAGGCATTCGGCGCGAAGAACAAGACCGCCAGCCCCGCGGCGCCTCCCATGACGGCGCATCTTCGAAAAAACGGGCCCGCGGCCGAACGCACTCCTGCTTTTTCCAGAAGTTGGGCCAGATACTCATTGGATTGAAGCCGAGCCGCAAGCCCTCGGAGCCGGTTTGCAGCCTCGGGTTTGTCGCGCCGGATCAGCAAGGCAACAGCCTGCTGACGCACCGACGGCCCCGAGTCGTCGCGACCGGAAAGGCGGGCGGTTTGCAGGCGTTCGGCACTGTGCTTCGCGTGTCGCTGCATCAGCAGATACAGGACCGGCGTCGCGGCAGTAATCAACAGAAAGGAGGCCAAGGCAAGGATCATCGGGACTCCGATTCAGATCCGGATATCTTCTTCGAACAGGTTCGCCGCAAGCTGAATCCCCTGCGAAGCCAGCTTTTCGGCGAATTTCGGACGGATTCCAGTGGCGATGAACCTGCCCAGAACCTTGTTGTCTTCATTCAGGCCCAGCTTTTCGAAGGTAAAGATATCCTGCAGACTCACGATCGAACCCTCCATTCCCGTCACCTCGGTGACGGATGTCACTCGACGCGACCCGTCGCTCATTCGCGCCGCCTGCACCAGAAGATGCACGCTGGAGGCAATTTGCTGGCGAATAGAAGTCATTTGCATGCCTGAGTTGGCCATCGAAACCATGACCTCGAGCCTGCCAATGGCCTCGCGCGGGCTGTTTGCGTGGATGGTCGTAAGAGAGCCGTCGTGGCCGGTGTTCATCGCCTGAAGCATGTCGAGCGCTTCTTCGCCGCGGACCTCGCCCACCACGATCCGGTCCGGCCTCATACGCAGGCTGTTGATCAGCAACTGCCTTTGGCGGACAGCGCCATGTCCCTCGATGTTCGCGGGTCGGGTTTCGAGCCTTGCCACATGCGGCTGCTTCAACTGGAGTTCGGCCGCGTCTTCGATAGTGATGATGCGTTCGTTAGCCGGGATGAAAGCCGAAAGCGCGTTCAGCAGGGTCGTTTTTCCGGCGCCCGTGCCTCCGACGATGATGATGTTCAGTCTCGCCTTCACCGCCGCTTCCAGCAGCGTCATCATGCCGGGCGAAATCGACTGCTTCCGCACCAGGTCGGCAGGCATCAGCTTATCGGTGCTGAAACGCCGAATCGACAACAGCGGCCCGTCGAGCGCAAGCGGCGGAATGATGGCGTTGACGCGCGAGCCGTCCAGCAGGCGGGCGTCCACCATCGGATTCGATTCGTCGACGCGTCGCCCGACCTTCGAAACGATGCGGTCGATGATGCGCATCAGATGCTGATTGTCGCGGAACCGGACGCTCGTGAGATCGAGCAGGCCGCCCCTCTCGACGTAGACTTTCTGCGAGCCGTTCACCAGTATGTCCGAGATGGTCGGGTCGAGCAGCAGAGATTCGATCGGTCCGAGACCGAAAACCTCGTCCAGCACTTCGATCGAGAGTTGCTCCCGCTCAGCCGAGGTCAGCAGCGTGGGCTCGTCGTCCATCAGCGACAGCAGGGCCTCCTGCACTTCCTTTCGGACATGGTCGCTTTCGATAGCGGCCAGCGACTCCAGATTGATCCGGTCCAGCAGTTTTCGATGGAGCGTGAACTTCAGTTCCTGGACCTCCGGCCGAACGGCAAGGTTGCTGCGGGCGCCAGGCGGCGGAACAGGTATCGAAGGGCTGTCTGCGAAGGTATTCATTTTTTGTCCGGCTTTGTTTCGGTGGTGGGCGGCAAAAATGGCTCCGGCATCGCCGGAACCGGAGCCGCAGCGCCCTCGGGGAGCGGGTAAGCCATGGTCGGAGTCACCATAATCACCAGTTCCGTCTTCGATTTCGTGGTCTCGTGACTTCGAAAGAATGTTCCCAGGATGGGAAGGTTTGCCAGTCCCGGTATATGCGACAGGCTTTCGGTAACGCGGTTGTCCAGCAGGCCCGCAATCACAAAGCTCTGCCCTTCCCGCAGTTCCACGTCGGTTTCCATTTTGCGGGTGGATAGCGCCGGGATGCTGAACCCATTCAGCAGAATGCCGTTCGAGAGGTCGATTGTGGAAACTTCGGGCGCCACGTGCATCCGAATCGTGCCGTTCAGCGTCACGACTGGAAGAAAGCTCAGCCGAATTCCAAATTCCCGGAACTGCACTGTGATCGCGCCGGGAGTTGCCCCGCCTTGCGCCACGGGAATCGGAAACTCCCCTCCCACCGTAAACCGCGCTTCTTTGCCCTCCGATGTCACCAGATTCGGCTCTGCCAGAATCTGCAGGACGCCTTTGTTCTGCAGGTCCGTGATGGTTGCGCCAATGTTCAGATCGGGCCTGAACGCGAATATATTCAGGGCGTTCGAAAGGTTAAAGGTATTGCCTGGAACCTGCGTCGGATTGGGACCCGCAAACTGACCGGTTGAAGTGCGCCCCACGGTGTTGCCGCCGCCCGTGGACAGAAGATTCACCGCAAACGAATCTGTGGCATTGCGGTCCAGTTCGGCGAAAATCACGTGCAGACCGACCTGGCGCAGGCCTTTGGGAGTCACAACTTCCACGTTGCTCACGACGCTTTGGGCAAACGGCTTCAACAGCGCCACCGCCCGATCGGAAACTTCCTGAGCGCTCACGCGCCCCACCAGCGAAAGAGCTTCCTTCGAGCCATTGAGCGTTATGTTCTCGGAAGGAAATGTTTCCCGCAGCAATTTCCGCGCCGGCTCGAGATCGGACGAGACGCTGATGGAAAATGACTGTCGGGTTTCCGGTTCATTGTCCGCCGCCTTCGTCCAGACCAGCAGCGTGGCCATCCCTGCCGCCTTCGCATTCACAACCACCTCGCGCGGCGAGATGGCGGCTGGGTCCGCTACGTCCGGATTGCTGGTATAAACACGCGCCACATCGGCCGCGAAATCGAGAACCTTCCCTTCGCCGGAAGACATTTCGAGCTTCCGGGTCGGCTGGTCGGCCGAATGGCCCTGAATCGCCGCTAAGAGCAGGATCAGGGCGGCAGGCACGTATTTCAAAACAGACCTCACTTCGCCGACCTCAGCGCGGCAGTTGGCGCATCTTTCACCGGCTGTTGCGGATCCAGCGCATCCAGCGATTTTTTCGTTCCGCGCACAACTTCAACCGTTCGCGCCGGAGGAGGCGGAGGCAATACCGGAGTCGTCACCTCAACCGGCTTTCTGACTACAGGCCTGCGAGGTCCGGGATGGGGCTCAGAATCCGCGACCGCTCGGACGCTAACCCCGTAAAGAGAGCTCAGGAGCGTACCTGAAGTCGTTTCATGCCGTGAATCTGAGGGATTGCGCAGCACCAGTTGAATATGTCCCTCGCCGGCCGACAGGATCAGAACCTCGGCCTCCTGCGGAGAGACCTGTAAAGTCACCACCGTGGCGTTAATTGCCTGGCCCTTGGGCTCGGCCTGCAATACCTGACCCGCCGAAAGAACAACCACGTTCTGCAGAACGGTCCGGGTCACGCTGTCGCTCGACCCCGGAGGCCGCCCCGTTACCAGCACGTCCACACGCATGCCCGGCTGTACGAAACCCGCCACTCCGATCACGTCGTTGACGCGCACCGAAACAGCCCGCTGTCCTTCCGCGATCATCGGAGCCAGACCCGCGCCGGCGCCGGCCGCCGCAATTCTGTCTTTCACCACCGGTTCGTCCGCGAACATGGCGCCCGTCACGATCCGGTCCCGGACATCTTCGACGCGCACGAATGAGTTCTTCGGGAGCATCGAATCCGGCATCGGGACCAGCTTGACGTCACTGGCTTTGATCTTCGTACCGAGCGGAAGATTGACATTTG
>Ga0302319_10025653_pt1 | contig 10421 bp, 14 predicted proteins | sample Bog_T0_2_FD_203319 | JGI IMG/M metagenome (GOLD analysis project Ga0302319, IMG submission 203319) | Peat permafrost microbial communities from Stordalen Mire near Abisko, Sweden - Bog_T0_2 | ecosystem: Environmental > Terrestrial > Soil > Wetlands > Peat | place: Sweden: Abisko, Stordalen Mire...
CTCTTCCGGCCAGAATTATTCCAGAGTTAAGCTGTATGGGATGGGAGGCTGTATTTGCGATAATGAAGAGGGCCGAAAAATGGATCGTGGATACGAATCCGAACTTAATGGCGATTGTGAGGATAAAGACTAATGAACGACGAAGTGATTGTAGTCAGTATTCGAATTGACGATAAACTGTATAAGCATACTCATACATTTTCTTATGCTTTTGAAAGTAATACCGATTTAGAAGAGCGGGTAGAGTTTGCTACTAAGACCCTCCTACACAAAATGAAAGAAGAGAAAGTATTCGAATGAGTACCGTTGCCATCCTTATTGCCCTATTCGTTGCAGCTAACGACCCTACTCCGATCAATTGTCAAAAAGCTGTGGACGCCCTGGCGACCCAAGCGGCAGACGATGCCCTGAGGAAGGGTACACCCGTACATTGGGACGAAGATATTCAGCTAGTTAAACAGTTTAAGACGACTTGCAGGAAGGCTAAGAAGAAATGAGCGACCAATATTTTTGTTGCATGGACTCTGAAACTGGTGGGCTCCGAGCAAAGCAAGCTGACATTCTAACTTTGTACATGGCCATGACAGATGAAAATCTTAAGGTCCTAGAAGAACTCGACTTGAGGCTCAAGCCTAACGATAGACTACCTCTGGCCGATCAAGGAGCATTGGACGTTAACCATATCGACCTTCAAAAGCACTTGGCTGATCCAAGGACCGTAACTTACGCTGAAGCTAAAGTTAAAATTGTCGCTTTTGCTAAGAAATATCTTAAGAAGCGTGGACGCTATAGCAACCTAATCGTTCTTGGTCAAAACGTTATGTTTGACTTGAAGTTTATTTGGGAGTACATTATTCCAGAAGAGGAGTGGGAAGGATTGTTCTCCTATAATGTGGAAGATACGAAGACATCGGCCCTATTCCTGAAACGATGTGGGTGGCTGCCCAAGGAAATAGGTACGTTGAAGAGCATGGTTGAATACTTCAATATTCCGCGCCGGGAAGCTCATGAAGCGAAGGGAGACGTGCATATGACAATCGATGTGTACAAAGCTATGCTTTCTTTGATGGATTCAAAGAAAAATGGTGGGTCTACTCAGGACATTATTTCCTTGCTGGAGGCAGAATGAAAACTGGATACTATATTCCCATTTATAGTTGGGGACCAAACCCTTCTGAAGTAGCGGGATCTAGTACTGGCGCTACTTTATACTGGGAGCTTAAGGATCTTTGGGGCTTTGAACCAGATGCGGTGGGATATTTCGAAGTTTTTGGCAATATTCCTACTCAGGAAGAGTTCGAGGAAAGCCAAAAATGAAACTCCTATTCGATTGGTGCCATCTCTTCAAAGACGACGATTGGAATTGTAAACTCGGCCTTGATTGGTACGGGTTTGAGCCGATTGTAGGCTGTAGAAAGGACCTAGAAGGTTCTAAGGGCTTCACTGTCGTTCTCTACGCCGTTTGGTGGCGCTATTCCTTGACGTGGATTCATGACTATGCTAAATATAGTGCTAGGATGAATTATAGACATTCAGACACCATCAAACGCATATCGGACTTAAAAGAGCGAATCGAAGCTAAGAGAGCGAAAAAAGAATGACCCTAAAAGTTTCGCCGCATCAGCACGTAGAGTCAGCCCTTAGCGGTTCTACTCTTTCCTCAATGATTTCTAGAGCCATAGAGCTTAAACGAGAATACTTCTCCTATACAGATCTAGGACACCTCAGCTCTGCGCTCAAAACCTACCAATCAGTTAAAAAGGCTGGACTTAAGCCTATCCTTGGCCTCGAATTCTACCTAAAGGACCCCTTGGACGAACTAATTCAAGGAACCCCCGCAGATCGGTGTAAATACTTCACTTCTACTATCTATGCCAAGGACCAAGTTGCATACCAAGAATTGTGCCGTACTGTTTCTCGCACTGACTTTCCCACTATCGAAATTCAGGGTGAAGTTCAGTCCCTATTTGATTGGAAAACCCTAGAACACCTTTCTAAGTTCAACACCCTTCTCGTTCTTGGTGGACCTCACGATTTGGTAGGGAAATGCTTGCTCGCATCAGACGCAAATCTTGCGGAGCAAGTCTTTCTTAATCTCCGCAAAATGTTCGGTGACAGGCTATCGGTTTCATTGATCTGCGAACCCTGGAGTAAGAAATTTACGTCTGTCGTAAAAATCGATTTTCAAGACGGCAGTAGCGATTCCCTCCTAGCCACGGACATGGTCAAGACGGATAAGGCCCGAAATATTAAAGCTATTGACCTGGTAATTCGGTCTGGACATGCCAAGATCGAATCCAAGATTTCAAATGGGGTCTACCACAATGTCGGCAAGTGGATCGATAAGGTAAAAGAGCACCGTGGATTTCTTCCTTTGCCTGTGGATGTGACACTAGAAATCAATAAATTTTTACTTGAAATGTCCAAAAAGCACAGTGTTCTGGTATTGGCTTCAGATTACGCCTTTTACTCTGAGAAGAGCGATAAGATCGTCCAAACGATGATTTTGGCCGGAAATGGAATTCTTAAGTCTGACCTTCATATGAAAACTGAAGAGGAATTTTCAGGGTATCTATTGAAAGAGATGGGTCTAACTCAGGAAAAAACTTCCGAGATCTTATCTAACAACAATGATTGGGCTAAGAACTTTGATAGCTTCGAGCTGAAATATGAGTGGCGTTTGGCCGACAGCGATGGTAACGCTCTCCAACAGTGCATGGAAATTATCAAAGCCAAGGGGCTAATGCGCTGGCAAGACCCCATCTGGACTTCGAGACTAAAGGAGGAAGTCCTCGTTATCGCTAAAAATAAAGTAAAGGATCTCTCCCCCTACTTTCTCCCCATTCATGACGTTATCTCCCACTACGAAGAAAACGGCAGACTTTCTGGGCCAGGCCGTGGGTCTTCGGCTGGAAGTTTGATTGCATACCTTATGGGTATTACGAAAGTTCCCCCTTTTAAGTATGACCTCAGCTTTGGTCGTTTTTATTCTACCGATCGAATCGAAGCCCTTAAATTGGCCGACATCGATAGCGATCTTGAGTCTCGCGATCTCCTAACCGGGGAGGACGGTAAGAGCGGATACCTCTACCATCGATGGGGAAACAAAGCAGCGCAGATCTCTACGAGAGGAATGTCCAGGCTAAAATCTTCCATTAAAGACGTAAATCGCTATTTTAAAGGCTCTGTCGAAAAAGAAATCGAACAACTCTGTAAGAAGCTTCCAGATGCAGGACAGGGGATTACGGATGAACAGTTCCTATTTGGCTTCCAGGACGAAGATGAAAACCATATCGATGGACTATTTGAGACATCTGACGCCTTAAAGAACTATGCCGCCACTCGTCCAGCAGAGTGGGACGTGGTGCAAAAAACATTAGGAATTACGAGAAATTTTTCGGTCCATGCTTGCGCTTTTGTGGTTGCTGATAAGCCTATTTCAGATTTTGTTCCACTCAAAGAAGGCCATATAACTCAATATACCGCTTCCGAAGTGGAGACGGCTGGACTCGTTAAGTATGATTTCCTCGTTGTTTCTAACTTAAAAGATATTCGTGTATGTCTAGATCTCATCAATAAGAAGAACGGCGAAAACAATAAGGTTGGCCACTTCACTCACAAGGGCAATCCAACCTATATTTGGGACCTTCCAGAAGATCAGGAAGCCTATAAGAGTGTTTGGGATGGAGCTACAGAGTCTTGCTTTCAGATCAATACCCAGACGATGACCCCCTTTGTCAAAGAGATCATGCCTAAGAATATGGAAGACCTCTCCATCATTCTATCTCTGGTTCGTCCAGGCCCTCTCGATTACGTTATTGAAGAGACTGGTCGTAACATGGCGGAAGAGTACGTTTATCGTCGTAACGGTAATTCGTATGAAGATATTCCGATCCTAAAGGAGCTAATTCCTGAAACGTATTCAGTTCTTGTGTACCAAGAGCAAATCACCAAACTTGCAAAGCAGCTCGCTGGCTTTAGTGGTTCTGCTGCAGAAAATCTCAGAGAGGCCATTGGTAAGAAGAAACGCGCTGCCATGCTCAAGATCAAGCCCGAATTCATTAACGGATGTCTCAAATCCGGTAAAGTTACGGAAGATGAAGCCCAGCAACTTTGGGACCGAATTGTAACGTTTGGACGCTATGCTTTTAATAAGAGTCATGGAATTTCATATAGCTATATTACCTATGCTTGTATGTTCCTTAAGCATCACTACTTCCTTGAGTGGTGGACTGCAATTCTTTCCAATGCTACCCAGAAAGAAATCTCGGGAAAGCTTTGGCCTCACGTTAAGCACTTAATTACCAGTCCTGACATTAACCTCTCTACAGACCAAATGGAGATCGACTACGCCAATGGGAAGATCCGATCGAAGTTGGGGATGGTCCGAGGAATGCAAGAAAAGACCATTGACCCTATCATCGCTGGTAGGCCTTACTTGAGCATCCAAGATTTCGTCAATCGGGACGTTGCCGGGGCGGCTCTTTCACGTAAGCTCATCCACGTTGGTGTCTTGGATTCTCTTTTTCCTCCCAAGTCTAAGCTCCTGGATAAGTTACAGCTATTCGAAGACGCGGTGGAAATCCAGAAATACAATGAAAAGGTCGCAAAAGCTGCCAAAGAAGGTAAACTTATCAAGGCCTTGGAACCTAAAAAGGGTGAAATTCCAGAACAGTACCTTACCATAGAACAAGACCCTCTTAAAAATGCCGCTATTCAAAAGTCGATCCTTCCAAGCTTACTTGTGGGCCTTTATCATCTCGGACAGAACCATTCTAAGTGTATCCTAGGCCGCTCTAAGCCCTCTAAAATCATGACCAATCCTAATACGGGCTTGGAGACTCTTTTAGTATCTGGAGAGGTCCTACAGCGCTTAAATGAGCTTCCAGGAGAGGCCGTATCTGAGGATAAGATGGTAGCCGTTTCCGCCTTTATCGTAGATACTAAGGTTCAGGACTATAAGAACAATACCAAGCAAATGCTCAAGGTTGTAGCTGACTACGACGGATACGTTAAGGAGATGGTCGCTTGGCCAGATTACTTCAGCGGTGTTTTGTCGTATCCCCCAGAACTTAAGAAGGGGCAGATTGTAACCGTATTCCTTAAGAAGCGCGCCGGTAAGGACGGAGACTGCTCCATTCAGGATATTGTGATTGAAAGTAGTTGACTTTGGTCTCTATTAAGAGTAGGATTTAGCTATGAAGAAGTTCTTTCCGTTTATCCTTCTAATTCTGCTTTCAACCCTAGGATATGCGTCCCTAAAGACTCACTTTCATCGTAGCCATAAACCGCACAAGAAGATCCATGTTGCTATAGTGGACACGGGCTTAGATCTGAAAGATCCACGGTTTAAGGACCATCTCTGTCCTACTGGACATAAGAACTTTGTGCCGGGTGAGACTTTGGACGATATTAACAACCATGGGACTTTTGTGGCTGGACTTATTCAGAGATATGCGGACAATTCCGACTTCTGTCTGCTGATATATAAGTACTATTCAAATGCTGCCTCTGGAGAACAAAACCTACAACGAGAAGTCTTGGCCATGCAAGAAGCAGTCTCAAATGGTGCGGATATTGTTAACTATTCCGGAGGCGGACCAGAATTTAATGAAGAGGAGTTTTTGATTATTCGTAACCACCCTAAAACTATTTTCGTTGTAGCTGCTGGGAATGAACATCAAAGTCTAGACGTGTCCGGAAATGAGTTCTACCCCGCTTCTTATTTTCTGAAAAATGAGCACGTTGTTAGCGCCAACGCTATCGATGGATTCCGCCTAGGTTCTTCTAATTGGGGTAGTCGAGTAACGGATTCTGAACTTGGCGATAGTGTTCTATCCTTTCTTCCTAACGACCTTATAGGGATCATGTCAGGTACTTCGATGGCCTGCGCAATTTTTTCTGGGAAACTTGTTGACAGGATGTCACGAGATGTGCAATAGTTAGTCATCGAGGTTATCCAATGGCAGTTACTGGAACAGATTTCAAAGTAATGAAAGAAAAGAAATTGGACAAGGATACAACCCTAGTCATTAAGAAGAACGTAATGAACGGTCGTATCTTCGTAGAATTTACTTCTAGCAATCCACGAATTGTCTTGCAAAAGAACTTCCAGGACAACTATGATGGTAAGAACCTATCTGAAGCTTTTGCAAAAAGTATAAAGAGCACAGAACAGCTTAGAGCGTATTTTGGAATCAAAAATAAGGAGAACGAATAATGTCATTGTCTACTATTCTGAAAGAAATTGAAACCCATCGTCCTAATTCCCTGATCGATGTCGATAAGGGGCCAAAAGAAATGTATGGTGGTCGTAGGGGTCTCAAACTAAATGCCACCGAATCAATCAAGCGCCTTCGCCTTCAGTTTCGCACCGAATTGATGGCCCAAGTAGCCTTTATCGTGGTTACTGGTTCCAATAGGGACAAGTTTACGGAAGTGGCTTCCACCGATGAATTTGGATGTTTCTCTGCAGATCCAGATGACTTCTTTAAGGATCTTACTTCCCGCATCGACAAGACCCTTTTTGGACGCGAGACTACACGAAACCTCTTCAATGTGGCCACAAATGTATTGGAGGATAAGGCGCTGTCTCTCGATATCAACAGCTACCCTATGTTGCACTTCGGCGAGAAGTACAATACTACCGCTCGCACTCCTGAAGAGTTCGTCCCTATCATCCGGAACGCTGTAACCGAACAGGTAGGCTCTGAATTGGTTGGCGTTAATGCTGTATATTCTGTGGTGGACAAGGCTATCGAAAAAGGATACAATGCAACTGTAACGCCAATTATCCTGAATACTCCGGACGAACAGTTCGCGCTGGATTTGTTCAAGAATCTTAAGAAACATACCCATACAGACGGTATGAGTCGAGGACTGACTTCAAAGGTCTTCCTGGTAGCGGCTGGAAAAACCTCAAAAGAGCTTAAAAACGTACTTGGAGTTTTTGCGGTTAAGGATGCTAACGAAACTACTGTTGGCCAGACCTTGACTACTATTCGTTCGAAAATTGTGAGCTGATATGAAGTTGACTACTAAAAACACTAAGGGTAAGATAGTAAAAATCAAAGACTGTATGGGAAGATACATTCCACACTGTTTTGCCTATAATACCTTAACTCGGGAAGCCAGCCTGTTTATCTATGCAAAAGCTGGAAAAAAGAACAGTATTGTTACTGCTCGAAAAAACGATAAAGGGTATGTTTTGAAAGTTAAGGTAGTAATTCCAGGTTCTTACGCTGAAGTTAACGGTAAACGATACTAATAAAGTCCAGTAATAACACTAAACAAAGGAAATAATAAAATGTCAGAATTCGGAAATGCAAACTACGATCGTAAGAGTAAATTCAAGAAGAAAACCTTTTTTAAGATTAACGATGGGGACAATGTCTATCGTATCCTACCTCCCTTTGGAGACCTCGCAGAAGCTGGTGTTTGGAGTCGGTTCTATAAGATCCACTTCGGCTACTCTAACCTGGAAGGTAAACTCCGCACTTTCATCAGCCCACAAGTTAAAAACAATCGGACTAAAATGATTGAAGTTCCGGATGCAGCCCTGGATCGTTTGGATATGCTTAAAACCGCTCTGGAAAAAGCTAAAGCTGATTCTAATGGACCACTTACAGCGCAATTGAATGCCTTGGTTGGTCGTGAGGGCATCTATAACGTCGATAGCAAACACTATATGAACGCTATGGATCTTAACGGTGCGGTCGGTATTCTAAAGGTTGGCCATAAAGTGAAGCTGGATCTTGATGAAGAAATCCGTAAGCTTCGCGCTGAAGGGGTTGATCCGCTTTCACTCGATAGCGGTCGCTATTTTAACTTTACCAGGACGAAGGGCTCTACGGACCGAGACACCCTTACTAAGGTTTCGGTCTATCGGCAGAAGATTGAAGTTGCCGGTGTTGGTAAGGTTGAACAGGAAGTGGTGAGTACCCTTTCTAAGGAAGCTCTGAGTCGTTGCAAATCCGATGCTTCTAACTTGGACGGCCTCTTCAGTGTGGTTACTGCTGAAGAATGTGAACAAATTGTTAAGGAATCCGATCTGAAGACCGGCAAGAGTCCTGCTTGCGATCGTATCTTTGACCAACGATGGAAGGCTGAGCGGGAAGCTAAAACTTTCGCGGCAGCTGGCACTAAAACTCAACCGCATCCAGTCCAAGAGCCGCAGGGGTCGGACGAGCCAGATGAGAGCTATGCCCCTCCAGCTGCAGTAGCTATTGCTGTAAAGCCTATGACCGCATCTAGCGCCCCGTTAACTGTGGCTCCTAAGGCTACCCCTGTTGTTCCTGCGAAGACAACACCTACTACCGCTCCTGCTCCAACACAGGCACAGTACATCGCAGAACAGAGCGATGCGGACTTCTTCGCTTCTATTGGGGTTGAGGTCTAAATGGAATTAAATCCAGAAACTGATCTGTCCATTGATGTTGCGAATTTAAGCTCTGAGTTTAAAGTATTTCCCTTGAAATTCTATCGATATTGCCTTCATAAGGCTAAGGTGGAACTTCAAAGGGACGTAGCTAAGGCTAAACTTAAGGAAGCAAGGGCCGTCACCTATAAGAGGATTAAGGGCGATACCACCAAAAAATGGACCGAGAACAGTATGGAAGCCGAAATCGACACCGATCCAGTAGTTCTGGCTGCTCAACTTACCTTTATGAGAGCCGAACACGATGCTGCCACTTGGTGTGGTGCGGTAGATTCAATGAAAGCTAAAAAGGATATGTTGATGCAAATAGGGGCCGACGCTAGAAAAGAAAAATAGGTATGATTAAAGAAAAGGAAGTTGAGATTATAGTGTCTCAAAATATGATAAAATACCTAAAAGATTTGGGGTACGAACTGCCTACCCATATCTATAGAGGAGTAGTGAAAACTATTCAAAACGTTCCATTTACCATAAAAGTAGAGCATTTGAAACCAAAATCTAGTGTAAAAATTACTAGGATTTGTGACAATTGTAAAGAAGAAAGAATTGTTTCTCGCGCTAAATATAAACCTCTTTGTTTTAAGTGCTCCACCTATAAAATAGGGTTAGCGCTAACCGGAGAAAATAATGGGATGTTTGGTAAAAAGGGGGAATTATCTCCCAGATGGAATCCAAATATAAGTTCTGAAGAAAAACTAAATAACCGTAGAAGATTTTATTCAAAAGAGCTTCAACGTTGGTCTAAATGGGTAAAGGAGTTGTACGATTTTACTTGTCAGAAATGTAAGATTAGAGGCGGAGCATTAGTCTCCCATCACATAGAATCTTGGGATGCTTGTATTGAGTTAAGACACGATATTTCAAACGGTATTTGTTTTTGTAACGAGTGCCACCTGGATTTTCATAGAATTTATGGAAAAGGTAATAACAGTAGAAAACAGCTGATAGAATTTTTAGAGGAAAAATAAAATGGCAAAAGAACAAGTGTCCTTGGTAGATCGTATTCGCAATCGTCTGAATGAAAGTAGCGGCAAAGAACTGGTTAAGACTTTCGGTGAGGGGGATGAACTTCTCCAGGTTAAGTCTTGGATTCCTTTGAAGCCTTTCTTTAAGCTTGGAACTGGTGGGGATGGGTTTCCTTGCGGCCACATCACCCAGATCATCGGTAAGCCAGATTCTGGAAAATCTACCCTCGCGATGGAGGGAATGGTTTCATGTCAAAAACTTGGTGGACAAGTATTTCTTCTTGATTCAGAGCATAAGTTCTCTATGGGTCGTCTCAAGTTGATGGGTGGCAAGCCAGAAGAGGTGATGGTTGTTCAGACCAATACTCTTGAGGAAGCTTGGGACGGATTCGAGAAAATCTTGCAAGAAGTAACTACCCTGCGAGAAGAAGGCGTTAAGACGCCAATGATGCTCGTGTGGGATTCAGTGGCCGCTTCCGTACCAGAATCGATTATGACTTCGGAATCTGGAGACTTTCATGTGGCAGTTGAAGCTAAGATGAACAATAAAAACGTTCGTAGGCTTCGTCAGCTAATTGAGAAGACTGAACTTGCTTGCGTATTCATCAACCACTACTATATGACTCAGCCAAAATCAAAGTACGAGCAGGCGGAACTAATTATTAAGGGTGGAGAGGAACTTGCCTTTCTTTCAACTTTGATCTTGCGTACCAAACAGGGCGCTAAGATTATGCGTACGGTTCTGGGCGAGGAACAACAGATTGGACGTGTTACCCGGTTCTTTGTCCATAAAGGACACTTCCATGGTCGGACCATTACAAAGGATGTCAATGTAGTGGACCTTGGAATCTTGGAGAGTGCGGAAGAATTGGCAGCATATCAAAAATCTCTTAGAGGAACACTTTAAGGGTTGGTCGGGTCGCTACCGGCCTGAACTGAGGACTTGCAGGTTAGCTCAGCTAGATTGACAAATCCTGCACATTTTTAAAGTTTTAAGATAGGGCGAGCACAAAAGGGCG
>Ga0302319_10025654_pt1 | contig 10421 bp, 11 predicted proteins | sample Bog_T0_2_FD_203319 | JGI IMG/M metagenome (GOLD analysis project Ga0302319, IMG submission 203319) | Peat permafrost microbial communities from Stordalen Mire near Abisko, Sweden - Bog_T0_2 | ecosystem: Environmental > Terrestrial > Soil > Wetlands > Peat | place: Sweden: Abisko, Stordalen Mire...
GTTTTTGAACTTCAAGAAAGAATTATGGCCATTAAATTAATATCATCAATATTCAGCCTCAATTACCAGGAAATAGCATCCTATGCAAACCGTCTGCCATTTGCCACATTTAATAAGCTTCCACTTGGTTTTATGAAGGTATATGTAGATGTTCAGGGTGAGATTAACGAAATAATCACAGAAAGAAAGGTAGTAAATCCATCTGGACCTTTTGATATGTGGGGGTATGAAGAGATCAAAACAGCCTTTCTAAAAGCTGTTAATGATACAATTGAAAAGGCGCAGGATAAGAGTGCTGAAGAATATTATCTGGGGATGGTTAAACAGAATATTAAGGATGGCAAGTTGTTCAAGGCTTTAAGGCAATGAAGAATAGTTGTGAAAAAGCGAAAAAGTTAAATAGGGTATTGACAAAAGGTTCTTTTTAGATTATACTTATGTAGTACCAGTGGAACTGTATATGGTAAGCAATAGAAGACCAGAAAATCAAATTAATAAGTAGAGTCAATCTTTTTTTTAACCTTTTATATACAGTACCATTGGAACAGTATATATATGGCAAGATTGATGATTAATTATTTTTTTCAATAAGCAATAAGCAATTTAGCTATATAATAGTAATATGGAGGAAAAGTCACATATTAGAGAAAAAGGATCATTATTTGCAATAATATGGGGATATTTTTAACATTTTTGGAAAGATTTTTCTAAAAATTTCTCTCTTAGATGTTGTAACATATTGGAATGTATTATTTTACGTGATTATTTTTATTTTTTGCAGGCAACCTTAAAAAACACAAAACAGCTATATAATAGTAATAGGGGACAAAATTGATGATTAATTGTTTCAGGAATTTTGAGCTGAGCGTTACAAATAAGCAAATTAACCTACTAACAGGAGATGTCTATGACAAATCAATGTAATGGAACACTAATTGTTTTAGGACCTAAAGAAGAGCTTCAAAAGTTCAAAGATTTTGCTAAAGAAGAGGAACTGCCTATAAGTGCCAATAGGTTTATTCCATACCCATCTATCTATAAAAATCTTGATGAAATAAAGAAGGAATACAAGGAAGTAACTGATATAAAACTTAAATCAGCCATTGAAAAAGGAATGGATAAAGATGCAGCTTCGTTATTGATTAACCCAGGTATTTTTATTAAGAGTGGTTATGATTTAGGTGGTAAAGATTGGTGTAAAGAAAATTGGTGGTCTGATAAAGGCTTTTGTGAAGTAGAGATTGAGGAAAAATCAGATATAAGTGTTAAATATGGTTTTTACACTACGTGGGGACCAATTACTCCTGTTATTAGAAAAATGGGAGAAATGTTTAAGATCTTGACATTTGATTACCATTATTACTACTTTAATGCTTTTAATGATTCAAGTTTTCAGGGTCGTTTTGTTATGGAGATAGGTATTAACACTAGTGATGAGTGTCTAGATTTTTCTCCTTTGAGTATATCTTCTCCGTATGAAAGTGGATTAAAAGTGTGGTTTTCAGAAAAAAGTTAAATATTGATTAATAGAACAATTAAGAGAGGAGCAATAAAATGTCTCAAATTTGTGAAGGAAGGCTTACAGTTTTAGGACCAACAAAGATTCTCAAAGAGTTCAAAGTTGCAGATCTTGTTCAGTTCGGTGATCCCAAGATTGAGTATGAATCAGATTATCAAATTAAGTATAGCTTCTATACTCCCAATTGTCCTTTCGTAGATGAAATTTTAAGTATGGGAGAAAGGTACAAAGGATTAGTTTTTGATTACTATTATTATTCTTCTGATACAAGTTTTGATGGACGGTACATTGTGAAAGATGGAATTACAATTAGAAATGAGTTTTTAGACTACTCCTACCGTGATTATGGAACTCTTCAGAAACGCACGTTTAGGGAGGCTGATCCGAATGGGTCGGAAATAGTTAATGATTTAATCCAAAAAGGTGTTTTGCAGGATCTCTTTCCAGCACAAGTGCGTTTAAATCAAAATGATGGTGTACCTTTTAGCAGACCACAAGAGATTGCAGGTAGCAATTTTGATAACATTTGGGCTATTTTGCAGCAGGTACTTCTTATTAAAAGACCTGAGCCGAAAAAAGAAAGTCAAGAAGCACATAATGCAGTGGATTCACAATAGATGTGATTGAGGATACAAGATAATAGAAGGGTGTAGATATGGCTGTAAGCTGGATGACAAAATGGAAAGTGCAAGCCTTCTGAAGTTGTGAAGTAAAGTATTCCACTAGGTTAAGTTGGTAAAAGTAATTAGGTTTAATTCTAAAAATAGGAATTAATGCCCAGGGAGAAAGTGTTTTTCTGAAACAGGTAATTATTAAACAGGGAGGGAATGAGGCAATGATTAAAATTAACTTTGATGGAGGCTGTCAACCAAATCCAGGAGGGACAGCAAGTATTGGTGTAGTAATAGAGAAAGATGGGGTGCTGATTAAAAAAATATCTGCAGTTCTTGGTGAAGGGGAAGGGATGTCCAATAACGTAGCAGAGTATGTAGCAGCAAAGAAAGCCCTGGAGTTCTTAATAGAAAATAATTTGAATGATGAGCCTATAGCAATGTGTGGAGATAGTCAGCTGGTGATTCAGCAAATGAAGGGGGCATGGGAAATAAAAAAAGGGATGTATGTGGAAATTGCTCATAGAACCAAAGCACTATCTGGTCATTTTAAGCAATTATCATGGAGCTGGATTCCAAGTGAGCAAAATGTGTTAGCTGACATATTAAGTTAGTTAATAACCTTCGGGAATCGCATTATTAATTAATAAACAGGCAGCAGTATTAGAAGCCGCGTATTTCTAAATTTAGCGGAAAGTTAGTTTTAATCACGTAATAATTAAAAAGGGGTGTGAAATGATGATCAGAAATATCTATTCAAAAGAATTAGCAGAGAGATTAAATGTTAGCTTGGGAACGCTTCATAAGAAATCATTCCAAAGAAGAATTAAATTGCCAGTACAGAAGATGGGCAAGAGAATTTTTTGTCCTGAACCTGTTTATAATGATTGGATCTTGAATCCAGAGGGAGTCAATAAGAATGAGTAAGATAAAGTTTAAACAAGGTGTCCGTCCCGTTAAGGAAAGTCCCGGGAAATGGGATATAAACTATCAGGTTGATGGGGTGCGGGTAACTGATCGAATAGAAGCAGAAAATTTTGATAAAGCCCTTGAAGAGCGTCAAAGAAGGAAAAATCAATTACGAGAGAATAAAGAAGGTTCTCACAGCGGAGAGCTGGTTTTTGATTTAACGGAAGTTTTTAAGATGCTAATGAAAAAAATTGAAAATCAGGTGGAGCTGGAAGCCGTAGGCAGAAAAACAATTTCTAATATTAGGACTCGTTTTCAAAGATTCTTTTTTGACTATCCAAAGCATTTGGGTGTTGATTGGAAAACAACCAAAGACTTTACAGCAAAGGATTTCGATGATTATCAGAACTATTATGGGATAACATTGGGCCGCAAGCAGGGTCTTTCATCAGAAATGCGAACATTAAAGAGGATCTTTTCATACTTAAAAGGAGAGAAGTGGATAACCGCTACGAAATTGATTGAATTAAGAGAGGTTAAATGTCCACCAAAGAATTTCACTCCATTGATACCCAATCCAGATGAGGATTTTGATAAGGTCTTTACGTGGTTAAATGAAAATGACCCAAGAAGCTATGATTTTAATTATTTTTTAATCAGAACAGCACGACGCCCTGGCAAGGTCAGAGAACTATTAAGACAAGATGTTAAGCTTGAACAAGAATGTATTTATGTCTCCAAAGAGAAGCATAAGGATGAAAGCTGGATTCCATTTAATGATGATGAACTTAAAAAGACGGTTTTAAGGGCGATGGATTTTAGCTGCAAATTAGATTCTCCGTATTTGTTTGTCAATAGGCATGGCAGACAATTCTCTAAGAGCAATCCGATACGTGTCTTTAAGGCAGCGGCTAAATCGTGTGGAATACTTAACTGGGAGAAATGGACCCTTTACCAATTAAAGAAATATATGATTACTAAGAGTTATTCAAAGAATTTGACATCAGAAAAAATTCAGATTGTTTCAGGTCACAAAAGCCTTGATTCAGTTAAAAAGCACTACTATCAAGCTGACCGGAGCGCATCAGGTGAAGTTTTTGAAGCGTCGAAATTAAGGGTAAAGTAATGAAGAATGCAAAAAATGTTGAAAATATGTTGATAAAAATGGCTTTACCCTCTATGGGTATAGATTCCCGGCACCTCCACCAAAATTTATAAGTTATTGCAGTAAAATGATTTACAATTCATAGTTTTTGTCTAGCGCACTAAATAGTGCCCGCCACTGGTCAAGATGTGCGAATCTAACCCCTCGTGATCGAAAGATTGCGAGGGGCTTATTTTTGACTTGTTAAAGGCTTATAGCATTCCATTTCACCCATCGAAAACTTATATATCAAATTGATGCGAGATCCTTTGAGAGCAAGGTTTCTTGAAGGAACGGCCGTATTGTACCTTGGTATAATTGATATATTTAATCATTCAGATAATAATAAAAAATAAATATTTTAAAAGTAATTAAAGCTCCATAAATAATTATTCGACGGGCTATAGTGCATTCTTTGCAGCAACAGGGATAGGCTTTATCATCATTCTTAACTAAAGAATAAAATTAAGGCGAAGTTTCTGTCGATGCCCATATGAAGATTGCAGTAAATATTACTATTGCTTATGCCCTGGGGCTGCTAATTATTGGGGGCGTTGGCATTCAATCTAATTTGGAAATCCAGCGTTTGAGAGAGATGAACCGTAAGGTGGTTCATACCCACAAGGTTATACAGAGCCTTGAGAAGGTCTTATCGGTGCTCAAGGATGCTGAAACGGGACAGCAGGGTTTTATTCTTACTGGTAAGGACATCTACCTGGCTCCGTATAATACAGCTTTCCTGGAAATCCCCAAGATCCTTAATGATGTCACATCGTTGACCGTAAATAACCCCCAACAGCAGAATAGTCTCCAGCAACTTGATAAACTTTCTTTCAAAAAACTTACTGAGTTGAAAGAAACAATTAAGCTTCGCAGAGATGTGGGCTTGGAAGCTACTCGTAAAGTCATTAACGTTGATCGCCGTAAGCATCTTATGGATAAGATCAAGACGCTTGTTGATCAGATGATAACTTGCGAGCAGAATTTGTTGGACGAGGGCAACCGTATTGTTAACAAACTTAACCGGAGGAGTTCTTGGTGGGTATATCTCAGCGTGCTGGTTGCTCTGGGGATTTTAGGGGTTGCCGCAGGTATTGTTTATATAAAATCAAAAGAGCTTCTCGAAACGCAAATTGAGTTAGAAAGATCCAAGCGTCTTGCGGAGATCGGGGTATTGGCCGCAACTGTCGCTAATGAATTGCGCAATCCTTTAGCTTCAATAGAATTGTCAGCCTTTCACATTAAGAGAACAATAAAAGATCCCCGTGTTGAAGGAGACATAGGTAGTATCAAAAAGTGTCTTTTAGAGTCCGATCAAATTATCAATAACATTTTATTATATTCTAAATTGAAAACAAGTCACTTGCGAGCTGTTAAGATTAACAGCATCCTCAAAGAATCTATTGATGAAGCGAAAATAAGTCCTCGACGACAAAATATTTCCGTTAACGTTAAAACAGATCTTATCAAAGATCTTTCCATTGAGGCGGACCCTCTGCAAATGAAAGAAGTATTTAATAATATTTTAAATAACGCTTACGACGCCTTCAATAATAATGCCGGCATAATCGATGTTGAGTCTCAGGTTAATGATTCTACCGTGTCTATTTATATAAGAGATAACGGGGAGGGGATAGAAAAAAAGAATTTAGATAAAGTTTTTAACCCATTTTTTTCCACTAAGACGCAAGGAATAGGTCTTGGCCTAGCGGTATGCCAGTTGGCGATCAAATTACATCAAGGATCGATAGTCATTGAAAGCGATAAGGCAAAAGGAACAACGGTAATAGTAACTTTACCGATTGATAAACAGAAAAATGTATAAAAAAATACTGATAGTTGATGATTATGAGAGTATTTGCAATTCATTGGCCATGCTTTTTCGTGAAGATGGGTATTTTGTTGATAGTACAATTGACAGCTCAGAAGCCGCCCTTCTGATAAAGAAAAATAGTTATGATGCCTGTGTTTTCGATTATAAGATGAAACCTTTGACTGGGATTGATCTGTTAAAAATTGTAAAGGATAAAGATCCAGGATGTGCCGTGTTTATTATATCCGGCGTGTTGAGTATTGAGTTGATAAGTGCAGATAAAAGCGTAGTCAGTCTTGCAACAGGCCTTATAACTAAGCCCTTTGACGTAGAGGAGTTATTGAAAAGAGTAGCTGCTGCTATCCCCTGAGCTATTCTGATTTCTTAATTGAGGAATTATTATAGAGAAAAAGCGAAAAGGAGACTGCCATGTGTCATAGAAAAGATGTAAAAAAAGTTCTAATGATTTTATCAATTTTATTGACTGGGGTTTGTAATCAACCGATGAAAGCCTATGCCTATGCTGATTTACACAGGGAAAGGGGGCATCATGACGAGAAGCCGCATTATAAGGGAGATGATCATAGACGTGATGGCGATAAACAAGATCAACATCACGATGAACACCAAGATGCACACCAAGATGAACACCACGATGAACATCATGGGTAATAAATTAGTTGTCAGTTAGAGAGCAAATAGGTTCCAACTATATTCTGCTAGTAATTCCAGTTGAGTCTTCTGTTGCCTTTTAAACACGGGGATCATTAAAAACTTGACGATTTAGTTTTTTTGTTGTAATTAATAAATAAACATTCCCAACCGAAGTCAATAGGTGATGGTATTAAAATTCCATTAATGCTATTAATAGAAGTTTTTTAAATTAACCCTTCGTCCCTTTTTTTGGGCCGGAGGGTTTTATTCTTTTCAGGCGACATAACAGAAATGGAGAAGACCAATGAAGATGAAATTTTCTATGATAGCGGTGGTTTTGTTCGTTTTTCCAATGTCCATATCAGCTTTTGCAAGCACTGACACTTGGCAGGGCAACGTTGCCGGGGCCAACACAGCTGACCGCAATTGGGACGTCAACAGTTATTCCTATTCGCCTTCAGCATGGGAATTTGGAGGCGCTGGCGCGGCTGGTGCGAGCATAAATAATAATTTAGTAGGTTTTACAGTTCAAGGCATTACCTTCGACTCTGGAGCTCCAAAGTACACCATCAGCGGTTCCCCTATCATTAATACCGGTGGCATTGTCAACTACGGGACTAACCTTCAGACCCTCAGCATGGATATAGACAACGGTGGGCAGCCTTTTGGAGTTGTTGGTACGGGCGACGTCACGCTTGGCGGTATCATTAGCGGCTCAGGCAGCTTAACCAAATCCGGAGGCAGCACGCTAATGCTTACCGGTACCAATTCCTATACTGGGGATACAGAAATCAATACAGGGACCTTGGTAATCGATGGCGGCAGCATTGCCATACCCCAATATCTTACAGTCGGCAATGCCGCAGGCAGCAGTGTGCTGAATATTATGAATGGTGGTACAGTCAGTGACGGTTATGGGACTATCGGCTACGTCTCAGGTTCCTCCAGCACTGTAACTGTAACCGGAACCGGATCCACCTGGACGAATAACTATCAGATGAATGTGGGCACTTATGGTAGCGGCACCTTAAATGTCACCAATGGTGGGAAAGTGTACAACTACCTTAATGGAGTCTATATCGGCGATGCATCAGGCTCAGGCACTATAATTGTTGATGGCAGCGCGTCTGCCTTGAATACCGTTTCTTTACATATTGGCTATGGGAGCACCATTACTACCAACTCATTGACGATTTCAAATGGCGGTGATGTGAAGATAGGCAATGGTTCAGGAACAGTGACCTTAGGGCTCAATAACTCGGTAGGCATCCTTAATATAGGCAGTAACCAAACTTCAACAGCAGCAGGGATTTTAGAGGCCGGGGCCGTAAATGGGCTCTCAGGTATCAAGTCCAAGGTTTATTTTAATGAGAATGATGCAGCGTATACTTTCTCGCCTAACTTGACGGGTAATTTAAGTGTCGCGCAGGATGGAGTTGGTACCACCATATTAACCGGCAACAACAGTTATTCAGGTGGAACAACGATTAGCTCCGGTAAACTGCGAGCGGGGAGTGCTAATGCTCTGGGTATAGGTGCTGTCAGTAATAATAGCGGCGGAACTTTGGATCTCGCCACGACCAGTCTCGTGCTAAATTCATATACCCAGAATTCGGGGTCAAGTTTAATCCTTACAGCTAATTCTCCTTCCAGCTACGGGAACATCACCACTCCTATAAGTAATCCCGCGGTTATTGACGCGGCAAGCGCCATTCATGTTACAGTTACAGGGAGCATCCCGAAAGACACGGTATTAACGATTTTAAATACCAGCGGTGGGGGCATAGTCGGGGATGCTCCGACTACAGTTACGTCAACCGATCCTAGCATCAGGTTTTTAAGTTCAATTTTAAACAACAACCTTATTTTAACTGCGGAAAATACAGCTACTAATTTTAGTTCTTTGGGCAGCAATTCGAACGCTCAGGCAGCAGGCTTAGCCCTTGATAACATAACTAACCCATCAAGCGGTATGACGACGATATTAAATATGCTTGAAGGTTTAAGCAATGCCCAAGTAACTGAAGCACTCAACACCATGGTGCCTGTCGTAGATGCAGGTGTTCGGGATAACAGCGCTGCAGCGTTGAATAATTTTATCGGCGCTTCAATTGAAAGAGTACAAAATGTCCTAACGTCGGCTGGCGCCGGGAATTCAAATGCTTCTGGCCTTTCAGCAGGCGATGAGAACAAGTTAAATGGAATTTGGGCCAAACAGTATGGCAGTTATTTAAATCAAGGCGCGGATCAGGGTGTCCAGGGCTATAATGCCTGGAACACAGGAACAGCTGTCGGGTTTGATCGTTTGTTGGGGGATACATTGACGCTTGGTATTAGCGGTGGGTATTCTTACGGCAAGGTCAACTCAGATACGAATAGCGCGGCAGCCAATATCAATAGCGCCCAAAGCGCCGTGTATGCAGGCTATCAGGATGGGAATCATCCTTATTTTATTGACGCAGCGGCTTCGTCTGCCTGGAACTGGTACAGCGGTCAGCGTAATATAAGTGCAGGGACTCTTGATTTAATCGCGTCTTCCAATTATAGAGGTGAACAATATGGCACTTATTTAGATGGAGGGTACAATTACAACATCAACAATAAGCTGCAGTTGACTCCTTTGGCTTCTTTGCAGTGGGATCATCTTGCCCTTGGGCATTACACAGAAACTAATGCAGGAGACCTGGACTTAAGGGTTAACAGGCAGAGTTATGATATGTTGGAATCAGGTTTAGGCATCAGGGTTTCAACCCCGAAGATAAGCTATCAATGGGGCGATCTTGTTCCTGAAGTCCACGCTAAATGGCTGCATGATTTTATCAGCAATGGCATGGCGGTTACGTCAACATATACCGGGGGCGGCGGAGCATTCGCCACTTATGGGATCAAACCGCCGATGAATGGCGCAAATTTGGGTGCCAAGTTATCTTTTGATCTTAAGAAAGACGTTTCTATAATTGCCGGGATCGATACACAGATAAAGGACCGCTTTTTTGCAGTTTATGGTTCTGGTGAAATACGCTACAGGTTTTAATTGCACGCTGCAGGATTAATTTTAATAACTACTAAAATGAACTTTAAAATAAGATTAAAGTCTATTATTGCAATCTATCAAAGGATAGCGGGGTATTTTGTTAGAAGGCCCATTATTTATGATGTTGGGATGTGTCATGGAGAAGATGCAAAATATTACCTCTCGCGTGGTTTCCGAGTTTTGGCTATAGAAGCAAATCCTATCTTATATCGTGAAAATATTTTGAATTTCAAATATTGGATCGATCAAGGGTTAATAACAATATTAAATGTCGCTATATCGGGAAACTCAGGGACGGCAAATTTCTATATAAATAACAGAGCGAATGGTCATCTTTGCTTTTCGAACAGGGAGCAAGAGATGGCACTCCATATCATATAGTTGATGTCCCAACCTCATTTAAATTAGTTGATCAGTCAACGTTAGTCAATGATGGGTTTATGATGGGTGGATCGGGTGGATTTGGAGATAATGCTATGGATGTTGTTGCTAAGAATAAATGGCGAGCTTACGATGAAATTATGGGGTCATTAGATGAATTGATCCTGGGGGGCATTCATTCTCCGGATGGAAGATTGCTGGGAGGCAAGAACGGAACTTCGTGGTTAGATATTCATGCGACATTTTGATTTTAGTAAATTATTTTGTTTTCATCGATGGAAGCAAAGCAAAAACATTTTTAGTCAAGACAGTAAGAATTCAACCCCTTGTGATCGAAAGATCGCAAGGGGTTTTAA